>OIYG01000059.1_pt1 | contig 114104 bp, 102 predicted proteins | sample 1587861 | NCBI WGS metagenome assembly OIYG01 (sample SAMN03283272) | human gut metagenome | biome: human-associated habitat; material: feces | host: Homo sapiens | place: Peru | collected 2012 | reverse complement strand
CTTTCAAGGTTATTTCACTGTTCAGTTTTCAATGTCCTTTGTCTTTTCGACAGCTCATTCATTTTATCAAAATGTTTTCGCCGTGTCAAGAACTTTTTTTAATTTATTTTTTGTCGTTGACAGAGCAATAAATACTATAACACGCAGATTCTGTAATGTCAATTCCATCTTTGTGTTTTTGCTTTCCTCGCGGTCAGCTTGTATATACTACCATCTTATGTCTGCCCTGTCAACCACATTTCTACATCTTTTTTAAAGAAAGTTTTTATCTCCGTTTTGTTCAAATTATTTGAATTGTTCACTCAACTTGCACTTTTACTTGGATACCAGCCGGAGCGCATCTTTTACGCTCTCCACGCCCTCTAACCGGATGCCTTCCACCGGCTGCATATTCTGCAAAGACACTTTTGGCAGAATACATCTGGTAAAGCCCAGCTTTTTTGCTTCCGCCACACGCTGTTCCGCCATGCTGACCGCACGCACTTCCCCACTTAAGCCTACCTCTCCAAAACATATAGTTTTGTCGTCAATAGCGGTTTCTTTGTAGCTGGATACCAGTGCCAGTACGATGCCAAGGTCGATAGCCGGCTCGTTCATCCGGATCCCGCCTGCAATATTGACATAGGCATCACAGGCGGACATCTGCAAGCCCACCCGTTTTTCCAGCACCGCCATCAGCAGATTGACTCGGTTATAGTCTGTGCCCGCCGCTGTTCTCCGCGGAATTCCCAAATTGCTGTGGCACACCAGTGCCTGTACCTCGATCAGGATCGGACGCGTCCCCTCCATCGAGCATGCCACCACAGATCCGGAGGCGTCCTTCGGTCTTCCGTTTAACATATACTCGGATGGATTTTCCACCTCGTGCAGACCATCCTGGCGCATTTCGAATACACCGATCTCATTCGTGGAACCGAAACGGTTTTTTACGCCACGCAGGATACGATAGGAAGCATGCCTGTCTCCCTCGAAATAAAGCACCGTATCTACCATATGTTCCAGCACGCGCGGTCCTGCAACAACGCCCTCTTTTGTCACATGTCCTACAATAAATATCGCTATGTCCATCCCCTTTGCAATCTGCATCAGTGTCCCCGTGGATTCGCGCACCTGGGAGACACTCCCCGGTGCAGAGGATACGGTCTCGTTATACATGGTCTGTATGGAATCTATGACCACGATCTCCGGCTTTTCTTTTTTTATGATCTCATGGATCGTATCCAGATTTGTCTCGCAGAGCAAAGACAGGCTTTCCGAAAATTCCCCGATGCGTTCCGCACGGATCTTGATCTGCTGCAGCGACTCCTCTCCCGATATATAGAGCACCCGCTTACGCTGTCTGGAAAGATTTTTGCACACCTGCAAAAGCAGGGTTGATTTTCCGATCCCCGGGTCTCCGCCAACCAGAACCAGCGAGCCTTTTACAATGCCGCCTCCAAGCACTCGGTCCAGTTCCTCAATGTCTGTGGTAATGCGCATCTCTTCCCGGGTCTCGATCTGCGAAAGCGTGGACACGGTCACTTCATTTGCCGCACGCTTTCTTGCCGGCGAGTTTTTTTCCACTTTTTCTTCCACGAAGGTATTCCATGCATGACACCCTGGGCATTGCCCCATCCATTTTGCCGATTCATATCCGCATTCCTGGCAGAAAAATACGGATGTTTTTCCTTTTGCCATCTGACTCCTCCTCACTTTGTATCTGCCCTGTAACATGAAAAAAGAGCGCATCAGAAGTCTGTCGCTTTCTTCCATGCGCTCTCTGTCTTTTTTAATTTTATCACTGCGGATCCCACAACCGCTTATGCACGGACTACCGCTACTTTTACCGGTTTTTCCGAATCGAGTTCTACACTGATGGTCAGTTTGCCACCCAGATTTGTCTTCATCTGACCTGCCGAAACTCCTTCCACGGAAACCTGATAATCTTTTTCTTCTTCCAGCCCAAGGGTAATCTCTGCGTCTTCAGTGCCCTCTACCTGAAATGTCATTCCGTCTTCTGTCACAGAAAGCTCTGTCACAGCAGTTCCCGGTACAGATTCATAAACAAACATTCCATTGCGTTCCAGCTTGGTGATCTCACGGAACGTCTTTACTTTATATAAATCTCCGTCATGTTCAAAATTGTCCAGTTTTGCCTTTGCATCCAAGGAATAATCTCCAAAACTTATCGTTCCGTTTGCCTCTGTACGGATCAGCTCTTTAATTACAGCCATTTCTTTATCCTCCTGTCAGTATGTGCGGCTCTCTCCACCACACCAGAACTTTTTGTTCTGTGCTATATTATATAATACCGGTAGCTATTTTTCCAGCTAATTTCTATAAAATTACTATTAATTTTTTACGGTAAAATGCACCTCATCTTTGCGTATTCCTGCATCCACCACGTCTCCGCCTTTGATATTTCCGGACAGTATCTCCTCTGCCAGTGTATCCTCGATCTTGGTCTGGATCATGCGCCGGAGCGGACGTGCCCCGTACTTCGGATCATATGCTTTTTCCACGATATATTTTTTCACGGAATCGCGGATATTTAATGTAATATCCATCTGTTCCTTGCAGCGTTTCACCAGTGACCTTGTCATTAATGTGACGATCTGTTTCATGTCATCCTTATTCAGCGTACGGAACACGATGATATCATCAATACGGTTTAAAAATTCCGGCTTAAAGATCCGTTTTACCTCTTCCATCACGCCGTTTTTCATGCGCTCATAGGTATGTTTTTCACTCTCCGCCGATGCAAACCCGAGATTTTTCGGCTCCACGATCGACTGCGCACCCGCATTGGATGTCATGATGATGATCGTATTTTTAAAGTCTACTTTTCTGCCCTGCGCATCGGTAATATGGCCGTCATCGAGCACCTGGAGCAGTACGTTAAACACATCCGGATGCGCCTTTTCGATCTCATCAAAGAGAATGACAGAATATGGATTTCTGCGCACTTTTTCACTGAGCTGTCCACCCTCTTCATATCCCACATATCCAGGCGGTGAGCCGATCATTTTGGAGACACTGTGCTTTTCCATATATTCGGACATATCAACGCGGATCATCGCGCTCTCGTCGCCAAACATAGCTTCCGCCAGTGCCTTGGATATCTCTGTTTTTCCGACGCCTGTCGGGCCTAAAAACAGGAAAGATCCGATCGGTCTGCCCGCATCCTTCAAGCCGACACGTCCCCGCCGCACTGCCCGTGCGACCGCGCTCACGGCTTCTTCCTGTCCCACCACGCGTTTGTGGAGTGTTTTTTCCAGTTTTTTCAGGCGGGCTGCCTCATCTTCTGTCAGCTTGCTCACCGGAATTTTTGTCCACTCTGCCACAACTGCCGCAATCTGGTTTTCTCCAACGGTAAGCTGCTTTCGATTGGCATCTTTATGATATTTCTTTACTGCTTTTTCGTATTTTTTTTCTAACTCTTCTTTTTCACACTTGATCTCTGACGCGTGTTCAAATTCCTGGCGAATCAGTGCCTGTTCCAGTTCCTGTTCCAATGACCGGATCTTTGTCTCATAACCGGAAATCTGCTCCGGTGTCTTAAATCCGGTCAGACGCACCCGCGCTGCCGCTTCATCCATAAGATCGATCGCCTTATCCGGCAGGAAACGGTCATTGATATAGCGTGTGGATAGCGTTACTGCCGCCGCAATGCCCTCATCTGTGATCGTAACATGATGATGTGCCTCATACTGCGGGCGCAGTCCTTTTAAGATCCGAACGGTCTGCTCCGCAGAAGGTTCCTCAATATTGACCGGCTGGAAACGGCGCTCCAGTGCTGCGTCTTTTTCAATGTATTTGCGGTATTCTTCGATCGTGGTCGCACCGATCAGCTGGATCTCTCCGCGTGCAAGAGACGGTTTTAAAATATTAGACGCGTCGATCGCGCCTTCCGCTCCTCCGGCTCCAATGATCGTATGCAGTTCATCTAAAAAGAGCAGGATATTGCCCGCCAGGATCACCTCGCGGATCACGCGCTTGATCCGTTCCTCAAACTCTCCACGGTATTTTGATCCCGCTACCATTCCGGAGAGATCTAAGGTCACCACGCGTTTTCCGGCAACCGTCTCCGGCACCAGCCCGGACGCGATGCGCTCTGCCAGTCCTTCTGCGATCGCGGTTTTTCCGACACCCGGTTCCCCGATCAGACACGGATTGTTTTTTCCTCTGCGGCTCAGTATCTGGATCACACGGTCGATCTCTTTTTCTCTGCCTATTACAGGATCCAGTTCTCCATTTGCCGCCATACGGGTAAGATCGCGGGAATACTGATCCAGTGTCGGTGTCAGTTCCGCATTGGCACGTTTTCCGTTCTTCGTTCCCTGAAGTTCCTCTTTGTACTGATTCGGATCTTCTCCCATTGCGATCAGTATCTCAACAAACAGCTTGGACAGATTTACCCCCAGTGTATTGAGAAGACGCACCGCCGCGCAGTCCGTCTCCTTGATCAGTGCGATCAGGAGGTGTTCCGTCCCAACTTCCCTGCAATGAAAACGCTCGGCTTCTTTATCCGCGTTTTCTAAAACTTTTTCTGTTCTCGGGGAATATCCGTCCGGGTCTAACACCGCAACAGAAGCTGACGGTGCGATCAGATCCTCGATCAGTTCCGTCAGCTTTTCCTCCTCTATTCCTGCATCCAATAATACTTTTGCGGCAACACCAGTCCGCTCCCGCAGCAGCCCGACCAGAATATGTTCCGTTCCAATATAGTTATGGTGCATGACTTTTGATGTTTTCGCAGCAAGGTCCATTGCCTTTTTTGCTTTTTTTGTATATGGCTTTTGCATAAGTCATCCTCCATTAATAAAAATTGTCGTAAATTTCATCTATCAGATCATGGATTTCCTGTCTTGAAATATTTTTACACCTGGCTCTCGCAAGCACCATCCGCAGCGCCTCCCCGGTCTCCTCAAGTGCCCGGATCCGGTCTGCATCCAGTGCGATCACCGCGCCGGTACGTTTACTCAGCGTCAGAAATCCCTCCTCACGCAGCATGCTGTACGCTTTATTTACCGTATGCATATTGATCCCGACCGTATCCGCGAGCTGCCGCACCGACGGAAGCGTATCTCCCTCATGCAGCTGTCTGGTCGCAATTCCCATGATCACCTGATTGCGCAGCTGCATATAAAAAGCCTCATCGCTTTCAAAATCTATTTCCAGAACCATATCTTTTCTTCCTATAAGTCATTGAAATCAATAACTTCCAGTTTATCCTCCGTACTTCCTCTTCTGCCGTGTTTTTTTCTGGAAGAACGCTCTCTTTTTCTTGTTTCCGGTTCCTCCTGTTCAAACTCTTCATCATAAGACGTGTCATAATCTTCTTCCGGTTCGTCCTCTTCGTAATCTACCTCGTCCTCATATGCCTCGTCTTCGTCATAGTCTTCCTCATAATCTTCTTCGTAGTCTTCCTCTACGTCGTAGTCCTCGTCGTCTTCGTAATCGTCATCATCCGCTTCTGCATCGTCGTCTGCATCTTCTTCGCCGTAATCTTCTTCATTTTCTATTTCATCTGTCTCTTCCGGCTCATTTCCACGATCTTCGGCTTCTTCGTAGTCCTCCTCATAGTCTTCCCCGTAATCCTCGTCGTAGCCATCTTCTGCATAATCATCTTCTTCATATCCATTCTCTTCGTAGTCATCATCATCGAAGAGATCATCCTCTTCCTGATCTTTTCTTCTGCGCCAGAACAGGATCAGACAGATGACCGCAAGTGCGGCACACGCTCCCGTCAACCCATAGATTTTGCTCTGATCATGCTTTTTTAACTCCTCATATTTGTCATGCAGACTGTCATATTTTTCTTTCAACGCCTCATACTGTTCCGCAGGTGTACTGTCAGACTCCATCTGCTCATCCGACGAATCTGTGCCATCCGCTACCGGCACGGACTCTTCTGTTTCCGCGATCGGTACCACGTCTGTTTCATCCCCGGTACCGGTTCCGTCAAGATCTCCGCCCGCCACGCCTGCCGCATTGGCAGTTTCTCTGGTCACTGTGATCTTATAGGTCGCCGCTGACCCGTTCTCCGCTGTCACCACGATACTGATCAGATTCTCACCCTCGGAAAGATTGGTATTCCCGCTGATCGAAGTGATCGATGCTTTCGCATTCGTCGTCCGTGCCGACACTTCTACTTCTGTCACATCGTTTGGTACGGTTGCTGTATATTTTGTTACTCCCGCCTGTAATGCCGGTGAGATCTGTCCTTCCGACAAAGACAGGGAGGAGAGGGAATTATCATCGGATGCCGCTGCCTGTCCATTCTCCGATGTCACTGCTGTCGCATGCACCGTCACCGGCTGTCCACTGCAAAGTATCGTTCCCGCCATCATTATGATTACTATTTTCTTTATGTGCTTCATCTTATCTCCTACGCTCCTGCGCCATATCTATGGCTTTCGTATATCCGCGGGCAGCCATTTTCCATCCGCCCACAGTTAGTCTTATTATAGGAAATAATGCATAACCAGTCAACCTTAATCTGTCGATAAATCCAGGCTCACCCATCCGCCTGTTTTCCCTGCTGCCATGCCAGCGCCGCTTCCGGCACACAGGCGCGGTCATCGATATAGATATCCGCAAATATTTTCCGCGCATTGCTTCCGTAGCGCATTTTGATTTCATCTAAATTATCATTGACCGCGTCAAAAGCCAGCCCCTGTCTTCCGCACCACAGCACCGCTTCCAAGAGCAGCTCGCCGCAGCGGCAGGTCCAGAGGATCAGCCTGCTCCCGTTTTCTTTTTCCCCGGCCAGCCACCGGATCAGCCCCCGGTTGGGTGCTCCGATCCCCGGATAGCAGTCCGCACAGAGTGTCCCGTCAAAATCTACGGCAATGATCGGCTTTCTCTTTTCTTCCATAAAAAAACACGCTCCCTTTCCACCTGACTTTGTGATAGATCAAGTGTAAAGGAAAACGTGTTCCATATGTGGTACATATGTTATGTAAATTGGCATTCCGCTTAAAACTGCATTTTCTCCGGTCAGAGAAATTTTTCAATGCATATCTGTTCCACCACTTCTTTGCCGATCAGGGTGATCGCCTGTGCGGGGCAGGCACTGATACACCGATAGCACATCGTACAGTTTCCTTTCTGATGCGGGATCTTCCCGTTCATAAAAAGATTTTCCCTCGGACAACATGCCGCGCACTGCCCGCAGCCCATGCATTTTTTCGTATCAATCTTAAGCGCGTTTTTATATTTTTGTGCCGCATTCCAAAAATACAGCCGCTGTCCGAACAGTCCGAGCAGGTGGGAAAAAACTCCAAGTCCCTGCCTCGGCATTTTTCCCTGTTTGATCCTCTCCGCCGTCCGCCGCACCTTTTCTCCTGCCGCCGCGACGATCTGTCTGTTTTCTTTCTCGGGTTTGATCAGCGTCTTTACGTCCGCGACAGAATCAGGCATCCGGATATGTACGCCTCCTGTGACCACCGCGCCGTATTTTTTCAGCAGACGTGCCGCCACACCTGTTCCGTCTCCGGAAAATAAACCCATGGTCGCCATGAGAAATACCTGTTTTCCACGCCAGCATTCACGGTTTTGTTCGATAAAAACACGGACAATATCCGGCAGATTGCTGTATTGGATCGGATAGGCAAGGATCAGCGCTTCGTGGGAACGGAGCACTTCTACCGCTTCCTTTTTCTCTATCGGACAGGGTATCTCCTTCCTCCCCAGGCTGTCCGACAGAAGCGACACGCAGTATCTGGTATTTCCGGTTCCACTGAAATAAAGCACGCCCCAGTCGGTCTTTTCTCTCTCATTTTTATGCTTCTGTCCCACTGTCCGCTCCCTTCTCAAGCGCCCGCTCGATTGCCTGTAAGATCACCAGGCTGGAATTGGTGGCCCCGCTCACCGTTTCAACATTCGTTGTCTGCTCCGTCAAAACCTCATCCACTACTTTTTCTGCCCTTTTTCCCCGGCCATTTTTGTGCTCTACCAATACGATATCCACGATCTTTTCCTCTTTTACCGTAACCTTTACACGCGCACGGATAAATCCGGCATCGCTTTCCCCCTCATAGGTTCCGTCCGAAACTCCCTCTGCCGTCATATCTGTGATCTCTATGTTATCTACTGTGTTTTTGTAGGACAGGAAGCTGGCATAATACGTTACGCCGCCACTGACTGCCACCAGAAGAATTACCGCCGCGATCTTATTTTTCCATGATCTCATTTTTCTCTCCTTTTCCTCTCTATGCCAAAATCGATTCTAACAGCAGCGAAAACGCGTAATCCATATAAGCATTCCGGCTCATGTTCATCCGCCGTTTCAAATACTGCTCTTTCTGCCCGGAGAAGCGTATGATCTCACTGATCCCCGACCAGAAAAACATTGCGGTAAGAACCGGATCCAGTCCCTTTTTCAGCACGCTTTCCTCTTCTCCTTTTTTTAACAGAAAGATCACTTCCTCGTTCAGCGCCTCCCCTGTCTCATAGATCTGCCACCGGACATCCGGCGCATCCGGTTTTTCCTGCCCTTCGGGCAGTTCGATCTTTTCTAACATGCAGGAAAAGTAGATCGGATACTTTTTCTCGTAATCTGCCATCGCTTTGCAGACCGCATGATAATTGTCCCGGAATTTCCCTTCCTTTTCGATATTCTCCTTTAAAAGAGAAAGAAGCTGCTCCATCTGCTCTAACAGGATCGTCTGCAAAATCTCCTCCTTACTCTTAAAATAAACATACAGGGTTGACTTGCTGCAGTCCGCCTCTTTTGCGATGTCATCTACCGTTGTCTTTTCTATGCCCCTGCTCTCAAACAGAGCTCTGGCGGACTGTATGATATTTTCCCGGTTGAATCTTGTCAACGATTCTTTTTTCTTTCCTGGCATTTTCTTCTCTCCCTTTTTCGCACTATCGTTTCGTTTATCGTACTATAAGTTCGATTTATTGTCAAATTATTTTTTTAAGGGCGGAAACACTCGTCATCACGGGGACGGAATGCGCTTTGTGCATCCATTTGCCTTATCACCACTGCAAAAAGAGCGCCCTGCCTGGTGCTCCCGAAAAAACGGGATGCATCAGACCTGACGCTCTTTTTGATATTCGCTTCGATTATTTTTTATAACTGTGTTACTACAAAGATATCATAAATTGCTTTTAACGCAGTCTCAAAATCGCTGTTCTTTACACCGATGATGATATTAAGCTCACTGGAACCCTGATCGATCATCTTTACATTGACGTTCACATGCGCAAGCGCGGAGAAGATTCTTCCGGCTGTTCCTCTGGTGGAACGCATACCACGTCCTACGACCGCGATCAGCGCAAGACCCGGCTCAAGGTCGATCACATCCGGCTCTGCAAGCTTATGGATCGTGGAAAGAACCTCCTGTTCCTTGCCTTCAAATTCTTCCTGATGTACAAAAACGGTCATGGTATCAATACCGGACGGCATATGTTCGATCGAGATTCCGCTCTCCTCAAATGCCTGAAGCACTTTGCGGCAGAAACCGATCTCTGAGTTCATCATGTCCTTGTCCACATTGATCGCTACAAAACCTTTTTTACCAGCCACACCGGTGATCGTATATTCCGGCTGACGGCAGGTGCTCTCTACGATAAGTGTACCGTCGTCTTCCGGCGCGTTGGTATTGCGGATATTGATCGGAATACCCGCTTTTCTTACCGGGAAGATCGCGTCTTCATGCAGTACGGACGCTCCCATGTAGGAAAGCTCTCTCAGCTCACGGTAAGTAATGACCTTGATTGTTTTCGGATTGTCGATAATACGCGGATCTGCTACAAGCACACCCGATACATCGGTCCAGTTTTCATACAGATCCGCATCTACTGCCTTTGCGACAATCGAACCTGTAATATCAGAACCGCCACGGGAGAACGTAACTACTTTTCCGTCCTCAGTTGCCCCGTAAAATCCCGGGATCACCGCACGTTCTACTTTTTTGAGGCGCGCAGACAGCACTTCATCTGTCTTGTCCGCCATAAAATTGCCATTTTCATCAAAGAAGATGACTTCTGCTGCATCAATAAACTCATAGCCCAGGTAGTCTGCCATGACGATACCGTTTAAATATTCTCCACGGGATGCGGCATAATCTTTTCCTGCTTTGTTTTTAAAGTTCTCTTCAATCGTCTTGAACTGTTCATCCAGGGATGTCTTCAAAGAAAGTCCGTTAATGATCGAATCATATCTTTCCTTGATCTTTTTTAACGGAATACGGAAATCTTCCTCTGCCTCAGCTAATGCATAGCACTGATAAAGCATATCCGTTACTTTTGTATCCTTCGCGTTTCTTTTTCCCGGCGCACTCGGTACCACATATCTGCGGTTTTCATCTGCCCGGATGATGTTTCCGACCTTTGCGAACTGTGTCGCGCTTGCCAGAGAGCTTCCACCAAATTTTACTACCTTAATCATCTTCTCTATCCTCCACTTTAAATGCCCATATAGTAACTAATATAATACTGCTTCTGCGATATGTCCAGATTTTTTTATACACCTTCAAGATCAAATTGCGGGATAAAACTCTCTTCCGCCGTTCCGCCCTCCTGTATAAAAGCATTCGAGATCCCGCGCTCTATCGCGAAATCAATGATCTGCTCATATTCTTCGTCTGAGATCTTCCGGTTTAATTCCGGGAAAGAGGAAAGCCCTTTAAGCGGCGTGAACTGGTTCATGATACTGATGTAGATCTCTTCCCCGTAAGTGTCAAGCAGGTATGCGATCACCCGTCTGGAGTCATCCGCGCATCCGGGCAAAAGGAGATGTCTTACGATCACACCTTTTTTCATCAGGATCTCCGCGTCTTCGTCGCAGCGGTCATTATATTCTTCGGCAAAAATGTGTCTCTGCTCGCCGCTTACCGCAAATTCCGGTTTTCCGGTCTGACGCACCATCTCCCGGATCGCCGCCTGCGCCGTTACAAAGTAATCCGGCGCATGGGAATATTTCGCGCTCAGCTTTTCATCCACATATTTCAGATCCGGCAGATAGATATCCACAAGTCCTTCTAATCTTTTTATCGTATCCACATTCTCATAACTGCTCGTATTATACACAACCGGTATGCCAAGTCCCCTGTCCTTTGCCCGCCGGAGTGCCCGCACAACCTGTGGCACAAACTGCCCTGCCGTTACGAGATTGATGTTGTTTGCCTTTTTTTCCTGCAATTCCAAAAAGATCTCCGCCAGCCGTTCTTCGGTGATCTCTTTTCCCACCGTTCCGTTCGCGATGTTTCCGTTCTGGCAGAATACGCAGTGTAGCGCGCAGCCGCAAAAAAAGACCGCACCTGATCCCGCCTTCCCAGAGATACAGGGTTCTTCCCACATATGAAGCGCCGCCCGCGCCACTTTTACGCGATCCGTTTCTCCACATATGCCGCGTTCGCCCGCGCTTCTGTCCACCTTACATGCCCTCGGACACAGGTCACATGCCATGTTTTTCACGATCCTTTCCTCATTTTTTTCTGTCGCAGTCTTGCCATTTTCTTTTTTATCTTATATCATAGGAAACGTATCTTTACAATATGATTTTTATCTAAAGGAGTTTTTTATGAATACAATGCAGCATGAAAGAAATTGCATGGTAGCCCAGTCCGGCGGTCCGACCGTTGCGATCAACGCAAGTCTTGCCGGCGTGATAAGCGGGGTTACAAAATCCAGTCAATATGATACCGTATACGGTTCCATCAATGGGATTCTCGGTATTTTACATGATAATATCATGAATCTCAGCGAGCTTGTCAAAAAGCAGCCGGATGCGCTTTCTACGCTGACCCATACACCGGCTATGTATCTTGGCTCCTGCCGTTTCAAACTGCCGGATTTTCTGGATGACGATTCCGCCTATATTTATATTTTTCAGCAGTTCGAGGCGTTAAATATCAAAGCCTTTTTCTATATCGGCGGCAACGATTCCATGGATACTGTTTTAAAATTATCAAATTACGCAAAAAAAATCGGAAGTGATATCCGTATCATCGGCATTCCAAAAACCATTGACAACGACCTGATGGAAACCGACCATACCCCGGGATTTGGTTCCGCCGCAAAATACATCGCCTCCTCTATTCTCGAGATCGCGCACGACACCTTTATCTATGCGGTAAAAAGTGTCACGATCGTTGAAATCATGGGACGGGATGCCGGCTGGCTCACCGCTGCGTCCGCGCTTGCGAGAAATGAATATTCCACTGCTCCGCACTTGATCTACCTGCCGGAAGTGGCTTTCGACAAGGACGCTTTCCTTCGCGATGTAAAAGAACTGCTTGAGACCACAAACAATGTCATTGTCGCGATCTCGGAGGGCATCCATGACGCCGACGGCAATTATATCAGTGCATCGGAAAGTTCCACAGACACCTTCGGCCACAGCCAGTTAAGCGGTGCCGGAAAATGTCTGGAATATATGATCAAGGAAAACATCCATGTCAAGGTGCGTTCTGTCGAAGTAAATGTGTTACAGCGCTGCGCTTCCCACCTTTCTTCCAAGACTGACCTCGATGAATCTTTCCTGCTCGGAGAAAAGGCAGCTGCCTGTGCCGAGGAAGGGCTCACCGCTTCCATGGTCACACTGAAACGTACGTCCAATACCCCGTATCAGGTATCATACGGCCACGCCCGGATCGAATCGATCGCAAACGAAGCGAAATCCGTTCCGACCGAGTGGATCTCCGAAGCCGGAAACGACATCAGAGAACCTTTACTGGACTATCTGCGTCCGCTGATCCAGGGAGAAGTTCCGGTCACATATAAAAACGGGCTTCCTGTGTACATGAATGTTTCACATCTGTCCAACAGTAAGCCCTTAAACTAAATTTGCAGGTTTGTCTAAGCTTCGCCCCGCCGTAATATGGTCAGGAATTCTTCCACCTCATGCCAGGCTTTTTTGGACTCCGGCATCATCCGAAGTCCCATCTGGAACACATGGAACATTCCTTCATATACGGCGAGGCGTACTTTTACGCCCGCTTTTTTTGCTTTGTTTGCAACATCGACTGCATCACTGAGCAGCATTTCATACGATCCGACCTGAATCAGCATCGGCGGGAAATCGTGAAATTTCCCGAACAACGGCGAGATATAAGGATTCTTCGGATCCGCATCCCCAATATAATCTTTATTATAGATCATACTGTCCTTCGTCTTTCCAAACAGCGGATCCCGCTCAAAATTTATGACATAGGAATCTCCGCTCTGCGTCAGGTCTGTCCACGGAGACATTGCGACGATCCCGCACGGCAGCTTCCGCTTCCGCTGGCGCAGTAAAAAGCAGAGGGACATGACCAGTCCTCCACCTGCCGAGTCACCCGCCAGGATAATATCTTCCTCCGCATATCCCTGGGCGAGCAGCCAGTCAAACGCGGCAAGCGCATCTTCTAACGCCGCCGGAAACGGATGCTCCGGCGCGACACGGTAATCCGGCGTAAGCACACTGATATTTCCGCCAAGCTCGGAATATACCACACCAAATGTCCGGTACGCATTCCGCATTCCCGCGATATAGCCGCCCCCGTGAAGCTGCAGCACCACTTTCTCACGGTTATTTTCCTCCGGTACCAGCCAGTCCATCGTAAAATCTTTCATTTGTATTTCCGTCCATGAAAACCCTTCCGGGCAGCGCCAGCGCGGCTCCACGTTCACGAGCTTTTTCCGCAGGTCTCCATTTTTTATCTTTTTTCCAATGAGCAGATCCGATGAGAAATGCGCGATCAGCTCACGGATCATTTTTCCCTGTATACTGGATTCCATCTATTTACCTCACATGAAATCTTCTTTTTAACTCCGCGGATGCTCTTCTTCCGCCTATGATCAGTGTCCCGACAAATAAAAATACCGATGCCGCAAGCGCGATCAGGCTGACGAACGGCTCCGTCAGAATGCCTAATTCATAAAACAGAAACGGCAGCAGACTGAGTACGATCATGACAAGCTGAAATAAAATATAACTCTGCCAGTTCCTGCTGTTTACGATCATGAGCACCACGATCGCGACATCGAGCAGAATGATCCCGGATGGCAGCACATAATTAAACGACCAGCCGTTGTAGCCGAGTGCCCAGTCGATCAGAATCAAAAGGAGTACCCCGAAGATCGTCTGTATGATCATCTTTGCCTTGTAGCCCGCATTGTGCAGGATCGCGAAGCGCATGGTAAGATAGGCATACGCAAATGCCCCTCCTGTGATCGCAGACCAGTAAATACCATGAAAATTCGTAAAATTCAAATATACAAGCAATGCCTCCATCAGAAGCGCCGCGAACAGATAGATCCTCGTCACCAGATCGATCTTACGGTCTTTGTGCCTGATGTTCGGATAGCGGTTTTTCTGCTCCGTCACATCATCTAAGACACAGCCGCACAGCGGACAGACGGAAACATTATCCCTTATTTCTACTTTGCACTGATTACATCTAGCCATAATACACCCCGTTACTTTCTATGACAATATCGATCCCTTCCTGCTGTAACAGCCGGAAAAATCCACGCTGTACGGAAACATCCCGCAGGACGGAACTGAAGGTATACACCAACGTATCCTTGTAGGAGCAGATCGTCCCTTTTAAGTACTGTCCCTTGGAAACGGAAATGAATGCCTGAAATCCCTCTATATACGGCTCATACTCCTCCTTCACCGACAGATTTCCGATGTTGGAAACGGTGATCGTGTTTGCCAGTGCGGATATCGTGTATACATAACGCATGGCGATATTTTTAAGTACCAGCGGAACCGCCCGCGCGATCAGATGCTTTTCATTGGATACGTTATAGGAAAACAGTTCCTCTAAATGCTCCTTATTGATCTGCCCGCGCAGACTTGCCTTTACGATCTCAAGCACCTCCGGAAACGTATAGGATTCTTTTTCCGGAGCAAACTCTGCCGACACCATGACAAAGAAATTCTTCGTCGTGACGGAATTAAAATACGGGCGCAGATTGACCGGCACTGCCACACGGATCGGCCGTTTTCCCGGCACTCCGTGCATATCCTCCATGTAAATGCTGTAGGCGGTCGCAGCAACCAGAAACTCATTGATGCTCACGCCATACCGGTGCGCCGCCTCTTTTAACTGGGAAACGCTCATAAATCCGTGCATGACACCAAATTCGCCTTTTTTTAATTTTTCCCCTTTGATCAGATGCGCCCGCTCGCTCTTATAGCCTTTCGCATGACTCTTTTTGTAATTCTTTAAAAAGCTGTCTTCCCGGTTTAAGGAGGTCTCACTGCTTAACGAATCCCCGACACGCGCTTTTAGTTCCGGATGCGCCAGTCGCAGATACTGGTACGTCAGTTCTTTGATAAAATTGATCCCGCCCATCCCGTCTGTCAGCACATGGAATACCTCGAGATTGATGCGGTTATCATAATAAGTAACCCGGAACATATAGCTGCGGTTTTTATTCTGAACGATGAAACGGCAGGGATAATCATCTTCCCTGCGCACCTTCGGCGCGCGTTTGCCGTTCTCCTCAAAATAATACCAGAATACCCCCTGGCGCAGCCGGACATTAAAGCCGCCGAATTTCGGCAGGATAATATCAAGCGCTTCCTGTAATTTCTGCGGATTGATCTCCTCTTTTAACGTGACACTGATCCGATAGACGTTCGTCATATCCTCTCCTGCGATGACCGGGAAGAGATTTGCCGTATTGTCGAGTTTATCCCACTTAATGTCCCGCTCGCTGAAATAACCGCCCGCAGTATGTTTTTTTTCTGCTTTATTTTTCATCTTATCTCCCAAAAAACGGCACCAGGAAAACACTCCTGGTGCCATTTATACTCTGTCTTTCCAGATCGGATTAGTCCTCTGTCATCTCATCCTCTGATACATCATCATCATCGTCAAAGAAATCGTCATCATCCAGGTCATCGAAATCATCTTCAAAATCATCCAGATAATCCGGTGCAAAGAAACGGTAGATTCCATAAGCTGCTGCCGCGATGGCCGCGATCACACCGATCACTGCAAAGACGCAGAGTACTTTGGATTTTTTCTTTTCCTCTTCTGCTTCTTTTTTATTCAGAAGCTCGTTTACTTTTACAACATTTGCATTTAACAACTCTTTTAATTCGTCCATCTTGTTCATAGTTCCCGCTCCTTTATTCGTAATCTCTATCTGATTTTGTTACTATATTTGATACAGTAATTATAACATATCTTTTCCACTACGCCTATAAAAAATTACAGATTTCATATTTTTTTTATATCTTCTTTAATTTTGCAAATGCTGCAAACATTTTCTTTACACCCGCAGTCTGAAAGTCAACGGTCACCTCATAATCCCTGCCGCCTTCCACGATCTGTGTCACGACGCCCTCTCCGAATTTCATGTGTTTTACCGTATCTCCCACCTGGTAATCCAGCGTGATCTTTCCGGTTGACGCACTCGCGAACGCGCGCGACGGTGCGGACTGCTGCTGCAATGCCATCGGTTTTGCGCGGAACGCGCTCTTTGCCTTCGCGAACTCCGCCCTGCGGCTGTTTTGTTCTTCTTCCTGATTTTTTCTCTCCGGCGCAACCGTTCCCGCCAAAAGCTCAGACGGAATCTCTTTTACAAAACGGGACACCCTGTTATACTGCGTTTCTCCGCGGATCATCCGCGAGCGGGCACAGGTAACCGCCAGATTTTCTTTTGCCCTTGTGATCCCGACGTAGCACAGTCTTCTCTCTTCCTCGATCTCCTCGGTCGGATTGTCGGACGCGATCGACATATAGCTCGGAAACAGCCCGTCTTCCATACCGGCAAGGTAGACCTGTGGAAATTCCAGGCCTTTTGCGCTGTGGAGTGTCATCAAGACCACATAATCGCTGTCCTCATCCAGAGAATCGATATCCGCTACCAGAGCCACTTCCTCCAAAAATCCGCTCAACGTCGGATTTTCCTCGCTCTGTTCATAGGTAACGACCTTGGTTAAAAGTTCATCGATATTTTCGATACGCGCCTTTGCCTCGTCCGTATCTTCCGCTTCCAGCTCACGCACATAGCCGGTCTCCTCTATGATATCCTGCAGGATCTGGGATACGGTAAAGTATTCCAGCTTCGAGCGCATTGCCTGGATGAATGTCACAAACGGTTTGATCTTTGCTGCGCTTCGTCCAAGCGATGGTATGTCATCCGCCATCTTTAACGCGGTATAAAAGCTGATCTCTTTTTCGTAGGCGAAATCCTGCACACGGGTCAGTGTGGTCGCGCCGATCCCTCTCTTTGGCACGTTGATGATACGGCGGACTGCCAGATCATCCTGCGCGTTATCGATCGTCTTTAAGTAAGCGAGCAGATCCTTGATCTCTTTTCTCGCATAGAAGTTTACGCCGCCCACGATCTTGTACGGAATGTTGGATACGATAAACCGTTCCTCGAACAGACGGGACTGTGCATTGGTACGGTAGAGTACCGCGCAGTCGCGATAACGGTATTTTCCGGTGCGCACTTTTTTTGCGATATCCATTGCGATATAGTCCGCCTCCTCGTATGCGGTATCAAACTGATGGAAATCGATCTTGTCGCCGACCGGGTTCTCGGTCCAGAGCACTTTTTCTTTCCGCCCGACGTTGTTTCTGATCACGCCGTTTGCCGCGTTTAAGATATTTGAAGTGGAACGGTAATTCTGCTCCAGCTTGATCACCGCCGCATCCGGAAATTCCTTCTCAAAGTTTAAGATGTTATGTATGTTCGCGCCACGGAATTTGTAGATGGACTGATCGTCATCACCCACCACGCAAAGATTGTGGTATTTGCGCGCCAGCAGACGGATCAGCTCAAACTGCGCCGTATTCGTATCCTGATACTCATCCACCATAATGTAGCGGAACTTTTCATTATAGTAGTCAAGCACTTCCGCATCGGTTTTAAAGAGCTCCACGGTCTTTACGATCAGATCATCAAAATCCAGGGCATTGTTGCTCCGCAGTGCCGCCTGGTACTCCTGATAAACGGTCGCCTGCCGCTGTTTTGTGTAATCGCCCTGCGCCTGAAGGGAAAACGTGATCGGATCGATCAGTTCGTCCTTCGCATGGGAGATCACATTCAAAAACATGCGTTCCTTATAGATCTTTGTATCGATCTGAAGCCGCTTGCAGATGTCTTTCATCAACGTCTTCTGATCGTCCGCATCGTAGATGGTAAAATTCGTGGAAAATCCGATGTGGTCGATAAAACGGCGGAGAATGCGGACACAGGTTGAATGGAAGGTAGAAACCCAGATACTCTCCGATCCGTATCCGACCATCTCGTCAATACGCTCGCGCATCTCTCCCGCAGCCTTATTCGTGAAGGTGATCGCCATGATATTGTAAGGGTTTACCCCCTTTTCCTCGATCAGATACGCCGTGCGGTGTGTCAGCACCCTCGTCTTTCCACTGCCCGCGCCGGCAAGTATTAAAAGCGGTCCCTCCGTGTGCAGCACCGCTTCCTGCTGTTTTTCATTCATCCCTTCGTACATCTTTTCCGTTCCCTTTCCTGCTGCAATTTATTTCTCAGATAACCCTATCATGCAGTGGTTTTTTTGTCAAACCAAATATTTATGTCTTGTCATATGGTTTTTAATACTATATAATAGAACACGAGGTGAAAATTATGACAATCGACACAAAAGATTTCTTGAACAGTATTTTAGCCAGTTTGTCAAGAATTGATTATGTAAAACCGGAAGATCTTCCGAATATAGACTTATATATGGATCAGGTCACTACTTTTATGGATTCCCAGCTTGCCTCCGCGAAACGCTATCCGGAAGACAAGGTGCTAACAAAAACCATGATCAACAATTACGCCAAGAACAATCTGCTGCCGCCGCCGGTAAAAAAGAAATATACCAAGGAGCATGTTCTGACGCTGATCTTTATCTACTATTTTAAGAACATTTTAAGTATCAGCGATCTGCAGCGTATTTTAAATCCCATCACGGAAAAACATTTTGCTTCGGATTCCGATCTCGGACTGGAAGACATCTATTCCGAAGTGTTCAGCTTAGAACACGATGAGGTTTCGCATCTCGCCAAGGATATCACGAGGATCTTTAACGTCAGCTTTGATACCTTTGCCGACGCGCCGGAGAATGAAAAAGAATTTCTTCATACCTTCTCGTTTATCTGTATGTTAAGTTTTGATGTGTTTGTGAAAAAAATGATGATTGAAAAGATCATAGACGAACTTCCAAAGAACGATCCGAGAGAAAAGGAAAAAGCAGAAAAGAAAGAGAAAAAGCAAAAGAGAACTGAGTGATGATCAGTTCTCTTCTTTTTCTTCTTTCTCTTCCTCTTCATTCACTTTTGTACGCGCGAACACCATATCATATCCGTCATTGCCATAGTTAAGAGAACGGTTGACACGGCTGATCGTAGCCGTAGACGCGCCGGTCTTCTCCGCGATATCGAGGTAGGTCTTCTGCGCCCGCAGCATTCTCGCCACTTCATAACGCTGCGACAGGGAAAGCAGTTCGTTTACCGTACAAACATCTTCAAAAAACGTATAACATTCTTCTTTATTCTGAAGTGTCAAGATCGCATCAAACAGATGATCTACTGCTTCCGTCCTGATTTTTTTACTCATATATGATTCTTCCTTTCTTATGTTCACTTTCCTTATTTTTCCCGAAAAAAAGCAGAACATTTCTCTCTGCTCTGTTCTTCTTCATTTTATCATATTAAAGCATGAACGTAAACACTCTTTTTTGGGTACTTTCACACTTTTTTTCTTTCCTCATAAAATGTAAAAAACGATAAGGATCTTTTCATGACAAAAAAATTTTTCTTCTGTCTGCTTCCCGCATTGTTTCTTTTTTCCATCGGTCTTTTCGGATGCGCGAACCATCGGGAAAATGCCACGCTCACACCCGTTACGCTAAATGAAGTCGCCCATTCTGTTTTTTATGCCCCGCTTTATGTTTCGATCGAAAACGGCTATTTCAAAGAGGAAGGCATCGACCTTTCACTTGTGACCGGTTTCGGTGCCGACAAGACGATGACCGCCGTGCTCTCGGGTGAGGCTGACATCGGCTTTATGGGACCGGAAACGACGGTCTATGCCGCAAGCGAGGGGGCTTCTGACACTGTGGTCAATTTTGCGCAGCTGACACAGCGCGCCGGAAATTTTCTCGTTGCCCGCGCTCCTTCTGACACATTTTCCTGGGATGATGTCCGGGGCAAAACCGTGCTCGGCGGAAGAAAAGGCGGTATGCCGGAAATGGTCTTCGAGTATGTGTTACGGCAAAACGGCATCGATCCCGCGGCGGATCTTGTCATCGACCAGGGCATCGACTTTGGCTCCACTGCCGCCGCGTTTTCCGGCGGAAACGGCGACTACACCGTAGAATTTGAACCCTCTGCAACTGCGCTGGAACAGGAAGGCGCAGGCTATGTTGTCACCTCACTTGGCGTTGATTCCGGCTATGTCCCTTACACTGCGTTTTCCGCGAAAAAAAGCTATTTAAACGGGAACCCGGATACCGTTCAGGCATTTACCAACGCACTGCAAAAAGGCATGCTCTATGTCTCGGCACATTCCCCGGAAGAGATCGCGGCTGTGATCGCTCCACAGTTCCCGGATACCGACGCGGAAACGCTCTCTTCCATCATTTCACGCTATAAAAAGCAGGACACCTGGAAAAGCGACCTCATCTTTTCCGCCGACAGTTACGACCTTTTGCTCGCCATCTTATCTGACGCAGGCGAACTTTCCGAAAAACCGGATTACCGTGTGCTGGTCCGCACCGACTTTGCGGAGGAAGCAGCTTCCTCCATGAAATAAGCAGCAAAACTGGTACGGTCAAATTTTATCAAACTGGTTATTTCCTTCAATCCACTAATCTCATATACTCATAAGGATTTACGAAAAGAAAAGAGGATTTTATTATGAGAAATGAGAAGCTGTTAAAAATGGTAATGACTGCGCTTATGGCAGCCTTATCCTATGTTGTATTCACCTTTTTACAGATCAAGATCACCCTTCCGGGCGGCGATGCCACTTCCATCCATCTTGGAAACGCAGTCTGTGTCCTGGGCGCCCTTTTACTTGGCGGTGTACTCGGCGGACTTGGCGGCGCGATCGGAATGACGATCGGTGACCTCTTAGATCCGGTCTACATCATCTACGCGCCAAAGACTTTTATCTTAAAGTTCTGCATCGGTCTGATCACCGGAATCATTGCACATCGCTGTGGTAAGATCACAAAGACCAATGACCGCAAGAAGATCTTTAAATGGACACTGCTCGCATCCATCTGCGGACTGGGCTTTAATGTGATCTTTGATCCGCTGTTCGGTTATTTCTATAAACGTGTCCTGCTTGGTAAGGCAGCCGCAGAAGTCGTATTGACCTGGAATATCGCCGCTACTTCCATCAACGCGGTACTTTCCGTTATCGTTTCTGTCATTGTTTATATGGCACTTTATCCGGTTTTAAAGAAATCCGGTCTTTTCCCTGCTGTCGGAAAAGAAGAAAATTAAATTGAAAGACAATAAAGTTTCCAATGAAAAACGCCCGGAGCCATCAGGTTCCGGGCGCTTTTTATACCGCTTTTTATATTCCCCGATACCGGAGCAGTGCCGCAAGCACCTCCTGCTTTCTCGGCATCACAGGCGCGCCTGCCCCGTAATAAGCCGGGATCACCGAGGCAAATCCCGTTTTTTCGATCTGCTGGTACAAAAGCTCCGTCAGTTCTAAGGCATTTTTTCTGCCATCCGCATAATTTGTGAGCGCGTATTGCACAAGATAAGCGATCGCAGCTACCTGTCCATCATCGTTTAACTGCTCTAAATCTCTTAGAATAACCTCCTCTTTATCAAAAGAAACACTCTCTTTCCCAAACGCGCGCACTTTCTCAATCTGCTTTCTTTTCATCTTATGATGCAGGCATTCCTTCTTTTCCACCCGGATTCCCTCATAGGGATCCGCGATCTCCTTCGCGCGGGCAGTCACATCTTTTGCTTCATATTCATCCATCTGGATCACGCAGTCTGCCGCCGAAAGATACGCGCCGGAACTTCCGACCACAAGGATCGTTGAAATCCTGTGATCCTCATACAGACTGCGCACACAGCTAAGATACGGTGTGATCGGTTCTTTTTCCGCCGCTACGAGCATTGCCATCTTGTGGTCGCGCACCATAAAGTTTGTTGCCGATGTATCTTCATCAATCAGAAGCACCCGTGCCCCGCTCTCTAACGCTTCGACGGTCTGCGCCGCCTGCGAGGTACTGCCGCTTGCGTTCTCCGTACTAAAATGTCCGGTATCCTCGCGGTTTGGAAGGTTATTGATGAACATGGAAATATCCTCGTCGTGGATACATCTTCCCTCTTCCGCACGCAGCTTCACCGCCGACGCATCCGTGATGACATACTCTCTGCCGTCTCCCGCGATATGGTTATAAACCCCGTTCTGGATCGCTTTTAAGAGTGTTGACTTTCCATGATAGCCGCCGCCCGCGATCAGCGTGACGCCTTCCTTTATCCCCATGCCGCGCACCGTTCCCGCATGCGGCAGATTGAGTGTGACCGCCAGATCCTCCGGGGAGGCAAACGGCACTGCTCCCTTTAACGGCAGATCCGACACACCGCTCTCACGCGGCAGGATCGCTCCATCCGCAACGAATGCCACAAGTTTTTTCTCCACAAGCGCTTCCCGGATCTTCTGCTGGTCATCCGCAAGTTCCACCGCGCGTTTTAATTTGTTTTGATCGATATTGGCATAGCAAAACACCTCTTTTGCCATCGCCGGAAACATCAGAAAAAAGATCTTTTCCAGTTCTCCTGCCGCGATCGAGCGACCGAAAGCCGGAAAGCCCACTTCAAGCCTTACTTCGATCTGTTCTTCCGAAAGCACGACCGCCACGCGCTCCATCACTTCCTGCCCGGCTCTGCACGCAAGCACCAGTCCGCTTTTTCCCGAACCGCTCTTGCCGCCACGGTTCTTTTTTAAGAAGCTGTGCAGATTCCGTAAGATTTCATCCTCCGCCGCGTTCTTACGCCACTTTGTGTCAAAGACTTCTTTCGGGAAATTGTTCTTGTTGCTGATCAAGAGCCGCACGCGGGATGGTGTGGCAAACGGATCTCCCTGTACATGATCCACCGCGAGCACATACCCGGGCATCCGGTAGATCCCTTTTACTTCCTTATATGCCTTGTAACTTTTATGATCGATCTGACGCAGCAGATTTTTTAATTCTTCTCCTGTCTTCATGATTTTGTCTCCTTACATTTATTCAACCGTTATTGTAGCACTTTCCTCCCGAAAAAACTATGTGCTTTTCTTCCCGTGGCTCTTATGCTATACTTTTATCTGTTCCATTTGAATCGACAATTCAGAAAACACGAGGTATTTCATATGCATAATGAATTATTGAAGATCGGAAGCATTACGATCTACGGTTACGGTCTTATGATCGCTATCGGTATCCTCGCTGCCTATCTGGTGGCAGAGTACCGCGCAAAAAGAAAGGGACTTGACAGCGAACCGGTTTTTTCCATCATGATCTGCGCTGTGGTCTGCGGGTTCGCCGGTGCGAAGCTTTTATATTACATCACGATCTTAGATGAGATCATAAAGGATCCGCATGTTCTTGTCACGGATCTTGCAGACGGTTTTGTCGTGTACGGCGGTATCATTGCCGGAATCTTATGCACGGCTCTTTTCTGCCGGATCAAAAAGCTCTCCTTTTTATCCTATATGGATCTGATCCTTCCGTCTGTCGCGCTTGCGCAGGGATTTGGACGCATCGGCTGTTTTCTCGCCGGCTGCTGCTACGGTGTGGAGACAGACAGTGCCTTTTCCGTCACGTTCCACGATTCCGCATATGCGCCAAACGGCGTTGCGCTGTTCCCATCCCAGCTTGTGTCCAGCGGTCTTGATTTTATTCATTTCGCGGTTCTCTGCGTGGTCGCGAAAAAAAATAAGACACCCGGACGAATCGGCGCCTTATATCTTATCTTTTACAGTATCGGAAGATTCTGTATTGAATTTTTCCGTGGTGATCTGCTCCGCGGAAGCGTTGGTACGCTTTCCACGTCACAGTTCATTTCCATCTTTGTTGCGATCGCGGGAGCCATTATGTACGGCGTCCTCTCGTTACACAAAGCTGAAAATACCGACACTGACCACACCCATGATGATGCCGGCAAGTAATACGCCGAGCATAACAGCCAGTATGCTGGATTTAAAATCCATATCCAGTATGCTGGCGGCCAGTGTGCCAGTCCATGCTCCGGTTCCCGGAACCGGGATTCCCACAAAGAGCAGTAACGCAACAAACAATCCGCGTCCTGCCTTTTCCTGCAGTTTCTTTCCGCCCTTCTCGCCTTTTTCCAGGCAAAATGTAAAGAATTTCCCAATAAGCGGCTTATCTTTTCCCCATTCGAGGACTTTTCTCGCAAACAGATAGATCACCGGTACCGGAAGCATATTTCCGAGGATACAGATGATATAAGACTGTAACAGCGGAAGATGAAATCCCTGTGAAATCGGGATCGCGCCTCTTAACTCAATGAGTGGCACCATGGAAACAAAAAATATGGTGAGATATTGTTTTAACATTCGAAATCCTTTCTATTCCCTTTCAGTTTGATTTGCAGCTATTTTTTCAAATATTCACGCAGAAACGACAATAACGTATCCATCTGCGCATCCGTTCCGATCGTGATCCGCAGATACTCCCGGATACGCTCCGGTTTGTCAAAATGCCGGACAATGATCCCTTCTTTTCTGAGATCCGCAAACAGCTGTACCATCGATATTTCCGGATGCGTCACAAACAGGAAATTGCTCATGGAATCCTCAAACACAAATCCGAGTGCCTTTAATTCCACTTTTACCCGCTCTCTCGTCGCGATCACATGCTGTACGGTCTTTTCGAAATACTCCCTGTCTTTTACCGCCGGAACTCCGAGCGCGATCGCCGGTGCGTTCATCGTATAAGAATTAAACGAGTATTTGACATCATTTAAATACCGGATCAGCTTTTCGTTTGCCATTGCGTAACCAATACGCGCTCCTGCCATGGAACGTGACTTTGAAAAAGTCTGTACAATGATCACATTATCATATTTTTCAATAAATGGCAATGCGGATCTTCCTCCGAAATCAATATATGCCTCATCCACAATGACAATGACATCCTGATTGTGTTTTATGATATCCTCAATGTCCTCTAAAGACTGCAGCACACCGGTCGGCGCATTCGGGTTCGGGAATATGACACCGCCGTTGTCCCTGTAGTAATCTTCTTTGCGGATATGCAGATTTTCATCGAGCGGCTGCACTTCATACGGGATGCGCAGCATGTCTGCCCACACATCATAAAAGGAATAGGTGATATCCGGAAACAGGATCGGCTTTTTGCTGTTGAAAAATGTCAGAAACAGCATTGCAAGCACATCATCCGAGCCGACACCGACAAAGACCTGGCTGCTCTTTAATCCGTAGTACTCCGCAAGCGCATCCACCAGCTCTTTCACTGCCGGATCCGGATACAGTTTTAATTTCTCGATATCAAATGCTTTCCATGCTTCTTCCACCCCCGGTGCCGGCGGATATGGATTTTCATTGGTGTTTAATTTGATCAGATTTTCTATTTTCGGCTGCTCGCCCGGTGTATACGGAACGACCTTCCGCACATTATCTTCCCAGCTTTTCATACTTTTTTCTCCTCATTTTTATTTTCCACTCAACTGATACTCCTCTGCCAGCTTTTCAAACGCCGGCAGGGAACGCTCGATCGTGTCGTAGGACACACAATAGGCGATCCGCACATAACCCGGCCAGCAGAATGCGCCGCCCTTTACAAGGATCAGATGGTATTTCTTTGCCTGTTCCACAAAACGGTCCTCGTCCTCATCCGGGGATTTCACCCACATGTAAAACGCGCCCTCCGGCTTGATGCAGGTATAGCCGTATCCGGTCAGTGCCTCGTAGAGTCTGGTACGGTTTTTATCGTAATATGCCACATCGGTCTTTTCTTCCAGGCATTCCGCCACCGCAAGCTGTATCAGAGACGGCGCGTTGACAAAACCAAGCGTCCGGTTGGACACATTGATACCCGCGATCACGGTGTCTGCGTCTACCACCTCATTCGGAACGACCACATAACCGATACGCTCACCCGGAAGGGACAGTGACTTGCTGAAGGAATAGCCGACGATCGTATTTTCGTAATATTTTGTCAGGAAATTTTCCTTCTGTCCGTCATACACCAGTTCACGGTATGGTTCATCGGAAACCAGATAAATTTCCTTTTTATACGCTTTTTGTTTCTCTTTTAAAATGTCTGCGATCGCTTTTAAGGTCGCGTCACTGTAAACCACACCGGTCGGATTGTTCGGCGTGTTGATGATGACCGCCTTGGTCTTTTCGGTAAATTTTGCCGCGAAATCGCCAAGATCCGGCTGGAATGTCTCCGGATCCGGATGTACCGCAACGGTCTTTGCGTCAAAATTCGCCGCGTAGCTGTTGTACTCTCCGAAATACGGGGCAAATACCAAAACCTCATCCCCCGGATCCAGGATCGTCTTAAATATGATATTCAGACCGCCGGCCGCGCCGACTGTCATAATAATGTTATGGAAATCAAAATGGGTATCAAATCGATGATTTAAATTGTCCGCCACTGCCTGACGCACGTCTTCATAGCCGGAGTTGTCCATGTAGCCATGCACAAACATCGGGTCTTTCTCGTCTAAGATCCGTTTGATCGCTTCCTTTACCGCTTCCGGAGCCGGAGTAGCCGGATTTCCGAGACTGAAATCATAAACATTCTCTGCGCCGTATTTTTTTGCCATCTCTTTTCCTTCCGTAAACATGGCACGGATCACAGAGCTTCCTTCCAGTGCTTTTTTGATTTTTTTTGATACCATTTTCTTTCCTTCTTTCTGAATAAATTTACATTTTTTACTTTACTATATTTACGTGCAAAAGTCAAAAAAACAGGATTCCCGCCACTCCAAAACGGCAATCCTGCTTTTTATCGCTTTTTATCGCTTTTTCTCTGTATTTTTATTTCTGATTTACGGCATCTACAAAACGGCAGAACGCGTCTCTGCCCTCTTTTGTGCATTTGTATACACCGGCATCTTTTAAGACTTCATTGAACACCAGGCCGATCTCGGTACGGATGATCTCTGTGATGTTGCCCCGGTTTACCTCATCATATTTCGGCAGAAATTCCTCTACCCAGTCCGCATGCTTCGCGAGCGTCTCATCCGCGCGAAGATCCTTTTTCTCAAGGATCGCGGTCTCGAGCGCTGCCATTTCATCTTTCAGACGCGCCGGCAGTACGGCAAGACCCATAACCTCGATCAGACCGATATTTTCTTTTTTGATATGATGCAGCTTTGCGTGCGGATGATATACACCAAGCGGATGTTCCTCGGTCGTGATGTTGTTGCGCAGCACCAGATCCAGCTCGAAATCCTCTCCGCGTTTGCGCGCGATCGGTGTGATCGTATTGTGCGGCTCTCCGTCGGTCTCCGCGAATACAAATGCCGCTTCATCCGTATAGCCACGCCATGCAAGCAGGATCTTATCCGCAAGGTCGATCAGGCGATCCTTATCTTTTCCGGAAATACGGATCACGGACATCGGCCATTTTACGATGCCTGCCTTCACATCCTCGTAACCTTTAAAAGTCAGCTCTTTTTCCACCGGTGCCTTTGCCATCGCAAATTCATAATGGCCGCCCTGGAAATGGTCATGGCTTAAAATGGATCCGCCAACGATCGGAAGGTCTGCGTTCGAACCAACGAAATAGTGCGGGAACTGTGTCACGAAATCCAGAAGCTTTCCGAAAGTTGCGCGCTCGATCTTCATCGGTGTGTGTTTGGAATTGAATACGATGCAGTGCTCATTGTAATATACATACGGAGAATACTGGAAAAACCAGTCACTGTTGTTGATCGTCACCGGGATAATGCGGTGGTTCTGGCGCGCCGGATGATTGACACGTCCTGCGTAGCCCTCATTTTCCTTGCACAGCAGACATTTCGGATAACCGCTCTGCTTTGCCAGCTTCGCTGCCGCGATCGACTTCGGATCCTTTTCCGGCTTGGATAAATTGATCGTAATGTCAAGTGTTCCAAATTCTGTATCCGCAGTCCATTTTAAATCCTTTTTGATCCGGTATCTGCGGATGTAGTTGCTGTCACAGCTCAGTTTATAGAAGTAATCGGTCGCGTCCTGCGCAGACTGATGATGGTAGAGCCCTTTAAATTTTGTTACAACCTCGCCCGGTCTTGCAACAAGCAGTCCCATGATCTTCGTATCGAACAGATCCCGGTAAACAATACTGTTTTCTGCCATAATGCCATTCTCATATGCGTAATCTGTCATATCGTTTAAGATCGCTTCGAGTGCATCCTCCGCGTCTTCCTGTGTCTTTATAGTTGTCTGATGCGCTTCTGCGACTGCGTCCTCTAATTCATCCAGCCCGAAAAGCTCCAAAAGCCGGTTTATGGTATAACGTGTATCCTGCGGATCGATCAGTCCGGTCACAAGTGCATAATCTGTCAAATCCAATATTCTTTCCTGAATCATTTTTTCTTCCTCCTGCCTGTTTTTGCCATCCTCCTCCAATCCCTTCCGGATTGGCTGTTTCCTATCTGTTTTCAATTATAACAGCGTATTTTTCCTTTTCAACCGCTTCCCGTTATACTGCAACATAGTTTTAACAACATGCAACATTTTTACATAAATCAGGTGTAATACCGGCTCTCTTGCGCAATCGGTAAACCTTTTTATTTGGTTGACTCGCGCAGACGCACTTCATAACCGAGCAGTGTCTTTTTCTGTACCTTCTGTCCCTCTATCATATCGAGGAGTGTCCGGCATACCAGCATTCCGAGTTCCTTTGCGTCAAAGTCCAGCGAGGTGATCGACGGATCGTGTGTCTCCAGCATGGAGCTGTTATAAAATGACGCCACACGGATCTGATCCGGCACCGAGATTCCCTCTCTGCGCAGCTTGTAAAGCACTTCCATACAGATCGCGTCATCCATACAGACGATACAGTCCACCTCACGCTTGATGATGTCATCAAGCTTTCCGTCCAGCAGCACCGGATTATCCAGATTCATGTAGATCAGGCTCTCATCCACCGCAAGTCCGCTGTCCGCAAACGCATCTTTAAATCCCATCAGACGGCTCTGCGTAACGACATGTTCCTCATTTCCTCCGATCAGTGCGATCTTTTTCATCCGCTTCATCAAAAGGATCGATGTGAGCTCCCTGCATGCGGCGCGGTGATCGTTATCCACCTGGACCACGCCTTTATAGTTGGAAGATCCCGTGACCACAAACGGGACATTTTTCTCCTGTAAATATTCCACCTGCACGTCATCCATAAAACTGCGCAACAGGATCACACCATCTACTTTCCGGTTGCGCACGATCCGCTCTAACTTTGTGACATCCGCGTTATTACAGACGGTGAGCAGCATATCATAATCAAAAGAAGACGCGATCTCCTGTATCCCCATGATACAGTTCTGAAAAAACGGCAGATCGATCAGCTCGTAATCTCCCGGCATGACCACTGCAAGGTTGTAGGTCTTGTTCTGCGCAAGGCTTTTCGCGATCACATTCGGCGTATAATTGTGCGCGTCAATGTACTTTAATACCCGCTCTCTGGTTTCACTTCCGATCCTTCCCTTTCCCGATATTGCGCGTGAAACGGTCGTTTTGGAAACACCGAGCGCGTCCGCGATGTCCGCAATCGTAAGTGTCTTATTTTCTTCCTGACTCTCTCCCACTTTTCGTTCCCCCTTAAGCTTTCAGTTTTTTTCATTTTTCAACAGATCCGCTTATTTTTCACGTTGTTCTTTACACTTTGTGTTCCCCATGTTATACTTTTAGCGCAATCGGTTGTTCTACTGTAAATTTAGCAGTTTTTTCAAAAAACGTCAACCAATTTGCAGGATTTTCGTAAATTTTATTTTTTTAAGGGGGAATTTACACTATGGATCATCTTTTATTCGGGGCAGCCTACTACGACGAATATATGCCCTTTGACCGCATTGAAACGGATATGCAGATGATGAAAAAGGCGAACATGAATGTGATCCGCATTGCCGAATCGACCTGGAGCACCTTAGAGCCGCAGGACGGCGTTTTTGACTTCACGCACCTCGACCGTATGTTAGATGCCGCGGAGAAGTATGATATGCATGTCATCATCGGCACACCGACCTACGCCATTCCGTCGTGGCTCGCGAAGAAATCCGATACCATTCTTGCCGTCACAAAGGACGGCCCATCACTCTACGGACACCGGCAGAATATGGATATCACCGATCCGACTTATTTGAAATATGCCGAGCGCATCATACGCACGCTGATGGAGCACATCAAAGACCGCTCCTGTATCATCGGCTACCAGCTCGACAATGAGACCAAGCACTACGGGACAGCCGGAAAGCACGCCCAGGAACTGTTTGTCTCCTATCTGAAAGAGCAGTTTCCCGACCTTTCCGCCTTCAACCTGGAATTCGGTCTGGATTACTGGAGCAACCGTGTAAATGACTGGTCCGACTTTCCGGATATCCGCGGCACGATCAACGGCTCTCTCGCTGCCGAATATGAGAAATTCAGCCGTAAGCTTGTCACGGATTTCTTAACATGGCAGTCCGATCTCGTGCGCGAATACAAAAAAGAGGATCAATTCATCACCCAGAATTTTGACTTTGAGTGGCACGACTATTCCTATGGCTTACAGCCGGATGTCAACCAGTTCGAGGCGGCAAAATGCATGGATATCGCAGGCTGTGATATCTATCATCCGTCCCAGGACGATCTGACCGGCGCTGAGATTAACTTCTGCGGCAGCATTGCAAGAGGTTTGAAAAAATCCAACTACCTGATCCTTGAGACCGAAGCACAGGGAAATCTGGAATGGCTCCCTTATCCGGGGCAGCTTCGCATGCAGGCATACAGCCATCTGTCCTGCGGCGCGGACAGCGTGATGTACTGGCACTGGCATTCGATCCACAACTCACTGGAAAGTTACTGGAAAGGTGTGCTCTCACACGACTTTTCCGAAAATCCGACTTACCTTGAGGCATGCAGGCTCGGTGCCGAAATGAAAACCTACGGCTCTCATCTGCTCCACTTAAAGAAAACAAACCGCGCGGCGATCCTCGTAAGCAACGAGGCGCTGACCGGTCTTCGCATGTTCCCGTTCAAAGGACGCGAAAACAGTTCCTACAACGATGCCGCGCGCTGGCTTGCCGATTCTTTATACCGCTTAAACATCGAATTTGATATTTTAAATCCTGCGGATACCGATTTTTCCGGCTACGACCTGCTTGTTGTTCCGGCTCTTTATGCGGCGGAAGAATCCGTTTTTTCACGCATGAACGACTATGTCAGAAACGGCGGTCATCTGATCGTAAGCACACGAAGCGGATTTTCCAACGAGCACCTGAAGATCTATCCGGATATGCAGCCACATGGTCTGACCGACTGCTGCGGCATGCATTACAGCCAGTTCACCGCGCCAAAGAACGTTGCTTTAAAAGGAAACGGCGCGCTTTCCGGCATCACCGGAACCGCAAGGGACTGGATCGAGCTTGTGACACCGGATACCGCAGAAACACTGCTCTCCTATAACCATCCTTACTGGGGTGCATATTCCGCAGTCACCTGCAACCATTACGGAAAAGGACTTGCCTGCTACATCGGATGCTTTTTCGAGGATGACACACTCGATGCCCTGATCGCTTTCTTCGCGAAAGAAGCCGGGCTTTCCCTCCCTGCTTTCCGTTTCCCGCTTATTTTGCATGAGGGGACAAACGAAAACGGGAAAAAGATCCGGTACTTTTTCAATTATTCCGGCAGGGAAGCTTCTTTTACCTATGATGCGCCGGGCGGCATCTCTCTGTTAGAAGAAAAGCCGGTCGCACAGGGAAGTCAGATCACTCTTGCGCCATGGGATTTTAAGATTATAGAACAACAGACTTAACAGAAACGGGATACGTTCCTCGTCGCCATTAAAATAAAGTGTGCGCTTACCGCACACTTTCGCGCGCGAGCGGTATGTTCAACATAAACTTCATCTCCGCGAGCTGCGCATCCCCGCGGAGCGTTTTTAAATCATAGGAAGGAATTTCCTATGATTCAAAAAAAGAGCCCTGCACCGGCTGATCGTTTTTAGCCGTGCAGGAGCTCTCTTTTTTCTACTTAGATTCCACGGAAAGAAAATTCAAATTCCAGTTTTTCGTTTACCGGGAGCAAAAATTCTTCGTGCGTTCTCGCACCCCAGCTGTTATCCCCGGCAACACCCATCTGTGCCTTTGCCACACGGATGACCGTGTGATGTACCGGTGGAAGTTCATACGCGTGTTTCGCGTTCTCCATCTCATGCGGTGTGTATGGCAGCGCACTGAAGCTCATATTGTCTCCGGCAAAAAGCATTCCTCTTCCCTTTTTGTCTGTCACTTTCGCGTAACGGACACCGGTCTTGTTGCCGCATTCCTGCGGAACCAGATATTTTGCAAGGTTATCTTTTACTTCATTACGGTAAATGCCAAGCTTTGCCCCCTGGGTACGATCCGCGTAGGTTTCCTCCGGTCCGAGTCCGTACCATTCCACCTGATCGTAGTCCGCGTTGATCTGGAACATCACGCCAAATTCCGGCATATCGCCCAGTTCTTTCACCGGCACATACGCAAGCTTTGTTTTGATCGTACCGTCGCCAAACACCTGATAGGTCAGCTCGCAATCCGCCCGCGGTGTCGTCGGCATATGATACGTGTAGGTGATAGAGACGCTGTCTTCCTCCTGTTTGATCACCGGCGGATGATCGTCAAACATTCCATCCGTCTTATGTGTCAAATACATACTGGCAAGTTTCCACTGTCCGTAGCGCTGCGGCATCAGATTTCCACAATCGTTGTCGGTCGGCGCACGCCAGAAGTTCGGCATCGGGATCGCTTCGATCATCTCTTTTCCCGCATAGCGGTAGGAAACCAGTCCTCCATTCAGCCCGGAAAACAGCACATCAAAGTTCTCTCCTCGGACTCCGAGATTCAGTTTTCCGTAGATCACTTCTACCGGCGGATTCTTCTTTTTGCACTCCTCTCCCTTTTTGCGGAAGATTTCCTGCCCGAACGCAACTTCATGTCCTGCCTTCGCCCATTTTGTATCTTCTTTTAAGGTAAAGGACACCGTGACCGCATACTCACCCGGTTCTTCCGGCAGGGCAAACGGCATCGGATACTCTGCTTTGGAAAGCGGTGCGACATCGGTATCGATCGGTACTTTCTTCACAAAGTGTCCTTCTTTTTCGAGTATCACCGCACAGTCAAACTGATCTGTGTTTACAAAGAGGTTTTTGTTGGTGACCCGGATCCTGTCTTCGCCGATCGTGACACTGATATTCTGGTAATTGTATTTGACTGACGGCATCTTTGGAGACTCATCACGCTCTCCGCCATATACGATTCCGTTTCCGCTGAAATTGTAATCGGTCGGCCGTTCCATAAAGTCCCCGCCATATGCCTGGAATTCTTCCCCGTAACGGTTTTTCTTTAAAATAGACTGGTCGATGTAATCCCAGATAAATCCGCCCTGATACAACGGCTCCTCATCGGTCAGATCCGTATATTTAAACATGGCGCCGCAGGAATTTCCCATTGCATGCGTATATTCGCAGCAGATAAACGGTTTGCTCCTGTCCTTCTTTAAAAATTCTTTGATCGATTCCACGGACGGATACATCTGACTTTCCATATCACTGGAATCGTTGTAGCGTCTGTCATTGAACACACCCTCGTAATGCACCAGTCTGGTCGGATCGAGGGAGCGGAATTTTTCTGACATGTCATAGATGACTTTTCCGCCGTAGGACTCATTTCCGCAGGACCAGATCAGGATCGCCGGATGATTTTTGTCTCTCTGATAACAGGAGTTTACACGGTCAAGCATCATGCCTTCCCACTTCATATTGTCCCCCGGTACCACAACGCTCTTGTCCTCAAGTCCCCTTGCGACCGGATCCCACGAACCATGGGACTCCATATTATTCTCCGCGATCATGTAAAGTCCGTACGCGTCACAAAGCGCATAGATCCTGGAATCATCCGGATAATGACAGGTACGGATCGCATTGATATTGTTGCGCTTCATCGTAACGATATCTTTTACGATCTCTTCTGTGGAAACGGCACGGCCTGTTTTGGAACTAAACTCATGACGGTTCACGCCTTTAAAGACGATCCGCTTTCCGTTTAAGCACATAATATTGTCTTTCATCTCAAAACGCCGGAACCCGACTTTCTGGCTGATGCACTCTTTTGTCTCTCCGTCCTTTTTGACCTCGATCTTTAACTCATAAAGAAACGGATCTTCCGCGCTCCACAGATGCGGTGCCTGAACCGGAATGGACACATGGCTGTTTTTTTCCAGCTTTACTTCCGCAGTTTTCTGTACATTTTCTCCTTCCAGAAGCGTGAGCTCTGCCACTCCGCCCTCTCCCATTGTCGTAAGATCAATGGACAGATCCGCATCCCGGTACGCATCATCCAAAAGCGTCCGCACACACATATCATAGATATGGACTTCCGGTATGGTATAAAGGTAAACGCTCCGATACAGCCCGGAGAAGCGGTAAAAATCCTGATCCTCGCACCAGCTGCCGGATGTCCATTTAAACACCTGCACTGCCAGTTTGTTCTCTCCGTCTTTCACATACGGTGTCAGTTCAAATTCTGAAGGTGTAAAGGTATCCTCACTGTATCCGACAAAATTTCCATTGAGCCAGACTGCCAGACCGCTCTCTGCGCCCTGAAAAGAGATGTAAAGCGGTTTGTCCTTCATCTGCTCCGGTACTTCAAAATATTTCACATAGCTTGCCACCGGATTAAATCTCTGCGGGATCTCCCCCGGCATGATCGCCTCACGCCCATCCCACGGATACTGCACATTTACATACTGCGGGGAATCATATCCTTCCATCTGTATATGAGCCGGAACACGGATGTCATCCCAGCTGTGGCAGTCCACTCCGGTCTCTTCAAATTCTTTTATCGTCTGTTCATAGTTTTTCGCGTAATGGAATTTCCAGATCCCATCCAGGGAATAGCGATAACTGCTCTTTTCTTCCTCCGATTCCTTCCAGGACGCGTATGCCACATGATCCGAATGCGCATCCATGCGGTGATCCATAAAATACTCCGGATCTTTTACTTTTTCATAACGAAATTCACCCATATTTTTTCGTACCTCCATCTCTTTTTGTTTTAAAAAAGGCTGCCCCCATCGTTGAGACAGCCTCAGTTTTTTATATCATCCTTTTACTTCACTGCACCGGTAATACCTTCTGCGAAGGATTTCTGCAGACAGAAGAAGATCACCGCTGTCGGCAGTGTACAGATCAGTACGGCAAGCATCAGCATACCATAATCTGTGACATAGCCCTGTGTCAGGTTGGCAACAACCATCGGCATTGTCATGCTCTTTTCATCGGTCATGATTACCTTTGGCCACAGATAACTGTTCCATGCGTTCATGAACGTGATCGTCATTGCCGCTGCGTAAGTGGACTTCATCGTCGGAATGAACATCTGGAAAAAGATGCGCAGTTCGGACAATCCGTCAATTCTTGCCGCCTCGATAATATCATGCGGGAAAGAACGCGCGCTCTGGCGGAACATCATGATAAGGAACGGTGTTGACAGGGTCGGAAGTACAAATCCGATCGTGGAATTTAACCATCCCGCTTTGGAAAACATCTGGAACAACGGAATCAACGTTGCTACAAACGGAACCATCATGGCAAGGAGAATGATGTTCATCACGATATCTTTTCCTTTGTCATGGAAGATTTCAAATCCATAGCCTGCCAGAGAGCAGATAACCAGAGATACCAGTGTCAGAATGACCGCATATTTGAATGAATTTCCAAGCGCTCTTCCGATATTCTGGGAATTCACCAGGTTTTTAAAGTTCTCGATCAGATATGTGCCCGGGATCAGGCGTCCGCGTGTGACATCCACGCTCTTGTTCGTAGCCGCCGATACCATCCAGTATAATGGAAAAACGGATATAAAGGACACAATACATAAGAATACATACATTGAGATTTTTTTACCTTTAGTCACGTTTGTCACCTACTTTCATCTGAATAAATGCCAGAATAGCAACCAGTATCAGGATAAAGAATGACATTGCAGCTGCGTATCCGAAATTCGGCACATATTTAAAGGACATATTGTAAATGTAATGAGACATTGTGATCGAAGCGTTTGCAGGACCACCGTCTGTCAAGTTTACGGATTCATCGAACAGCTGCAGGGTACCATTGGTAGACATGATCGCTGTAAGAAGGATCGTCGGTTTTAAGAGCGGTGCGGTGATCTTAAAGAAGGTCTGCACCGGAGAAGCTCCGTCGATCTTTGCCGCTTCATATACGGAATATTCAATGTTCTGTAGTCCGGACAGATAAAATACCATGTTGTATCCTGTCCATCTCCAGAGGAGACCCAGGATAATGACGATCTTTGCGCTGATTGGATGTGTCAGGAAAGAATATGGCGCATCTAAAATACCGATCTTTACCAAAAACAGATTGATGATACCGTTGTTTGCAAACAGTGTACGGAAAATGGTCGCATATGCTACCAGTGATGTCGCACACGGCAAAAAGATCATCGTACGGAACAATCCTTTGAATCTTAAGTTCCGGTTGTTTAAGATCGAAGCTAAGATCAGTGCCAGGATCAACATGATCGGCACCTGAATGATCAGGTAGAAAAATGTATTTTTAACGGACTGCATAAATACAGTGTCCTTGAACATTCGTGTGTAATTCGAAATGCCGCAGGGTTTCATTGCAGCCCCTACGCCAGTCTGGAAAGACAAAATGAATGCCTTTACCATGGGCACAAAACTCATTACCAGAATCAGTAATGCCGCCGGTGTTAAGAATGCCCATCCGGTCAGGTTATTTCTTTTATCCAATGACATTTTTTTTGATGGCTTACTCAAGGAAACTCCCTCCTTTTTGCGTCTTCGCATGTTGTTTTGGAAGAAAAAGGGAGAACAGCCGGTTAGAACCGTTCTCCCCTTCTGATATCAGTATTACTGACCCATATTAAAGTTTACTGTGTCTTCTGCTGTCTGAAGTTCGGTATCAATGTCAGAGCCTGCGATCACGTTTGTAATAGCGGTAGCAACTGCGTCACGAGCTTCATAGTAGTAAACGCCTGTAATGTTAGACGGTACTTTTGTAGCGAAATCTACGATCTTGGCAGATACTGCATCGCCGCCGAAGAAATCGTTCGGCTGTGCATATGCATCAGAGTCACCAGCCGGTGCCCATGTTGCGATCGCGCCACAGGAAAGGATGTTATCATAAAGTTCTGTGCTTCCTGCAAATGTGCTTGCCAGGAAATCATATGCAAGGTCTTTGTTCTTGCAGTTTGCTGTTACAGCCCAGGATGATCCACCATTGTTTGAATAGTTGGTAGCGTCTTTCGCGTCAACCAGTCTTGGCATATTGGTGATCGCCCAGTTACCGGACTGATCTTCTGCTGTCTGAATGGAAGCCATGATCCAGCATCCGTTGATGGTTCCTGCAACATCACCGTTTGTGATGGAACCAACATATTCATCCCAGCTGTTTACTTCGATCAGCACGCCGCTGTCTTTCATTTCTTTATAAGTTTCAGCAACTTCTTTTAATACATCGTTATTTACGATATTCGCTGTTCCGTCCTCATTAAAAAGAGAAGATCCGGCGGACTGAAGCATCATCATGATCAGATCACACTCGCCAGCCTGCATGGAAATCAACGGCTTGCCGGTTGCTTCGAGTACTTTCTTTCCGTTTTCAATGTACTGATCCCATGTGATATCTGTGAAATCATCTACCGTAAGTCCGGCCTGCTCTAAGAGATCGGTACGATAGCATCCGACAACTGCACCGTTATCAAACGGAACACCATAGTTCTTGCCATCTACTACAGAGTATGCTGTTTTTCCTTCTGCAAACTGTGAAAAATCAATTCCGCTGTCTGTAAGATCTGTAAACGCATCCGGATAGCTGATTACGTTTTTCTGGAACGCGTTATCCTGCATTAACAGGATATCCGGTAATGTACTTAAATCTCCGGAAGTAGCTGCTGTCGTAAGTTTTGTCTGGACATCCTCCCAAGGTGTCTCAACTACATTTACGGTAACATCCGGATGATCTTTCTGATATACCTTTGCAGCCTCGTTCATTGCGAAAATATTGAACGCCGGATCCCAGCACCACACGGTAAGTGTGTTCTCATCGCTGCCTGCTGCCGCAGATTCGGTAGATCCAGAAGCTGAATCTCCGCTTGTGCCTGTGGAGCCTGAACTGCCTGAGCTTCCGCAGGCTACCATAGAAACTGCCATTGCTGATACCAGCATAAGTGATACGATTTTCTTTTTCATAGTGTTTTCCTCCCAATGTGTTTATTTACAATGACGACAGTTCGAAATCACCCCTGTTTTTTGTTTGTGTATTTTGTACACTTTATTTCTTTCTGTCTTTCATTATATATGCATTATACCAAATTATCTCCTGTTGTAGGGTGTAGAATCATCTGTAAAACATGCATATTCAACCATGTTGTAAAATAAATGCATTTTTTACCATCCTTTTTCGGCAGAAATATGAAAAGAAAGCAGTTTGCTCTCGTAATTTTCGGGATTTTTCTTCCATTGGTAAGGCGTTGTCCCAACGATCCGCTTAAAATTACGATTAAAGGTGGAAGTTGTTGCAAATCCGACTTTCATTGCAATCTCATCCATGGAATCGTTCGTCTTTTTCATCAGTTCACACGCCATCTGTACCCGTATCATGTTGATATAATCCACCGGTGTCATATGCATATATTCCACAAACAGCCTGCGGAAATGCGTTTCACTCATATTGCATTTCTCCGCAAGCATTTCAATTCGTATACTCTCCTTATATCCGGTACTGATATAATCAAGCGCGTTCTTGATCTGGGAAACTCCCGGTCTTCTTGCCTCAAAAAGTTCCTCCGGCTTATCGCAGTTTAACCGGGCAATCTCAAGCAGGAGAGCTGTCGTAAGCGCATTCACCGTATCCGTATAAAATTCCCGCTTTCCACGCATCTCCTCCATGATCGTGAGCACGATCGTAACAAGCTGCGGATAATCCCTTGCCCGCAGCCCATGCGCTTTCCGATTGATCAGGCGAAGTAACTTATTCTGATATAATTCATTATCCGGATACATGTTCCGAAGTATCGTCTCCGGATCAAAATACAGATACTCCCAGTAACTTTTCCGCCCGTCTTCACTGTCTGTCGTATGCGGATAATTCTTCGGTATCACGCATAATGTTTCCGGCTCATACGCCAGTGTATCCTCATCCAGCGTCACCGTTCCTCTTCCATCCCTGCAATATCCGATTTCCATCATATTATGGAAATGCAGATGGTTCACTCCATGTCCATAATCTCGTATCCATTCTTCTCCTAACAGCGCCATAACGTATTCCTTTTGCGGGATATCGTAATAGCGCAGTTCGATTGTCTCTTTCTTTTTTCTTCCCATTGTCCTTCTCCTGTATGTCTCTAAAATGTGCTCTTTGTATCCTGATATTAGTATAATTTCTTCTGTCCGACTTGTCAATGTGCCCAATTTTCTCATAATTTTTCTTCATTTATCCGGCATATAGTCAAAAAACGGGCGCCGCCGGATATCCATCTCTGCTATCCGGCAGCGCCCGCGTCATGCGTTTTGCTGTTCTTACTGTTTTTGATTTACTGCTGCTGTCCGCCCTCCTGAAGCGCTGACAGTGCTGCCTCATCCGCAACAAAAGTCTCGTAGTTGGTCACTTTTGCCTTGTCCTCGTCCGAAAGCGCATTATACTGGCTGCGGATCGTTGCCATGATCGTCGCGCTCTCCAGTGTTACCGGTCCGATGCTGTCGATCTCGGAAATGATCGTTTCCGGTGTTACCTGCGGTGCTGACACATCCGGTGTCGGCGCTGTCTGGAACACCAGTACCGCGTCCCCGACTTCGATATTTTCATAGATCGTCTTTGCCGCGCTGACCGGAAGATTGATACAGCCGTGTGATCCTCCGCGCAGGTAGATCTGTCCGCCGAAAGAACTTCTCCATGTTGCGTCATGCATTCCAACACCACCGTTAAACGGCATCCAGTAATTTACAAAGGATTCATAGTCTTCCCCGCGCAGGGTACGGTTCGTCTCCCTGCTGTTGACAAAATACGCGCCGGTCGGCGTATCATGATCCGCCGCAACTTTTCCCGATACAAAATCAGAACTTACCACGAGCGCTCCGTTTTTATAGAAGTATAAATGCTGTGTGGTCAGATTGATCTCCACATAGGTATTGCCGTAATCATTCGCCCCATGGCTGTTGGCGCGCTGTGAATACTCCGGCTCCCGCTCCACGGACTGACCGCTTTTTATATCCGCCAAAAGCTGTTCCCGCTCTGCCGCCTGGTCGATCTTCCATCCGTAGCTTCCGCCCGGAACTGTCACCGTTCCGCCGCCCGTCATCGTAAGCGTTTTATCCTGTCCTGCTGTATTGTGGGATGCCGCAAGCTCTTTTACATAAGAAGCAAGCTTATCTTCATCCACACTGACCGTCATATCATCCGAAACTGTAAACCAGTCAGTGATCTCTGACGCGTCAAGCTTTTCTTTTTCATCTCCGAAGTCGTAGGTGATCTTTGCGCCCGCGTACTGATTTAAGGTATCTGCCGCAGCTTTGATCTGCTCATCATCCTCTGTGATCTCCGGATCTATGTAACAACCGCTGTCCTCTAAGGATATGTCCTCATTCAGATTGGTGATCGCGTTATTTACCGCCTCTTTCAGTGCGTCCACGTTGATGGTCGTTCCGTATTCCGCCGGGATCACTGTGTAGCCGTCTTCCCTGGAATACTCTGAGATCTTTGCGTTTTCCGGTGCCACCTGCGTGTCACTGTCCATGCAGTCCAGATCGTTCATAACCTTTGCCAGTTCATCCTCATCATAGGATATCATCGTATCCATACTGTACTCTGAATCCTTAAACAAAGAAGCGATCCATCCAAACGGATTCTGCTTCTTTAAGCATTCCTCCAGACTGCCGTCGAACTGCGGTGTAACCGATATGTCTTTTCCGCTTATCGTCTCTGTCTTTCCATCCCGTTCCTCTATGGAAAGTGTATAGCCATCGATTCCGTTCCTTATCTTATCTTCCACGTCAGAAACGGTCGCACAGGAACTGTCCGTGCCGTTGATCTTTGTATGGAACAAAAAATGGCTGTGAAAATAAAAAGCAAACGCCAGATAGATCACTGCAAGCACGCCGATCACGATGCCAGCCACGATCAGGACAATCTGCTTTTTCCCTCTTTTCTGTTTTTCTTTTTTCATAATTTCTGCCTCTTTTTTCTTTCATCTTATATACTCAAACATTCTCTATCATATAATCTTTCCAAATCTATTGTCAATGTTTTCCGGTAATTGTAATATTTTCTTAAAATTTCTTAAAATAATTTGAAAAGAATTGTTCTTTCTATTTTCTTATGCTATAATCCCACATTAGATACGATTCGATTGTAGAAAAGGACTGGTGTTTTATGAAAACCTTATCAAAAGAACGGTTTATGGCATGGTTTCAGAAATATAAGCACGGACTGCTTTTACTCTATTTTCTGATTTATCTGCCATGGTTTCAGTACCTGGAAAAAAAGGTGACGGTTCATTTTAACGTCATCCATATGGCGATCGACGATTATATTCCATTTATCGAATTTTTCGTCATCCCCTATTTTTTATGGTTTTTTTACATTGCGTTCGCGATGGCGTATTTCTTTTTACACAGTACCACAGACTGGTATAAGCTGTGCGCGTTTCTGTTTACCGGAATGACTGTTTTTCTGATCTTTTCCACGATCTATCCAAACGGTCAGTATCTGCGCCCGACTACGTTTGCCAGAGACAATATCTGTGTGGATCTGGTAAAATGGCTGTATGCGACGGATACTCCCACCAATCTTTTTCCGAGCATTCATGTTTACAATTCGCTCGGCGTACATATTGCCATTATAAACAGTGAATGTTTCAAAAACAAAAAGGGCGTTCGCAGGCTGTCCTTTGTACTGATGGCAAGCATTATCCTTGCTACCATGTTTTTAAAACAGCATTCGGTCTTTGACGTGATCACCGCTTTTGTACTCGCCGCAGTCGCGCACTCCGTGATCTACGGTCACGCTTTCCAGAAAGCGGAGGATCAGGTGCTGCAGGAACAGCTTCCTTAATCTCAATAATCCAAACGGGATATTCCAGATCGGAATATCCCGTTTTTTTACGTCCTATTCTTCTAACGCTTCCAGTTCTCTCTGCCAGGCTGCCGCTGCCGCGTCACTCGGCATTCTGAGATCCCCGCGCGGGGATACCGCAACCGTACCGACTTTCGGTCCGTCCGGCAGACAGGAGCGTTTAAACTGCTGCGCAAAGAACCTGCGGTAAAATGTCTTCAACCACTTTAGGATCGTCTCTTTCTCATATACCCCGTCAAACGCGATCTTCGCCAGGCGGTAGATCTTGGACGGCGTATAGCCGAAACGCAGGATATAATAGAGATAAAAATCATGCAGTTCATAAGGCCCTACGATATCTTCTGTCTTCTGCGCAATCTTGCCATCCTCCGGAGGCAGCAATTCCGGGCTGACCGGCGTATCCAACACGTCAAGGAGCACTTCTTTTAATTCCTCATCTCCGCAGACATCCGCGTAATAGGAAACCAGATGGCGCACCAGCGTCTTCGGCACCGAGGCGTTGACCCCGTACATGGACATATGATCGCCGTTGTAAGTCGCCCATCCAAGCGCAAGCTCTGACATATCTCCGGTTCCGATGACCATGCCGCCGTTTTTATTCGCGATGTCCATTAAGATCTGTGTCCGTTCTCTCGCCTGTCCGTTCTCATAAGTAACATCATGGACGGTCTCGTCCTGCCCGATGTCCCGGAAGTGGACGCGCACGGCATCCGCGATAGGAATCTCCCGGAATTCCGCGCCCAGACACCGGATCAGCTTCACCGCATTCTCATAGGTCCGGTCCGTTGTTCCAAATCCCGGCATCGTGACCGCTGTGATCTGTCCACGTTCCAGTCCAAGCAGGTCAAACGCGCGCACTGTGACAAGAAGCGCCAGTGTGGAATCCAGCCCGCCGGAAATGCCTACGACCGCGTTTTTGCAGTGTGTATGCTCCAGACGTTTCTTTAATCCCATCGACTGGATGGAAAGGATCTCCTCACACCGTCTGTCTCTGTCCACCTTGCTGCCCGGCACAAACGGAGCCGGATCGATGAAACGTGTCAGTGTGGTCTCCTCGGATTTCAAATGGAATATCTGATTTACATAATTCCCGCTTTTCTGTTCAAACGTTGTCATTTTACGGCGCTCTGCATTCAGGCGGAAGATATCAAACTCTGAATAGACCGTTTCATTGGCAAAACGCTTCGCTTCCTTTAATACCGTGCCGTTTTCCGCGATAATGTTGTGCCCGGAATAAACCACATCCTGCGTGGACTCCCCGTCTCCGGCACTCGCGTATACATACCCACACAAAAGCCTTGCGGACTGCCCTGCGACCAGCGCTGTGCGGTAACGGTCTTTTCCGGTCGTCTCATCACTCGCCGAAAGATTTACGATCACATTCGCTCCCGCAAGCGCATGTGCGATACTCGGCGGCTGCGGTGTCCACAGATCCTCACAGATCTCTGCCGCCACACGAAGCTCCGGCATCTGGTCACAGCAAAAGATCTGATCGGTTCCGATCGGAAGACGAAGCTCCGGTAAAAACTGTGTCTCTTCTACCTGCTTCATCCCTCTTGCGAAATGGCGCGCCTCATAAAATTCACCGTAATTCGGAATGCAGGTCTTTGGCACCAGTCCGAGGATCTTCCCGTGATTGATCGCGGCTGCCACATTGTAGAGTTTTCCAAGATGTTCATACGGCAGACCGACAAAAAGAAGCGCATCGAGCTCCTTTGTCTGTTCCGCGACCGCGATCAGCGCTGTTTTTGCCTCACGCAGTAAAGTCTCCTGCAAAAACAGATCGCCACAGCTGTATGCTGTAATGCAAAGTTCCGGAAATACAATAATCTTCGCGCCGTTTTTCGCCGCATCCTCTGCGAGCGCGACGATTTTTTTCGCATTCTCCGCCGGGTCAGCGACCGTCACCTTCGGTGTCACCGCCGCGACCCTGATAAATCCCTGTCTCACTTTCCAATCTCCTTTAATTCGTCTATATCGAAGGTATAATGCGTATTACAGAAGTCACAGTTTACCTCGATCGGTTTTCCATCTTTTATAATTTCATCCAGTTCCGCCCTGCTTATGCTTGCAAGCGCCTTTGTCACACGCTCTTTGGAACATCCGCAGTAAAAGCGCACCGGCATGTTTTCTGTGATCTCAAGGCCAAGATCCCCAAGCAGCTTTTGTAAGATCATCTCCGGATTGTATCCCTGTGCCAAAAGGCTTGTCACGGAAGTAACCTCCGCCACCTTTTTTTCCAGTTTTTCGATGACTTCTTCCTCCGCAAACGGCATAAGCTGGATGATGAATCCGCCCGCCTGTTCTACGGTATTTTCCTTATTCATCAAAACACCAAGCCCTACGGCTGACGGCACCTGCTCTGACACTGCAAAATAATAGGTCAGATCCTCCGCGATCTCACCGGTCTGCAGCGCGGTCTGTCCGATATAAGGCTCCTTTAATCCCATATCCTTGATCACACTCATATTTCCCGCTCCGATCGCGCCTGCGACATCGAGCTTGCCGAGCGCATTCGCCGGAAGTACCACATCCGGGACAAACGGATAACCCTTGACATTTCCGGCCGCGTCTGCCGTAACTGTCATCCCGCGCATCGGACCGTCCCCGTTGACACGGATCGTAAGAAGATCCTTTTCCCCTTTCATCATGCTTCCCATCATAACCGCGCCGGACATCAGTCTTCCCAGTGCCGCTGTGACGATCGGGCTTGTATTGTGGCGTTTTCTCGCCTCCTCCACAAGTTCTTTGGAGGTGACGGCAAAAGCACGGATCTGTCCTTCTGCCGCTGTTGCTCTTATCATATAATCTGCCATTTTATTTCTCTCTTTCCTGAAATTTCTTCTTTTCCATCGTTTCTACTTATACTACCAACTTTCCCCCCGAAAATCAAGCCGCATCCGCCTTGATTATTTTCTGTAAAAACCGTATACTTAAAGCTGCGACAACTTTTCGCATTATTTTACCTTTCGGAGGAATCACGTTGGAAAATTACGAACATCATATTACGAAAAGCATACGTTCTTTATATAAAAAGCGGCTTCCCGCACCATTAATCTATCTTGCGCTGCTTATCTTTATCTGGTTTTATTTTAATATTTCATCGGTTGTATTTCCTTTAAAAACAGGAACTTCCGATTCTTTTGAGCTGCTTTATGACAGGCATCATCATTACATTCAGACCACACTGTCCGAGTTGTATTTTACCGGCTACACCCAGTCTGAATTCGGGCACAACAGCGGCTATTACTACTACACCATGCGTGACGGCGAATGCCTGATCGTGCTCTTATCGCCTTCCACCTGTGAAGAAGGTCTTCCGGAGATCAAAGAGGCTACCGTGACCGCGCGCATCTTACGCGGCACTTCCTCTTACGAGCGTCTGTTAGACCATCTGTCCGATGACCTCAGCTGGACCGATGACGGCATCCGCGTAGAACTTTCCGATTACTATCTGAGTGAGCCGGATTTCAAACCGATCACCAACAATATCCTTTTAATCTTTCTGGCACTCAGCGGGTTATACGCAGCCTTCAGCGCACTCAGTTTCCTGCTCTATCTGGCAGTTCCGTATCTTGCGCCTCCCTGCCGCAGCCTTGCCCCATTCGGCCGGCCAAAGGATCTGCTCGCGCTTGCCGAGGAGGAACTTGCGACACTGCCGCAGCTCGCAACCGAGGATATGTTTATCACAGAGCACTTTTTTATCGAGACTTCAAACTATGGGATTGCCATTGTACCGATCAAAGAGATCGTCTGGATCTACAAACATTCAACGCTGCACAAGGTTTTCTGGTACCACTTTAGTATATCCTATACGCTGCATATTACCGCAAACCATCATGTATACATTCAGTGTCCGAAAAACATCAAGTCCGACATCGACGGTATCATCGACTATCTTGCGGAAGCAAATCACGATATCTTAGTCGGGTTTAACGAAGAGAACCGCAGGAAAGTCCAGAAGATCCAGGGAAATCCCCTGCAGATGGAAAAATTTATCGCGCTCTTAAAAAAGAAATTCTAAATCAAAACGGGATGCACCCTACTTCGTGCATCCCGTTTTTTGCTTCCAGGCAGTCTATCCGAACAGATTCTGGAAGAAATCTGAAATTGCCTTCCAGAGGTTCGCAAAAAATGTTCCGATCTGCGATCCGCTGTCTGTCACCGATGTCAGACTGTCCAGCAGCTTCTGCGCTTTGTTGATCGTATCCGCGTCCAGATTCAGTTTGCTCAATTTTAAGAGCAGATCCACAATCTGCGCCTTCTCTTCATCCGTCAGGGAAATGTCATATTCCTCACACGCGGCATCCACCGCATCCTGTATCCCCTCTTCATCATCCAGCCCATTTTCTACCATCTGCTGCTTTAAGTACGCGATCAGGCTCTCCAGATCCTCACCATCCACATTCGATATGCTGTCCTCCAGCCGTCCGGTCACGACCAGCTCGTTGAGCGCGCCATCGATGATGTCCTCCGGGATCTCCTGTCCGGTCATCTCGGAATAAGCCTTAAAGATTCCGACCAGTGCCGCCGTACCGGAAATCGAGGTCGGTCCCGCCACTACGATATCCGCATCCGTGATCCCCGCAGTCGCGCAGGCGTTCTGATACATTCCCTCGGTACAAAACGAAATATTCTTCGTCTGGATATCCAGTCCGCTTCCGCTGTCCTTCTTTACGATCACTACCGAAGAGAGGGATCTCGATCCGATCTCGCTTGACGCGATATAGGAATCCAGATACGAATGTTCCTCACTGTTTGTAACATATACGACATCATACTGATCTAACTGTGACGCGTCCACGCTCATCAAAGAGAGCACGGTTGCCTTCTGATCCTCCGTCAGATCCGCTCCCAGAGACAGATAGGGTTTATCTGCCGCCGTGATCTGTGACGTGCTCTCTCCGGCATCCTGCTGCTCGATCGTTCCGGTTACGGTACCTGCTCCCACCGTAACCGAAGATGAAAGCATCGCTGCCGCGAGCAGTGCGCCGACCAGTGGTTTTACGATTTTTTTCATATTGTTCCTCCTTGGATACTGCCCCATTCTCCGTAAGATATTGTGCCACAAACCTTTTTCTTTGTCAAAATTTCTAAAGCCGCGCCTCCAGCCAGTCCGCGATATCGCGGTAAACGGTCTCTTTGTCCGTCTCATTTAATATCTCATGCCGGTCGTTCTCATAAAGTTTGCAGCTGGTATCCAAAATACCCGCTTCCTGATATTTTTTGTATACATACTGCACGCCCTCTCCCAGATTTCCGACCGGATCATCCTTGCCGGAAACCAGAAACAGAGGAAGCGTTTTCGGGATCTTTGCGATATTCTCCGGCCGGTTGTCAAAATAGACCGCCTCAAACAGCCCGAGATACGCGTTATTGGAAAACGTAAACGTACATCTCGGATCCGAATAGTATGCCTTTACGATCTTTTCATCCTTCGTAAGCCAGCTGTTCCCCGCGTCTGCACCGGTCAGATCATAGCGGTGATACGGCTTTCCAAACGTCAGTTTACGCACAAGGTCACTGTGATAGTCCCATCCGTGTATTTTTGCCGATGCCGTCACCGCGCGGATCGCGATCTTCACCTGGCTGTCCGGAATATAACCGGTTCCCATGATGACCGCCCCGGCAAGCCCCGTTCCATAAATCGACAGGTATTTGCGCAGCATATAAGACCCCATGCTGTGCCCGAGCATAAAATAAGGAAGCCCCGGATGCTCCTTCGCGGTCAGCGTCCGCAGTGTGTTCATATCCGCAATGACCGTATCACTCGGCTGGTCGGCAAAATATCCCCAGTCTTTTTCTGTCTCCACCGACGCTCCGTGTCCCAGATGGTCATGTCCCACCACAAGGAAGCCAAGAGACGCCAGATACGAGGCAAAGGCGTCATACCGGTCAATATACTCGATCATGCCGTGCGTGATCTGCAGAACTGCCCGGTACTCTGCGGTATCCGGCAGCCAGCGCACTGCATGGATCTGTGTCTTTCCATTTTTTGATAAAAACGTAAATTCTTCTTTGGTTGGCATTTCATGATCCCCCTGTTATCCATTCGTATGATTGTTGTTTTATTTTACAATCTTTTTTCTGCGGCGGCAATCCCGCATCGGCAGATTTTATAGTAATTTCATAATCGTTTAACGGTATTTCTGCACCACGATCTGAATGCTGCGCTCCCCGTTATATTCGTTGATCTTCGGATAGTAGACAAAGGACATCGCAACCTTGCTGCCTCTGCCCGCCTTTAAGCGCTCTGTTTCCTGTTCGCCGTACTTTTCAAGCACATACGAAAAAAAGTCCTCCGGATCGCCAAAATGAACCGCCTGCATCCATCTGCCGTCCTCCATGACAAGCGACAGGCGCAGGACATTCGCGTTTTTTCCGACCACGCGCGCACTGTGTACCAGAATATTTCTGGCGGCGAAAACCGGCTTTGTGTTTTCCTTTCCGAACGGTTCCAACAGATCGAGCTGCCCGATCAGGCGTTCCGTGATATAACATAGCGGCATGGCAATGTCGATGTTTACAACCGGAGCAAAATCCGCCTCGGTGAGTGTACAGTTTTCATTCATGCGCCTCACAAATTCCGGGATATTTTCCTTTGGCAGTGACAGTCCTGCCGCCATCGGATGCCCGCCGAATTTTGTGAACAGATCCTTGCACTTTGTCATTTCCTCATACATGGAATACGCTTCGATCGAACGCCCGGAGCCTTTGACGCCATCCTCCGCATCGGTAAGGACGAACACCGGATGATTGTAACGCTCGCGGATCCTGCCCGCAATGATCCCCGCAAGACTCTCGTGGCAGTCCGGCAGATAAATGATCATGACCTTCTGCCGGTCGATCCCATCCGCCCCGATCTTTTCACATGCGGCTTCCACGCCCTGGTGCGTCATATCCTTGCGGCTCTCATTCAGTGCGATCAGATCCGACGCGTACGCAGACGCTGTCTTTTCATCCTCCGCAAGCAGTAATTCCAGGGAGCGCTTCGCCGTGTCGAGACGTCCGCTCGCATTGATGCAGGGTCCGAGCACAAAACCGATATGGTAGGATTTTACTTCTTCGGGTCTTAAATTGTTCTGTAAGATCAGCGCCCGCATCCCCGGACTTTTCGTGTGATGCAGCTTTTCCAGACCGAGACGCACGATCAGACGGTTTTCTCCGGTCAGATCTACCACATCCCCGACGGTCGCAAACGCTGCGTTTTCCAGAAATTCATCCGCCTCTTCCACCGGTATTCCACAGGTCTCATATAACACCTGGATAAATTTCCACGCGATCGCCGCGCCACAGAGCATTTTGTACGGGTACGCACAGTCCGGCTGATGCGGATTGACGATTGCGTCCGCTTCGCTCTTTAAGTAATGGCGTTCCCCGTCCGTCTCCTCAAACGGGATGTCATGGTGATCGGTCACAACAACGGTCATGCCCTCCTTTTTCGCGTAGGCGATGGCATCAAGTGCCGCGATGCCGTTGTCACAGGTTAAGATCGTATCGACCCCGTCCTCCTTCGCCCGGAGGATCAGGTGCTCATTGATCCCATATCCGTCCTTCATGCGATCCGGTATTTTTACACTGGCACACGCGCCCACACGCCGCAGTCCTTTTAGCAATATGTACGTCGCACTGACACCGTCAATATCATAGTCCCCGATGATGCGGATCTGCTTTCCCTGTTTGATCTTATCGGTGATAATGGATACTGCTTTTTCCATGTCACGCATCTTTCGCGGATCATGCAGTCCCTCCGTTCCTCCGTACAGATAAGATCTGATCTCATCCATCTCGGTCACATCCCGGTTCCGGATCAGCCGCGCGATCACCGGATCGATCGAAAACGTCTCTCCGATCTTTGCGAAATCAGCTCCTTTCCGGATCTCTATCCAGCGCTCATTCATAATCCACCCCCACCAGTGCCAGTCCACGCGGGGAGATCGTATACCCCGCCTGCTCTCTGTCTCTGCTTTCGAGTGCCTCGCCCACGGATTCCACGCTCCGTTTTCCAAGCCCCACTTCTACCAGTGTTCCGACGATGATCCGTACCATGTTCTGCAGAAAGCCATTTCCGGTGATCGTAATCTCCACCTGTTCTTCCTTCTTCCCGATCGTGATCGCCATGACATTGCGCACCGTGGATTTTTTTATCTTCCGGTTTCCGCAGAACGCGAGAAAGTCATGTGTCCCAATGAGTAACTTCGATGCCTCCCGCATCTTCGCAAGATCCAGTTCCTCCGGGATCACTTCCACCCATTTGCGCAAAAACACGTCCGCCTTTGGCGCATTCCAGATCGTATAGCGGTAGGTCTTTTTTACCGCATGGTAACGGCTGTGGAAACGGAGCGGTACCTCCTCGATCTCTAGCACCCGGATATCCTCCGGCAGATATTCGTTTAAATAGGTAAAGATCTCCTCTTTATCAAAATGCTCTTCCAGTTTAAAATCCGCCGTCTGTGCCAGCGCATGCACCCCCGCGTCCGTCCTTCCGGATCCATGTATTTCCACGGGATGTCCTGCCATGCGCTCCAAAACAGCCTCCAGCTTCCCCTGTATCGTCATATCCGTATTTTTCTGCGTCTGCCAGCCTTTATAGCGGCTTCCGTCATATTGCAGAATGATCTTGTAATTTTTCATTTCTATTTCCTCTTGTCTTCGTTCTTTCCTGTCCTGCTATGATCTCCAATGAAATTGATTATAGCACCAAAACGCATTTTCCGCCACCGGCAGCGGAAAAACGTGTGCCGGCCCCGCACACGCCGTTCCACCTGTCTGCTATACCAGTTCCGCGATCCTCGAAACCCCGACATAGATCTCCGAGATTCGAAACCAGGTCGGGAAATCCACCACTCCGGTCACCGGAAGTCCGAATACCGACTGAAAGACCTCCACTGCGCGCGCAGTTCCGGGTCCATAGACACCGTCCACCGCAACGGTCGGAATCGCCGGATAATTCTGCGAGATCCGGTTCAACTGTTCCTGGATCGTGCGCACCTTGGTGCCGGTCGATCCGATCTCCAGATTATAACCCGGCCAGGAAGACGGAATTCCTGAAATCTCCTCTGCCACATTGATATACATATTACTTCCATAATAATAGCGCAGGATCTCGATCGCAGAATAGTTCTGGTCGCCAAGATATTTGCTGCCCCACTGCGTCATCCATCCGCTGCAGGTCACACGCTCTCCGTCGCAGTACTGTGTCAGGATCGGCTGTCTGACATTCGGTCTGGACAGATAATTTTCAAACATCTCATCCACCACGCGCGATATATTGGAATAAATATTTCTGCCATATACAAATTTGTGGTCATAGGCAGTCGAGGATGTGATCGTATAGTTGTAGCCTTTGTTGCGGTACCACTCCGTATACACCCGGTTTAGCGTAAACGACATGATCGCAAGGATGTTGGCCCGAAGCGTGGCATCCGGCCAGGTCGCATAGATCTCACTCGACGCTACATTTTTAATGTAATCCCGGTATCTGACGTAATAGTCCCTTGCCGTTGAATCCTCCGGCGCTCCGTCATGCACAATGATGTATTCCGGGATCACCACCCGGCTTAACACGATCTCTCCGCTCTCGGTCACCGGCTTGATCTCCGCTTCCGCGATCTTTGCCGGATAATCCCCGTAAAGTGTATTTGCCGGGATCACGATATTGTCGATCGGATCGCCGCTTGCCTGCTCCGGCTCCAACTGTACCTCCTGCAGCGCCGTTTCCTCCGGCAGCACCGCGACACCGGAAATATCGATCGGCCGGAATCCATCCGCCTCCACCTGCACCGTATACTGGGAATAGGGCTGGCTTTCTGACGGCTCCATGGAATATTCTAACGGCGGCGCATTGACCGTAAGGACTTCTGTCTGCCCCGAAATATCTGTCTGCATCTCCTCTACGACCGCTCCCGGCTCTCCGGTATAGGAGATCCTGACTCTTGCTCCCGGTATCGGACGAAATCCGGTTCTTGTCGTTACTGCGATCTGCAGTCTTCCCTTATCGACCGCATTGTTCTGCAAATAGCGTAAATTAGTTTCTGGCATAAGAACCTCTTATTTCTCATTCCATATATGATATGTAAAAAGCAAAAAAGATGTGCTATGCCGCCGCTTATCGTGCAGACATAACACATCTTTTTGTTTCTTTGGAGTTTTTGGTCGATTTTATTCTACGATCTGTGTCCAGCCATATTTATCTTCCAGCTTGCCCCACTGGATGCCGGTTAAGGTATCATACAGTTTCTGTGTCAGCTCACCGATCTCAAAGTTGTTGATCGTGACAACATCATCTTTGTAACGAAGCTCGCCTACCGGGGAGATAACGGCTGCTGTACCGGTACCGAATACTTCTTCCAGTGTACCGTCATGTCCTGCTTTCATCAGGTCATCTACTGCAAGATGTGTTTCGTTTACCTTGTATCCCCAGTCTCTTAAAATATGGATCATGGAATCTCTGGTTACACCCGGAAGAACGGTTCCTTCGATCGGAGCGGTGTAGATCTCTCCACCGATCTTGAACATGATGTTCATGGTTCCTACTTCCTCTACATATTTACGATGCTCACCGTCAAGCCAAAGTACCTGAGCATATCCCATCTTTTCTGCCTTTACCTGTCCTAAAATGGAGCCTGCGTAGTTACCACCGCATTTGGTAAATCCGGTACCACCTTTTACGGCACGAACCAGTTCGTCCTCTACTAAGATCTTAACCGGATTTAAGCCTGCTGCGTAATAAGCGCCTACCGGGCAGCAGATGATCATAAATTTGTAAGAAGATGCCATATGTACTCCGAGTGCTGCTTCTGTAGCAAACATAAACGGTCTGATATATAAGGAAGTATTCGGCTTGGACGGAACCCAGTCAGCTTCCTGTTTTACCAGCGCGCGTACTGCCTCTACGAACATATCTTCCGGGAATGCCGGCATACAGAGTCTTGCGTTGGAATTGATCATTCTTCTCGCATTCATTTCCGGACGGAACAGCTGGATCTTGCCGTCCTCTCTGCGGTATGCCTTTAATCCTTCAAATGTCTCCTGTGCGTAATGAAGTGTTACACAGGCAGGATCTAATTCAACCGGTCCCTGCGGTACGATTCTCGCGTCGTGCCATCCTTCATCCTTTGTCCAGTCCATGACAAACATGTAATCTGTCATATACTTACCAAAGCCAAGGTTATTCTGATCTGGTTTCTCCTTTAATACTTCTCTTTTTTCAAATCTGATATCCATAATCTATCGACCTCCAAAATTTTTTTGCCGATTTGTTTTTTGCATCAGCAAATCCTTGTCATTCATTATTATACTTTTTTTCTTCTCTGTCAAGATTATTCCCAGGGCTTATGCGGTACATGTTTTAAAGTTATGGTTCATTCTGCTTCCATAAAGAAAATTCATGTCTGCCGTTTTCCCGGACAAAGCGTAACACATGGCGCAGCGAGCAGTTCCATAAAATGAAAAAACAGAGACAGGATATGCTCCTGCCTCTGTAAAAACGCATCGTCTCTATTATTTATTATAACAATAAAGCAACGACTGCTGGCTGACCTTAAACAGTCTGTACTTTTAACATGTTTGTAGTACCGGACATTCCGATCGGTACACCGGAAGTGATAACTACGGTATCACCCTTCTGTAAACCTTTTTCTTTTGCAGCAACTGCTACTGCTTCATCGAACAGGTCGAATACTTCTTTCTGCTCATCTAACAGAAGCGGAGTAACGCCCCATGCAAGGTTCAGCTGACGGCATACTTTCTCATCCATTGCACATGCTACGATGTCGCAATCCGGTTTGTAACGGGATACCATCTTTGCGGAACGGCCAGACTTGGTAACGCTGATGATTGCCTTTGCTTTTAAGTCAAGCGCTGTAGTACAGGTAGCGTGGCAGATAGCGTCTGTAACATCCGGGTTTGCTTTTCTGTCACTTTCGAAGAAACGTCTTCTGTAATTGATATCTTTTTCTGTACGCTCTGCGATCTTAACCATGGTCTTTAATGCTTCTACCGGATATGCACCTGCAGCGGTCTCGCCGGAAAGCATGATCGCAACAGTACCGTCATAGATAGCGTTTGCAACGTCAGTTGCTTCTGCTCTGGTAGGTCTCGGGTTCTTGATCATGGAATCAAGCATCTGTGTTGCGGTAACAACGATCTTTCCTGCCTGATTTGCTTTCTTGATCAGGTTCTTCTGAACAACCGGAACTTCTTCACAAGGAATTTCGACACCCATGTCACCTCTGGCAACCATGATACCGTCTGCTGCCTCTAAGATGCCGTCGATGTTACGAACACCCTGCTCGTTCTCGATCTTTGCGATGATCTGGATCTTCTCGCCGCCGTGTGCTTTTAACAGATCACGGATCGCGATAACGTCTGCTGCTTCACGTACGAAAGAAGCTGCGATGAAGTCTACGTCATTCTCAGCGCCCCAGATAAGGTCTGCCTTATCTTTTTCGCTTAAGTAATCCATAGAAAGGTCTGTTCCAGGAACATTTACACCTTTGTGGTTGGAAACCGGTCCACCGTTCATTACGGTACATACGATGTCATCACCGGATACTTCTTTTACTTCAAGTCCGATCAGACCGTCATCTAACAGGATGGAAGACCCCGGCTTAACGTCTTTCGGAAGCTGTTTGTATGTGATGGAAACTTCTTTTTCTGTTCCAAGGATATCTCTTGCGGTCAGGGTGAATTCCTGTCCTTCTTTTAATTCTACTCTGCCTGCTTCAAAATCACCAAGACGGATTTCCGGTCCCTTTGTGTCAAGCAGCGCTGCAACCGGCAGACCAAGTTCTTTGGAGTATTTTCTTAAACTCTTTAATCTTCCGCCGTGCTCATCGAAATCACCGTGGGAAAAGTTCATTCTGGCAACATTCATACCGGCTTCGATCAACTTCTTTAAAGTATCACCCTTTTCCGTAGATGGTCCCATTGTACAGATAATTTTTGTCTTGCGCATACAGTTGTTCCTCCTATAATTTTACAATAATTTATACAATAATTTTTTATGAAGTAAAGATTTTTCGGTATTTTGCCCATACAAGCCCCGAAAACCCTTTGTTTTTCACCCGAGTATAGTAGCACAAAGTTTTGATCTCTGCAAGCACAGATTACAGTTTTTTTACAATTTTTGTCAACGGCAGGATGTGCTGATCGACTCGATCGCGACTGCCCCTCCCCGGACGACTTCTATCCTTTTATATTTTTCCTTTAAAAGCGCAATTAATTCATTATTTCTGCGCTCCGTCAGTTTGCACTCCAAAAGAACGCTGTCACTGCCGATATCTTCCACCTGCACACCGAACACCTGCGCGATCTGGAAGATCTCCGCTTTCTGCTCCACATTGCAGCCGAGTACCTTCGCGAACAGGATCTCTTTCATGTGGATCGGCACATTGGTGAGGTCGATCACCTTTATGACTTCCACCATGCTGTTTAACTGCTTTTTGATCTGTTCAAAGGTAATGTCATCACTGGACACTCCGATCGTCATGCGCGAGATCGTCTCATCCTCCGTCGTTCCTACCGTAAGGCTCTGCAGATTGTAGGATTTCCCGGAAAAGAGCCCGGAAACTTTTGCCAGTACACCGACTTCATTTTCTACATATAACGCGATCCATCTGTTCTTCATTTCCGTCCCTCCTATTTTAAGATCATCTCACTCATCGGATTTCCGCTCTTTACCATCGGCAGAACGATCTCATCCGAAGCGATCATAAACTCGATAATGACCGGCGCGTCCTTATGTGTCATTGCTTCATCCAACGCAGGTGTGATCTCATCCGCGTTCGTGACACGGATCCCGTACGCCCCGTAGCTCTCCGCAAGTTTTACAAAATCCGGTTCGTACGGCGGACACGCGGGATTTGGTCCCTTGCAGTTCGCCGGACAGCTCTTTCTTTTTCTGAGGCAGGTGATCTCATAACGTTTTCCGTAGAAAAGCTGCTGCATCTGGCGCACCATTCCAAGATAATGGTTATTGAACAGACATACAATGACCGGCACTTCCTCGGTCACCGCTGTCGCAAGCTCCTGGATATTCATCTGCATCCCGCCATCCCCGGAAATACAGATGACCGGTCGATCCGGATTTCCTATCTTTGCTCCGATCGCCGCCGGGAAACCGAATCCCATCGTTCCAAGTCCTCCCGAGGTGATGAGCTGTTTGTTTTCGTTCATTTCCAGATACTGCGTCGCCCACATCTGATGCTGGCCGACATCGGTCACAAAGATCCCTTCGTGGAATTTTGCATTGAGTGCTTCAAGGATCATCTGCGGTGTCATCCCGGCATCCCGGCGCATCGCAAGCGGTTTTTCCTTTTCCCACTTTCCGATCCGCTCTCTCCATGCGGCTGTGTCTTTTTCTTCCGCCCATTCGATCAGTTTTCCGAGTGCGCTGTTCGCGTCGGCTACGATCGGCACGTCTACGACCACATTTCGCGAAATAGATGCCGTATCGATGTCAATGTGGATGATCTTTGCCTTAGGCGCAAATTCGTTCAGATCGCCGGTAATACGGTCATTAAAACGGGTTCCTATGGAAAAGAGCACATCACATTCGCTGACCGCTTTGTTGGAAGCGTATTTTCCGTGCATGCCGCAGTTTCCGATATAGAGTGGATGATCGGTCGGCAGGGAGCCTTTTCCCATGATCGTCGTAACGACCGGGATCTGCATTTTTTCCGCGAATGTTCTTAAATTCTTCCCCGCGCCCGCGATATTGACGCCGCCGCCGGCAAGGATCAGCGGTTTTTCCGCGCCCTTTAACAGTTTGTACGCCTTCTTTAACTGACCGACATGCGCACCGGTATTGATCTTATAGCCCCGGATGTCCACATGTGCCGGATAATCCGCAGGTCCCGGCTGCACCTGGATGTCTTTTGGGATATCTACCAGAACCGGCCCCGGCTTTCCGCTTGACGCGATCTGAAACGCCATTTTTATGATGCGCCCGAGGTCTTCTCTCCGTCTTACGGTCACGCCGTACTTTGTGATACTGCGGGTCATCCCGACAATATCCACTTCCTGGAACGCGTCATTTCCGATCAGGTTGAGTGGCACCTGTCCGGTAAAGCATACGAGCGGAATACTGTCATAATGCGCGTCCGCGATCCCGGTGATCGTGTTCGTCGCTCCCGGTCCGCTCGTCACAAGGCAGACGCCGACCTTTCCGGTGGATCTCGCATAGCCCTCCGCTTCGTGGATCAGCGCCTGTTCATGGCGCGGGAGGACGACATGGATATCTTCCTGTCTGTATAATTCATCCAACAGGTCTGTCACCATTCCGCCCGGATAACCGAAGACGGTATCGACACCCTCTTCCTGCAATGCCTTTACAAATAATTTTCTGCCTGTGATATCCACAAAAATCCTCCTCCTTTTTCTCTTTTTAACCGATCAGTCCGGTACATTTCAACAGATAGATCCAGCCTGTAAGCGTAAACGACGCAAGCAGTGTCGTCGTCACAACGATACTCGCCGTCAGCACTCCGTCGTTTTTCATATTTTTTGCCATTATGTAGCAGCTCGGTGTGGTCGGTGCCGCAAGCATGATAAGGATCCCGATGATCTTTTCCCCGGTAAATCCCATTGCCGCCGCGATCGGAAGAAACACTGCCGTCTGCGCAACCAGTTTGATAAAGGATGCCGCAAGTGTCGGTTTGATCTTTGCAAGCGCCTTGCGTCCCTCAAAGCCGGCTCCCATCGTGACCAGCGCAAGCGGTGTCGCCATGCGCGCCACGTTGTCCACCGTGCGGTCAACGATCGTCGGGAAATGTACGCCGAGCAGCGATACCACAAGCCCGAGGAAAATACCGATGATGATCGGATTTTTTAAGATGTTGATCCCAGCCTGTTTGATCTTTCCCGCGCCCTGTCTTCCGTCTTCCTCATTTGCCTCAAATGTCAGAACTAACACCGAGTAGATATTATAAAGTGGAACTGCTCCTACGATCATGAGCGGTCCCATCGCCGAACTTCCATAAATATTTTCGATAAACGCCATTCCCATGACGGCGGCGCTTCCACGGAAAGATGCCTGTACAAACGCTCCCCGCATACTTTTATCTTTTAAAAACAGCTTTGCCCCTGCCCAGACCGTCCAAAAGCAGATCGTGCTCACGATCGCGCAGAACAGAACGTATTTTAAGTCAAATACCGCCTTGATGTCCACGGTCGATATATCCCGGAACAGCATAAAGGGAAGCGTGACCTTAAAGTTAAACCGGTTCGCCACCGTGACAAAGTTGTCATCCAACATGCCGATCTGTTTTAAAAAATACCCCAGCACCATAACTAAAAAAATCGGCATGGTCACATTGATGCTGTAAATAAAATTTTCCATTCTTACCCTTCTTATCTTATCCTGGTACTGCCCGTTTTTTACGCGTTTTTCTCGTAAGTGAGAAAGAAATATTCAAGATCAAAGCAGGTGTGCTCCTCACTCTCCGCCGTGATCTTCCATTCCTCTTTCTCATCGAGATTCGGGAAATACGCGTCTGCGGTATACGCATACTCGATCTTTGTGATATACGCCTTGTCGCATTCGTCCAGAAGCTGGCGGTAGATGCTCTCCCCGCCGATCACAAAAATATCTTCGCTGTCATATTTTTTTAATTCTTCCCGCAGTTCGTCCTCATTATGTACCACGATCGCGCCCTCTGCCTGGTAGGACGGATTTTTAGTCAATACGATATTGGTACGGTTCTTTAAAGGCTTCTTGCCCGGAAAACTCTCTAACGTCTTTCTTCCCATCACGACAACTTTTCCGGTCGTCGTCTGACGGAAGAACTTCATATCCTCCGGGATACTTGTAAGCAGTTTATTCTGATAGCCGATCGCCCAGTTCTTGTCTACCGCTGCAATTAAATTCATCTGTTTTTCCTCCTATACCGCAACCGGAATATTTTTGATCTGTGGTCCGGTCACATAGTCCTCTAACCGCACATCATCCGGTGTAAACTGATAAAAATCTGTAATCTCCGGATTCAGCCAGAATTTCGGCGCCGGATGCGTCTCTCTTGTGATCAGTTCCTCCACAAGCGGGATATGTCTGTCATAAATATGCGCGTCCGCGATGACATGAACCAGTTCTCCGACCTGCATGCCGCACACCTGTGCCAGCATATGGACCAAAACCGCGTACTGGCAGACATTCCAGTTGTTTGCGGTCAGGATATCCTGGGAACGCTGGTTTAAGATCGCGTTTAAGGTCAGCTTCTCCTCGCCTTTTTTCTGCGTGACATTAAAGGTCATACTGTACGCGCACGGATAAAGATTCATTTCATGCAGATCCGCATGTACATAGATATTGGTCAGGATACGGCGGCTGAACGGGTTGTTTTTGAGGTCATAGATCACGCGGTCCACCTGATCCATCATTCCCTCTTTGTAGATGTGCTTTACGCCCATCTGATAGCCGTACGCCTTTCCGATCGAACCGTTCTCATCTGCCCATTCATCCCAGACATGACTGTTCAGGTCATGGATATTGTTCGATTTTTTCTGCCAGATCCAGAGCATTTCATCCGTACAGCTCTTGATCGCCGTTTTCCGCAGCGTGATCGCCGGAAATTCTTTGGAAAGATCATAGCGGTTCACCACGCCGAATTTTTTGATCGTATAGGCACTGCTGCCGTCCTCCCAGTGCGGGCGCACCTTTTCTCCCTCGGTGCTCACACCGTTTGCCAGTATATCCCTGCACATATCGATAAAGATCTGATCTGCTAAACTCATTTGCTTCTCCTTTTTTGCATTCACCTGTAATGCTATTAGTTTATTATTTTTTGCCCGCTTATTCAAGTGTATTTTTCCCACTATCAGTCTTTTAACATTTCCTCAAGCAGTCCCTCAAATGTATCGCGTTCCATGTGGTTTGCCGTGAGATAGTAGTAGATCCCGTCCTTCTCAAACGCCGCGTAAAAGCAGTTTTCTTTTCCGTTTTCCCCGAGATATACTTCTTTTTTGTCCACCCGTGACGCTTCTTTTAAGAGCTCCTTTGGTGCCTGCTGGCCGGATGCGGATACCTCAAGTGCGACCAGATTGCCATCCACTTCATAATTCAGGGTCGCCGTTTTGTCGTCCGTATCCGAAACTTCTCCCTTCTTTAATGTTCCGCCCGGGATCAGGTTTTTAAAATCCAGCCCTAACGTCTGTCCGCATTTTTCCAGTGAAGTTTCCGTCTCCTGATCCGGCATTCCGAATCCGCGGAAATTCTGCTCCTCGATCTGCTGATAGTGGATCTCATCTCCCGCCGGATAAACCTGCACCAGCACTGCGATCGCCGCCGCTGCCGCTACTGCCGTCATTCCCACCGTCATAATCTTTCCAAACGGCTTTTTCTTCTTTTTTTGCATTTCCGCCGCCTGCGGTATCCGGGTTACCTTCGCCGCCTCCTGCGTCTGTGCCTTCCGCGCTTCTTCTGCCTTTACTTTTTTTATCGTATCTGCGATCAAGGATTCGGGAGCATGCTGATGATCCACATATTTTTTATATTCTTCCATTCCCATATTCCTCCTTTAATTTTTCGCCAAGCAGTTTCCTGCCTCTCGACAGCCAGGTCTTTACTGTTGCCTCCTTGGTATCCAGTATCCCGGCAATGTCCTTTACCGTCAGCTGCTCATAATAAAACAGGTGTATGACATCACGGTATTTGTCCGGAAGTTCCCTTACCGCTTCATAAACATCCGAAAAATCTTCCTGTTCCTCCGGTTCTTCCATCAGCATCGCGTCCTCATATGACGCCCGTTTCCGGTTCCACGCCGTCGTCGCGACGCTTTTGCACTGATTGATCGTCACCCGTATCAGCCACGCCTTTAAATGTTCCTCACTTATAATACTTTCCTGATGCGATACGAGTTTCAAAAAAACGGTCTGAAATACATCTTCCGCCGTTTCTTTATTATTGGTATTCAAACATGCCAGCCGATACACCATATCCGCGTATGTACGGACTGCTGCCTCAGTATCCACCACATAACTATCCGCTCTCTCCATGTGTATTCGTTCCCTTCTAGTACGAAAAATATGCCTGCCGGACGGCAGACATATTTATCTTAACATAACCATATATGCAAAAGCAATTTTATTTCTCAATATAAACCGGATTCGTATAATACTGATTGCCCTGCGTATCCGTAATGCGGAACAGACAGCAGTAATTGCTTACTTCGTCCGGCTCCTGCATAGAGATATCATAGTCATCGGATAATGTGATCCATGCTCCTGTTCCGGAGTTTGGTTCCCACTCGGAGAACGGTGTTACACTTCCGTCTTCGTTGAACTGAATCTCTCTTGCGAACAGATACGGGCACACGCCATCTCCTTCATTTAATACGACCTGGTTTTTCTGCGGGAACAATGTGGAATCCGTATCGATCTCACTGTAAAATCCGATCACTTCTCCGTCCGGATGCTCCGCGTCCACACGCACATGCGCATAAACATTCTCCGGGAGATCGGCATCTTTTCTCCAGAGCATCAGCGGGATCTCATATTTTTTATAGTCCTCGCCGCTCTCGATCTCAAGCGCGCAGCAGGCGACCGAGCCGCCCTCGGCATCATTTAAGAAAAAGCGTTTTCCATCAAAGTTGGTATAGAGCTTATCATCATCCGACAGGGAAACATCGCTGGATAACATCCACAGGATATAGGTTCCCTCATAGCCATCGTCTTCCATCCACAGCTGATAGTCCGCATGGCCAAGATTCTCGACCTGATCTTCCCGCAGCTGTACATAATACTCGCCCGGAGCTGTAACATCCTCTTCCGGCGCAGTATCTTCTACATGCCAGTCCGTGATCGGGTCACCGGAAAGTGTTGCCGTAAAGTTTCTCACAAATCCGATGTAATTGTCACTGAATCCAATGTCTCCATAAATATCCAGCCACTCGTCTACATAGTCTTTGTTCTCATACGGAAAATAGATTGCCATTCCGTGTGTCATCGGGACATTGGACACCTGTTCCACCACACAGTCATCGATCGCCGCTTTTAAGTCTGACGATTCCTTTGGATACAGCAGCTCCATTTTATCGGACAGATCATAGAGATCCACGGTATCGTAAAACGTATCTTCACTTACTTTACCAAATGATTTTGCCTGATCCCTGATCTTTGCGATCTTTGAATATCCGCCGTCTTTTAATTCCTGTTCCGCCGACAGGACAAATGCATCCAGTTTTTCTTTTACCGCATCCGTCTTGGTAAGATCCATGCAGGAGAGCGTGTAATCCGGCACATAGCGGTAATTATCCTCATAATAGCTGCTGTACGCGTCTAATACACAGCTTGCGGCGTCTCTTCCGTCATAATATCCATAATCCGTCATCTGACGCAGGAACGAGTAATCCCATCCGTCTCCGGCTTCCATCTCCTCCGACGCGATCATGTAATCCGAATAATCGGAAAGTACATCCGCCACCTCGATCATTCCCATCAGGCAGGCATCAAATCCGATCCACTCAAATTTCTGTCCGTCCGCTGTCATGTCGGTACTGCCGAGCGCTTCGTCTAACTCCCGCATCGACAGTGCGTCGTAGCCATAGTTTTCATCCGCGCCGTAACCGAGGATCGCTCCACCGCCATGATTCCACAGCACCATGCTGTAATCATCCGCCGAATAAGACTGGTAAGCAAAATCCACAAAGCCGGAAAGTGTCTGCGGATCTGCCATATCCCGATCCCCGAGGGATGCCACCTGATCGAGTCCATCCTCTGTCAGTTCAAATATCGCGCACTCACCATCCGGGATATCCGGGTTCCACCAGGAATCCGTTCCCCCGGTGCATATTAAAACTTTTAAATCATCATCATCAAAACCGCATTGCTGCATCTCTTCAATATCGGCACTCGCAAGTCCGGAATCGGATTCCAGATTGGAACCGACCATGTAGACCATAAGTACCTCTTTCGCGTCTCCCCCCGCGATCGCGGAGACATCCGGCGCGTCTTCACTTGTTTCCTGTTTTTCCAGTCCCTGAAATCCATGCTCTGTTTTCTGCACGGACGCTTTTTGATCTATTCTGCCACAACCGGAAGCAACTACTCCCAGACATAAAAGCAGTGCCATGATTCTTTTTTTCTTCATCTCATTCTCCCTTACTGTTTTTCTCTTCCCATGCTTTTTAAGATGGTCCGGCGATGACGTATCCGCCGGACAGTCTGCATGAGAAGGCATAAGCATGCGTATGCACAGTCCTATTTTTATAGCTTTCTAATTTTTCATAACAACATTCCCGTGATTGCAATCACCTATAATACTACCTGACTTTCGGAAAGGTTTCAAAAAAATAAAAAAAAGCAGCGGATTTTTTCCGATCCTCCGCTGCTTTTTTTAATCTTATCCTTTTTATGGATTATTTCACTTCATCGATCGCTTTTCCGATGTCATGGCGCATATATTTGTTCGCGAAATCCACCCACTCTGTGGCAGCATAGGCATTGGCTCGCGCCTCTTTTAAGGTGGCGCCCTTTGCCGTCACGCCGAGCACACGTCCACCGTTTGTGACGATCTTTCCGTTTTCATCAAATTTGGTTCCGGCATGGAAACAGTAATAACCGTCTTTTCCATCAAAGTTTTCCAGTCCCTTGATCTCAAATCCTTTTTCATAGGATACCGGATATCCGTCTGACGCAAGTACCACGCAGACCGCTGCGTTGTCCTCAAACTGCAGATCGACCGTATCGAGTTTTCCGTCCACGCAGGCTTCCATCACGTCAATGATGTCATTTTTCATGCGCGGCAGCACAACCTGTGCCTCCGGATCGCCAAAACGCGCATTGTACTCTAATACCTTTGGTCCGTCCTCTGTGAGCATCAGTCCAAAGAAAATAACGCCGGTAAACGGTCTGCCTTCTTTTGCCATGGCATCGACCGTTGCCTGATAAATGTATTTTTTGCAGAAATCGTCCACTTCTTCTGTATAGAACGGACTCGGGGAAAAGTTACCCATTCCTCCGGTATTTAAGCCCTGATCCCCGTCTTTCGCACGCTTGTGATCCTGCGCGGAGGACATGATCTTGATCGTTTTTCCGTCTACAAAAGAGAGTACGGAGACTTCACGTCCGGTCATGAATTCCTCAATGACCATCGTGTTACCGGACGCGCCGAATTTCTTGTCTTCCATGATCTCCTTGACACCGGCTTTCGCTTCATCCAGGTTTTCGCAGATCAAAACACCTTTTCCGAGCGCCAGACCGTCTGCCTTTAAAACGATCGGGAATTTTGCCTGCTCGAGGTACGCGATCGCCGTTTTCGGGTCTGTAAAGTTCTCATATGCCGCCGTCGGGATATTGTATTTTTTCATCAGATCTTTGGAAAATGCCTTGGAACCCTCCAAGATCGCCGCATTCTTCTTCGGTCCGAATACGCGCAGTCCCTCCGCCTCAAAGACATCCACGATCCCGCCAACGAGCGGATCATCCATCCCAATGATCGTAAAATCAATTTCTTTTTCTTTCGCGAACGTAACCAGTTTGTCAAATTCCATGGCTCCGATCGGAACACACTCTGCAAGTGCTGCAATTCCCGCATTTCCGGGTGCGCAGTATATCTTATCCACACGCGGGCTCTTTGCCACGCTGGTCACAATGGCATGTTCTCTGCCGCCGCTGCCGACTACCAATACTTTCATATCTGTTTCTCCTTCCATTGCTGCCTGAGTCATTTATTTTATATGTACTTTTCCGTTTTTTACTGTCACTCTTCCATTCGCGATGAGGTCGATCGCCTGCGGCATGATCTTCCACTCCGCCTGTTCCATAACACGGCGCTGCAAGATCTCCGGGGTGTCCCCCTCCTCAACGGCTACCGCTTTCTGTAAAATGATCGGACCCGTATCCGTTCCCTCATCCACAAAATGCACGGTGGCTCCGGTTATTTTTACACCACGCGAAAGCGCGCCCTCGTGTACCTTCAATCCATAATAACCCGTTCCACAAAAAGACGGGATCAAGGATGGATGGATATTTATGATCCGGTTTTCGTATTTTTTTATCATCATTTCCGGGATCACAACGAGGAATCCGGCAAGCACCACAAGATCTACCGCATAGGAATCCAGTTTTTTTAAGAATGCCTGATTGAACGCCGCGCGATCCGGGTAATCCTTCGGTGATACGCAGACCGCCTCGATATTATGCTTTCTCGCGCGCTCCAAGGCGTATGCATCCCGGTTGTTACTGATCACGACAGAAACTTCCGCGTTTGTGATCGTTCCGTTGTCGATGGCGTCTAAGATCGCCTGAAGATTGGTTCCGCCACCGGAAACCAGTACCGCAACTTTTAGCATAAGGTTACTCCCTTTTCTCCGTCTTCGATCTTTCCTACTACATACGGTGTGTCTCCTGCTGCGCGGATCGCGTCCATAGTCTTATCGACATCAGCCGGATCTACCGCAAGTACCATGCCAAGTCCCATATTGTAGGTATTGTACATCATCTTTTCATCTACGTTTCCTTCTCTTGCCATCATGGTAAAGATCGGCGGGATCGGATAGCTTGCCTTCTCGATCACTGCGCGTTTTCCTTCCGGAAGCATTCTCGGAACGTTCTCATAGAAACCGCCGCCTGTGATATGGCTGCATGCTTTCACACGGACACCCGCTTCTTTGATGGAACGCAGTGCCTTCACATAGATCCTGGTCGGTGCGAGCAGCGCGTCTCCGAGTGTTGTGCCAAGTTCCTCGTGATATTCGTTTAAGGTCTCCGCATCCATTTTAAAGATCTTGCGCACCAGGGAGAATCCGTTGGAATGTACGCCGGAAGATGCCATACCGATCAGGACATCCCCTGCCTTTAATTCTTTTCCGGTGATGATGTCCTTTTCGTCTACGACACCAACTGCAAATCCAGCAAGATCATATTCGTCTTCCGGCATAAGTCCCGGATGTTCTGCGGTCTCACCTCCGATGAGCGCTGCGGATGACTGCTTACAGCCTTCTGCGACACCGCTTACGATATCAGCGATCTTTTCCGGAATATTCTTTCCGCATGCAATATAGTCTAAGAAAAATAATGGCTCACCGCCTGCGCAGGCAATATCATTGACACACATGGCTACACAGTCAATACCGATCGTATCATGCTTATCCATGATGAAAGCCAATTTCAGTTTGGTTCCCACGCCGTCTGTACCGGAAACTAACGTCGGTTTCTCCATGTTTTTAAATGCGTCTATGGAAAAAGCACCGGAAAATCCGCCGAGGTTGGTAAGTACCTCCGGGCGCATGGTACCCTGTACATATTTTTTCATTAACTCTACAGATTTGTAACCAGCTTCGATATCAACACCTGCGTTCTTGTAATCCATTTTCTTTCCTCCTGTTTACTTTGCTATTTCATTTGTCATAATCTCATTGTAACTTGAAACCCTAAAGATTTCCAATTATATATTATTATATGTCTTATTAGTTTTTCTAATCAATCCGTTATCACTATTTCTTTTTACTTATAATATTGTAAAAGAAGGATACCTCCGATGGAAGTATCCTTCTGATCCGTCTTTTGTTTTATTTTGTATAGTTCTTGTAGCCGACTTCCTGCAGTTTCGCGTCCTTTGCCTGCACCTGCTCTTTTAATTCTTTTGCGTAATCCTTTAATTTCTGAAGCAGTGCCGCATCCGATGTTGCGAGGATCTTTGCTGCCAGAAGACCCGCGTTTGCGCCGCCGTTGATCGCTACGGTCGCAACCGGGATACCGGATGGCATCTGAACGATCGAATATAAGGAATCGCGTCCGCCAAGTGAAGTGGTATGCATCGGGATACCGATGACCGGCATCGGGAAGATCGCCGCGCACATACCCGGAAGATGTGCTGCCATTCCCGCTCCCGCGATGATGACCTTAAATCCTTTTTCCTCTGCGGTCTTCGCGTACTCAAAAAATACGTCCGGCTCTCTGTGCGCTGAGATGATCGTCATCTCATAGTCGATTCCAAGCTGTTCTAAGATATCAGCGGCTTTTGCCATAACCGGCATATCCGAGTCGCTTCCCATTACGATTCCTACTTTTGCCATGATTCATTCTCCTTCGTCTCTGTTCGTATTATGATCTGCCCTTATTGTAACCGCTTTTATCTTAGAAATCCAATTAATAATATTACTGTATTTTATAAGATTTTCTTATAAGATCTTACAGCGGCTCGTTGAGCTTTTCGGTTCCCGGAACCACGAAACGTCCGTCACGAATAATGTCTGCCGTGCTTCCATCCGCGCGGATCACCGTGATCGTGCCGAGTTCATCATACGGGATCGTGATATCGGTATGGCAGTTAAAGTAAGCCTTCGCCGGATCTTCTTTTCTTAAGATCGAAACCTCATTGTCTCTTGCCACGATCTCTTTTCCGTCCGGATTAAAGACCTGTGTGTCCTCCGCATGGGAGTAACAGGTGTCTCCCACCGCGAAATGCGGTCCTGTCTTTTCCGCGATCAGAATCGGCAGTGTATCTTCGATCTGGTAATCTCTCGCCATACGATATGCCGTTGTATTTGTTCCGATCGCGAATTCCCCGATCGGCAGTGTCTCATGATGCATCAGCACATTTTCATGTATATACGCTTTGTTTTCCGCTTCGTCCGCGAAATTCGCGCAGCCATATTCCTGAATCATTCCATCTTTAAATGTGATCGTAAGATCCTTATACTGCAGACCGTTTAAGTAAACTTTGGTCACATGGAGCACACCGTCTGTCCCCTGTAATACCGGAGAGGTGAACACCTCACCGACCGGGATATTGACGTCTGCCACGCAGTTTTCAAAGATCGCCTCTTTGTCCGGATCTTTTAACGGATACAGTGACACGGTGAGGTCTGTATTGTTTACGCCCTCTTTTCCCTTCACATGCGCTTTCACGCCGGTGTTTAAGACATCGATGATCTTCTGCTGCATCTCCTGATACAGCTTGTAATCTAATGTATTGATCTTTACCGTCTCGGCAAAGATCTCTTTAAATTTATCTCCAATCGACGGGATCGGGTACGCAATGATCGTAAAGCTGCGCTCCTCGCCCTTAATATACTGGTTTGTGATCTGCCCGGACTGGGAAGCATGATAGACATTGAGCTGATTCTGTTTTTCCGAATACTGCTTTGCCTCTTTTTTATTGACCGGAGCAAAAGGCGCCTCACCGAACACCTCGATGACCGCCGGTCCCGCATGACCGTATGCCTGCTCCTTATGTGCTTCGTATGCCGTCTTTAACGTTTCAAGCCTGCGCTCCACAAACGCCTTGTCCAGATAAAACGCGCGGTCTGACTTGTGGTCATAATCATACTGTTTATTGGGTGAAACCGAATAGCAGCCGCGTTTGCTGTTGCCACGGTTGGTAAAGGATGACACGGCTTCGCGGTAGATCGTCGGTTTTAAATCCATCTTCTCGAAATTGCGGATCGCCGCGCGCACCATGCGTTCAAATCCGATCGGATATTCCACGCACACCGTATCCTTGATGGAAAGATCTTTTCCGCCAAGGACAAATCCAATGCGGTAGCCTTCCGTGTAAGTATCCGCCATCGCCTGGATCTTGCTTTCCTCCATCTGGTTCAAATAAGATGCTATGCCAAGCTCATCCTTTGTGATATACGCGCCGTAGCGGTACAGGTAGGTCAGATCGTTTAAATCTTTTTCCATGATGATCCGGGTAAAAAAGTCGAGATCCGGATCTACCATGCCCTGCACGCTCTCCTCGGTAAAGACTTCGCTGTAATCGTGGAAAAACCAGTAAACTGCCTGCTCCACCGTTTTTTCGGATACGCCTTCTTCGTCCGTAAAGCAGCCATATACCTCGCAAAACAGTTCCGCCAAGATCGTAATGTTATATTTTCTTCCCTCAAACGCGTAAGGGATCATCGCGCGGATCTCTGCATATAAAAAGCTAAGGATCCCGCCAAATGTTTCTCCGAGCGTTTTTACCGCATACGCCGGATTGGCATAACTTGCTTCGTAATGCTCCGGCAGGATGTCCTCATAGAGTTTTTCATTCCACTCCTCGCACTCGGCAAGACTGCGGTGATCTAACTCCCCGCTTTCTTCTTTTTTTAAGATTTCCCGGTTTAACAGAATAAACCTGCTTACTTTTTTAAAGTAAGAAACATACGGCTCACCGGCCGCCTCTTCTTTTTCTATTTCCGCAATGCGGTTCATCACAAGCTCGCAGCGCTCTGCCACTTCTTCGTTTTTTTCTCTGTAAATATCCTGATAACTCATTGGCTTAACCATTTCCTTTACTATCTGAAACTACAACTTTACAATAAAAATCCGGCAGCGTAGATCACTGCCCAGACTCCGGTTATGAGCACACTGCACACCAGACTGATGTACGGCACCGTCTTAAATGTGTCTTCTTCTTTTACCGCGAGTATGGCAAGTATCAGCGCGCACACCGAGATCAATAAGGACAGTACTCCCGCACTGCCAAGATACACACTGCCATTTCCGCCTTTGTGAAAGGACTCCATCACCGTCACCGCCAAAATGAGGATCGCCCCCACGGCAAGTATGAGTGCCAGGCTTCCGCGCACCGACTTTTTGCGTTTTGTAAATTTATAGTGTTTTCTCTTTCCTGTCATCGTGTTTTCTCCTAAAGTATCGCCGGATCAGTCTGTAGGCCAGATATCCGAGCGCAGCTCCAAGCGTATTTAAGATCAGATCGTCCACATCAAAGCTTCCGACCTTTGATATCAGCTGTATCGTCTCTACAAACAGACTGGAGTCAACCCCCAGCAGAACAATGTGAAAAAAGTTCCGGCATTTTGGGGTCAGCATAGGCAAGATCATGCCAAACGGGACAAACGCCAGCACATTTCCAAGCAGATTGGAAAGAACCGCGAACCATCCGAGTGTTCTCCGGTATACAATAAAACGTCTGATCTCCCGGAACGGAGTCAGATTATAATGGTAATCCCTGTCAATATAAGTTCTCCCCATGATCTCCGCGAAAAACAGAAAATACATGAGGAAAACCATATAAACAATAAAAAGTGTCCACGCCAGTACAAGCCGATGCTCTTCCTTTTTATTTCTCAATATTCCGACCTCTTAAACTATTATCTGCACTATTCTATTTTACGCCATACTGCTCATAATATTTATCGATCGCCGCTTTTATTTCATCATCGATCACAACTCTGCCTCCGCAGGTACGGTTGTAAAGATGTTCTACCACTTCTTCCATCGTGACAATGGCATTTGCCGCAAAACCATATTTCTCCCGGATCTCATCCAGTGCGCTCTTTTTGCCGCCAAGTCCTACTTCCATACGGTTTAAGGATACCATCAGTCCGACGATCTCCACGTCTGCGGCTCCCCTTACCTTCGGTACGGTCTCCTCCATGGATTTTCCGGAAGTCGTGACATCCTCGATCATGACCACGCGGTCTCCGTCTTTTAATGTGCTTCCAAGGAAACCTCCCTTGTCCGCCCCGTGATCTTTGATCTCCTTACGGTCAGAGCAGTAACGCACTTCCTTTCCGTAAAGTTCGCTGAATGCGATCGCGGTCACAACAGAGATCGGGATCCCCTTGTAAGCCGGTCCGAACAACACGTCGAAATCATCCCCGTAATTTGCGTGGATCGCCTTTGCGTAGTACTCGCCCAGTCTCTTTAACTGGGTACCGGTCACATATGCGCCCGCATTCATGAAAAACGGAGATTTTCTTCCGCTCTTTAACGTAAAATCTCCGAACTTTAATACATCACTTTCTACCATAAATTCAATAAATTCTGATTTATAATTTTCCATTCTTCCAAAGACCTCCATATTTTTCTTTCCGGTGACACGGCAGATCCTAAAATCTGTCGTGTACTGCTCCTACCAGTTCCCGGATATCCGCCACCTGGTGGCATTCCATATAATTTTTGATTCCATCTGCGATCTCCATCGTAACCGACGGGTTGGTGAAATTGGCGGTTCCGACCGATACCGCTGTCGCACCCGCTAGTATCATCTCGATCGCGTCCTCTGCCGTCATGATGCCGCCCATGCCGATGATCGGTATCTTTACTGCCTGCGCAGTCTGATAGACCATGCGCACCGCGATCGGATGGATCGCCGGACCGGACATTCCACCGGTGCGGTTCGCGAGTACAAAGCACTGTCTTTCAATATCGATCTTCATTCCGGTCAGCGTATTGATCAGGGAAAGGACATCCGCGCCGCCCGCTTCTGCCGCTCTTGCCATCTCGGTGATATCGGTGACATTCGGGCTCAATTTCATGATCACCGGCTGTTTTGCCTTTGCCTTCACTGCTTTTGTGATCGCCTCCACCGCCTTTGGATCCTGTCCAAACGCGATGCCTCCCTCTTTTACATTCGGGCAGGAAATGTTGATCTCAAGCATATCGACCGGCTGATCCGCCAGTCTTTCCACAACCTCGAGATAATCTTCGGTTGTTTTTCCACAGACATTCACAATGATCTTCGTATCATATTTTTTGAGAAACGGGATATCACGCTCAATAAAAAGATCGATCCCCGGATTCTGAAGTCCGACTGCGTTTAACATACCGCCATAGACTTCCGCCACACGGGGTGTCGAATTTCCCGCCCACGGGATATTCGCGACGCCCTTTGTCACAACCGCGCCAAGCTGATTTAAATCTACAAACTCCGAAAATTCCTGACCGGAACCGAACGTACCGGAAGCGGTCATGACCGGATTTTTTAAGGTAACACCTGCCAGATCTACACTAAGGTTCATTAGAATTCTACCTCCTCCGCACGGAATACCGGGCCTTCTTTGCATATTCTCTTATTCTTTACGTTGGAATGCTCATCGCGCTCTTTCGATTTGCATACACAGGCAAGACAGGCTCCGATGCCGCACGCCATGCGTTCTTCCATGGAGATCCAGCACTCGATCTGTTTTTCTGCCGCGTATTCTTTGATCGCCCGGAGCATCGGAAGCGGTCCGCAGGCATAGATGATGTCCGCATCCAGTCCGTTTTCACGGATCGCGTCTAACACATTTCCCTCTGTTCCCGCACTGCCGTCCTCGGTTGCCACATAGACACTGCCCTGTTTCTTCAGATCATCCATTAGAAACATTTCATCACGGAAGCCCAGAATGATCTGTTTTTCACAGTTTAATTCTTTTGCGAGCTCCAACATCGGCGGAATTCCGATTCCTCCGCCGATCAAAAACGCTTTTTTTTCTTTCTTCGGAAATCCGTTGCCAAGCGGCCCTACCAGCTGCAAGTGCATGCCGGTGCGCATTTTGGAAAATTCTTCGGTTCCTTTTCCGGCAACACGGTATACCAGACGGATTGCCCCGTCTTCCTTATCGATCTCACAGATACTGATCGGCCGTGGCAGGATGCGGCTGCCGTCATGACAGTATACGGACACAAACTGTCCCGCCTTCGCCTCTTTCGCAATCTTTTCCGTCCGGAGCCACATATCGAAAATGCCCGGCAGAAGTTCTTTCTGATCTATGATAATTGCTGTTTCTTTTGCTTTTTCCGCCATGATTATCTCCTCTCAAGCGCGCCGTTGATATCCGCGATCATGTCAAGGACAGCTGCTCTTGCCGCCTCACCGAAATGCTCTGCTCCGTAAGACGCGTACGCTTCGTTTTTGTATGCAGTGATGATACCTCTGGAGGAATTTACGATCGCGCCAAGTCCGTCCTCGTCAAAGAAATGAACAAGATCTTCGCCCTTTCCGCCCTGTGCGCCATATCCGGGCACAAGGATAAAGCTTTTCGGCATCACCTTGCGGAGCAGTTTTCCCTGCTCCGGATAAGTAGCTCCGACCACGGCTCCGACATAGCTGTAGGAATCTCCCATCAGTTCGCTGCCCCACTCCGCGACACGCTCGCCGACCATTTCATAGAGATGTTTCTCCCCGATCATCTGATCCTGGAATTCTCCACTGGATGGATTTGAAGTCTTTACCAGGATAAAGAGACCTTTTTTCTCCTCTTTGCATACATCCAGAAACGGCGTGATGCCGTCTGAACCAAGATACGGATTTACTGTCGCGAAATCCTCATTGAATGCCGGGATCTTTTTTTCGCCCACCTGTACTTTTCCAAGGTGTGCGGTCGCGTATGCCGCTGAAGTCGAGCCGATATCGCCTCTTTTCACATCACCGATCACGATCAGATCCTTTTCATGACAATAATCCACCGTCTTCTGGAACGTGATGAGTCCTTCCACGCCAAACTGTTCATACATGGCGATCTGCGGCTTCACCGCCGGGATCAGGTCATGGATATGATCGATCAGTTCTCTGTTGTAAAGCCAGATCGCTTCTGCCGCTCCCTTTAAGGTTTCTCCATACTCCGCATATGCCTTTTTTGTGATATGTTCCGGTACATAGGAAAGCATCGGGTCAAGTCCGACTACGATCGGTGCTTTGGTCTGTTTGATTTTTTCTACTAATTTATTTATCATGATTGTACTCCGTCTTCCATTTATTTTGTGATCTCGTGATCCATCTTGATATCGTAAGCGATCTTGCCTTCCACAATGGTCGTGAGCACGGCTCCGGTCACTTCTCTTCCGTCAAACGGTGTGTTTCTGCCCTTTGACCAGAATTTATTCTTATCGATCTTATAGGTCTTTTTCGGGTCAAAGATCACAATGTCCGCCGGCTTTCCTTCTTCTAAGCTTCCTGCGTCAAGTCCTAAGATCTTTGCCGGATTGCAGCTCATTTTTTCCGCCATCTGCATCGGCGTCAGATAGTCTTTTAAAACCAGCTCCGTATGGGTGAGTGCCGCCGCCGTCTCAAGTCCTACGATACCAAACGGTGCCTTCTCCATGCTGTTGTTTTTCTCATCTGCCGTATGCGGTGCGTGATCGGTAGCGATCACATCCATGATGTCCTCTTTTAAGCCGCGTTTTAATTCCTCGACATCTTCCTTTGTCCGAAGCGGCGGATTCATTTTGTAGTTGGTGTCCTTCGGGATCATGTCATCCGAGGTCAGTGTGAAATGATGTGGGCACACCTCAGCCGTCACACGCACGCCCTGCTCTTTTGCCATCTGCACCATCATAACGCTGCTCTTTGTCGAGCAGTGGCACAGATGCAGTGCCGCGCCGGTATCCTTCGCGATCATGATATCACGGGCAATGATCACATCCTCCACGGAATTGGTGATCCCGCGCAGCCCTTCTCTCTTCGCGTTGGCATCCGCATTGACCACGCCGCCATCCACGAGATTTTTGTCCTCACAATGTGATAACACCGGTATATCCAGTTTCTGCGTGATCTTCATCGCGTCGCGCAAAAGCTTTGCGTTCATGACAGACTTTCCGTCTTCACTGATCGCAGGGCTTCCCGCCGCCGCCATTTCTTCGATTGCCGCAAGCTCCTCGCCTTTCTGTCCCCTGGTGACTGCTCCGATCTGCAGCACATGCACCAGTCCCAAATTCTTTGCTTTGTTGTGGACATAATTTACAACATCCGCGTTATCCACTACCGGCTTTGTGTTCGGCATCGCAAGGATCGTGGTGAATCCTCCGCGCGCCGCCGCCCGGCTTCCGGTCACAACGGTTTCTTTTTCTTCCTGTCCCGGATCCCTTAAATGCACATGCATATCAATAAATCCGGGCATAACATAACAGCCCTTCGCGTTTATGGTCTTATCTGCTTTTGTGTCGATCTTTTCCGCGCGTTTTGCGATCCTGTCGTCTTCCACGAGGATATCCATCTGCTTATCCGTTCTGGTCGCCGGATCGATCACTCTTCCGTTTTTAATCAGTAATGTCATCTTCTCTTCCCTTCCGCTTCGTGCATTCCGTCAACAGTCAACATGATTTCTTTTATTCTATCATACAAAATTTTCCTTTGCAATCGACCCCTTACGTTCAGATTCCAAGTCTGTCATAAACTTCCGCAGGGATATACGCCTTCACAAAAATGCCCTCCGGTGTATATTCCTCGCTCAGCAGTTCTCCCTGCCTGCGGATCACCTGGATCTTTCCGGCGTCTTCATAGGAAAATACATGCTCCATATAAGTCTTGTTTTCCCGCAAAACCTGTGCTAACAGTTCTTTTACCGTTTCCAGATCCCTGTCATTTCTCGCCGAGATCCGTGCGGTATGATCCGCACGGAAATCCCGCAGTTCCCTGTCTGCTTCCGGGCGGTCCATTTTATTGAACAGCGTAACGATCTTTTTATCCCGGATATCCAGCTCTCGCAGCGTGTTGTATACAATATACATCTGCTTGTCCGCCTGCGGATTGGACGCATCCACCACATGAATGATAAAATCCGCGTACTTTGCCTCCTCCAGGGTACTTTTAAACGCCTCGATCAGGTGATGCGGCAGTTTTCGGATAAAACCGACCGTATCTGTCAGAAGGATCTGCTGTTTTCCCGGAAGTTCAAGCTGTCTGGTCGTCGGATCGAGCGTTGCGAAAAGCTTATCCTCCTCAAGAACACCCGCATGGGTCAGGTGGTTTAAAAGCGTGGATTTTCCGGCATTGGTATAACCCACGATCGCCGCAACCGGGACATGATTGCGCATCCGCTGCCCTCTCGCTACCTCGCGGTGCTTTTTTACTTCCGCGAGTTCCCGCTTCAGCTGCGAGATCCTGGTGCGGATGATACGCTTATCCATCTCTAATTTCTTTTCTCCGGGTCCTCTTGTACCGATCCCTCCGCCCAGTCTTGACATGGAACGCCCGAATCCGGCAAGCCGCGTCATGCTGTAACGGAGCTGTGCGAGTTCAACCTGGATCTTTCCCTCACTGGTTGACGCGTGCGCCGCGAAAATGTCTAAGATCACAAGCGTGCGGTCCATGACCTTGGTATCCAAAAGATCCTCCAGATTTTTCATCTGTGCCGGAGAAAGCTCATCATCGCACACGATTCCGGTCGCCCCGGTCGTGGCGAGCATCTCTTTGATCTCCGACACTTTTCCGGTTCCGACATAAGTGCCCGGATGAATCCTCTCACGGTTCTGGATGACCATGCCCTCGGTCACTGCACCCGCCGTGGCGACCAGTTCTTTTAACTCCTCCAAGGAATCTTTGGTGTCGTCTCCATCCTGTTCACTCACACCGACTAAGATCACACGTTCTTTTTGTACTTCCGTTTCTACCATATATACCTCTCTTATCTGCTATCTGGTCTGCAAAAACTGGTACTCGCGCGCTGCGGTCTCATCCTCCGGATAATCCTCCACATAAGATGCCATTTTCTCTTTTGCCGAAGCAAAATCACCTTTATATTCGTACGCCAGTATTTCGTTCCTGCGCAGGTTCTGCTCATCTTCCACATCCTCTGACGCGAGCGCTGTCTGGATGTAATTTAAGGCATCCTCATATTTTCCAGCCTCTAACAGCATACTGCCGAGACTGCCGAGCGCCGCCGGGTTATCCTCATTTGTTTTTACATATTCCTCGTAAAGGGACTGGGCTTTATCCGAATCTCCGGCTGCCTCATAGACCTGCGCACGGTAGAGGATCGCGTCATCACTTTTTAATTCCACCGCTTTGTCCAGCTGCTCCGCCGCCTTGTCATATTCGCCGAGCAGCGCATATGCCTTTCCACGCATCGCATAATCCTGTGCGTCTTTCCCGGACACCTGCACCGCGTCCTCCAGATACTGCTTTGCCTCATCGGAAAATCCCGCATCCGTCAGATCCGAATATGCCTGGATATATAAATCATAATTGGCATCATCATTTTCCACTGCTGACGCGTAATCCGCAAGCGCCTTTTTATCCTCGCCTTCCAACAGGTATAAACTGCCACGGAGATAATACGCGTCCGCGTTCTTTTTGTCATAGTCGATCAGCGCCGTATACGTCTCAAGCGCTCCCTTGGTGTCTCCTGCCATATACTGCGCCTGTGCCTTGTAATAGCAGATATCGAGTTCCTCCGCGCCGATGGTCGCAAGCGACTGATCCAGCGCCTTCTGGAACGCATCGACTGCATCGTCATACTTGCCCTGCTCTAAATTGTTGATCCCGATCTGGCGGTATGCCTCCTGATCTTCCTTATTTTTGCTGTTTCCGCAGCCGGCAGCCATTCCCGCAAGGAGGATCCCCGCAGCCAGCATGCCATCTATCTTTATTTTTTGTAATTTCATTATCTTTTTATGCCTCCGATTACTTCGCTTATTATAGCAAATCACAAACAAAAAGGAAACCACCTTTCAGTGATTCCCTTTTTGCTTTTAAGTAGTTTGGAGTATATTACAAATATTAGTTTAATTTCCAGATGTCTTTGTTGTATTCTTCGATCGTTCTGTCAGAAGAGAAGAATCCTGCCTTGCTGATGTTGATGAGTGTCTTCTTTGCCCATGCTTTTCTGTCTTCATAATCACCAAGCATACGGTCTCTGGTCTCACGGTAGCTTTCGAAATCCGGTAATGTCATGAACCAGTCTTTGTTTAACAGCTCGTTGTAAAGACGCTCTAAGTTCTCTGCGTTTCCGACACTCTTTAAGGTATCACTCACGATAAAGTCGATCGCGCGTTTGATCTTTTCATCGGAGTTATAGTAATCTCTGGATACATAATCCGCTTTCTCGTAATGTCTGATGACATCCTCGGAAGATTCACCAAAGATATAGATATTGTCATCTCCGACAAACTGATGCATTTCCACGTTTGCACCATCCATGGTTCCGATCGCAAGCGCACCGTTTAACATGAATTTCATGTTGGAGGTACCGGATGCTTCTTTGGAAGCAAGTGAGATCTGCTCATGGATATCTGCTGCCGGGATCAGTTTTTCAGCCAGTGTTACATTGTAGTTTTCTACCATAACAACTTTTAAGTACGGGCTTACTTCCGGATCATTGTCGATGATCTGCTGTAAGCAGAGGATCAGATGAATGATATCTTTTGCGATCACATAAGCCGGAGCTGCTTTCGCACCGAAGATCACTGTGATCGGTCTTGCCGGTTTCTTGCCTTCTTTGATCTCGAAATATTTATTGATCACATAGAGTGCATTCATCTGCTGACGTTTGTACTCATGCAGTCTCTTGATCTGAATATCGAAAACAGAATTTTCATCGATATCGATGTTCTGTGTCTTCTTTAAGTAATTCTTTAATCTTACTTTGTTGCCCATCTTTACTGCAAGCAGCTTGTCAAGAACCGCGTCATCATCAACGTAAGCGCCGAGTTTTTCAAGTTCCATCGCGTCTTCTTTGAACTTCGGTCCGATCAGGGACTCGATCAGTGCTGTCAGTTCCGGATTGCTGTGTAACAGCCAGCGGCGGAATGTGATTCCGTTTGTCTTGTTGTTGAACTTCTCCGGATAGATCTTGTAGAAGTTATTTAATTCGCTGTTCTTTAAGATCTCTGTATGCAGGTACGCAACACCGTTTACGGAGAATCCGTAATGGATATCGATGTGTGCCATGTGTACACAGCCGTCTTTGATGATCGCAACGGATTTGTCACGGAATTTCTTGTTTACACGGTTGTTCAGTTCGTAAATGATCGGCATTAACTGCGGAACTGCTTTTTCCATGTAACCGATCGGCCATTTTTCCAGTGCTTCCGCAAGGATAGTGTGGTTTGTGTATGCGCAGGTCTTGGATACGATATCGATCGCTTCGTCCATCTCGATGCCGCGTTCCATCAAAAGACGGATCAGTTCCGGGATCACCATGGTCGGATGGGTATCGTTGATCTGTACGACTGCGTAATCCGCAAGGTCATGCAGGTTGCATCCTCTTGCAACAGCTTCGTCTAAGATCAGTCTTGCGCCGTTGCTTACCATGAAATACTGCTGATATACACGGAGCAGACGTCCCTTGTCATCGCTGTCATCCGGATATAAGAATAATGTCAGGTTCTTTGCGATATCTTCTTTATCGAAATCGATTCCGTCACCTACGATGCTCTCATCTACGGTCTCAACATCGAATAAGTGAAGCTTGGTTGTACGGTTGTTGTATCCGACTACATCGATATCATACAGTCTGGATGTCAGAGTGAAACCACCGAACTGGATCGGATAGGTAACATCTGTTTTCTTCAGCCAGCTCTCTTTTTCAATCCACGGATTCTTTGTTTCGTTCTGCAGATTGTTTTCAAATACCTGCTTGAACAGTCCGTAATGGTAATTTAATCCGACACCGTCGCCGTTTAAGCCAAGGCTTGCGATGGAATCAAGGAAGCATGCTGCGAGACGTCCGAGTCCGCCGTTTCCGAGTGACGGTTCCGGCTCAACTTCTTCTACTTCCGCAAGGCTCTTGCCGTTGTCTGCAAGTGTCTTTTTTACTTCTTCATATACGCCGAGGTTGATCAGGTTGTTGGATAATAATTTACCGATCAGGAACTCTGCGGAAATGTAATATAATTTTCTCTTTCCTTCGTTGCTTTCTTTTGCAGCTGCCATGTTCTTTGTCATTTCAAGCAGTGCGTAGTAAAGTTCTTCATTGGAGCAGTCTCCAATTCCTTTGTGGTATCTGTTTGATACGATCTCTGATAAATTCATCATTGCCCTCCATTGTTCTATATTGTCTGTTTGCTATTACTCTCTTGTTTGATTCTGAAATGATTATAACGCCGTCCGCATGCTTTTTCTTGTAATATCGCATTTAAAAGTGGTACAATACTATCATCTGGTGAGTTTTAAATTTTCAGCCGCCAGGGTGTGGCCGGAAAAATGTTATCTCACCAACCGGAAATCATCGTTTTAGACCGCGTAAAAAAATCACTTTTCAGGAGGATACTATATTATATGAACATTCTCGAATATGAAAATTATCAGGAAAAGAAATCGCACGGGGACGTCGCGTTTCCATATACCACCTACCCCTGCTCGATCCCGCTTGATTTTGCCTCGGTGCCGGTTCACTGGCATGACGAGATGGAGATCATCTATATTAAGAAAGGACGGGGGCTCATCACGGTAGATCTAAAACAGTATGTCGTCTCCGCCGGAAGCATCCTTTTTATCATTCCGGGGCAGCTCCACTCGATCGAACAGTACGAACTCGAAAGCATGGAATACGAAAACATTATTTTTAAGCTCGATATTCTGATCTCCAAACAGACGGATGCCTGTTCAAGTGATTATTTCCAGCCGCTTTTGGATGGCAGGCTGTCCATTCCTACGCTCTTTGAGCCGGATCACCCCTATTACGCGCCGATCGCTGCCTGCGTGGACGGTGCGGATGAGGTCTGCAAAACCTATCCGAAGGCCTATGAGCTTGCCATCAAGGCGCAGCTTTTTTTGATGTTCCACATTCTGTTTTCCCAGTGCTGCACCGCCGAGGCTCCGCTCAAAAACCGGAAGTCTCTGGAGAAAATGAAACTCATTATTAAATATGTAGAAAATAATTATATGGAAAAGATTTCGATCGCCGATATGGCAAAAGAAGCGGGCTTAAGCCAGTCGCATTTTATGAAATTCTTTAAAAATACCATGGGAACCTCTTTCATTGATTATCTCAATGACTACCGGCTCACCATGGTATCGAGACTGCTTGTCTCTTCGGAATCCTCGATCCTCGATATCGCCGCGGAATCCGGGTTTGACAATCTTTCTTATTTTAACCGGATGTTCAAAAAACGTTTTGGCATGACACCAAGGGAATACCGGAAAAAATTTATGGAAAACTAGGCATTTTCCTTCTTTTTCCCCAATTTCCCGTTGTTATATAAAAACATCAACACTGCCATCGCAAGGATCACCACATAGCCAAAGATGCTGTACGCATCCGGCACCTGGCCAAACAGGAAGAATCCGATGATCGCGGTAAATATGATCTGGGAATAGTCGTAGACCGATATTTCCCGCGCCGGCGCATGAAAATAGGCTGCCGTGATACAGAACTGTCCGCTGGTCGCGGCTGCTCCCGCAAGCAGGATATACAAAAGCTGCATTGCGCTTATCGGCTCAAAATTAAGGATCATGAGCGGTAATGTTATAAGGCAGGAAAACGCGGAAAAGAAAAAGATGATAAGTGACCCGCTGCATTTGCGCTGTCCTAAGACACGCACCATGCTGTAAGCCGCTCCTGCCGCGATCCCTCCGCAAAGACCGGTAAGAGACGCAACGAGGTTTGCATTCGCGAAAGTCGGTTTTATGATAAACAGACTGCCGATAAACGCGCCAGCCACGCAGATTCCCTGCACCAGTGTCAGATCCTCTTTTAAGATCAGATAGGAAAAGAGGATGACAAAAAACGGTGACATCTTATTTAACATATTCGCGTCTGAAAGCACCAGATGGTCGATCGCGTAAAAGTTTCCCAAAATTCCGATCGTTCCAAACAGCGCGCGCAGGATCAGAAATTTCAGATTGCCCTTTCCCATCACGATCTTTTCTTTGGAGCGGATCATTGTAAATGCCGCCACGCCCACCGCCACAAGGTTACGGAAAAAGCTCTTCTCCACAGAAGGGAGATCTCCCGCAAGACGCACAAACGTGCTCATCCATGCAAATGAAAACGCGGAGAGCACAATAAACAGAATACCCAGATTTTTATTTTTTTCCATTCCAATCTCCTTTAAGATACAAAGCGGGATTTACTGACGAAATCCCGCTCCCATAACGTGCCAAAAAGAGGATGCCGCGCGGCACCCTCTCTTTTCTTTATTTTGTTTCCAGTAATTTTTCCACGCTCGCAAGTTTGACACATACCACAAAGATCTCCGCTGCCATCTTTAAGTCTTCCATGGTCGGGAAAGACGGCGCGATACGGATCACAGAGTCTTTCGGATCTTTTCCGTATGGGAACGGCGCTCCGGCTCCGGTCAAGGTCACGCCGGCTTCTTTTGCCTTTGCGACGATAGACTTCGCACAGCCCTCTAAGGATTCAAAACAGATAAAGTATCCGCCCTTCGGGTTGATCCAGGAACCGATTTCCAGTCCGCCCAGTTCCTCGGAAAGTACCTTTTCTACCATCTCGAACTTCGGACGCATGATCGCTGCCTGTTTCATCATCTGCTTTTTCACGCCATCCATGTCTTTGAAGTAGCGCACATGACGGAGCTGGTTTACCTTGTCATAACCGATGGTCTGCACGGTAAACTGCTTTTTGATAAACTCAAGGTTTGCTTTGGATGCCGCAAGTGCCGCAACACCGCCGCCCGCGAAGCTGATCTTTGATGTGGAGCAGAATTCGTAGACCATATCCGGATTTCCTGCTTTTTCGCACTCACTTAAAATATCAAGGATCTCATCCTGGTCATCTTCATATAAATGATGTACCACATAAGCGTTGTCCCAGAAGATACGGAAATCTTCTGCCGCCGGTTTTAATGCCGCGAATCTCTTTACCACTTCATCCGAATAGGAGATTCCCTGCGGATTGGAGTATTTTGGTACACACCAGATTCCCTTTACCGCCGCGTCTTCGGAAACGTATTGCTCTACCAGATCCATATCCGGTCCTTCCGCTGTCATCGGAATGTTGATCATTTCGATGCCAAAGAACTCCGTTACTTTAAAATGTCTGTCATATCCAGGTACCGGACAGAGGAATTTGACTTTGTCCAGTTTGCACCACGGTGTGCTTCCCATCACACCATGGGTCATGGAGCGGGAAACGGTATCATACATGATATTTAAGCTGGCATTTCCATAAACCAGAACATTTTCCGGATTCACGCCCATCATGCCTGCCATAAAACGTTTTGCTTCCGGGATTCCATCCATTCCGCCATAATTTCTGCAGTCAGTTCCATCCTCGCTGTGCAGATCCGCACTGCTGTTTAACACATCCATCATCGGCATCGTGAGATCTAACTGTTCCTCCGATGGTTTTCCTCTTGCCATGTTAAGAGAAAGCCCTCTCTTCTGCCACTCCTTGTAGGCCGCCTCAAGGCTTTCTTTTTCCTTACATAATTCCTCTTTTGTCATTTCCTGATATGACTGCATAATTGAATCCTCCTCGTGCTTCACACTCTGTTAGTTCTGTTCGGATGATCCGGCTGATTCCCGAAGCATCTTTAAATGAGCTTTTATATCTTTTTCATACCCGATGTCCGTTGGATGGTAAAATGTCACATCCTCCATGCCATCCGGCAGATATTGCTGGTTTACATAATGGTTTGGATAAGAATGGGCATATTTGTATCCCACGCCATGTCCCAGTTTTCCCGCTGATTTGTAGTGGGAATCCTGTAAATGAACCGGAACCGCTCCGGTTTTATGGCTCTTAATATAAGAAAGCGCCTCATCCACTGCCATATACGATGCATTGCTCTTTGGCGCGCTCGCCACATAGGTGACTGCCTCCGCCAATATGATGCGTGCCTCCGGCATTCCGATGCGTTCGACTGCTGTTGCAGCCGCCGCCGCGACTGTAAGCGCGTTCGGATCTGCCATTCCCACATCCTCCGCGGCACAGATCATGATCCTGCGCGAGATAAAGCGGATATCCTCTCCCGCGTAAAGCATCCGCGCGAGATAATAAAGCGCCGCATCCGGGTCGGAACCACGCATACTCTTGATAAACGCGGAAATCGTATCATAGTGGTTGTCCCCGCTCTTATCGTAACGCACCACCCGTTTCTGGATGCATTCCTGGGCGACCTCCAATGTGATATGGATGATCCCGTCCGCACTCCGCTCTGTCGTCAGAATTCCAAGCTCAATGGCAGTAAGCGCCGCACGCGCATCCCCGTTTGCCACGTCCGCCAAAAATTCCAGTGCGTCATCATCCATTTTCGCGTTGTACGCCCCCATGCCTTTTTCTCTGTCCGAAACGGCACGGCAAAGCAATGTCTTGATATCTTCTTTTCCAAGTGCGCGCAGTTCAAAGATCACCGAGCGGGACAAAAGCGCCCCGTTTACCTCAAAATACGGATTCTCCGTGGTGGCTCCGATCAGAATGATCGTGCCGTCCTCCACATACGGAAGCAGATAATCCTGCTGTCCCTTGTTGAACCGGTGGATCTCATCGATGAACAGGATCGTCTTTTTCCCGTACATTCCCTGATTGTTCTTCGCCTTTTCGATCATATCCTCCATATCCTTTTTGCCGGCGCTGGTCGCATTGATCTGCATGAAATCCGCGCTGGTCGTATGGGCGATCACCTTCGCAAGCGTTGTCTTCCCGGTTCCCGGAGGTCCGTAAAAAATGATCGAGCTTAATTTGTCCGCCTTGATCGCGCGGTAGAGCAGCTTATCTTTTCCTATGATATGCTGCTGTCCGACAACCTCATCTAAGGTCGTCGGCCGTAAACGGCTCGCGAGCGGCGCTTCTTTTTCCATATTCTGCTCTCTCATGTAATCGAACAAATCCATATTTTCCCTCTTATGCGTACATGTGTCTGCTTCCCGCTGACACTATGGTCAAAAAAATATCACTCACATTAAGATACGACACTTTTTTTCTCATTACAATAGAAAATTATATTTTCTCCAATATGACGATATTTACTCAAAAATCAATTCATCGACTGTGACAAATTCATAACCGTCCTGTTTCATTTTATCGATCAGATCGAGGGCTGCCGTCACGCTGGTCGCATAGGCATCATGCATTAAAATGATCTCGCCGTCCTTTGCCTTGCCGAGCACCTTGCTCTCAATGCTTGCCACATTCTGCACTTCCCAGTCCCTGGTATCGATATCCCAGAGTGTCACGATCATATTCATATCTTCGTCCAGTTTGTTTTTCACACTTCCAAACGGCGGGCGCAGATATTCCGGATATTCGCCGGTCACTTTGTAGATCACGTCATTCGTCTTTTTTATCTGGGTACACGCCTCCGATTCACACAGTGCGCCCAGATTCACATGGTCGTACGAATGATTGCCGATCAGATGCCCTTCCTCGTGCATCCGCTTTACAATATCCGGATATAATTCCACCTGGTTTCCAAGCAGAAAAAAGGTGGCCTTTACCTCCCGGTCCTTTAATCCGTCCAGCAGCTTTTCTGTGTATTCGGGATTTGGGCCGTCATCAAAGGTAAGCGCCACCCGCTTTGTCTCTTCCTGTATCATCTCATTCCTCTTTCCGGTCTCGACCGCCGCGTTTAAAAAACGCTGCTGAAAGACGAGACACAATAAAAATACTGCCATAACGCAGTCAAAAAATACCACGATCCGAACCCGTTTCATAAAAAAAATCCTGCTTTCCCTGTCTCAATAGTTTATGACACAGGGAATGTACACCATGCAGGATTTTTCTTATTTATCACTTAGTTCTTTTGTTCTGCGGATGCCTTTAAGGTACCCTCCACCACATCGATCGCGATCGTATCCCCGGCTCTCACTTCATCCGCGAGGATCAGTTTTGCTGCGAGTGTCTCAACGGTCTTTTGCAGATACCGCTTTAACGGTCTTGCACCGTAGGTCGGATCATATCCGTGTGCCACGACATATTCTTCCGCCGCCGGCGTAAGTGCCACGGAGATCTCCTTGTCTTCGAGTCTGTGGTTTAAGTCATCCATCAGCAAGTGGATGATATTTCCGATATTGTCCTTGGTGAGCGGCTTGAACATGATGATCTCATCCAGACGGTTCAAAAACTCCGGTCTGAAATGACCACGCAGCTCATTCATAACCGCTTCCTCGCACTCCGGATTGATATTGCCGTTTTCGTCAATGCCCTCCAGCAGATGCGCGGAGCCAAGGTTTGATGTCATAATGAGGATCGTGTTCTTAAAGTCCACGGTTCTGCCCTGGGAATCGGTGATACGTCCGTCATCCAGCACCTGAAGCAGGATATTGAATACATCCGGATGCGCTTTTTCCACCTCATCAAACAGTACGACCGAGTACGGTTTTCTTCTGACTGCCTCGGTGAGCTGTCCGCCCTCTTCATAGCCTACATATCCCGGAGGCGCTCCGATCAGACGGGACACGGAATATTTCTCCATGTACTCACTCATATCAAGACGTACCATGTTGCTCTCATCATCAAACAGGCTCGCCGCCAGTGCTTTGGCAAGCTCCGTTTTTCCGACACCGGTAGGTCCGAGGAACAGAAACGAACCGATCGGCTTGGTCGGGTCTTTGATGCCCGCTTTGGAACGGATGATCGCCTCAGTCACTTTTGTGACGCCCTCATCCTGTCCGACGACCCGTTTGTGCAGTTCTTCATCGAGATGCAGGGTCTTGTTTCTCTCGCTCTCATTTAATTTTGCAACCGGAATGCCTGTCCAGCGGGAAATGATACGCGCGATCTCCTCATCCGTCACACTCTCATGTACCAGAGAGAGGTCTTCGTTTTTCACCTTGTCTTCCTCGATGGCAAGCTGTTCCTCTAACTGCGGCAGTCTGCCGTACTGTAATTCCGCCGCTTTATTTAAATCATAATTCTGTTTTGCCTGCTCGATCTCCTTGCGCAGTCCCTCCAGTTCTTCTCTTAATTTCTGGACTTTTTCGACTGCCTTCTTTTCGTTATCCCACTGCGCCTTTTTGGTATCAAACTCGGTACGCAGATCCGCCAGTTCTTTCTGCAGGTTTTCCAGACGCTCTTTGCTTAAGTGGTCTTCTTCTTTCTTTAATGCCGTCTCCTCGATCTCCATCTGCATCACACGGCGGTGCAGTTCGTCGAGTTCGGTCGGCATGGAATCCAGTTCCGTCTTAATGAGCGCACATGCCTCATCCACAAGATCGATCGCTTTATCCGGCAGGAAACGATCCGAAATATAACGGTTCGAGAGCACTGCTGCGGATACTAACGCAGAGTCTGTGATCTTTACTCCGTGGAATACTTCATAGCGCTCCTTTAAGCCACGCAGGATCGAAATCGTATCCTCAACGGTCGGCTCATCCACCATGACCGGCTGGAAACGACGTTCGAGCGCCGCATCCTTTTCAATGTATTCGCGGTACTCATCGAGTGTCGTCGCGCCGATACAATGCAGTTCACCTCTTGCAAGCATCGGTTTTAACAGCTGTCCCGCATCCATCGCGCCATCTGTCTTGCCGGCGCCCACGATCGTATGCAGCTCATCGATGAATAATATGATCTGTCCCTCGGATTTTTTGATTTCATCAAGAACCGCTTTTAAACGTTCCTCAAATTCACCACGGTATTTCGCTCCGGCTACTAAGGCGCCCATATCAAGCGCAAACAGTTTTTTGTCCTTTAAGCCCTCCGGCACATCGCCTCTTACGATACGCTGCGCAAGTCCTTCTACAACTGCGGTTTTACCGACACCGGGTTCACCGATCAAAACCGGATTGTTCTTGGTCTTTCTCGAAAGGATCCGAACCACATTCCGGATCTCGGAATCCCTGCCGATGACCGGGTCAAGCTTCTGGTCTCTCGCGCGCTCCACCATGTCGTAACCGTATTTTTCCAGTGTATCATACGTTGCCTCCGGGTTGTCGGACGTCACACGCTGGTTGCCACGAACCGTGGAAAGTGCCTGTAAAAAGCGCTCCTTGGTAATGCCAAACTCCTTAAAGAGTTCTTTCATTGCCTTGTTCGGATATTTCAATAAGGTAAGGAACAGATGCTCCACGGAAACGTATTCATCGCCCATGCGCTTTGCCTCATCCTCCGCGCTGATCAAAACCTTGTTCAGATCCTGTCCGATGTAGACCTGTCCGCCGGATACCTTTACCCGTTCCGCGAGCTTACTCTCGGCACTGTTTAAAAAGTATTCCTTGTTGATCTCCATTTTCTCGATCAGCTTTAAGATCAGGCCGTCTTCCTGACGCAGCAGAGCGACTAAGAGATGTTCCTGCTCAATCTCCTGATTTCCGTATTCATATGCTAATTTTTCACAATCATTGATTGCTTCCACTGATTTCTGTGTAAATTTCTGGATATTCATGATATTTCCTCCTTCCTATCCAAATCCATAGGGTTATTGCTAACCTTTTTCTTTGTTCTAGTGTAGGTATATCACGTTTTGTTAGCACTGTCAATAGATGAGTGCTAATTTTTTCTCGAGCATGACAAGATTTACTCCGTCAATCCCATTAAACACACAGGGAACCGTGGCAATTTCTTTATAATGCAGCTTTTTATAAAATTTTCTTGCATTCAGATTACGCGCATTGGTATCGATCCGAAGATAAGCGCACCCCTGCTGCAGCGCATACTGCTCATAAAATTCTGCAAATGCCTGTCCCAGCCCTCTGCCTTTTGTCTGCGGATCTATGACCAGCGTGTGCATGACCATCACCTGATCATCCGGCACATCATACTCCCATGCCACGTTTTTATACACATCCACCTGAATCTGGTTCAATATGGCAGTACCTACGATCTTTCCGTCCAGTTCTTCCACGAACAGATCGTCTCGGTTTAACGCCTCTTTCGCTGTTATCCGCTCCGGATAAACGCCCCTTACCCATCCGATCGTGACCTGTCCCTTTTCCTCTTCGGTGTGTATATTCTCATAGATCTTACTTACCGCGTCAAGATCATCCGACACCGCTTTCCGTATTTTTATCTTCATTTTTCTTCCTTCCGTCCTTCTATTTTATGATCTGGCTGAGCAGCCCGGTCGATTGCAGGAACAAAATTGTCATGACAACCGGCATAATATAGCGGATCATCACGTTATAGAGCTTTTTCCGCCGGAACTTTCCGCCATTTAATTCCATTTCCTCCGCGATCCACGCCGGCTTCATCACCCATCCGATAAAAATGGAGGACAGCAGCGCGATAAACGGCATCAGGAAACTGTTGCTGATATAATCCATGATATCCAACAGCTGCCCTGTACTTCCGTTCGGCAGTTTTACCTCCACATAGAACACACTGTATCCAAGTGCGATCACCGCAGTCGCGATCAGATAGACCACGGACAGGATCCCCGTTGTCTTTTTCCGCTCGGAATGGAACAACTCCATACAGTTTGCCGTAATGGATTCGAGAACCGAGATGCAGGACGTCAGTGCCGCGAATGCCGCCAGCGTAAAAAAGAGGATTCCGATCATCCTTCCAGCAAATCCCATGCAGAAAAATACCTTCGGCAGAGACACAAACATGAGTCCCGGTCCTGCGGACATGCCTTCCAGTCCGGAAAACACAAATACCGCCGGAATGATCATAACACCTGCCAGGAAAGCCACACCGGTATCCATAAGTTCGATCTGTGATACGGATTTATTCAGATCCACATCTTTTTTTACATAGGATCCGTAAGTGATCATAATCCCCATGGATACACTTAGCGAAAAGAACAGCTGGCTCATCGCATCCAGCGCGATCTGCAAAAAGCGTTCCAGCGTAATACCGGACAGATCCGGTGTCAGGTAAACGGCAAGTCCCTGCAGTCCGGTCCGCACGGTTCCGTCCTCTAACGTGGTTTTTAATGTCAGTGAAAAGACCGCGATCCCCACCACCATCAGTAAAAGTACCGGCATAATAAATTTTGAGACACGCTCTATGCCCTTTTCCACGCCGTTATAAACAATAAAAGATGTCAGAAGCATAAACGCAATGCTGTACCAAACGGATGACGGTGCGGAAATAAAGTTCGAAAAGCAGTTACTGTCCACCGCCTGTTCCCCGGATCCCAAAAGATAGATCGTAATATATTTTAAGATCCACCCGCCGATCACGGCATAATAAGTCATGATCAGTATCGGCACTAAAAAGGTCAATACGCCAAGAAACTTCCATTTCTTTCTCATTGCTTCATATGCGTATATCGCGCTCTTTCCTGTCTTTCGCCCGATCGCGATATCTGTGGTCAGCAGGGTAAACCCGACTGTCAGCACCAGCACCAGATACAGGATCAGAAAAAGTCCCCCGCCGTCTTTTGCCGCCAGATACGGAAACCTCCACAGATTTCCTACTCCTACGGCGCTTCCCGCTGCTGCAAAGACAAACCCGATCTGTCCGCTGAACCCGTTTTTTTGTTTCATTTCTATTCCCCTCTCCTGTTTCTTTCCCTCTATTATAAGAGTTTTTATACGGGAATGTCGACACTTTCGTTAAAATTTTATCGTTCTATTTTCCTCATATGCCAAAAATAGATCACAAATATCTTCTTACATCTTTTTATATTCCCGGCGCCATAATTCTGGCTGGTGAACGTCACTGCTGCATGCCAGTGGTATGGAAAAAGGATCAGCTTTCCCGCCAATCCTCCATTTAGCATATCCATTTCTTTCTGTTCCAGATCACCACAGACAGAATAACCGCCGCGTAATCGGTAAGCGCCTGTCCGTAGATCACGCCGTTTAATCCCGCCACTGCATTCAAAAGATAGAGCACCGGGATCAGAAGCAGCCCCTGTCTTAAAACAGAGAGGATCGTTGCCGGAAGCGCGTTTCCGGTTGACTGCAGGCAGTTCATGTTCACAAACAGGATTCCGATGAACGGGCCGGACAGCATGTATGCCACCAACATTTTTACCCCGTAATAGATAATGTCCGCGTCATTGATAAACAGGCGGACGATCGGTTCCCGGAACACAAAAAACAACGCCGTGGCAAGGATCCCGACGATCAGACAGCATTTCTTGGTGAAGCGGTCAACCGCGATAAAACGTTCCCGGTTCCCCGCGCCGTAATTATAGCCAAGCAGCGGCTGAACACCGTTTGCAAGTCCGAGCTGTAAAAACGTGATAAACATATTCGCCTTAAAGACGATCCCGATCGCCGCCACCGGCGCATTGCCGTATGCCACCAGAATCTGGTTTAAAATGATCGTGGAAACACTCATGAGCACGGAAAAGATCGCTGTCGGAAATCCGGTCGCGCATACTCCGGTCAAAATACCATCTCCGCATTTGAAATCCTTCGGCGCGATGGAAAGACATCTGCTCTTTTTCATAAAATACCAGAGGTAATAAAGACAGGCGAGGATATTTCCGATCGTCGTTGCGATCGCGGCACCCGCCGCTCCCATACCTAATCCACTGATGAATACCGGATCGAGCACGATGTTTGCGATCGTTCCGATCATGCTGCCGATCATTGCCTCCCTGCTCGCACCATCCGCGCGGACAACAAAACTCGCCGCCGCCGACCAGATGATAAACGGCGCGCCATAAGAAATATGAAGCGTGTAACCCCGCGCAAGCGCATAGGTCTGTGCATCCGCCCCAAACAGCGTCAAAAGCGGGCGCATAAACAAAAGCAGCGAAGCGGCAAACACGATCCCGACGAAAAAGGACGCATAAGCCACAAACGCCGACGCGTTCTTCGCACGTTCTTCTTTTTTCTCTCCCATCGCCATGGATGCCACTGCGCTTCCGCCCATGCCAAACATATTGGCGAATGCCATAAAAAGAATAAAGATCGGGTTGGTCAGGCTGACCGCCGCCACCTGAAGCGGATCATTCGTCTGCCCCACAAAGAATGTATCTGCCATGTTATAAACAACCGTCACCAGGCTGCTGATCACACTCGGGATCGCCATCTTTGCCACCGCTTTTGATACCTTAAGACTGCCCATAAGTTCCTTTTGTTCCATAGATCTATCCTTCCTTTCCCGCTGCATCCAGGTTTTTTAACATTTGTTCCGTGATCCGCAGAAATTCCTTCTGTTCCAACGCACTGATCCCTTTCAGTAAAAGCTGTTCCGATTCCTCGATCTCCGTGCGCAGTGCCTCCCGGATCGTCTCTGCCTTCTCCGTAAACACGATCTTTTTATAGCGGGCATCCTGCTTTTCCGCTTCGCGCCGGATCAGCCCTTTTTTCTCCAAAGTCTTTAATGCCTCGGTCGCCGTGGACGGCCGCAGCCCGAATTCTTCTTCGATCTCTTTTTGATATACCGAATGGCTTCCCGATTCCACGATAATATAATCCAAAATATTGCCCTGCGCCCCGGTAATCCCAAGAGACTCCTGGATCGCGCGCGAACGCCTGCGCAGCCGGTTTGAGATCCGGTTTATCATTTTTCCTGTCTGCATATTTTTTTCTCCTTTAATAGTTCGGTTCCTAAGTATTTTAAGGCGGTATTTCTGAAATGTCAAGAAAAGACTCTGAAACATTTTTTTGTCTCAGAGTCTTCTTCCTGTTTGTTTTTTACCATGTGTTCCGGTCACGCTTTCTGATCAAACGTCTGCCTTGTTTCCAGATAATCCGGCAGCACTGCCTGTGCTTCTTTATTTTCCGCTTTTACCGCACGATATTCCCGCCAGTAGACCGCATAAAATTCCTGCGATTTTTCCTGCTCCTTCGGTGTCAGTCCATATCCCCATCCCGCTCCGGTATTACTGAGCACCAGCGTTCCCTGATAAGAGATATCCGCTCCATATCCGCCGGTCGATAAGATGGGCTGATTTAATACGCCTCCCCCGCCAAGCGGCGTCAGCTTTTCTGCCAGGTTCCCTTTTCCTTTGCTCTCCTGAAGAAAATCAAGCAGCGTCAGTTCTCCGATCGGCTTATTTCCCTTTTTTTCTTTTCCCTTTTGCATGACTGCTTTCGCCTGCTGATAAAGCAGTTTCCGGTTTGGTGCAGCATCCGAAAGATACTCCGCCCGAAGTGTAAGTACCTGTCTTGATATGGCATCCGACTCCGCCTTATTTTCCGTCTTTGCCGCTTTCTGTGCCAGATTTTTGATCTCGCTTACAAACTGCTCCTTTGTTTTGGAAGATTTCCCGGCTGACGGAATGTAAGACCAGTTTGGTTCACCCGTCGCTGTCCATGTGACCAGTTTGTCACCCGTCCGATTCATTTTATGTTCCATCGAGATGCGATTCATAATCCGTTTCCTTTCCTGTTTTTTCTCTCTGTATATAGAATATATCGGCTGTTTTTTCACATAAGAAAAGACCTGCGACAAAATCGTAGGTCTTTTCGTTTATCCTTAATGATGTTTCTTTGCACTGTGTGCTTCTCTTGCTTCCGCAACAGCCTCATGATCCGCTATGTTGATCTTTGAAACTGCTTTTTTCTTTTTCAACGGATGTTTTGGATTTTTATCCATGTGAATCGCCTCTTTTCAAATCTGTGCAGTTTAACCTTCTATTGCTATATAGCGTTTCTCCGGGACGGCCTTCTTGTCTTCTTTCGGAACATCCAGTGTCAAAATACCGTTTTCGTATTTCGCGTGGATATCCTGCTCGGTAAGGCTTTCGCCTACATAAAAGCTGCGGCTCATGCTGCCCGCGTAACGTTCACGTCTGATGTATCTGTTTTCTTTATCTTTCTCATCCTTGTCGAGTCCCTTCTCGGCACTGATGGTCAGATATCCGTCATTCAGTTCCAGCTTGATCTCGTCTTTCTTAAAGCCCGGGAGATCAATCGCTACTTCGTAACCCTGATCCGTTTCCTTCACATCAGTCTTCATCATATTTTTCGCATGTTTCCCGTACAATGTCTTATCAATATCCGGGAACGAAAAATCCATCCAGTCATCAAATAAGTTCTCTCCAAAAATACTAGGCATCAACATAAGTCATTCCTCCTTTTATCGACAATCATGTGTGCCATGAATGTAAAACCATATGAAAACTGTAAACCCCATCCGCGCTCCTGCGCGTCCGGTGAAACTCCGGAAGTCTTTCTTTCGATTCCCTTCCTTTGTTCTAGTTACGTTATAGCACCGTTTATTAGCACTGTCAATAGGTGAGTGCTAATTTTTTGTGAATTTTGTGTGAACACTGTATTTTACCATTTTTCCATCCTTCCATCCGCCAGGATCCTCACACAGGTTCCCTCATCGATCTCCTTCTGATAGAGCATCGCGTCCGGTTCCATCCGCTCGATCTTTTCTCCGTCCTCCGATTCTAAATATACTTTTGCCATCGGTTCTGCCCCGTCCGGTCTCCCCTCGCATCCAAAATCCGGCTCATCGATTCTCACCACACGGTATACCGGCACATTCTCACACGGCTCATCCTGCCACATCATCTGATGCAGTGACCGGTAGAATTTCTTGAAATAGATGCTCACATCCACTTCCGGGCGGTTCTTTAAAATCCACTCAAACGAGGTCATCACAAAAGACGCGTACAGCGACGAATAATAGTCCGTCTCCAGTTCGGTTCCCGGTCTTTGTTCTATATAATAAGCAAAAAACGCGTTCTTTAAACAGTGACACATATCATCATACAGATGGATTTCCTCCTCATGAATGGAAAAAAGTGCGAGCAGCGCATCCCCTTCCTCATAGAAATCCCGGTAAAACAGCTGAATGCTCTGTGAAAAACGCTCCAACGCCGCTTCATCCGGCAGTGCGTCCCCGAAACGTTCCCGCAGACATTTTTCAAATTTCTGAAAAAAACGTCCGCACAAAAGTTCCGCCAGTTCGTATTTGTCCCGGTAATGGCGGTAAAAAGTTGTCCGGTTGATCCCTGCCGCATCCAGAATGTCCTGCACTGTGATCTTTTTAAAACTTTTTTCCTGCAAAAGCTGTATAAATTTTTCCTCTATCTTTTCCCGCGTCTTTTTCGTCCGCAGCCCATTTTTATTCATAACCTTCCGATCTCCTTTTTGATCTGTGGCCACTTTTGCAACAAAAAACGAAATTTTGTTGATTGAAGCAGGCTCTCATCTTTTTTATGATACATACGAAAAGGAAAAAAGAAAAGAGGGAATTTATTATGACAATGAAAGAACTTGCGTGGCTGATGCCGTTACTCTTTATCCTGCATGATATGGAAGAGATCATACTTGGCATGGCGAACTTAAAACTTCTGCACTGGCACGCGCACAGCTTTTCTGATCTCATCGATCACGTTTTTGCACAAAATAAAGTGTGCGCTTACCGCACACTTTCGCGTGCGAGCGGTATGTTCAACATAAACTTCATCTCCGCGAGCTGCGCATCCCCGCGGAGCGTTTTTAAATCATAGGACGGAATTTCCTATGATTTAAAAATAAGGGGCTGCCGTAAACAGCAGTCCCCTCTCACAGATCCGTGCATCTTATTCATAAGTGCTCATCGAGATCGCGGTCACGCCCATGTCATCAAAAACCGTGATCTTTAAATAATAAGTATAATCCACATTGTAGTTGTAAGTCACATAACCATATTCATCCGCTTCATAAATGTCATCACACGGCCCGAATGCTGCCTCGACCTCCTCACGGGTACTGCCGATGCCAATACCGTCCGCGATCTCCATATACGGATAATCATCCACCTGTGTAAAACCGCTGCAGGTGTCTAACTGAATACTCCAGATATCGCAGTCTAAAATATCTTTTGCCGTATCACTGGTATTGATAAATCCTACCCACACCATGAGATCCTCGTCATACGCCGGATTGGTAAGTTCGATCGTGTCGTAGGTCTTATCCCCCGGATTTAAAACATATCCATCCGAATAACCATATTCCGCGAGGTCAAAGCTCCATCCGTTTGCTTCCAGTTCCTGATAAGATGCCGGAAGCGCGTAGTAAGCTCCGTCAAACATAAACTCCATATCGGTCCAGTCATCGGAAATCAGTCCGGCACTGCCGCTGCTTTGTACCGCATCTGTCGTATGATCGTCGGTATCCGCGCCAAGATCGACCGTATCGTGCGTTCCATAAGAAGAACCATGGGAAGACCCATGGGAAGATCCGTAGGATGCGACATATTCGCTGTCATCTTCCTCAGTCGCCAGTTCCATGTCGATCTGCTCGCTATCTTCCTCTTTTTTATCCTTATCTTTTGAATTTGAATGCCAGTCTTCGCTGTCGTCCTCGTCCCACTCCTTATCGATCCAGGACTCCTCTTTTTCTTTCTCCGCGGAAACTGTCTGACCGGCTCCCGCGCTCTTTCCACAACCCATGCTTCCCACTGCTGCCAGTGTCATCATCATTACCATAATCGCAATTTTCTTATTTTTCATTTCTTTTTTCTCCCTTAAAATTTTTCACGCGTGTTGTTGTCTTTTCACATATAATACCCGTGATTTTCCATTAAGGTTTCAGAAACAGAAAAATTTTTCTTTTTTACAGCTCCGGTGTCTTCAAAATGCAAAAATGATTCCGCTCGACGCGAATGAGCCCCTCCTTCTGCATCTTTCCAAGTTCCTTGGACAGCGCCGACCGGTCCACACTCAGATAATCGGCTAACTGCTGTCTGTTATAGGAAATATCAAATTCACTGCCCGCATGCTGCATGGATTCATACGAAAGATAGGATAGCAGCCGCCCCCGGATGGATTTTGACGAGGTATTAAAAATCCTTCTCGACAGACGCAGATTTTTCCGTGCGGAAACGGAGAGCAGATTCTTAAGCAGCTTCTGATGATAGCTACAGGCGTTCGGACAAATCTGAAGCATTTTCGTGACATCCAAAAACAGAATCCCCGCCGGCTCCTGCGCGGTCACATTGACCATCAGCCGTTCCCCCGGCACACAGGCGTAGGATTCCGCAAAGATCCTCCCCTCGCCGACCTTGTCCAAGACACTGCAGTTTCCCCACGCATCCACATTTTCGATCAGAACACTGCCCGAGAGCACCAGCCCGATCTCGGTCGTAACATCCCCTGCACAGTAGATGGTCTCTCCTTTTTTATAGTTCCGCTCGACCGCCTTTAAGCAGGTGAGCATCTGCTTTATCTCCTCTTCCGTTGTCCCCGCGAACAGCGGTGTCCGCGCGAGTTTAAAATAATTCATAAATTTTTCTCCTTTTGTTGTTTTAACAACATATTTATTGTTTGGATCATATTATACTGCGTTTGAAAAGTCAAGAACACATCAAATCAATCAGGAGGATTTTCATTATGGAATATAAGATGTTTTGTTATCAGTGTCAGGAAACTGCCGGATGCACCGGCTGTACCCAGGCGGGTGTCTGTGGAAAGAAACCGGATCTGGCTGCCATGCAGGATCTGCTCATCTATGTGACCAAAGGCATTTCCGCTGTGACCACCGCACTGCGCAAAGAGGGCAAGGCGGTTGACGCGTCCACCGATCACAGGATCAGCGTAAACCTGTTTACCACGATCACCAATGCGAATTTTGACAAAGAAGCCATCGTATCACGCATTCGCGAAACTCTGGCATTAAAAGAAGAACTGCTCACACAGCTTTCGGACACCACCGGTCTCCCGGAAGCGGCGTTCTGGAATGGAAAAGAGTCGGAATACGAGACAAAAGCCGCTGCCGTCGGTGTCCTTGCGACCAAAGATGAGGACATCCGCAGTCTGCGCGAGCTGATCACCTACGGATTAAAAGGTCTCTCCGCCTACTCCAAGCATGCGAACGCCCTGTTAAAATCGGATCCAGAGACCGATGCCTTTTTACAGCGCGCACTCGCTGCCACGCTTGACGACTCTCTTTCCGTGGACGACCTCATCGCGCTTACACTCGAAGCCGGAAAATACGGTGTGGACGGCATGGCACTTTTAGATGAAGCAAACACAAGCGCCTACGGCAATCCTGAGATCACAAAGGTAAACATTGGCGTAAGAAATAACCCGGCTATCCTGATCTCCGGTCATGACCTGAAAGATCTTGAAATGCTCTTAGAGCAGACAAACGGAACCGGCGTGGATGTCTACACCCATTCCGAGATGCTTCCTGCCCACTACTATCCGGCATTCAAAAAATATCCGCACTTTGCCGGAAACTACGGAAATGCCTGGTGGAAACAGACGGAAGAATTTGAGCGTTTCCATGGTCCGATCTTAATGACCACCAACTGTATCGTACCGCCGAAGGCCAGCTATAAAGACCGCCTCTATACCACAGGCGCCGCCGGATATCCGGGCTGTAAACACATCTGCGGCGGCATCGGAGAGACCAAGGATTTTTCCGAACTGATCGAACACGCAAAACGCACCGCGCCACCGGAAGAGATCGAGCACGGTGAGATCATCGGCGGATTTGCACACAATCAGGTACTCGCGCTTGCCGATCAGATCGTTGATGCCGTAAAATCCGGTGCCATCAAAAAATTTGTCGTCATGGCAGGCTGTGACGGCAGAGCGAAATCCAGAAATTACTACACGGATTTTGCAAAAGCGCTTCCAAAAGATGCCGTCATTCTGACTGCCGGATGCGCAAAATACAAATACAATAAATTGGATCTCGGCGATATCAACGGTATTCCGCGCGTACTGGATGCCGGACAGTGCAATGACTCCTACTCCCTCGCTGTCATCGCCTTAAAATTAAAAGAGGTATTCGGGCTCTCCGATATCAATGAACTGCCGATCGTCTACAATATTTCCTGGTATGAACAGAAAGCCGTCATCGTACTGCTCTCCCTGCTCTACCTCGGCGTGAAAAACATTCACCTCGGACCGACACTTCCTGCATTCTTATCCCCGAATGTAGCAAAAGTTCTGGTCGAAAACTTCGGGATCGCCGGTATCGGAACCGTAGAAGATGATTTAAAACTCTTCTTCGCATAACCACAAAAAATCCACACCCTGCTAAAAACACAGGATGTGGATTTTTTCTGTTCTTTATTCCTGCCGCATTTTTTTCAGTGCCCTCTTAAACTCACTCGTAAAGAGAATTGAGGTAAAAAGGATCGCAAAAAAATCGGCTGCCGGCTCCGCGAGATATACCGCCATCGCCCGGTTCTCCGGGAAAAGCCGCGGCATCAGATAAATAAGCGGTATGAGCAGAATAAATTTTCGCATGACCGCGACCACAATGGAATCCAGCGCCTTGCCAAGCGAGGTAAACGTCATCTGGCAGGCAAGCTGTATACCGAACAGCCCAAGACACGCCAGATAGATCCGAAGCGCCGGTTTTGTGTAGGCGAGCAGTGTCGGGTCTGCCGTAAAAAGCCCTGCAAACACCTGCGGAAATATCATCACAAGCAGCCAGAGCGTAACGGAATAACATAAGTTACATTTTAACAGCAGGCGGAACGCCGCTTTGACACGATCCGTGTTTTTCGCGCCGTAATTGTAGCTGATGATCGGCTGCGCGCCCTGTCCCAAGCCCTGTAACGGCAGCATTGCGAACTGCATCACACTCGTTAAGATCGTCATGGCTCCGACCGCGATATCCCCGCCATATCTTGCAAGCGAAGAATTAAAGCAAAACGAGATCACACTCTCGCTTGCCTGCATGGTAAATGTCGCAAGCCCGAGCGCAAGCACCGGCAGCACGATGCCGTTTTCCATTTTCATATACTTTCTTTTTATTTTTAAATGTGTCGATTCCCCGCACAGGAAGGTGCAAACCCACAGGCAGGACAATGCCTGGGACACGATCGTTGCGAGTGCCGCGCCGCGGACTCCCATATGGAATAAAAAGATAAAAACCGGATCCAGCAAAATATTGGCGATCGCCCCGATCAGTACGGAAAACATTCCCTCCTTCGCGAAGCCCTGTGCCGTGATGAACGCATTCATTCCAAGCGTCACCTGCACAAAGACCGTGCCAAGCGCGTACAGGCTCATGTAGCTTGTCGCATAGCCGATCGTATTTTCACTGGCGCCAAATAGTAACAGCACCGGACGGCTATAGACAAGCAGTACCACCGTTAAGATAACAGAGATGATGATCTGAAGCGTCAGACAGTTCCCGAGTGTCTTTTCCGCAGACTCTTTGTCTCCCTTTCCCATAAAGATCGATGCCCTCGGTGCCCCGCCGGATGCCGCGAACGCCGCAAAGGCAGTCACGACCATGATAAGCGGCATGCAGACGCCAACCCCGGTCAGCGCAAGCACGCCGTCTCCCGGTATGTGGCCGATGTATATACGATCCACAATATTATAAAGCATGTTGATGATCTGGGCGGCTACGGTTGGCAGCGCTAACCGGCGTAACAACGATCCGATTGGTTCAGTTCCTAAAAAATCACGGTTATCAGACATAAATCTTCCCCCATATTACGTTCTTTTTTTCTGCACATCCGAGTATACACCATTTTTCAAAGAAAAAGTACTATTTTTTACACGCATCCACAAATGCCTGAAAAATCTTTTTCGCATCCGCGTCCTTCCGGTACAGGAATTCCGGATGCCACTGCACGCCCCAGACAAAGGTACGGTCTTTCCGGCATACCGCCTCCACAAGCCCGTCCTCAGAAACCGCCATGATAGAAAGTTTATCTCCCACAGTGCGCACTGCCTGATGATGATAGCTGTTTACCCCGAGTTTTTCTTTCTTTAACAGGTCATACAGTGGGCTGTCTGATTTTATGTCAACCTCATGCACCGCGCGGTCATACGGCGCACACATATGGTGTTCCACTCCTGTCTGATATTCACTCGGAAGATCCTGATAGAGCGTTCCGCCCTCTGCCACATTGATAAACTGGATGCCACGGCAGATACCAAGCACCGGCTTATCCTCCAAAACTGCCCGCTCATAGATCCACGGCTCGATCGTATCCCGCATCCTGCAGGGTTCGCCGCAGTTTTTATTTCGTTCTTCCCCATACAGCGCCGGGTCTATGTCGTGGCCTCCGGTCAGCAGATATCCGTCCATCTGCGCGTCAAGCGCTTCATAATCCGCCCTTTCTGCTGTAAGCGGCAGGATAACGGGAATCGAACCCGCCTCCTTTAACCCTTCCAGATAACCGGGAAGCATCCAGATACTCTCTTTCGTTTCATCATAGAGCGGGCAGACTCCGATGACCGGCTTTTTTTGTTTCTCCATAGATCTCGCACTCCTTTTTCTCATTGCATTCCCAAATATTCAAAAAAAGGGAGACGCTGCCTGCCGCATCGTCTCCCTTGACTTTTCTCTATTATCTTACCCAATACATCACGGAAAAGCAATCTTTATTTTGTTTTGAGTTCTCTGCGGACGATCTTTGCCGCCGCAACCAGGTTCTTTAAGCTCGCCTCGGTCTCCGGAATTCCTCTGGTCTTCAGTCCGCAGTCCGGATTTACCCAGAGTTTGTCAGGATCGATCTTTGCAAGCATTTTCTTTAATGCATCCACGATCTCATCCACGGAAGGCACACGTGGAGAATGAATGTCATAAACACCCGGTCCCACCTCTGTCTCAAAGTGAGCCGCATTTAACGCATCGATGATCGTAAGATTGGAGCGGGATGCCTCAAAGGAGATCACGTCCGCATCCATGTTATCGATATCTTTTACGATCTCATTGAATTCACTGTAGCACATATGGGTATGGATCTGTGTCTCCGGTCTGATCTTTCCTGCACACAGACGGAATGCCGGGATCGCCCAGTCCAGATATTCGCTGTACCACTCTGCTCTGCGGATCGGAAGTTTTTCCTTGAGTGCCGCCTCATCGATCTGGATGACACGGATCCCTGCCGCTTCCAGATCACACACTTCATCACGGATCGCGATTCCGATCTGATAAGCCATCTCTTTTAAGGAAACATCCTCACGCGGGAATGACCAGTTTAAGATCGTGACCGGACCGGTCAGCATACCCTTTACCGGACGGCTGGTCAGGCTCTGCGCATACTCGGAATAGCTTACGGTGATCGGACGGATACGCTTTACATCACCGAAAATGATCGGCGGCTTTACGCATCTGGTTCCATAGGACTGCACCCATGCCTTTTCCGTGAAAACATAGCCTGCAAGGTTCTCACCAAAGAACTCAACCATGTCATTTCGCTCATATTCTCCATGTACAAGTACATCAATATCAAGATCTTCCTGCAATCTGATACAGTCTTTGATAAACGCAAATACCTGCTTATCGTAAGCAGCCTTGTCGATCTCGCCCTTGCGGTAGCTGCTGCGGTTTCTCTTTACTTCCCTGGTCTGCGGGAAAGAACCGATCGTTGTTGTCGGAAGTAACGGAAGCCCGAACTCCTCTTTCTGCAACTTTTCACGTTCGCTTCTTGCCATCTCGCGGTGGAAATCTTCTTCCTTTAACGCGGCAACCGCATCCTGTACTCCCCTGTCAAGATAAAGCCGCTCATCCGCAAACAGCGCCTGATTCTTTTTATAACTTTCGGAGTTCTCCGGTTCTGCTTCTTCTGTGAGCACTGCGAGTTCGGAAAGCTCTGTCAGTTTTTCTTTTGCGAACGCGAAATGCTTTTTCACATCCTCTTCCAGCTTTGTCTCGTTTTCCAGGGTGTACGGAACATGGAGCAGCGAGCAGGAAGTTGCGATCACAACCTGCTTTGCGATATTTTTGATCGTTAAAAGCAGCTCAAGTGTCTTTTTATAATCACACTTCCAGATATTTTTTCCGTTTACCACACCTGCAAATAAAATCTTATCTGCCGGGAAACCGTATTTCTGCAAAAGCGCAAGTGTCTGCTTTCCTTCAAGGAAATCCAGTCCAAGCCCGTCAAACGGAAGCCCGGTCAGTTCTTCATAGCAGTCACGCACATCCCCGAAATAGGTCTGGAGCAGAACTTTTACCTTTCCCTTGCTCTTTAAGATATCCGTGTAGAGTGAGACGAACAGTGCGACATCTTCCGCAGAAAGATCGGTCACCAGATACGGCTCGTCGATCTGTACCCATTCCACGCCGGCTTTGTTTAACTCGCCAAACAACTCTTCATATGCCGCCCTGATCTCCGGGACAAAATCGGAAAGCTGTTTCTTTCCATTGTAATTTGCCAGTTTTAAAAATGTAAACGGTCCGATCACAACCGGTTTGGTGAGAATCCCCGCATTCTTCGCCTCTTCGTATTCCCCGATCAGTTTGTCTTTTGACAGCGCAAGTTTCATATCATCAAAAAGCTGCGGTACCATATAATGATAATTCGTGTTAAACCATTTTTTCATCGGAAATGCCTTGACATCCCCGTGGTCGCCCTGATAACCTCTTGCCATCGCAAAATAGGTGGCAAGATCGGAAAGCCCAAGCCCACGGTAGCTCTGCGGCACTGCACCAAGCATCACTGCCGTATCCAGCATTCCATCATAAAAAGAAAAATCATTGGAAGAGATATAGTGGATCCCTGCCTCTTTTTCAAATCCCCAGTGTTCTTTTCGAAGTTCTGCCGCAACGGCGAGCAACTCTTCCTCAGAAATCTCCTGACGGAAAAATTTCTCGGAAGCAAATTTTAATTCTCTTAATTTTCCAACTCTTGGAAAACCGATTACTGCTGTATTCATCATATCCTCCTTATGCTTTCTGACTGCGCTGTCATTCACTTTTCTTATGTGCATAAGTATACGGTTTTGGTTTCCATTTGAAAAATACAAAAAAATAACAGTTTGATATAGTTTTTTGCTATACCAGACTGCTATCTGCCTGATCGATGTGATGCCTTAACGCTTCCATGTACACCGCGCCGTACCGGCTTGGTGCCATGTTCTTCTGCGTGATCGTCCCGATCTTCATATATTCGTCCACCAAAAGCGGTTTCGCAATGATGTTCTCACCGTTTAATTCCCTGCTGATCACACCGGAGCTCACCGTATAACCGTTCAGCCCGATCACCAGGTTAAACAGCGTTGCACGGTCGCGCACCTTGATATTTTTCTTCCGGTCAAGCGTGCTTAAAATCTCCTCGGAAAAATAAAACGAATTGTATTCTCCCTGCTCAAAAGAGAGATACGGATACTCCTCAAGATCATCCAGTGAAATGGCTTCTTTTTCCGCCAGCGGATGGCGCGCGCTGATAAACACATGAGGTTTCGCGACAAAAAGTTCCTCGAATTTCAGATCATTTTTCGCGATCAGTTTGCGTATGATCTCCTCATTCTGCGAAGAGACATAGAGGATCCCGATCTCACTTTTCATGCGGCTCACATCCTCTATGATCTCATAGGTCTGTGTCTCCCGCAGTGTGAAATCATACCGATCCGCATCAAACGCCTCGATCACGTCCACAAACGCGTTGACCGCAAACGAATAATGCTGACAGGATACCGAAAAACGCGGACTCTGCTTCTTTACATTTAAGAATTTTTCCTTTAAAAGATCCGCCTGCTCTAAGACCTGTCTCGCGTATGCCAAAAACACATCCCCTTCGCCGGATACGATGATCCCCTTGTTTGTCCGGTTAAAGATCGTGATCTGCATCTCTTTTTCAAGTTCTTTGATCGCATTGGTAAGGCTCGGCTGGGAAATGAAAAGTTCCTTTGCCGCCCCGCTGATGCTTCCCTGTTCCGCAACGGTCACCACATATTTCAACTGCTGTAACGTCATATCCTGTAATCCTTTGATACACTGCTTTTGAATGCCGGATATCCGGACATCCCTGTATTTTCATGGTAACGTTCCGGTTCCGTAATGTCAAGAATTTGCTGACAGTTTTTCAAGAGTCGCCAGTTTGACGCTGACCGCAAAGATCTTTGTCGCCATCTCGATCTCTTCCGCCGATGCAAAAGACGGAGCGATCCGGATATTGGAGTCTTTCGGATCTTTTCCATATGGGAATGTTGCTCCCGCCGGTGTAAATTTTACTCCGGCATCCCGGCACAGTTCTATCGTCCGCTTCGCGCAGCCCTCCATCGTATCGAAGGAGATAAAATATCCTCCGCGCGGGTTGGTCCAGGACGCGATCTTCGCACTTCCAAGTTCTTCCTCTAAAATGCGCTCGACCATCTCAAACTTCGGGCGCATGATATCTGCCTGTTTTTTCATATGCTTTTTCATCTCACCGATACTGTGAAAATAGCGCACCTGACGCAGCTGGTTGATCTTGTCCGGTCCGATCGTTCCCTGCTTCAGATAATTTTTAAATGCGATCATATTTGCCGGGCTCGTCGCAAACGCTGCGATCCCGTCTCCCGGAAATGCCACCTTGCTGGTCGAACAAAATTCATAGACCATGTCCCCGTTTCCTTCTTTTTCCGCAAGATCCAAAAGATCCGGGATCTCATGCTCCTCTTTATACAGATCGTGTATACAGTATGCGTCATCCCAGAAGATACGGAAATCTTTTGCCTTTGGTTTTAAAGCGGCAAAGCGTTTCACTACCTCCTCACTGAATACCACGCCGGTCGGATTCTGATACTTCGGAACGCACCAGATTCCCTTTATCGTCTCATCGGATGCCACAAGCTTTTCCACCACATCCATATCCGGTCCATCCTCTTTCATCGGAACCGTCACAAGCTCAAACCCGAAATACTCGGTCATGCCGAAATGTCTGTCATATCCCGGCGCCGGGCACAGAAATTTCCGTTTTTTCTGCATACACATCGGTGTCTCGCCGAGCAGCCCGTCTAACATGGCATGGTTGAACAGCAAAAACATGATCGTCAGACTGCTGTTTCCAAGCACCATCACATTGGTCTGTTTGGTTCCGAGCATCTTCCGCATCAGATCCTTTGCCTCCTCAATGCCGTCAAGCCCGCCGTAGTTGCGGCAGTCTGTTCCGTTCTGGGTATGTAACACCGATGTACTCTTTAACGAGTCCAAAATGCCCATCGAAAGCGCCAGCTGCTCCGCGGACGGCTTTCCTCTGGAGAGATCGAGCGACAGCCCAAGCTCCTGATATTTGCGGTACTCGGCAAGACATTTTTCCTGCTCTTTCTTCTGTTCCTCTGTTTTCATCGCACTGTAATCCATGTTGTTGTTCTCCTTTTTTTATTTTAACTTCTCGATTCCCATTAAAAAGAAACTGATACCCAAAAAGACGCAGGATACCCATATCGTGTGGATTCCGTAGTTCGCCGAAAGGTTTCCACCGATTCCCGCTCCGATTCCAAACACCAAGATCACGCCAAAATAATAAAGTGATCTTCTTAACTGATCCGGTTTTTTCTCACGCATATATACTGACAGCGCCGCCGTTCCGCTCCTCAGATTTCCGATGCACATCGTGCTCGCGTAGGAATAACCGTTGACCTTGCGAAACGTCTGCACCTGCATCGCGCAGGCAAAAGATACCAGTACGGTCGCTGTCATATTGAGTGCCGCCGGCATAAAGCCGACCAAAAATAAGATCACGATCTCCGCAAGAAGAATCCCCTGTCTCCAGTGCATTTTCTTTGCATAGCGAAAACGGTTCTGTATTTTCTCCGCTAAAAACACGCCAAGCGCAAACGAAAGGAGCGGCAGCAGATAACGCAGTCCGTCCATCCACTCACCTGCCATAAAATGCTGGCTCATCAAAACCACGTTTCCGGTCTGCGCGTTTGAGAACACCTCATTCCTTGTATTATAAGTGTATGCGTCCTGAAAGCCCCCGGATAGCGCAAGAAACGCGCTGTTGATAAACGCCTCCGACATCTGGTTTTCAGAAAGCAGACATGCCACGATCGGGTTATGTTTCTTTCCCTGATTTCCCCGTTCTGTCACTTTTTTCACATCCTTCTTGCTTTTTTTTACCGTATGTATTATACTGTCCAGACAGCAAGATGTAAAACGTATATTTCATATATTTGTCATATTATTTTTATATTGTGCGATCTCACACACAGAAAGGACTTATGCGATGATCACCTACGATTACTACCGGATCTTTTATTTTGTAGCCCAGTACCACAGCTTCACCAAAGCGGCGGAAGTGCTCGGGAACAACCAGCCCAATATCACCCGCTGCATGAACAATCTCGAGCATGAATTAAACTGCAAATTATTTGTCCGTTCTAACCGGGGCGTCACCCTGACACCGGAAGGAACCCGTCTCTATGAGCACGCCGCGATCGCCTACGAACAGCTTTTGGTCGGGGAAGAAGAACTAAAAAAAGACCGCGAGCTTGAGAGCGGTCTTATCACGATCGGCGCAAGTGAAACGGCACTGCGCCTGGTTCTTTTAGACAAACTTGAGGTTTTCCGCGAGCGCTATCCACATGTGCGCCTCCGGATCTTAAATTATTCCACACCACAGGCGATCACTGCCTTAGAAAACGGGCTTGCGGATCTTGCGATCGTAACCACACCGCTTACGATCAAAAATTCTCTGCAGAAAGTTCCGCTTTATTCCTTCCATGAGATCTTACTCGGCGGGAAAAAGTTCGCTTCCGCCGCAGCCGACAAACGCCACCTCGCGGATCTTAGCGACGCGCCATTCATCTCGCTTGGAAATGACACCGGAACCAGACAGCTCTATATCCAGTACTTTTTAAACTACGGTCTGCCGTTCCAGCCGGATATGGAGGCTGCGACAACCGACCAGATCCTGCCGATGATCGCGCACAATCTCGGCATCGGTTTTTATCCCGAAAAGCTGGCACAGGAGTCGATCGCCAAGGGCGAGGTCTGCCAGATTTCGATCATAGAGCCGCTTCCTGACCGGTGCGTATGTCTGCTCTGTGACAAGAACCGGCCTTTAAGCATTGCCGCAAAAAAATTAAAGGAAGAACTAATGCGTTAGTTCTTCCCTGCAATGATCCCGTAATATTCCGGTCTTCTGTCTCGGAACAGCCCCCACTCGAGCCGTTTTGCCATCAGATCGGAAAGGTCATATTCCGTCATCAGAATCTCTTCCGTATCTCTGGACGCGCTCTTTATGAGTTCTCCCGTCTCATCCGTCATAAACGAAGATCCGTAAAAATTAAGTTTTGAGCTCTGCATGCCGTTTTCCTCACAGGGCTCCACGCTTTCTTCCCCGATCCGGTTCGCAGCGATCACCGGCATCAGGTTGGTGGCTGCATGCCCCTGCATACATCTGCGCCAGTGCGGCATACTGTCGCACGCAAGGATCGGCTCCGATCCGATCGCGGTCGGATAAAACAGCAGTTCCGCGCCCTTTAACGCCATGCATCGCGCGCTCTCCGGAAACCACTGATCCCAGCAGATGCCGACACCGATCGTGCCGTATTTCGTGGCAAACGCCTGAAATCCGGTGTCCCCCGGCGTGAAATAGAATTTCTCCTGATAGTAATGGTCATCCGGGATATGGGTCTTACGGTATACACCAAGCAGCGTTCCATCCGCATCGATACAGGCAACGGAATTGTAGAGATTATTGCAGTCTCTCTCGTAAAAGCTGATCGGAAGCACAACGGAAAGCTCCCTCGCAAGCCGCATTCCCATCTGCACCGCGTCATTTTCCTCCACCGGCTTTGCATAGGCGTAAAAATCATAACGTCTCTGCTGGCAGAAGTATTCCCGTTCAAAAAGCTCCGGCAGCAATATGATCTGCGCTCCCATCTTCGCCGCTTCCCTGATCTTTGCTTCCGCAGACGCAAGATTCTTTTCTATTTCTTTTTCACAGCGCATCTGAATGGCTGCCACCTTCACTTTGCTCATATCTACTCTTTCCTTTCCCTGAAATGTCCCATTTAAAGCGGGATCTGCTGTGTGATGCAGTGGATATTTCCACCACCGACCAGAATATCCCTTGCGTAAACCGGGATCACCCTGCGGTCTTTGTTCCACTCCTGCATCAATGCCACCGCCCGCCTGTCACTTTCTTCATTTTCTCCGCCGAAGACCGGCATTACCACCGCGTCATTGGAAAAATAGAAGTTTACATAAGATGCCGCCAGCCGTTCTCCTGCCTCCCGCTCATCTTCACCGGCCTCGAACGTATAACCGGCAAGTTCCTCACTGGTTATGCAGACCGGGATATCCGGGATCGGCAGCTTATGGATGACAAGTTTCCTGCCTTTTGCGTCCGTCTCCTGTTCCAAATAGGCAAGTGACTCTGCAGAGAGCGCATACTGCGGATCTTCTCTGTTATCCGTCCACGCCAGCACGACCTCTCCCGGACGCAGAAACGCGCACACATTATCGACATGCTCGTTTGTCTCATCCTGATAAATGCCGCGCGGCAGCCAGAGGACTTTTTTTGCCCCAAGATACTGCTTTAAGCGCTGCTCGATCTCCTCTTTGGAAAGCTTCGGATTTCGTCCCGCACTCAAAAGACAGGATTCGGTCACCATGACCGTCCCCTCTCCATCGCTGTGGATCGAACCGCCTTCCAGCACGAACGGTGCTGCGTCATAGACCGGATAACCGTAGATTTCCGCAAAATACTTTGCAAACGCATTGTCCTTTTCCCAGGAAGCATACAGCCCGTCAACTTCACCGCCCCACGCATTGAACTCCCAGTTCACCGCGCGGATCTCATGCTCTTCTGACACATTTCCTTTTCTTACAAATGTCGGTGCGACATCCCTTGCCCACGCATCATCGGTCTTTGCCGAAAAAAGCTCCACATTTTCCTGCCACGGCTCCCCGGTTTCCTTTAACATGGCTTTGGCGGATTCCATGCCCGCCGCTCCGACCGCGACATAGACTTTTTCACTTGCCGCGATCGCCTTTATCACATCGCGAAACGCCGCGCGCGCCGACTTTGCCCCGTAGATCCAGGAACCCGGACGCTCCGGCCAGATCAGGATGCATCCACGGTGCGGCTCAAATTCCCCCGGCATGATAAAGCCGTCTGCCGCCGGGCTTTTGGTCTGCTCTCGTTTCTGTTCCATTCTTTTCTCCATTATCTTTTATGACAAACGCATCTTAAAATCTTCATAGCCGAATTCCTTTACGATCTGTACGGTGCCATCCTCTTTTTGCACCGCGATCGCCGGAAGCGGCATTCCGTTGAACGTGTTATTCTTTACCATGGAATAGATCGCCATATCTTCAAATACGAGCCGGTCGCCCACATGGATCTCCTGCGTGAAACTGTAATCTCCGATCACATCGCCCGCCAGACAGGTCATCGAGGACAGCCGGTAGGTATATGGCTTCTCCTTTGCCGGAAATCCGCCTCTTAACGGCGGACGATACGGCATCTCAAGCACGTCCGGCATATGACACGCCGCAGACGCGTCGAGGATTAAAATATCCAGATCGTTTTTTACAATATCCTGCACTTCCGTCACCAGATATCCCGCATTCAACGCGATCGCTTCCCCCGGTTCGAGATAAACCGTCAGATGATAGCGATCGGTAATATAACCGATAAGCTTTTTTAACTCTTCCAGATGATAACCCGGTCTTGTAATATGATGACCGCCACCCAGGTTAAGCCATTTGATCTTTGTGAGATACTGCCCGAATTTTTCCTCGAACGCATAAAAGGTTTTGACCAGATCATCCGCGTCCTGTTCACACAGCGTATGAAAATGCAGTCCCTCGATGTCCTCCGGCAGTTCCTCCGGAAACTGCGCTCTTGTGACACCAAGTCTTGAGCCCGGCGCACACGGATCATAGATCGCATGTCCTTCCTGCGTGGAGCACTCCGGATTCACACGGATCCCGATACTCGCTTTTCCTGCCGCTTCCCGGTGCTTTTCGTACTGCGCAAAGGAGTTAAAGATGATATGGTCGCAGATCTCAGACAGCTCTTTCATATCCTCCGCTTTGTAAGCCGGCGCGAAGACATGGTTTTCCTTTCCCATTTCTTCCCTGCCAAGGCGCGCCTCATACAGCCCGCTCGCCGTTGTCCCGCTGATATACTGTCCGATCAGCGGATACAGGTGGTACATGGAAAACGCTTTCTGCGCCAAAAGCACATGGCAGCCCGTCTCCTGTTCCAGATTTTTTAAGATCTCCAGGTTCTGTTTTAATTTTTTCTCATCTGCCACATAGCAGGGCGTTGGCAGCGTTTCCCAGGTACAAGTCTTCATATTTTCCTCTGTCCTTACTTTGTTATCATTTGAAATGCTTATTCTACGGTCTTTGGATTTTCATCCACGATCCACGGCAGACCATACTGGTTTAACATATCCATAAACGGATCCGGATCGAACTCCTCGATATTGAATACACCGTCTTTATCCCATACCTTGTCCACTACAAGCGCAGCTCCGATCATTGCCGGAACACCGGTCGTATAGGAAATTGCCTGGGATCCGACCTCTTTGTAGCATTCCTGATGGTCGCAGACATTATAGATATAGATCGTCTTTTCTTTTCCGTCTTTCTTTCCGGTAAAGATACATCCGATGTTGGTCTTTCCTACGGTTCTTGGTCCCAGGGATGCCGGATCCGGAAGCAGTGCCTTTAAGAACTGGATCGGCACGATCTCCCTGCCCTCAAACTGGATCGGTGAAGTGGAAAGCATACCGACATTCTCCAGGCATTTCATGTGTGTCAGATAGCTCTGTCCGAAGGTCATAAAGAAACGGATACGTTTTACGCCCGGCACATTCTTTGCCAGAGACTCGATCTCCTCATGATGCAAAAGATACATATCCTTGTCGCCGACCTGCGGGAAATTATATTCTCTTTTGATCTCCATCGGCTCTGTCTCTACCCAGTGTCCGTTCTCCCAGTAGGAACCATTTGCGGAAACCTCGCGCAGATTGATCTCCGGGTTAAAGTTGGTCGCAAACGGATAACCGTGATCTCCGCCGTTGCAGTCTAAGATATCGATATACTCGATCTCATCAAAATAATGCTTTAACGCATACGCGGTGAAGACGCTCGTAACACCCGGATCGAATCCGCTTCCGAGCAGTGCCGTGATCCCTGCTTCCTTAAATTTTTCCTGATATGCCCACTGCCAGGAATAATCAAAATATGCGGTAAATCCTTCGTCTTTGCAGCGTTTCTCATAAATTTTACGCCACTCTGGATCATCCGTGTCTTCCGGCTCATAGTTTGCCGTGTCGATATAATCCACTTTGCATGCAAGACACGCATCCATGATCGTCAAATCCTGATACGGCAGTGCCACGTTAAGTACCGCGTCCGGCTTGTAATCCCGGATCAACCGGATCAGTTCATCCACATTGTCCGCATCCACCTTTGCTGTGGTAATAACGGTATCTGTCGTCTTTTCCAGCTTCTCCTTTAACGCATCACACTTTTCCTTGGTACGGCTCGCAATGCAGATCTCTGTAAATGTTTTGCTGTTCTGGCAGCATTTGTGGATCGCGACTCCCGCAACTCCTCCGCAGCCGATAATCAGTAATCTTCCCATGTTTTTATCCTCCTTTATCTGTAAGCTTCTATGCTTTTGCTCTTTCTTCTTCTTCCAACATATCCTCTACATATTTTGGCAGCATGAACGCGCCCTTATGCAGGTTTGTCGTATAATACCAGGTTTTGATCCCGCGCTTTTTCCAGCGCGCCGCATCCAGATCCACGAGCGGATGATATTTTTTTGACGCAAATCCAAACAGCCAGTACCCGGAAGAACAGGTCGGGATATGTGCCTGATACACACGGCTGATCGGAAAACTGTGGCTCGCCTTGCGGTGCATGAGGCGGCAGGATTCCTCGTCTTCGTCATAAAACGGACTTCCGTGCTGGTATACCATGATCCCATCCTCTTTGAGCGCGCGGAAACAGTTTCCGTAAAATTCCTTGGTAAAAAGTCCCGCCGTATGTCCGAGCGGATCGATCGCGTCGTTGATGATCAGATCATACATGTCGTTTTTCGTGCGCAGAAAACGCAGTCCGTCCGCATTGTAAACCTTCACACGCGGATCGTCCAGACCGCACGCATTATCCGGGAAGAACTTTTTACAGACCTCCACGAACACCTCATCCGGCTCCACCACATCGATCTCTTCGATCTCATCATAATAGGAAAGTTCTCTTGCCACGCCGCCGTCACCGCCACCGATGACCAGAACCTTTCTCACATGCGGATGCACCGCCATCGGCACATGTACGATCATCTCGTCATAGACGAACTCATCCTGTTCGGAAAATACGATGCTTCCGTCTGAACTCAAAAAACGCCCGAACTCTTTCGACTCAAACACGTCAATACGCTGATAATCGGTCTGTTCCCCGAAAAGCTGTTTTTCTACCTTTACTGACACTTTTACATGCTCCGTGTGGTAATCTGAAAACCAAAGTTCCACCGGCTTTCTCCTCCTTTATTTCCATACCTGCCGTTCATCCGACAGTACATTTAAGTACTCCACCTCCGGGTCTTCTGTTCCCTGCATGGAGCATCCTTTTTCTTTTGCATATACAATATAATCAATGATCTCCTGCGTGATCATCTCTCCCGGCGCAAGGATCGGAATTCCCGGCGGATAACACATGACAAATTCTCCGCAGATCTTTCCGGCCGATTCCCGGATCGGAATATATTTTTTCTCCGAATAAAATGCGGCCTGCGGCGATACCAGAACCGTCGGATTGATGTACTCGGTATTTAACATCTTCGCCGGATCTTTGGAATAGAGACGCTTGATATCCGCAAGCGCGCCGACCAGACGCTCAATGTCCTGCATCCGGTCTCCGATAGAGATATAGGCAAGGATATTCGCGATATCGCCAAGCTCGATCTGGATATCGTACTCATCCCGCAAAAGGTCATAGACTTCGATCCCGGCAAGCCCGATATCTCTTGTATACACGGCAAGCTTGGTCACGTCAAAGTCATAGACGCTTCCTCCATTTATCATTTCCCTGCCGTATGCGTAATAACCGCCGATGTCGTTGATCTCCTGTCTCGCGTATTCCGCCATCTGGCTTACTTTTCCAAAAGATTCCTTTCCGCGCAGGACAAGATTCCTTCTTGAGATATCAAGACTTGACATCAACAGATAGGACGCGCTCGTCGTCTGCGTCAGATTGATGATCTGGCTTACATACTCCCAGTTGACATTTTTTCCGGTGAGAAGCAGGGAGCTCTGTGTCAGGCTGCCACCCGATTTGTGCATGGAGACAGACGCCATATCCGCTCCGGCATCCATCGCGCTGACCGGCAGATTCTCTCCAAAATAAAGATGTGTTCCGTGCGCCTCATCCACAAGCACTAACATCTCATGCTCATGTGCCAGCTTTACGATGGAGCGAAGATCCGAACAGATCCCGTAATACGTCGGGTTGTTCACAAGCACCGCGACCGCTCCCGGATTGTCGAGGATCGCCCGTTCCACCTCGGATACTTTCATTCCAAGGGAAATCCCAAGCTTTTTATCGACCTCCGGATTGACATAGACCGGCGTCGCGCCGCACAGCACCAGCGCGTTGATCACACTCTTGTGTACATTCCGCGGCAGGATGATCTTATCCCCCGCTTTACAGACGGAAAGCACCATGCTCTGTACCGAGGAAGTCGTTCCGCCTACCATAAAAAAAGCGTGATCCGCACGGAATGCCTCCGCCGCAAGCTCCTCCGCTTCCTTGATGACCGAGACCGGATGGCAGAGATTGTCAAGCGGTTTCATGGAATTCACATCCAGACTCACACATTTCTCTCCGAGCAGTTCCACAAGCTCCGGATTTCCCCTGCCCCGTTTGTGCCCGGGTACATCAAATGGAACCACCCTTCTTTTTTTTAACTGTTCCAGTGCTTCATACACCGGCGCATGCATCTGCGGATTTTCTTCTCTCATCACAGTTTCCTCACATTTCTTCTATACACAGAGACGGAATGTCTTCGTCTTTTTCCCCGTCACCAATCGAGTAGGAGGCTAACCATTAGTTGATTAGCCGACCTCTCACACCACCGTG
>OIYG01000058.1_pt1 | contig 114938 bp, 108 predicted proteins | sample 1587861 | NCBI WGS metagenome assembly OIYG01 (sample SAMN03283272) | human gut metagenome | biome: human-associated habitat; material: feces | host: Homo sapiens | place: Peru | collected 2012 | reverse complement strand
AACCGTCCGGGCGGCATCCGATTATCGGATGCCGCCCGGACCCTTTTTATAATGTCGAATGTTGAATGTTGAATGTGGAATGGGCTGCGCCGAGGTGCTTGAGGGATTGGGACTTTAGGGTCTTTAGGGACCTTAAGGACTTTAAGGACCTTAGGGTCGGATGAGGAATGCTGAAGATAATGTCGAATGTTGAATGTCGAATGTGGAATGGGCTGCGCCGGGGTGCTTGATGGGACCGGGATTTTAGGGTTTTTAAGGACTTTAGGGTTGATTTCGGGGATGGGATGGGATGAGATGCAATTGAGTGGAGAATTAACGTATTTTTGAGTTTGTTTTCTTGTGGGGATGGGAAATTAGTCGTAATTGTTGCGCTAACAATATTGTTAGACATTACTGACTAACCTTATTGATAATAATATTGTTTGTAGAATATAGCTGTATATAAGTCGTTTATGGAAAATAAACAGATAAATGAACCGGTGGATAATATCGACTTGGCTGTTCATAACGAGGAGGGGTCGACGGAGTCTCGTATACTTGCGGCTGCCGAGGCTGAGTTTCTGGATAAGGGCTTTGAAGGCGCGCGAACTACGACTATCGCTGCACGAGCCGGTGTAACTCATGCGATGTTGCATTATTATTTTCGCACCAAGGGTCAACTTTTTGAGCGTATTATTTCTCCTAAGATTGATGAGCTCAAGAATATGATGTCCATAATATTCACTACGGATAAGGAAGATCTTGAGAGCGGAATTGTGATGGGTATTGAGCGCCATTTTGATTTCCTGGCGTCTAATCCGACGTTACCCCGCTTTATGATTCAGGAAATATATGCTCATCCGGAGCGTTATGAGATGTTTCATAGCTTGATAAAGGATGTGGCTCCTGCTTTTTTGAATGATCTTCAGCGCCGCATCGATGAAAGTGCCGCTGCCGGGAAAACGGTATGGATAGATGCTCGTATGCTGATGATGGATATAATGTCAGTCAATCTATTTTCGTTTATGAGCTACTCGGTTTTTAGCCCCATTATCAATGGGTTATTCAAAGATAGAGAAGACTATTTGGCCAAGCGTAAGGCCGAGAATGTCGAACTTATAATTCGCAGAATCAGAAAATGAAAACATTTTTAATGTCCTTATTGGGACTTTTTGCGCCGCTATCGGTCTTTGCTGCGGAAGTCACCATAGAGCAGTGTGAAGATTGGGCGCTTGACAACTATCCTTTGGTGAAGCAGTACAGACTGATAGAGCAGATGCAGTCCATCGAATTGTCCGATGTGAACAAGGCATGGTTGCCGCGTGTGGATGTCTACGCTCAGGCGACAGTCCAAAACAAAGTCCCCGGTTTTCCGGAGAGTATGCAGCCGATGTTGCAGCAGCTTGGCGTAAACCTGCCCGGACTACGTAAAGACCAGTATCGCGTTGGTGCGGAAATATCACAAACCATCTGGGACGGCGGCAAGGGCAAAACCGACCGTGAGTCATATCGGGCCGAGGCTGCAAGCCGTACGGCGTCCAATGATGTAGAGCTATATGCTGTGCGTGAACGTGTTCGGGATTTGTACTTCGCAATTTTGCTGACTGATGCGCAGATTGAGCAGTCCCAACTGATGGTGACGCAGATAGATGCCAACCTGACCAAACTTCGCGCCATGTTGCGTTGCGGCACGGTGATGCAGAGTGATGTAGATGTCGTCGAAGCGCAGTCACTGACCGTACAACAAAACATCAAGCGTCTCAACGGTATGCGCGATGGTTACCGCAGGGCTCTGGAAATTTTTGTCGGACAGTCGCTTGAGGGTAAAACATTTGTTTGTCCCTCGGAAGCGATGCCTACCGATATGGAGTGCCGCAGGCCCGAGTTGGCGTATTTTGATGCACAAAAGCGTTATAACGACAGCCGTCTTGCACTGGTGAAAGTCTCGACGATGCCACGTATAGGGTTCTTTGCTCAGGGTTATTACGGCTATCCCGGGTATGATTACTTCGGGAGCATGTCGTCGCGCACCTGGACCTTTAATGTTATGGCCGGAATCAAAGCCAGTTGGAGCATAGATGCCTTCTACAACAAGAAAAACAACAAGACACGTCTTGCTTTGGGTAATGAGAGCATAGATACCAATGCCGACGTGTTCAGGCTGAATAATGCGATGCTTTCGGCACAACAGCAGGAAGATATCCGGTCGCGCCGCGCTCTCACCGAAGACGATCAGCGCATTGTGGCACTTCGCACAAGCGTACGTAAGGCAGCCGAAGCCAAACTCGACAACGGGGTTATAGATACTACCGACCTTTTGGATAAAATCACGGATGAATCCACGGCTGCCGTCAATGCCTCGTATCATCGTATCGAGCTGATACGTGCGATATATAAACTGAAATACATTTTAAATCAATAAAGAATAAACACAAAATGAAACACATAGCTACCGTCTACGTGGCGATAACCATCGGCCTGCTATCGCTTGCCTCCTGCGGCGCTGAAGAAGAATATGATGCTACCGGAATCTTTGACGCTACTACCGTGACCGTCTCGGCCGAGACCACGGGTAAAATTATGTCCCTCGATGTCCGTGAAGGCGACAGCATAGTTTGCGGCCAAAACCTTGGAGTGATAGATACTATCCCATTGGTGCTGAAGCGCAAACAACTCGAGAGCCAAATGTCCTCGGTGCGCAGCAACCGTCCGGATATTTCGGCTCAGGTGGCTGCTTTGCGCCAGCAGATAGCGCAGCAGCAAACCGAATGTCGCCGTATCGCCAACCTGATGGCTGCCGGTGCTGCTACACAGAAGCAGCAGGATGACGCCAATGCCGCCCTCCGTATACTCGACGGGCAACTCCGCGCAGCTCTGTCCACGCTGGGCAACAATACCGAATCGCTGTCAGGGAGCGCTCTGGCTGTCGATTATCAAATCAAGCAGATTGACGACCAGATAGTTAAAAGCCGTATTACGGCGCCCATTTCCGGTATTGTGCTCGAGAAATATGCCGAGGCATACGAATTTGCACCTGCCGGACGCCAACTTCTCAAAGTCGCCGATATGGGCGATGTCTACTTGCGGGCTTATTTCACCTCCGAACAGCTATCCGGCATCAAAATAGGTCAAAAAGTCAAGGTCGTAGCCGATTACGGAGCAGACAAACAATACACTTACCCCGGGACGGTGACATATATTTCTGAGGAAAGTCAATTCACTCCCAAGTCAATACAGACCAAGGACTCGCGAGCCTCGCTGGTATATGCCGTCAAGATAGCCGTGCCCAACGACGGTCGCATCAAACTCGGGATGTATGGCGGCGTAAAGCTTTAAGACGATGAATGCCATAGAGGTCAAGCATATAAGCAAAAGCTACGGACGCGTATGTGCGCTCGATGACGTGAGTTTCGAAGTTTCGCCGGGCGAACTTTTCGGACTTATCGGGCCCGATGGGGCAGGCAAAACAACCCTTTTCCGCATTCTGACCACACTAAAAGATGCGGACAAAGGTTCCGCCACCGTTGACGGATACGATGTGCAGCGTCAGTATCGTGATATACGGCGTGTAGTGGGGTATATGCCCGGACGCTTCTCGCTCTACGGCGATCTGAGCGTGGCCGAGAATCTCGAATTTTTTGCCGCCCTTTTCGGCGTAACCGTGCAGGCCAATTATGACCTCATAGCCCCCATTTACGACCAGATAGCCCCGTTTGCCAATCGTCGTGCCGGCAAGCTTTCCGGAGGTATGAAACAGAAATTGGCGTTGTGTTGTGCGCTGATACACAAGCCGTCGGTGCTTTTTCTCGACGAGCCAACCACGGGCGTTGATGCGGTGTCACGCGAAGAATTTTGGCAGATGTTGTCGCATCTTAAAAGTCAGGGTATCAGCATCCTTGCTTCCACACCGTATATGGACGAGGTGCAAAAATGCGATCGTGTGGCACTTATCGAAAAAGGCCGGATTCATGCCGTAGACACCCCCGAAAGACTTGCGGCCGGTGTAGGCGACAACCTATACGAAGCCCGGGCACGCGAAAAATGGCCGTTGTTGCAGCATCTGCGTCATCTGCTCGGTGTCGAATATTGTTACACCTTCGGTGCGGTGCATCACGTGGTGGCTGCCCCCGACTTCGACCCGGACGAAGCGTGCCGAAGCCTTACCGCTGCCGGATTGCACGACGTCCGAATCGAACATACGGCCGGTAATATCGAAGACTTATTCATTAAAATCATGCGCAATGGACAGCAGCAATGACAACGCCGGGAGCCGACCAATAATCAGCGTACGCGGCCTGACAAAGCGTTTCGGTACTTTTACCGCCGTAGATCACATAAACTTCGATGTCTATCGCGGCGAGATCTTCGGGTTTCTCGGCGCCAACGGTGCCGGTAAGACCACGGCCATGCGTATGCTTTGCGGCCTGAGTTTCCCGACCGAGGGGACCGGTACGGTGGCGGGATACGATATTTCGCGACAAAGCGAGCAAATAAAACGAAATATAGGCTATATGAGCCAGCGCTTTACGCTTTACGAAGACCTTACCGTAGGCGAAAACCTGCGACTCTTTGCCGGAATATACGGTATGAAATCGCGCGATATACGTGAGCGCGTGTCCGAAGTGTTGCGCAGCCTCGATTTCGAGAGCTCCGAAAAGACACTCGCCGGAGACCTTCCCTTGGGGTGGAAGCAAAAGATGTCTTTTGCCGTGGCCACCATCCATCGTCCTGCCATTGTGTTTTTGGACGAACCTACCGGAGGCGTCGACCCGATTACGCGCCGACAGTTTTGGGAACTGATATATGCTGCTGTAGATCAAGGTACAACCGTGTTTATTACGACCCACTATATGGATGAAGCCGAATACTGCGACCGACTATCGATGATGGTGGACGGCAAGATACGAGCGCTTGATTCACCGTCAGCGTTGAAAAAAGCGTATGGTGCCGCCTCGATGGACGAAGTCTTTCGAATTCTTGCCCGAGGCGCCCAACGCAGCGAGTAGTCCGGGAGTATACTACATTGTTTGCCTCGTTTTATGGCATATAAGATATTAATACAGAATCAATAAACTCAGAATATAGCAAATGCATACGTCGTTTTTGCCCTTTGTCAAAAAAGAAACACTGCACGTGCTGCGCGACCCCAGGACAATGACCATAGTACTGGTTATCCCTATAATACTGATGGTGTTGTTCGGATTTGCCATATCTATGGAAGTCAATAACGTCAATGTGGTTGCGGTCGTTCCGGTTCCCGGGACCGAAACGCGTACGATATTGGACCGTGTCGCGCATAATCAATATATGAATTTTGTCGGGACTATATCTCCGGACGAGGTAGACGAAGTGCTGCGCCGCGGCACTGCCGACGCTGTCATTGTCTTTGATCGAAACACCCCGGTGCATATCAACCTCGTGATGGACGCCTCGCGCACGTCCACAGTCCAGTCCGCGGCAATGTATCTGCGCAATATCATCTCCGAGAATTCCGGCAACGGCGGCACTGTCGGGATGAGCCTTCGAACGCTATACAATCCGCAGCTAAAGAGCGCGTACAACTTTGTGCCAGGTATTATGGGTATGCTTTTCCTGCTGATATGTTGTATGATGACCTCCGTATCCATTGTGCGCGAGAAAGAGACCGGGACGATGGAAGTGCTGCTCGTATCGCCCGTACGGCCACAGAGGATAATTATGGCCAAACTCGTGCCGTACTTTTTGCTTTCGTGTGCCGTGCTGGCTATTATTTTGAGTATTGTCTACGGCCTGTTGGGACTGCCGTTGTCATCCACCGTATTCAATGTCATCTGGGTGTCGCTGCTGTACATATTGCTTTCGCTGGGTATGGGCGTGTTTGTGTCCGCACTGACCTCCAAGCAGATAGTGGCACTGCTGATTTCCGGAATGCTGTTTATGCTGCCGGTGTTTATGCTCTCCGGAATGATTTTTCCCGTCGAAAATATGCCCGAGCCACTGCAATGGGTTTCTACGATAATACCCGCGCGATGGTATGTAGACGCTATACGCAAGATGATGATTGAACAACTGCCGCTGACCGAGGTTCTCGATGACGTATTGATACTCATCGCAATGACAGCCGTGGTGCTGACGGCCGCTGTACGCAAGTTTAACGATAAACTATGAAATCCGCGATGCGAATACTACTCATACTCCTTAAAAAAGAATGGCTGCAATTCCGCCGCAACCAATTCCTGCCCAAGATGGTCATTATGTTTCCGCTGATGGTGATGCTTGTCATGCCGCTCGTAACTACTATGGACGTCAAAGACGTCAAGGTAGCTGTGGTAGACCGCGACCGTTTGCAGTTGTCGCGACGCATAGTCGGCGACATCGAGCACTCCTCCACCTTCGCCCTGTCTGAGTATGCTCGCGACTATGACGAGGCACTTGCTGCCGTCGAGCATGGCGATGCCGACGCCGTGCTGACCATCCCGGCTCATTGCGAGCGAGATTTGTCCAATGCCGAGCCGGTATCCTTCGGCGTAGATGCCAACGGCGTCAATGCAGTCAAGGGACAACTCGGAGCGCAGTACCTTGTGCAGTCAATGTCTATGACCGTCAAGGCTTACATGGCCGAAAAGGGCGTCAGCGTACCCTCCGACGACATCGAGGTCGCGTACAATTACAACAATACGCTCAACTACTATATGTTTATGATTCCGGCCCTGATGGTCATTCTTGTAATTATGATTTGCGGCTTCCTGCCCGCCCTGAATATGGTTGGCGAGAAAGAAGTAGGCACCATCGAACAGATAAACGTCTCGCCCGTGGGTCGTATCACATTCACGCTCTCCAAACTGGTGTTATACTGGGGCATAGGACTTGTAGTGCTGACCCTGGCCATGACGGTGGCCTATTTAGCCTATGGAGTAAAGCCCGAAGGGTCATTTTTACTCATATACTTGTCTACCCTGATTTTCGGCTTCGTAATGTCCGGACTCGGTGTTGCCATAGCCAATACCTCCTCCACAATGCAACAAAGTATGTATGTGATGTTCTTTTTCATCGTGATATTCCAGCTTATGAGCGGGCTGATGACGCCCGTGTACTCGATGCCGGAATGGGCGCAAGACATCGCAGCCTTTGTCCCGCCGCGCTATTTTATTGACATCATGCGTGCCGTGTACCTAAAAGGCGCGACTATAGCCGATATTGCGTGGCCGCTGACTGCTTTGGCTATCTTCGCGGTTTTCAATGGGTTAGTGGCTATGCTGACCTATAGAAAACAGTCCTGAAATTCGAGAAGAAAATTTTTTTGATAAAAAAAGCACCAAATGTTTTGGTATATCGGAAAAGGTTCGTAACTTTGCATCCGCAAACGGGACGGAAGCCGATTAGCCAAAGGCTCTGGGACGTAAGCACAGCGAAAATTGACATTGCCTCTTTAGCTCAGTTGGCCAGAGCACGTGATTTGTAATCTCGGGGTCGTTGGTTCGAATCCGACAAGAGGCTCAGAAACGAAAGCAACCAGGCTAAGTACATAAGGGCGAATACCAGAGTGGCCAAATGGGGCAGACTGTAAATCTGCTGGTTTATACCTTCGGTGGTTCGAATCCATCTTCGCCCACAAACTTCACTCACAAAAGAGAAAGGAGACTGTTTGCGGAAGTAGCTCAGTTGATAGAGCATCAGCCTTCCAAGCTGAGGGTCGCGAGTTTGAGCCTCGTCTTCCGCTCCAACTGAAACTAAGAACAAACATATAAATTGCCTATGTAGCTCAGGGGTAGAGCACTTCCTTGGTAAGGAAGAGGTCGCGGGTTCAAATCCCGCCATCGGCTCTAAAGTTGGCATAAAGCCATCTGATAGCCTCGGTAATGCCCTGCATTATCGTGGCCTATTGTTAAGAACAAAACATTTATTACAAATACAAAACACCAAGTTATGGCAAAAGAGAAATTCGAAAGAACCAAACCGCATGTTAACATCGGTACCATTGGTCACGTGGACCACGGCAAAACTACCCTGACCGCCGCCATCACCACCGTGTTGGCTAAAGCAGGTCTTTCCGAGGTTAAGTCCTTCGATCAGATCGACAATGCTCCCGAGGAAAAAGAGCGTGGTATTACTATCAACACCGCACACGTAGAATACGAAACCAAGAATCGTCACTATGCACACGTAGACTGCCCCGGACACGCCGACTACGTTAAGAACATGGTAACCGGTGCTGCCCAGATGGACGGCGCTATCATCGTGGTAGCTGCTACCGACGGTCCCATGCCCCAGACACGTGAGCACATCCTTCTGGCTCGCCAGGTGAACGTTCCCCGCATCGTAGTGTTCCTGAACAAGTGCGATATGGTAGACGACGAGGAAATGCTCGAACTCGTGGAAATGGATATGCGCGAACTTCTCGACCAGTACGACTACGATGGTGACAACACTCCCATCATCCGTGGTTCCGCACTCGGCGCCCTCAACGGCGAACCCCAGTGGGAAGAAAAGATCATGGAACTCATGGACGCAGTCGACACTTGGATTCCGCTGCCTCCTCGCGACGTGGACAAACCCTTCCTGATGCCCGTCGAGGACGTATTCTCGATCACAGGTCGTGGTACCGTTGCTACCGGTCGTATCGAAACCGGCGTTGTGAAAGTAGGTGACGAAGTACAAATTATGGGTCTTGGCGCAAACCTCAAATCCACTGTTACAGGTGTCGAGATGTTCCGTAAGATTCTTGACGAAGGTGAAGCCGGTGACAACGTAGGTCTGCTTCTCCGCGGTATCGACAAGAAAGACATCAAGCGTGGTATGGTTATCTGCCACCCGGGTGTCATCAAACCCCACGACGAGTTCAAGGCTTCTGTCTATATCCTCAAGAAAGAGGAAGGCGGCCGTCACACTCCGTTCCACAACCACTATCGTCCCCAGTTCTACATCCGTACCCTTGACGTTACCGGCGAAATCACCCTTCCCGAAGGCGTTGATATGGTAATGCCCGGTGACCACGTAGAAATCACCGTGAAGCTGATTACTCCGGTAGCATGCGACCAAGGTCTGCGTTTCGCTATCCGTGAAGGCGGCCGCACCGTAGGTTCGGGTCAGATCACTCAGATTATTGAGTAATACCTGATGTAAGGACAAGAGAGGCGAAAGGCTCTCGGTCCGAAAAACATCACCAAGATATAGTCCGGCCGGAAGGCCGCAAGCAATCCGGCCGGACATATATACGGGACTAGCTCAGTTGGTAGAGCACCGGTCTCCAAAACCGGGTGTCGGGAGTTCGAGTCTCTCGTCCCGTGCCAAAAACACGACACAAATGAAGAAATTAAAACTACTTACGAATATCGAGGAGTCTTTTGACGAACTTCGTTACAAGACTTCTTGGCCTACTAAGAAGCAGCTTGTCAAATCAGCCGTGATCGTCATGATAGCTTCCGTGATAATCGCTTTGATTATCTTTTTGATGGATCAGGTTGTGGACAGGCTCATGCACCTCATTTACAGTTTCGGTTAATAAGTCATTAATCACCTTTTCGTAAGACGAGAACAATGGCAGGAACAGCAAAAAAGACAGTTTCGAAATCGGAGGAAGTATCCGTATCGCGCCCCAAGGTGCAACGCGGATGGTTCGTCCTTCGTGCCATTTCCGGCAAGGAAGCCAAAGTCAAGGAAATACTTGATGCACAAATCAAGAATACGGACCTTGGCAAGCACCTCTTTCAGGTGCTGATTCCGACAGAGAAGGTACTGACGGTTCGTAGCGGCAAAAAGGTTGTGAAAGAGCGCAACCTATACAGTGGCTACGTCTTTGTCGAGGCAGAACTGACAGGTGAAACAGTGGCAACCCTTACAAACACGAGCAACGTCATCGATTTTCTTCGCGGGCGTGATCGTTCGTCGGCTCCCGAATGTCTTCGTGAAGCCGAGGTACGTCGAATGCTTGGTGTGATAGACGAGTTCAGCGAAAACCCGGACGAGGGCGTCAACGATTACATCGTCGGCGAGACCGTCAAGGTTATCGAAGGACCGTTTAACGGGTTCTCCGCTATCATCGAGTCGGTAAATCCCGAGAAGAAGAAGATGACCGTAGCTGTGAAGATTTTTGGGCGCAAGACACAGCTGACGTTAGACAATTCGCAAGTAGAGCGCGAGTGAATCACGGGCTTGGGATACCGAGCCGGGACTGAGTAGCGGCGATTGGTTACGCATTCGCCAATGCGAGGTACGGTAAGTATAACGAGCGGCCTTAGAAGCTTTGGACCGAGACGGCGAAAGCATATCGGCGAAAGGCGGAAGAGGTGTGATGCACGTGCTGTTTATGTTTATAAATAAAATAAGTTAGAAACAATGGCTAAAGAAATTGCTGGACAGATCAAACTGCAAATTAAGGGTGGCGCAGCAAACCCCTCCCCTCCCGTAGGTCCCGCACTGGGTTCCAAGGGTATCAACATCATGGAGTTTTGCAAGCAATTCAATGCCCGCACCCAGGATAAGGCCGGCAAGGTACTTCCCGTGGTTATCACCTACTATACGGACAAGAGCTTTGACTTTGTAGTAAAGACTCCGCCGGTAGCAGTACAACTGAAGGAAGCCACCAAGCTGAAGAGCGGCTCGGCACAGCCCAACCGCACCAAGGTAGGCCAGATAAGCTGGGAACAGGTAAAGACAATTGCCGCCGACAAGATGCCGGATTTGAACTGTTTTACTATTGAATCGGCAATGCGAATGGTTGCCGGTACAGCCAGAAGTATGGGTATCACCGTTACCGGAGAATTCCCCGCCAACAACTAATAAAATTCAATCGCAATGAGTAAACTTACAAAAAACCAAAAGTTAGCTTTATCGAAGATTGAAGCCGGGAAGACCTACACGTTAGCGGAAGCTGCCGAAAAGGTTAAGGAAGTTACCTTTACCAAGTTTGACGCATCGTTGGACATCGACGTACGTCTCGGCGTAGATCCCCGTAAGGCTAACCAGATGGTGCGTGGCGTTGTAACGCTTCCGCACGGCACTGGCAAACAAGTGAAAGTATTGGTGCTTTGCACCCCTGATGCCGAAGCGGCCGCCAAGGCAGCCGGCGCCGACTACGTAGGTCTTGACGAGTACATCGAAAAGATCAAGGGTGGTTGGACAGACGTGGACGTCATCATCACTCAGCCCGCAATCATGGGTAAGATAGGTGCCCTCGGCCGTGTACTCGGTCCTCGTGGCCTTATGCCTAACCCCAAGAGCGGAACAGTGACTATGGATGTAGCCAAGGCTGTGGAAGAGGTCAAGAAAGGCAAGATAGACTTCAAGGTAGACAAGAACGGTATCGTACACTCGTCGATAGGCAAGGTGTCCTTCACACCGGCGCAGATTGCCGAGAACGCCCGCGAGTTTGTCAACACTCTTATCAAGCTGAAACCCGCCACCGCTAAGGGCACGTATCTGAAGAGTATATTCCTTTCGAGCACTATGAGCCCGGGTGTCAAGATTGACCCCAAGTCAATGGAGGCATAATCTTTCTAAAAACGTACACACTATGAAAAAAGAAGATAAGGCTATAGTAATCGAGAAGATAGCTAATACGATCAAGGAATACAGCTGCTTCTATCTCGTGGAGACAGCCGGCTTGGATGCCGAGAAGACCAGCGCACTTCGTCGTGCCTGCTTCGGCAAAGAAGTCAAGCTGATGGTTGTCAAGAACACGCTTCTTCACAAAGCACTCGAGTCCCTCGAAGGTGACTACAGCGAACTTTACGGTGCGCTCAAGGGTAGCACTTCGCTGATGTGCTGCAACACCGGCAATGTACCCGCCAAGTTGCTTAAGGACTTTGTAAAGAAGGGTGATACTCTTCCTGCCCTGAAGGCAGCCTACGTTGAGGAGACCGTGTATATGGGTGCCGACCAATTGGAAGCACTTTGCGCAATCAAGAGCAAGAACGAACTCATCGCCGACGTTGTGGCATTGCTGCAATCGCCCGCCAAGAATGTCGTATCTGCTTTGCAGTCCGGTGCGACCAAGCTCCATGGCATCTTAGAGACGCTCTCCAACAAAGAATAAACCAAAATAGAAATACAAAACAACTAAATACACAAATACAATGGCAGATTTAAAAGCTTTTGCTGAACAACTTGTTAACCTTACCGTTAAGGAAGTAAACGAACTCGCTCAGATCCTCAAAGAGGAATACGGTATCGAACCCGCAGCTGCAGCTGTAGCCGTAGCCGCCGCTCCCGGTGCCGGCGCAGAAGCCGCAGAAGAGAAGACCAACTTCGATGTAGTCCTCAAAGCCGCAGGTGCAGCCAAGCTGCAGGTGGTTAAGCTCGTGAAAGAGCTCACCGGCCTGGGCCTGAAGGAAGCCAAGGAACTCGTCGACAACGCTCCTTCCACCGTTAAGGAAGGTCTTGCCAAGGCAGATGCCGAGGGCATGAAGAAGCAGCTCGAAGAGGCTGGCGCCGAAGTTGAACTGAAATAATATACCTGACTATCAGGTAAATAGGTTAAGAATCCCCGTTAAGGGTCGGTTCTTAACCTTTTGTGTCTAATTCATTTAGAGACTGGCCACAGAATGCCGGTAGCCGTGCAAGCGGATACAGCAGTGGCAGTCCTTGCGTACCGCCTCCCGGGGGTTAAGGCCCCCGGGGGTACGCGCAGGGGCCTGTTCGAAAAACGATAGAGAAAGTGAGAAACTTTCGTCGAAGTGTAGCGGACAGGATGTCACGGACGTAAGACCCGCAGCGCAAAGCCGGCACGATTATAAACAGAAGCTCAACTCGCCACGTCGAATCGACAAGATGATTCAAAAGACCCGGTCAGTGCCTGTAAATATTACGAGAAGGCGGACCATACATAACGCGGCAGTATTATGTCCCGAAGCTGATGCGTCAGGGCATAATATGGCGTGTTTGTACTCGTATATATCCGTCGAAATTGACAGGTCGCGGACGGTCGATGCCGCAGTGAAGGCATAAACATATAGTCACAATACAGCGGCGAGTTATATGTAATCTGAGTTCCTCCTAATTATCACCAACCATAGATGTCAGTACCAACAACAAAACCCCGTGTTAATTTTGCGTCGGTAAAGAATCCTCTTCCTTATCCCGACTTTTTGGAGGTACAGCTGAAGTCCTTCCAAGACTTTTTGCAGCTGGACACCCCTCCCGAAAAACGAAATAACGAAGGCCTGTATAAGGTGTTCTCCGAGAACTTCCCCATCGTGGATACGCGCAACAGCTTTGTGCTCGAGTTCCTGGACTACTACATTGACCCGCCGCGGTATTCTATAGATGAGTGCCTTGAGCGCGGTCTGACCTACAGTGTGCCTTTGAAAGCCAAGCTTAAACTTTACTGTACCGACCCCGACCACGAGGATTTTGACACCGTGATACAAGACGTGTATCTCGGACCTATTCCTTATATGACCGAGAAGGGCACCTTTGTCATCAATGGTGCCGAGCGCGTAGTCGTTTCGCAGTTGCACCGTTCGCCGGGCGTATTCTTCGGACAGAGCACCCATGCCAACGGTACCAAACTTTATAGCGCGCGTATCATCCCGTTCCGCGGTTCGTGGATTGAGTTCGCTACTGACATCAATAATGTGATGTACGCCTATATCGACCGCAAGAAGAAGTTGCCCGTAACGACTCTTCTGCGTGCCATAGGCTTTGAAAACGAAAAGGATATCATCGAAATCTTTGCTCCGGCCGAAGAAGTGAAGGTCAATAAGACCAACTTGAAGAAAGCCGTGGCCGAGCATCGTCGTCTTGCCGCCGTTGTCCTGAAGAAATGGACCGAGGATATGGTAGACCCCGATACCGGTGAGTTGACCTCGCTGGAACGTACCGATCCGGTGATTGACCGTGAGACCGAGCTGACCGAGGAACACATTGATATGATTCTTGATGCAGGCGTGTCCACCATCATGTTGCAGCGTGCCGACGTGTCGCCCAGCGATTACGCCATCATCTTCAACACCTTGCACAAGGATCCCACCAATACGGAGGCTGAGGCCATACGCCACATCTATCGTCAGCTGCGCAACGCCGAAGCTCCGGATGATGCCACCGCTCGCGAGGTTATCACCAACCTTTTCTTCAGCGAAAAGCGTTATGACCTCGGTGATGTAGGTCGTTATCGCATCAACAAAAAACTCAACCTGAGCATTCCTATCGATGTCAAGGTACTGACCAAAGAAGACATCGTAGCCATCATAAAATATCTGATCGAGCTTATCAACAGCAAGACGGATGTAGATGACATTGACCACTTGAGCAACCGTCGCGTACGTACCGTCGGCGAGCAGCTCTACAACCAATTCGGTGTCGGTCTGGCGCGTATGGCACGTACCATCCGCGAACGTATGAATGTCCGTGACAACGAGACCTTCACGCCCATAGACCTGATCAACGCCAAGACCATTTCGTCGGTCATCAACACCTTCTTCGGCACCAACGCTTTGTCGCAATTCATGGACCAGACCAATCCTCTGGCCGAGATTACGCACAAGCGTCGTATGTCGGCGTTAGGCCCCGGCGGTCTGTCGCGCGAACGTGCCGGCTTCGAGGTGCGCGACGTACACTACACTCACTACGGCCGTCTGTGCCCCATCGAGACTCCTGAAGGACCTAACATCGGTCTTATCAGCTCGTTGTGCGTGTATGCCAAGATCAACGACCTCGGATTTATCGAAACTCCGTACCGCAAGGTCGAGAACGGTCGTGTCAACCTGAAGAACGATGAGGTGGTCTACATGACTGCCGAAATCGAGGAAGGCAAGATTATAGCTCAGGGTAACGCTCCCGTCAATGAAGACGGAACATTCACTAATGACAAGATTAAGGCCCGTCTGGACGCCGACTTCCCCGTTGTATCGCCTCAGGAAGTCGAACTGATGGACGTTTCGCCTACACAGATAGCTTCTATCGCTGCATCTTTGATTCCGTTCCTGGAGCACGATGATGCCAACCGTGCACTTATGGGATCGAACATGATGCGCCAGGCAGTGCCCCTGATGCGCAGCGAATCGCCTATCGTCGGTACCGGTATCGAGGGCCAATTGGTTCGCGACAGCCGTACGCAGATTGCCGCCGAAGGCCCCGGTGTTGTCGAATTTGTCGATGCCACCACCATCCGCATCCGCTACGAGCGCACGCCTGACGAAGAATTCGTATCCTTTGACGATGCAGTCAAGGAATATCATCTTCCCAAATTCCGCAAGACCAACCAAAGCACCACCATCGACCTGCGTCCTATCTGCACCAAAGGCCAGCGCGTCGAGAAGGGTGATATACTCACCGAAGGCTATTCCAGCGAAAACGGTGAATTGGCACTCGGTCGCAACCTCAAGGTGGCATTTATGCCCTGGAAGGGTTACAACTACGAGGATGCCATTGTGCTCAACGAGCGCGTCGTACGCGAGGACATCCTCACAAGTGTACACGTAGACGAATACTCGCTGGAAGTGCGCGAGACCAAGCGCGGTCTCGAGGAACTGACCAACGATATACCCAACGTCAGCGAGGATGCAACCAAGGATCTCGACGAACGCGGTATCATCCGTGTGGGTGCGCACGTCATTCCCGGCGATATTATGATCGGTAAGATTACGCCTAAGGGCGAGTCCGATCCCACCCCCGAGGAGAAACTCTTGCGTGCCATCTTCGGCGACAAAGCCGGCGATGTCAAGGACGCTTCGCTCAAGGCCACACCTTCGCTCAAGGGCGTAGTAATCGGCACAAACCTCTTCAGCAAAGCGAGCAAAAAGCAAGCACGTGCCGCCGCCGCGCTTATGCCCAAACTTGACGAAGAGTACAACGCCAAGGCCGAAGAGCTGAAGACCGTACTTATCAATAAGCTTACATCGCTTATCGGCAACCGCACCAGCCAGGGTGTCAAGGACTTCCTCGGAGTAGACATCATCCCCAAGGGCGAGAAATTCACCGCCGGTGTGCTCCGCGAAATCAATTTCGACACCGTCAACCTGAGCAAATGGACCACCGATGCTCATAAGAACGACCTGATACGTCGTACCATCGTCAACTACCTGCGCAAAGCCAAGGAACTGGATACACAACTGCGTCGTCGCAAGTTCGACCTCACCATCGGTGATGACCTTCCCTCCGGCATCATGCAGATAGCCAAGGTATACATCGCCAAGAAGCGTAAGATTAGCGTCGGTGACAAGATGGCCGGACGTCACGGTAATAAGGGTATCGTATCGCGCATTGTGCGTCAAGAAGATATGCCCTTCCTTGAGGACGGTACTCCGGTGGACATCTGCCTCAACCCTCTGGGTGTGCCTTCGCGTATGAACCTTGGTCAGATTTTCGAGACCGTTTTAGGCTGGGCCGGACGCGTCCTCGACGAGAAATTCGCAACGCCGATTTTCGATGGCGCCACCCTTGACGACCTCAACGAATGGACCGATAAGGCCGGCCTGCCGCGTTATGGCAAGACCTATCTGTATGACGGCGGTACCGGCGAACGCTTTGACCAACCCGCCACCGTAGGTGTCATCTACATGCTCAAACTCGGCCACATGGTCGAAGACAAGATGCACGCTCGCTCCATAGGCCCGTACTCGCTGATAACCCAGCAACCTCTGGGTGGTAAGGCACAGTTCGGCGGTCAGCGCTTCGGCGAGATGGAAGTTTGGGCGCTCGAAGCCTTCGGCGCCTCCCACATCCTGCAGGAAATCCTGACCATCAAGTCCGACGATGTCAACGGCCGTTCCAAGGCCTACGAAGCCATCGTCAAAGGCGAGCCGATGCCCACGCCCGGCATCCCCGAATCGCTCAATGTGCTTCTGCACGAGCTTCGCGGTCTGGGCCTGAGTGTCAACCTCGAACCGTAACAAGTCCTCTGACACACGTCATATAAGTTGCCGGTCCGGAAGCCCGGTCCGGCAACAAAATTCACTCCTCAGCACAACATCCATACACCGAAAATAAGATACAACCATATATGGCTTTCAGAAAAGACAAACCCACCAAACAAGGGTTCTCGAAGATTACTATAGGCCTGGCTTCCCCCGAGGAAATTCTGGAGAAGTCCTCCGGCGAGGTGCTCAAGCCCGAAACCATTAACTACCGCACCTACAAGCCCGAACGCGACGGTCTGTTCTGCGAGCGCATCTTCGGTCCTGTCAAGGACTACGAATGCCACTGCGGCAAGTACAAACGCATCCGCTACAAAGGCATAGTGTGCGACCGCTGCGGTGTCGAAGTCACCGAAAAGAAAGTGCGCCGCGAACGCATGGGCCACATCAAGTTGGTAGTGCCCGTGGCACATATCTGGTACTTCCGCTCGCTGCCCAACAAAATAGGTTACCTCCTGGGACTTCCCTCCAAGAAACTCGACCAGGTAATATATTACGAGAAATACATCGTCATCAATCCGGGACATGAAGTAGTCGTACCCGGCGAGGACGTACGCGACCGCAACGGCGAGCCCGTATACGTACAACGCCTTGACTTGCTGACCGAAGACGAGTATTTCGCCATCATAGACAACCTGCCTGCCGGCAACCAAAACCTCGAAGACGACGATCCCAACAAATTCGTGGCCAAGATGGGTGCCGAAGCCATCTACGACCTGCTCAAGGATATAGACCTTGACGACTTGGCTGCACAATTGCGCCATCAGGCCGATACCGACGGCAGCCAGCAGCGCAAGACCGAGGCTTTGAAGCGCCTTCAGGTTGTCGAATCGTTCCGCCAATCGCGCGGACGCAACAAGCCCGAATGGATGATACTTCAGGCCGTGCCCGTAATTCCGCCCGAATTGCGCCCTCTGGTGCCCCTGGACGGCGGTCGTTTTGCCACCAGTGACCTCAACGACCTCTATCGCCGCGTAATCATCCGCAACAATCGTCTGAAACGACTTATCGAAATCAAGGCTCCCGATGTAATCTTGCGCAACGAAAAACGTATGCTGCAAGAAGCCGTCGACTCGCTGCTTGACAACTCGCGCCGCTCCTCGGCCGTCAAGTCCGATGCCAACCGTCCGTTGAAGTCGCTCAGCGATGCCCTCAAAGGCAAACAAGGCCGTTTCCGTCAAAACCTCCTCGGTAAGCGTGTCGACTACTCCGCTCGTTCGGTCATCGTCGTCGGCCCCGAACTGAAGATGCACGAATGCGGCCTGCCCAAGTATATGGCAGCCGAGCTGTACAAACCCTTCATCATCCGCAAACTTATCGAACGCGGCATTGTCAAGACCGTCAAGTCCGCCAAAAAAATTGTCGACCGCAAGGAACCCGTCGTATGGGACATCCTCGAATATGTGATGAAAGGTCACCCCGTACTGCTCAACCGCGCCCCGACACTTCACCGTCTCGGTATCCAAGCCTTCCAGCCCAAACTTATCGAAGGCAAGGCCATCCAGCTTCACCCGCTGGCATGTACCGCGTTCAATGCCGACTTCGACGGTGACCAGATGGCCGTACACTTGCCCCTCGGTAATGAGGCCGTCTTGGAAGCACAAATACTGATGCTGGGTGCGCACAACATCCTCAACCCCGCCAACGGCGCTCCTATCACCGTGCCCTCGCAGGATATGGTACTCGGTCTGTACTACATCTCCAAACTGCGTCCCGGCGACAAGGGCGAAGGCACCATCTTCTATGGCCCCGAAGAAGCCCAAATCGCATACAACGAAGGCAAGGTAACCCTGCACGCTCCCGTCACCATTATGGTGGACGACATCGATGCCGACGGTAATCCCATCCAACACCTGGTAGAGAATACCTCCGTAGGTCGAGTACTCGTCAACGAGTATGTGCCCAAAGAAATAGGCTATGTCAACGAGCTGATTTCCAAGAAATCGCTGCGTAACATCATCTCGCGCGTCATCAAACGCTGCGGTATCCCCCGTTCGGCCCAGTTCCTGGACGATATCAAGAACCTCGGATACTATATGGCCTTCAAGGGCGGTCTGTCCTTCAACTTGGGCGACGTAATAATCCCCGAAGAAAAGAAAGAGATTGTAGCCGAAGGCTATGCCCACGTCGAAGAAGTGATGAACAACTATTCGATGGGCTTTATCACCAATACCGAACGCTACAATCAGATTATCGATATCTGGACACACGTCAACACCCGCCTCACCGACGTGCTCATGAAACAGATGACCGAGGCCAACCAAGGCTTCAACTCCGTATTCATGATGCTTGACTCCGGTGCCCGTGGTTCCAAGGACCAGATTCGTCAGCTGGCCGGTATGCGTGGCCTTATGGCCAAGCCGCAGAAAGCCGGTGCCGAAGGCGGTCAGATTATCGAGAACCCTATCTTGGCAAACTTCAAGGAAGGTCTATCAGTGCTCGAGTACTTCATCTCCACGCACGGTGCTCGTAAAGGTTTGGCCGATACCGCACTCAAGACCGCCGATGCCGGTTACCTCACTCGTCGTCTCGTCGATGTGGCACACGATGTCATTATCACCGAAGAAGACTGCGGAACACTGCGCGGACTCGTTTGCCGCGAAATCAAGAACAACGACGAAGTTGTTGCATCGCTTGGCGAGCGCATCCTCGGCCGCGTATCCGTACACGATGTTGTCGATCCCACCACGGGCGAAATCATCGTACATGCCGGCGAAGAAATCAACGACGCCGCTGCCGACCGCATCGACGCATCGCCCATCGAAAGCGTCGAGATACGTTCCGTCCTCACCTGCGAAAGCAAGAAGGGCGTCTGCGCCAAGTGCTACGGCCGCAACCTGTCCAACAACCGCCTCGTACAAAAGGGCGAAGCTGTCGGCGTGATTGCCGCCCAGTCCATCGGCGAGCCCGGTACCCAGCTGACACTGCGTACATTCCACGTCGGTGGTGTGGCATCCAATATTGCCGCCATCTCCAACGTGACATCTCGCTATGACGGAACACTCGAAATCGAAGAACTGCGCACCGTTGCAACCGACGAAAAAGACGCCAAAGACCGTCCCGTCGAAGTCGTTGTCGGTCGTCTGGCCGAAATGCGCATCATGGATCCCAATACGGGTATGATGCTTACCAGCGCCAACATCCCTTACGGCTCGAAGCTCTTCTTCTCCAACGGCGATACCGTACACAAGGGCGACGTCATATGCGAATGGGACCCCTTCAACGCCGTTATTGTTAGCGAGGCCGGCGGTGTCATCAGATACGCCAACCTCGAAGAAAACGTCACCTATCGCGTCGATGTCGATGAGCAGTCCGGTATGGAAGACCGCATCATCATCGAACCCAAGGACCGTAATAAGGTACCCGAAGCAAACATTGTTGATGCTTCCGGCGAAATTCTCAAGACCTACGCATTGCCCGTGGGTGCCCACCTCATCTTCGAGGACGGCAAGGAAATCAAGCCCGGCGACATCTTTGTCAAGCTGCCTCGCGCTACCGGCGGTGCCGGCGATATCACCGGTGGTCTGCCTCGTGTCACCGAGCTCTTCGAAGCACGCAACCCGTCCAACCCCGCTATCGTCAGCGAAATCGACGGCGAAGTTCACTTGGGCAAGACACGTCGCGGTAACCGCGAAATCTCCGTCACCAGCAAACTCGGCGAAGTCAAGAAATATCTCGTGCCTCTGTCCAAGCAGATCCTTGTACAGGACAACGATTACGTACGTGCCGGTACGCCCCTGTCCGACGGCGCCATCACTCCGTCCGACATCCTCAATATCATGGGCCCGACGGCTGTACAAGAGTACATCGTCAACGAGGTACAAGACGTATACCGTATGCAGGGCGTGAAGATCAACGACAAGCACTTCGAAGTCATCGTACGTCAGATGATGCGCAAAGTCAACATCCTCGATCCCGGCGATACCGGCTTCCTCGAGCAGCAGATTGTGGACAAGCGCGACTTTATGGACGAAAATGACCGTATCTGGGGCAAGAAAGTGGTCATCGATGCCGGTGACAGCGAAAACGTTAAGCCCGGTATGATCATCACCGCTCGCAAGTTGCGTGACGAGAACTCTGCACTCAAGCGCCGCGACTTGCGCACTGTCACCGTGCGTGACGCCGTGCCTGCCACCTCCGAGCAGATTCTCCAAGGTATCACCCGCGCCGCTCTGCAAACCTCGAGCTTCATCTCGGCAGCCTCCTTCCAGGAGACCACCAAGGTGCTCAACGAGGCAGCTATCAACGGCAAGACAGATACCCTCGAAGGCATGAAGGAGAACGTAATTTGCGGACACCTCATCCCCGCCGGTACAGGTCTTCGCGAATACGAAACTCTGATAGTCAACTCGCTTGATGATACCCCCGAAGAGCAGGAAATTATCAAGGCTGAAATCGAAGGTACCGAAGGCGGCGAAGTTGCGCCCGTGACCTCCGATGCAGTGAAAGACTGATACCGTGATTTGCCCCTTGAGGGCATAATCCTACCGCCATAACTTGTGAGGGCGGCATCCGTTAGCGGATGCCGCCCTCATGCTTTTTAGGCGGCCGGAAATGCGTTTAATCCGACTTTTGGACGGGTTAGGGACTTTTGGGACTTTAAGGTCCTTAGGGACTTTAAGGTTCTTAGGGGCTTTAGGGGCTGATGTGGGCGATATATTACTGATTTTGTGATTGTTGTGTGGGCGGTCCTTCGGCGGATGAGGCGATGGGGTGGGGTAGACGCCATTGGCAGTATGGGATGGCGTTACACCGGCTAACTTTGCAGTGACAATAGAGGTAGCGCATTTGTCGCCTCAAGATTAATCACCAAAACGCATAATGCCATGAAAGCCCAAACACCGGATGCCATGAAAAACCAAACGCCGGATGCTATGAAAACCAAAACACAAGATGCCGTAAAAGGCACAAAGCAGAACGTCGAATCGGGCACAGCCTTGTTCGAAAAGGCCGAAGTACCGGATGTCTCTCGGTCCGGAGGATGCGAGGGGATAGGTGCCGATGTGAAGCCCTTAGGCAAAGTCACGTACATTATAGTACATTGCTCAGCGACACCCGAAGGCCGCGATGTCAGCGCTGCCGAAATCGATCGCTATCACCGCCGCCGAGGTTTTGCCTGCATAGGCTACCACTTTGTGGTACGCCTCGACGGCCGAATAGAACACGGACGCAGCGAGTCGCTTGTAGGCGCTCATTGCCGAGGTCTCAACCGGTGCTCCATAGGCGTATGCTATGTCGGTGGAACCGATGCCGCCGGACGGCCCAAAGACACACGCACGCCGGCACAGCGCAAGGCTCTACTGCACTTGTTGGGCGAGTTGCGTCGTCGCTATCCTTTGGCTCGCATATACGGTCACCGTGATTTCGCGCCCAAGGCGTGCCCCTGTTTTGATGCCACCAAAGAATACGCCGGACTATGAGACGCTACATAATACATATAGCCATTGCCGTATTGATGCTTGCCAATGTCGCATGCCGGACCAAGCGCGAAACTGCGACAGAACAGGAAGCCTATCACACCGAGAAAGCCGAACATATAGCTGCACGTGACAGTGTGCGTGATACAATTTCTATCGACCTTGAACTGCGCCTCAGCGATGTCAACCTTCGGGTAGGGTCGGCAACGCTCACGGCCTCGGCCGCCAAAGTCAAGGCACGCGTAGGACGTAATCGTCGGCAAGTGCGACAAATCCAAGTGTCCGACACCGCGACCGTGACTCATACTGTCGCCCGGACCCAAAAAATAGTGACACGTCCTCGGCGGCGTCCATGGTGGTTGCTCGCGGTAGCCCTCGGCGTTGCCGCTGCAGTCGTAACGCTGAGATATGTAAAGAAGACAAAGGCCGGCACTTCGGACAATTGATGACGCAAATATTATCCGAGACCCAATATCGACTAACTAATACACACAACTCAATTATCGAAAGACTATGAAAGATACAATACTACTGATATTAAGCGCTGTGGCCTCGTGGCTGGCGCCTATCGCCCCGGTGCTGGGCGTCTTTGCCCTCCTGGTATGCACCGATGTCGTGACGGCATATATGTTGAGCCGACGCGTACGCGGCGCACAAGCACGGCTGTCATCTCATCGACTCGGTCGGGCCGTGCGCACCTTCGGCTATGCGGCTATGGTGATAGTGCTGTGCCACGCCATAGACACGTGGGTGACGCCCGGAAATATAGCCGGCATAGCAGCTTCGTATATGTGCTTCCAGCAATTGGTAAGCATTCTGGAGAATATTTCGTCCTGCAACGATGCTCCGTGGGCGCGAGTATTGCAACGCTTCATTGCCGACAAGACCTCCCGTCATTGATAGCAATGCTCGTGCGGGCATATTATGCGGGCATATTATCTAAAGTTGCGCGAAATTAGTTGCTCCAAATCTTGCTTATTCGGCAAAAAGTGCGTACCTTTGCAGCCACCAACGGGAAGGAAGGCATGACCATAGGGCAAGCCTGATTTCCAAGTATGCACGCTCGGGGTGTAGCACAGTTGGCAGCGCGCCACGTTCGGGACGTGGAGGTCGGAAGTTCGAGTCTTCTCACCCCGACAATAGTTGCTTGCAAGTCATTTGCAGGCAACTATTTTTTATGTCGGCACATAGTGTGTTTAGACGAATACAGAGAGTGGACGCCTAAGATTAGCGGCGAAACCCGGAAGGCTTCGCCGCTGTGTATATATGGATAATATGTTATATAGGGCAAATTAAGATGTCTAAACTCAGACTGTTTTAAGTTGCCGTAGGGCGGACTAATTGACGGCTAATTTGGTGGTTTTGCCGGCTACGCGTACGATGTAGATGCCGCGTGTGGGTGCGTCTATGGCCGTTTCTTCGCCTGTGTAGACGTGCTTGCCGTCGATGGAATATACGTCTACCATAGTGCCGGCCTTGGTGCCTACGACGATGATTTGGCCGTTGGAGGCGTATACCTTGGTGTCGTTGTCGGTGACGTCCTCAACGCCTTCACTGCGTTTTTTCCCGACGATGTTCTTGAACCTTCCCCAATTCTTATGATTTTTGTATGCGGACACAGAGCCGGTGGGGACGTATAGAGTGGATCTGTTGTATGTGGCGGTAGTCACGAATCCGCTGTCTTTGACATCCGGGGGTGTGGTTGCCCAGCATTCGATGAAGTCCCATGTTTTCTCACTACTAAGAAGGGCCTGCCCGTCTAACGTCTTCATTGTCGAAGGGAGGGTGATGGATTTGACCTCGGGGATGTTAAAGAGCGCATGCGCCGAGCGGATTATGGTTACGCCTTCGGGGATGTCGATATGTGTGACGGGATGGCTCTTGTCTCCTATATAGATTTTGGAGTAGTAGCAGGTGGGAGACGAGGTGGGCCAGTAGCCGGCAGTCTCGGATGTCTTAAATTTGGCTTGGACAAATGTCGCCATATCGCGGATGACTATGTCTCGTTGGCTACGGTACGCGGTATTCCAGAATGCGCCCTCGCCGAATTCGGCGACAGACTTGCCGATGGTAATGTCGGCGAGGTCGTAGCATGTACGGAAAGCGAGGTTGTCGATGTCTTCGCAGGCATCGTTGATTACTACCTTTTTGAGGCTGGAACAGAGTTCAAAGGCCATGAGGCCGATAGATGTGTTTGTTTCGGGAAGGATAAATTCCGGTCCTAAGCTTGAGCAATCTTTGAAGAAGCGCTGGGGTATCCACTTGATACCCGGAAACAGTTTGACCGATTTCAAACTATAGCATTTTTCGAACATTTGCGTGCTAACGTATTTGGTATTATCCGGGAATGTGAAGCTTTCCAACGACTCACATCCATAGAAAGCGCCATATTGGAAATCTATAGGATTGTATTGGCTCTCGAAGACCACCTCTTTCACTTTTGAGCAGCCCCGAAAGGCGTATGCTCCAACACTTCTTACGCCTTTTTTGAATACGATTTTGACAATGTCCTTGCCCCATGGTCCTCCGTATGGCGCATTGGTATATCTTTCCATATGTCCTACGGACCCTGTGGAACTTGAAGTCCATGTTCCGGATAGAGTCAATACCCCTTTAGCATCGACACTCCATGACACGGTCTTTTCATAGCCGATGGTGCCGCAATATCCCGAAGCGGCGTAAGCCGGTACGGACGAAAGCATTGCTGCAAGGGCTGAGACTGCGAGTAAAGTTCTTAGTTTCATACGCGTTTTTGTGTTTATTTTGTTCGTGAGTAATTGCGTAATCGTTGGGCGGGTTTTTTGTGGAGCAGGAAGCATCCGGCAAACATCGGGACAAAGATAGCAAGAGTCTGGTTTTGTCGCCAAATTTTGGGAGGTATGTTTTTTGTCCGACAAAAAACATATCTGTTTTTCCGTTAAGGTGGACTCGCGAACTGCCGCTTAAGGGAAAAAACAAGGCCGACGCATCGGAGCATCGGCCTTGTGTCATATCGGAATGTGCTCGGAGGATTAGTCCGGCATCATTGTCAGTTGTAGTCGGTTTGCAGTCGGAATTACGCTCTTGGCCCACTCGGCAAGGCTTTGCGGAGTCATGGCCTTGACCGTGGCCGGGAAATCGGCGTTGAGGTCTTGGCCGTAGAAGTCGATGCCGCGAAGTACGCTCATCCAATATCCGTTGTCGCGTTGGGCTTCGTCCCAGTTTTTGAGCATATAGCTGCGAGCCTGGTCTACGGCATCCTGCGAGATATTGGCCGGATCGCAGAGGCTCTTGACGATGCTGTCAACGATATTCATAGTCTCCTTAGCGTTTTCGGGCGCCACGCGGACATATACCGGCATGATGAAATACTCGCGTCCGTCGCCGTTGATGTGCGAAGGAATGCCTATGTGCGTCTTCACTCCGTAGGTCCAGCCGCGTTTTTCGCGCAGCTCCTTGCGCAACATGTCGCCGGCCACCGAGCCGAGTGCGCGGCCGGCCACCATAGAGTTGATGTCCCAATGCGAGTCGTTGTTATAGAAGGTGTAGCATATAGCTTGCTTGACTTCGGCGGGGTGGTGCAGTACTTTGGTGACTTGGCCTTGGACGTATCCCAGCCCTACATCGCCTTCTTTTTCAGGTTGTTTGGCGCGTGCGCCCGATGGCAGCGATGCCAGGTATCGGCATACCAGCGGACGGATGCTGTCGATGTCAAACTTGCCCACGATATAGAAGGTGAAGTCGCCCATATCATCAAAGCGTTCGTGGTACAACTGCATAATTTTGTCGTAATCCACGTCCTTGAGGTCGCCGGCGCGGAGCTTGCGTTCGAGGGGATGGTCGCGGAACACGTTGGAGTGTATCGAGTCGCCCATAGCATATGTGATATTGTTGCGATTGCCCTCGAGTTTGACGCGTTGGTTTTCGATGGCGGCGGTGAAGGCGGCGCTGTCTTTGCAAGCTCCCGTGGCCTTGAGGTAGAGAACCTGGAAGGCAGTCTCGAGCGAAGCCGGGGTGGTACCCACGCCGAGGGTTTCCTCGTTTTTGTCGATAGCGATGACGCTTTTTATATTGGTTCCGGCAAGGCGTTTGCGCAGAGCCGTAGCGTTGAACTCGCCGAAGGCGCCGGCGCCGATGATTTCGTTGGCCATCTTATAGTTGGCGAACATTGCCGGGTCATATTTGGCGGCAAAACCGCCGGTGCTGTAGCCCTGTATGGTTACGCGGTCGGGGTTGTAGTCTGTGGGCATGAGCACCACGTTGATGCCGTTGGATAGCTTCCAACGACGGCTATTGTACGGGCCGGCGGTGTCCTTGACGATTTTGCCGGCTTTGGGCTGCTTGGCCAGTAGGGGAGCATCCACAACCTTGTCTACCCAGGGTGTAAGGGAGGCTGTGTCCACTCCGGTCCAAGCGTCCACGAGGCTTTGCTCGATGGAGGTGTTGGCTGTGCTGTCCGTTCCGGGGATATAAGCCAGCATCGTGACATTAGCGTCGTCATCGCGGATGATGCTGCGCAGATAGACTGTCACCTCGTCCGTGGTGATGGAAGCGAGGACGCCGCGCAGCATCTTGTGGCGTGCTATGGCATCGGGCAATGCGCCTCCGTCGAGGTAGTTGCGCACATATCGGCGTGCATATTCCGTATTGGAGACCTTGTCACGTGTGGCAAAGCGCGAGTCCTCGTCGGCGCGGAAGTCTGTCTTGGCGCGTTCCAATTCGGATTGAGCGAAGCCCAGACGAGCGGCACGTTTCAGTTCGGTGGACCATTGGCTCATAGCCTCGGCTTGACGTCCGGGACGAGCCACGGCGCGCATCAGCAGTGCCGGGGTGCTGCGTACCAGCATCATCGTATTGTCGCCGATGCCGAGGTTGGTGAACGGGGCGTCTGCACGGCTTTCGATTTCGTCAAGACGGTCGGCGAGCATCGAGGTAAGCAGCGATGATACCACTTCGCGGCGTAGGCCGGCTATGGTAAGTGCACTGTCGACCGGCAGGTCGCTGTGCTTGATATATAACATCAGCATCGGGGTGGGTTGTTCGCCGTCATTGACGGCCACGGCTATGGGTTTGGGGTTGGAGGGCAGCTGGGTGGGCGTGAAGCGAGCATCTTCGCGCAGAGGCACATCGGCCCACAGGCGTTCGATTTCGTTAATGACGTGCCGGGGATTTATGTCGCCTACAACGATGACACACTGGTTGACAGGGTGGTACCATCGGTCGTAGAATGTGCGCAGGGTGTCTGTCGGGAAATTTTCGACGACAGACATAAGTCCTATGGGCAGACGGTTGCCGTATTTGCTTCCGGCGAGTATGCGCGGAGCGGCACGCTCAATAAGTCTGTTTGAGGCCTGGGAGTGGCGTTGGCGCCATTCGCCGACAATGACACCGCGTTCCTCATCGATGTCCTTGTCGTCAAGGGTAACATCGCGGCTCCAGTCGCGCAGTATCAGCAGGCACGAATCCAGTGCCGTTGGGCGCTGAGAGGGCACGGCGCAGATGTTGTATACCGTCTCGTCCGTTGATGTGTAGGCGTTGAGGTTGGCGCCGAACTTGACGCCGAGGCCTTGTAGATATTCGATGAGCGAATTGCCCGGGAAGTGCCGTGTGCCGTTGAAGCACATGTGCTCCAGAAAGTGGGCAAGGCCGCGTTGTGACTCGGTCTCGTTGACCGAGCCGACGCGTTGGGCTATGTAGAAATCGACTTGTCCGGCAGGTTCGTTGTTTGCACGAACATAGTATGTCAGGCCGTTGGGCAGAGTGCCGCGGTGTACCGCAGTGTCCAAGGGCAGCGGGCGCAGAGTGGCCCATGCGGACGTCGAGACCATGAGTACGGCGGCGGCCGACATCAGGATTTTTTTCGAAAAGATGTTCATAATTACGTATGTATGAGATTTGTGCTTATGTATATTGTCTTTTGGAGCAAGGTGTCGCATCGTGTTCAGCTCGTCAGAAAGCGATGGTTACTGCGGCTTCGAGCGCATCGCTATCGGCACGTATGCCGTTGTAATGTCCGTGCGCGTATCGCACCTGCGGACGCAGCGCTATACGACCCACGGGAATTGTTACAGCAACGGCTGCATCGAAGGCCGAGGTGCCGGCGGCGAGGACATCATATTGCGACATCATGAGCATGTGCAGGCTGTGGGGGGCATTGGCGGCCGTATACTCAAGGTTGGACGACAATACCGGAGCTACGGAAGCTCCGATATTGAGATGCCCGAGTATGCGGCCTTTCAGCGGTAAGGTGGCGCCCAGGTCTGCCGAGGTAAGCCAGCGCTCGGCTTCCATCTTTTGTCGCGGGCTGATGTACAGTTGCATGGAACGTTGGTATTGAGAAGACAGACGTGCGCTGAACACCGTCATATGGTCGCGTTGCATCACCCAAAGCATTTCGGCGCCTGCATTGCATAGGCGGTGACGGTACATAGACAGGGAGCCTATTTGAGGATATATGCCTGAGGCCGGGTCGCCGAAGATATTCTCAGTGCCTTTGCGCAGACTTGTCGAAGCAAAGGCCATAACGCTCCAAGAATTCAAGTTGCACCGCCATGTGTATCCGGCGCGAGCGTCCAAGGCATAACTTGTGATTTTGGCCATGGGTAGCTTGTTGAGGTCGGTGAGCAGGATATTCATGTTCATGCCGTCGTAGGAGAACGAAGCCGAAGGGCCGGTGCCACCGATGCTGTCGGGTCGCAGGTCGATGCTGACGCCCCATAGGTCGGCGTTGTAATGCGTGGACAATCCCGAGCCGGCAAAGCGTTGATACTGTGTGCCAAGACCGGTGAGGTGGTACACTTTGTCCTGACCCATTTCGCTCTCAAACTTGATGGACGAGGTCTGCTTGTATCGCGTGTAACGTGCGGCAAATCCTGCTATAGCCTTGGGCGACAGAGCCCAAGCGATGCCGGCGCGAGTGCGCAGGTTGGCGGTTACGTTTCGTGGTCGCGGGTCACGACTGCGCCAATGCAGTCCGGCAGTGTAATCCAGCGATACGCCCCATAGTAGCCGTCCGCGACGGTCGCTGTACGACCCGCCGAAGTCGTAAATCTCGTTTTGAATGTCTCCGCCAACGCTGTCCGCCGCCATATATGGGTAGATCATAAAGATGTCCGCCGTTTCGTTCCATACAACATCTCGTGTGGTGCCGCGATGGTACGAGGCGTGTCCTTCGAGTACCATATCGGTGCCGACGCGCGTATACGTGGAAGCACCCACGCCATATCGGTCGAAGCCGCGTCCCAGTTGCGGGGCGATGATGCTGTCGCGGCGCATAGTGCCGTAGTCGATGCCGAGTATGGTCAGTCCGTAGGGATGAGCAAAACTCCGCAAGGCCGGGTTGTCGCCACTGGTAGCATACAGCGCCGGGACGCTGTCGCCTACCCAAGCGGCCACGGCATCGGGCTTGGCATCGGTGGAAGTCGCCGATACGGACAATGCCGCCAGCGTTGCCAGTGCAAAGGTGGTTGTTCGCTTCATTTTATGGGCGTTACTCCGTCATAAGTGCGAGTGTCGGCCGTTTTACCGCTGACGTCCACGGCAGTACCTTGGTTTTCGATTTCGCTGGGAGTGACATGTCCGTTGAAGTCGAGGCTGCTGTTGTTGGTGTCCTGGAATATGGCACGGCCGTTCTCGGTGATGTGCAACAGTTTGCGTCGTACGGCGTGGAAGTAGCGGGTCTTGTCCTTGTCGATGGTGCCGCAGTATGTCCATCCGCTGTCCAGAACGGGTGCGGTTACGGTCCATTTGTAGTCCGATTCGATGCTGAGGTTGACTACATCTACCACCCATTCGTTAGGCAGTCGATAGGCAGACTGACTCATAGGGAAGGTGCCGGCGGAGGTCACTTGGTCGTAGTTGTAGGTGTAATAGTAATCTTTGAGGTAAGTTTCCTTGTCTACGGGTATTCGAGCGATACCGTAAGCCTTAAATCCGCGGTTGTGCAGTATAAAGTAGCTCTTGGTGTAGCAGTACCATTTATCAAGGTTGGGCGTGGGCGTGTCGATATCCATATTCGAGGGACTTGAAGAGATGTCATACCACTCGAAGTTGGCGTGTGAGAGGTTGAAGCTCAGCGGGTTGCCGTTGCGGTGGTCCATGCCTGCATCGGCGAGGATAAAGTATTCGCCGGGTTGCACGGGGTGGTCTTTACCGCTACCGGGAATGGTATAGAGGGCATCTACGGTGATGGCTTGGGCCATGATGTCCGGCTCGAAGTTGAGCTTTTGGGTGGTCAGGAATTTGCTTTCGAAGAATGTAAGTCCGTCGGCATATATTACGTGGTCGGTATTGTTGTACAGCTTGACGTATTGATCTCCGTTGTATTGCTTGCCTGTGGAAGTGACCGTCCCGGTGTAGAATATCTCGGAAATTATCAGGTCGTCTGTTTCGATATTGGAGTATGCGGACAGGGCTATGGACGTCTGTCCGGCGGTGATGTTGACGCTTTGGGCGTTGGCACGCAGGGTTGCTTTATTGCCGTTTGGCAGGGTGTAATGAGCTTCAAATGCTACGTCATATAGTCCGGGCAGGACGCTAAGCGGCTCGTCCTTGCCGAAAGTGTAGTCCTTGCCGGTTGAAACGTTGTGAAAGGTATAGGAAGCGTCTGTCAGGGCGGATGCGTCCACGTCTGACGGAAGGGTGAGTATCACGGACACCCCGATGTTTTGTGCCCCGGGGTCATCATCGCAGGATGTAAGTGTCGGTGTGGCAATGGCGAGCCACAGTAGTGCGAAAATTTTTGTGGGTTTCATATCTTTGATTCTGTGTTTGTTTCGGTGTGTATGTATGTTTGGCGGTGTTGTGTACGGTTGCGCTTCGTTTATAGAGACGTCCTGTTGTTTAGAATGTCAGGTTGGCCTCCATCCCGAAGTATGCCGATGAGTAGCGGCGCAGCAATATGCCGTTGCTGTGGTATGAGGGCAGGTAGTCAATTATGCGGTTTACGAAGGCCGAAATCTTCATCCAATTGCCTATCTTCTTTGTAGCCTTTAGGTTGACATATATTGCCGGTGCCACTGTCTGAGTACGGAAGCTTTCATCGTTGTAGCTGATGATGAGTGTGCGCAGTACAGGGTCTTGAGCATCGGCTTTGGTGTACGTGTGGTACAAGCCGTCGTAGGCGCTGAGATATTGTGAAGGGACGCCGTTTTGGCGCAAGCGGCGTGTCTTGAGCCACCATTGGCATTGGACTGTAGTGGTAAATATAAGACCCCAGCGCCGTATTTGGGTGTCGAACATGAAATTGGTGCTGAATTGCTCGTTGATGCGTCCGTCGTCGGTGGGGTATACGCCAATAAACTTGTCGCTTACGGCGGTATTGCCTATGGTGGCGGAGACGGGCGTCATCATATCTTGCGAGTTGCTGTACCGAGTGCGGAACCATGCGCCGGTGATAATCAGCGACGTTTCGAGGGCCTTCCATCGTACGGTGTTCAGCTGGAACTCGATGCCGCGCTTGTCGATGCGGCTGCCGTTGGTGACGCGCGAATATCCGCCGAGGATGCTCGTATCGGTGTATGGCAGGTCTTCGAGGGCCGGCGGTGCCGTGAGCGTGGTCGGGTCAATGACCGTGGCATCGTAGAGGCGGTAAGCGTAGGCACTGTAACGGGGCGAGTAACGGAAGCCCGAGGACATGTGCTCGTCAAAATAGGTGACGGAGAACTCGTTGCCACGCCAGTTGAAGCCCGCGCGCACTTCCCACTTGCGGTTGCGTGCGGCGCGTAAGTCGTTATTGACGGGGGACTCGACGTATGTACGCAGGTTGATGCGGCTCAGCTTTGACGGGTCGGAGGAACTGTAATAGTTCAGTTGCATAAAGTCCAGGTAGACGTCCTGGGGATACAACTGGTCGGCGGTGGGCATACGCGTTGTCAGGCCCCAACCGCCGGCAATCCAGGGTTTGAAACCGTCGTCGTTGGCTGCGAAACGCCATACGGCATTGACGCGCGGGTCGAGGTATATGCGCCCGCTGAGATACCGTTCGCCGGGCAGTCCGGCCAGTTGGATGGTGCGCAGACCGCCTTGCAGTTCCAAGGTGTTGCGTCCTATCATGGCGGTGAAATTGTCTTCCAGGAACATCGAAACGACGTGCAGCGCCGGGATGTCCTTGAATGCGCGCGGACGTGTCTGCCATGATGCCGAAAGCGGACGCTCGAGGTCGTAGACCTGTCCGTCGCCGATATTTTTCGAGAGGGTGTATTCGGCGCCGAGCTTCCAAGCGTGGCGTGCCACGTCCGAGCCCAGAGCGCCTCCGGCGCGAGCCTTCAGGTATAGGCTTAGCGGCTGTCCGTCGTTGGTGTAATCGGCGATGTATTCGCCCAGCAACAGCTTGCCGTCATGCACTCCCGAATCGTAAGACGTAGGGGCCACGGCGGCGCGGCGCGGCGATACCAGCAGCGTGCGTTCCAGCCGGTCGTGCTGGTAAGAGAAGGCTGTGGAGATGTGCACTGCGCTTAACCACAAAGTTTTCTTGAAGTTAAAGTTTAGGTTTGAGGTCAGGGCTATGCGATTGTAGCGTGTTCGGTATTCGTCTACGCGGTTATAGTTGATGTCGGGGTCGACTTTGGCGTTGTCGAAACTGCCGGTGTAGTCGGCGCTGATATTCCAAAGCGTGGTGACGGCCGAGGCGTCCCAATGCAGGTGCGAGCGCAGCGAGGCGTTGGCACGTTTGTAGTTCTCGAGGTTGTCGCGCGGGTCGGTCTTGCTATCCAGCCATCCGGCATCGATATTGAGCACGTGCTTGCCCAAGGCCAGACCTTTGCCGAAGGAGAAGAGTTTGGAATACTCGTCCACCTTCAGACGTGCCGTGAACGGTGTGGCACGCGCTATGCGCTTGATATTGACTACGCCGGAGGTGAGGTTGCCGTATTCGGCCGAGGGAATGCCGCGCACAATTTCTACGCTTTCGATGTTGTCCGTGGATATGGTGCGCATATCGACACCGCGGTTGGTAACGTCGCGTCGGCTCTCGGGGTCGGAGGTCGTAGACCCGGGTATGCCCTGAATATTTGCATCGGTATTGATGGGCGCTCCGTCTACCACAAATGCGGTGCCCATAGAAGTTGTGGCGTATTGCGAAGACAGCGAACTGCGCTCGCCGGTGGCGCTTACGGCGCCTGTCTCACGCAGCGTGATGGTGTTGGCCGATCCCATATCGGGATTCTTGGATATTCCGCCGGGCAGCAGCTCAAGGATATCGGTGAAACTGGTGGGTTGCAGATGTTCCATAGCCGAGCGGTCGATGCGCGACGAGGTGGTCATACCGCGATTTTCGCGTGCGGTGACGGTTACTTGTCCCAAGACGGTAGTGGAGGTCTCCAGCTTGATGTACAAAGCGACGGCATCGGCGAGCGTAACGGTTTGGCTCTTGGTGGCATAGCCGACGTAGGATGCCGTGACGGTGTATTTGCCGCCGGGGATGTCCATATTCCAACGTCCGTCGGCATCTGTGGCCATGACATGCTTGCCCGGATTGACTTCGATGGAGGCAAAGGCCAGCGGCTCGCCGTCGGCTTTATCGACAACGCGTCCGCTAAGGCGCACGGCCAATGCGGCGGGTATTGCGGCTGTTAGGACAAGTATTATCGCGAATATGCGCTTGATAACAGGGGTGCTCATGTGTATGTTCTGTGGCAAAGTGCCGTTAAGTGCGGTAAATCAGCGGCACCAAGAGCCGAAAAATTCTTGAAAATAATGCGCCTGAATGCCGAATACAAAGTTACGTAAACTATGTAAAACGTACAATCATTAAATGTCGGTATTTTCGGCCTTTTGCCGAATTTTTTTTAGCGTCGTCATACCTACTTTTATGTATGGTCGTGCCTGTGGTTAAGTTCGGCGCCGTCTTTCGTTGCATCTGCGGGCAAACAATGTCGCTTGTACAATGCCGCGGCACAGCAGGTAGGCGTTGAAGGCCAGCCATAGCAAGTCGTTGGAGGATAGCGCAATGCCGCTGTATCCGAGAGCCGGAATTCCGGTATCTATGGCAAAAAATACAAGCATGGCGGCGGCCATAGACACCAGCATCTGCCGGGTCAGTGTCAGCCCTACGAAAACCCCGTCCCAAACAAAGGCCATAAACCCGCAAATAGGCACGGCTGCGGCCCACGGGAGATACTCGGCTGCTGCGGCGCTGACCGTTGCATCATCGGTCAGTAGTCCGAGTATGGCGTTGCCGCCTACGGCATATAGCAATGAAACAACAGTCGAAAGCGCTATGCCCCAAAGCAGCAGCATACGCACACAGCTGCGTAACGAGCTCTTGTCTCCGGCACCGTAGAAGTGCCCGGCCAGAGCCTCGCCCGCAAAGGCAAAGCCGTCCATAAAGAACGAGAACAGCATAAACAGCTGCATAAGTAAGGCGTTGGCTGCCAGAACATCGGCACCTATGCGTGCGCCTTGGCGTGTAAACCATAGGGTGACGCAAACCAGGCATAGTGTGCGCAGGAAGATGTCGCCGTTGACGCGAAAAAATCGCCCGAGCGAAACTCCGGCGTGGCGTATGGCCTTGCGTAGAGGAGGCAAGACTGCCCGACGTCGCAGCTTTGCGCTGATTATCAGCCCGGTGACAGCACCTATCCATTGAGATATTGCAGTGCCCAAGGCGACACCTTCGATGGCCATGTCGAGCGCGTATACCAGAGCAAGCGACAGTATGACGTTGAGAACGTTTTGCACCACGGCCATCAGCAGCACCGGACGCGTGTCCTGCATTCCGGTAAACCATCCGGACAGCGAATAGGTGGCCAATACCGCAGGCGCGCCCCAAATGGCGGTGCCGAAGTACAGCCGTGCTTGCTCGACGGTGTCGCCGCCTTCGGGTGCCATGAAGGCTTGCATCGCATTGGCGATAAGCCCCGAAAAGGCAATCATAGGCAATGATAGCGCCAGTGCCACGGCCAAAGCACGAGCCAACGTGCCGGCCATGGCGGCCTTGTCGCCGCTGCCGTGGGCTTGCGCCGTGAAGCCCGAGGTGCCCATACGAAGGAAGTTCGTAAGCCAATACAGCATATTGAACATCGCGCCGCCCATAGCCACGGCTCCTATGGACGTCATTCCGCCCAAATGTCCCACGATGGCCAAATCGACCATAGCCATCAACGGCGTGGTGACGTTGGTGGCTATGGATGGCCATGCCAGCGCGATGATGCGCCGGGACATGGCGGGGGATTTATGCGATGTACGGTTGTTCGTCGGTTACTTGGCCTTGCGGGATGAAATGTAAAGGTAGGCGATGATACATGCGTAGGCGACTATGCCGAGTACCTGAGGCTGGAATTCGCCGCCGTTGGTGGGCGCTTCGTGTCCGCAAAGTACGGTGATGGCCGAGAATACGCCGAAGAGGGCGCCGCCGGCGATAAGTCCGGAGGATATCAGCGTGCCACGGTCGCTACGGCGACGGCAAACTTCTTTATCTTTGGACGAACGTCCTACAAACCAGGATATCAAGCCGCCGACAAGCATCGGGGTGTTGAGGTGCAACGGCAGGAACATACCAAGGCAGAATGCCAGGGCGGGGACGCCTAACCAGTTGAGTAATATGGCAAGTATGGCGCCGACGATATACAAAATCCAGGGTGTCGAACCGCCCATCATCATGGGCTCGATGACACTGGCCATCGCGCTTGCCTGAGGTGCGGCCAGGCCGTTTTCGCCGAAGCCGTAGACCTTGCTCAGCATCAGTATAACGCCGCCGACGGTGGCTGCACTTACCAGAGTGCCGAGGAATTTCCAGCTTTCCTGCTTGCGCGGGGTCGAGCCGAGCCAGTAGCCGATTTTGAGGTCGGTGACGAAGCCGCCGGCCATGGACAGCGCGGTGCAGACCACGCCGCCGAGTACCATAGCAGCCACGATGCCGCTGGTGCCGTTGAGACCTATGGCGACGAAGACGGCGGAGGCTATGATGAGCGTCATCAGGGTCATACCGCTTACGGGGTTGCTACCTACGATGGCTATGGCGTTGGCTGCCACGGTCGTGAAGAGGAAGGCGATGACCGTAACCACCAGCCATGCGATAGCGGCCTGCCAGAAGGTGTGGATTACTCCGAGCCAGAAGAACAGCAGCACAGCCACCAGCGCCAGAGCTATGAAGTAGGTGATGTGTTTCATCGAGATGTCCAGTTGCCAGCGGACGGGCTTTTGGGCGGCTGTTTTGCCCTTGAATTCCTTGGAGGCGAGACCCACGGCTTCGCGGATGACGCCCCAGGACTTGATGATGCCGATGATACCGGCCATGGCTATACCGCCGATGCCGATACCGCGTACTTGCTTGAATATCTCATCGGGCATCATCCCGGCAAATTGAGGCGAGCCGAATTCGCTGCCCATCAGCGGAATGATGAACCACCATACGAAGATACTGCCGGCAAAGATAACGAAGGCATATTTGAGGCCTACGATGTATCCTAAGCCGAGGACGGCAGCGCCGGTGTTGCACGAGAAGACAAATTTGAATTTGTCGGCTATGGCGTGTCCCCAGCTGTAGGCTGTAGTGGTGATGGTTTCGGACCATACGCCGAAGGTGGCAACGATATAGTCATAGAGACCGCCGATGAGGGCTGCGACAATCAGCACGCGCGACTGCGACTGAGCACCGGAGGCGTTGCCGCTGATAAGTACCTGCGTGGTGGCCGTCGCTTCGGGGAAGGGATACTTGCCGTGCATATCCTTGACGAAGTAGCGTCGGAAGGGGATGAAGAAGAGTATGCCCAGCACGCCGCCGAAGAGCGAGCTCAGGAATATCTGTAGGAAGTTGACCGAAATATCGGGGAACTTGGCTTGCAGGATGTACAGTGCCGGCAGGGTGAAGATGGCGCCGGCAACGATGACGCCCGAGCATGCGCCGATGGATTGGATGATGACGTTTTGGCCCAGAGGATTTTGGACTTTACGCCAGTTGCTGAAGCCTACGGCTATGATGGCGATGGGTATGGCGGCCTCGAATACTTGACCGACTTTAAGGCCGAGATATGCGGCTGCGGCACTGAATACCACTGCCAAAATCAGGCCCATAATGACGGAGTAGGGCGTGACTTCGGCGTATTGGCGCGCGGGGTGCATCACGGGACGATAGTTTTCGTCTTTGCCCAGTTCGCGGAAGGCGTTTTCGGGCAGGTCGACGGGGTCGGCGTCCGCCGGAGGACAGGACTCCGTCGTGGTGTAAGGCGCTTGTGTCTTTTGCTCGAAGATGGCATCGGGGTCGGATGCCGGGACTTTTGTACTCATAATACTATATGGAACTAAGGTGCGTATATGCGTTTAGAATGTGGTTGTCGATTAGCGGCGACGACGGCGGCTTTTCTTCTTGGATGAGCTCTTTTTGTCTGACTTGACGTCCTTGGAGGGTATGGTAAGCGTCTGCCCGGCTCGGATGTCGTCTCCGGAGATGTTATTGGCGCTACGCAGTTGTTCGACGGTGACGCCATATCGCTTGGCTATCTTGGTGAGGTTTTCGCCCGAGGAGACTTTGTGCTTGACGGGTTTGCTCTCGGTCTTCTTGCGCGAGTTTTTGCGGCCGTTGTCATTTTTCTTGTCGTTGTTTTTGGCGTTGGACATTGCATCGGTCACTTGACGTGTCTGAGGCGTGGGCTCGACTGTCTCGTCGGTCTTGGCGACGGGCGTCGTATCGGCCTTGGTGTCGGGTACGGCTACCTGCGGCTTATTGTCGGTCGTTGTGCTATCGGTTTGAGCCGGGGCGGGTACGTAGCGGCGCTGTACGGTGTTGATGCGCAGTGTCTGGCCTCGGCGGACGCGGCGGCCTATGCCGTTGGTGCGTCGTATGGATTGCTGGCTGACACCGTAGCGGCGTGCAATGGACGCAAGATTTTCGCCGCGGCGTACTTTATGGTATTTGACAATGACTTCTTCGATATATTGTCCGCCGTCTTCGGAGGTAATGGAGGCGCCGGTGGAGGGCTCGACGACATCGCGACGTGCATACAGCTCTGCATTATGGTTGACGATGGAGTCTTCGTTGGCTATGTAGCAATAGGCTTGGATGTTGGGGAGGATGAGCGCGTAGGGATGTATGTCTCCGGGGATGACGTCGGTGCGGTACTGGGGATTGAGTACGCGCAACTCGTCCATGGATATGCCCATGACGTCCGAAATCTGCCGGAAATGAACGCGTTTGTTGACGTGTACGGTGTCGGTGACGATGGGTCGCGATGCCAGTGCCGGCGAGATGTTGTGGTGGTTGTAATAGGTCATAGCGTAGTTGGCGGCTATGAATGCCGGGATGTAGTCGCGTGTCTCACGGGGTAGGAAGGGATATATCTCCCAGAAGTCTTTTTTGCCTCCGCCGGCGCGGCGCAGTGCTTTATTGACGTTGCCGGGGCCGCAGTTGTAGGCGGCTATGGCCAGCGACCAATCGCCGTAGCTGTTGTATAGTTGTTTGAGGTAGCGTGCCGCAGCGTCCGAGGATAGGTAGGGGTCGCGGCGCTGGTCTACCAGCGAATTGATTTCGAGTCCCATGCCTTTGGCCGTATCAAGCATGAATTGCCATAGTCCGGTGGCGCCGACACGCGATACTGCCGTGGGGTTGAGTGCCGATTCGATAATGGGCAGGTACTTGAGTTCCATGGGCATGCCGTACTTGTCCAGTGCTTGTTCGAAGATAGGCATGTAATAGAGGCTCATGCCAAGCATCGATTCGACCAACGACTTCTTGCGCTCGACATACATATCTATGAAAGCACGTACAATCTTGTTGTAGGGCATTTCCATGACGGTAGGCATCCGTTGCAGGCGGTCGATGTATTCCCGGTCGGTGGTGGGGACGTTGGCGCGTCGGTCGGCGTTTCGGTCGAGTACGGCGTAGTTGGTCAGATACCAGTTCTGCATCATCTTGTGCGTATCGATTTCGAAGCTTTCGGGAACAACGATGTTGTCGGCGCTGATGGTATCGGCGGCTATGGAGCGCACGGTCAGTGCGGCGGAGGATGCCGTGGTGCCGAGGATGGCGGCAACGGCGGCGGCTATAAGTTGTGTCTTTATTTTGGACATTGGCGAGGGATTGGTTTTTGCTTTAATGGTTGGTTAGGATATGTGGGAATGTGGGCTTGCTGTTGTATATCAAAAACTTATGGCCCAGCAGAGCCCGAATCCCGGGAGCCGTGATCGTGCATCGGGTATTACGGCCGGGTGAACGTCCATGGATAGGTCGGGAGTGATGTCAAAATGCGATAGCGAGGCATCGACGTAGGCGTCGAGCATCGCCAGCAGGTACACTCCGACCATAGATATGATGCAGAGGTCGCGGTTGCGACGGTAGAAGTCTTTGCGGCTTTTGAGCAGATTGGTGAGCCATTGCTTGTCCAGCGAGTCTTCGGTGGTGGTGGGCGGAAAGAAGTTCATGTACGACCGTGTGGTTGGGTCGTTGTCCAAGATGTCGCGATAGGCTTGCTGGTAGTCCTTGAGCATCTTGTTGTTCCAGGATACGCCGTAGCCCAAGCCCATAAATCCGCCGGCTACGAGTGGCAGTTTCCACCACCGACGGTTGTAGATTTGGCCCAGTCCGGGGAATAGTGCCGACATCCATACGGCGCGGGTGGGCGAGGGATTGAAGGCGACTTCGCGCTCTTCCCATAGGTCGTAATCGCCGAAGGGGTCAAATTCGCCGACGACGCTGAGTGTGTCCGAGCCCAGGATGCTGCTGTCGCCGAGGGCCACGGGCTTTTCGACGGTCATAGGCATTTCCATGACCGCGGTACGCAGCGTGTCGCTTTCGGACGGGGTCTGGCTGCCGGCCTTTGCGGGGACGGCGGCACAGAATACCACGGCGACCGTGGCAATCAGTCGTAATAATATGTGTGCCCGTCGGCTCAATTTGCTGCGGGTTTTAGCGAGTCGAACATTGTGATGAGGCGTTCCAGCTCGTCGTCGTTGGCAAAGGGGAAGGATATTTGGCCTTTGCCCGAGCGGTTGCAACTGAATTTGACCTTGGTATGGAAGGTTGAGGACAGTTGTTTGCCCAGGACGTCGAAGTCTCCGGCGGAGTAGCGCGAAGCGCCTTTATGCGTATCGTCGCCGGCCTTGGCGGCGGAATCGCCTTCTTGGTACTGACGCGCAAGTTCCTCGACGCGGCGCACGGACAGTCCCTTGCGCAGGATTTCGTTGTACAGTTTGAGCTGGAGCGCGGGTTTGTCTATAGTGAGCAGGGCGCGCGCGTGTCCCATGTCTACTCGTTTGTCCCGCAGGCCGAGTTGCACCTCGGCGGGCAGGCGCAGCAGGCGCAAGAAGTTGGCGATGGTGGCGCGTTTCTTGCCTATGCGCTCGCTCAGGCGTTCCTGAGTCAGATTGTACTGGTCCAGCAATTTCTTGAAAGTCAGGGCTATTTCGATGGCGTTGAGGTCTTCGCGTTGGATGTTCTCAATCAGCGCCATTTCGGTGAGCTCGGCCTCGTTGGCGGTGCGTATGTACGCCGGCACATGGGTGAGCCCGGCACGTCGGGCGGCGCGGAAACGGCGTTCGCCGGCGATAATCTGGTAGCTGTCGGGTCCGGTCTTGCGCAACGATAGCGGCTGGATGATGCCCAATTCGCGTATACTTGCGGCCAGTTCGTCCAAGGCGTCTTCGTCGAAGGTGGTACGGGGCTGGTCGGGATTGGGCTGTATCTGGGACAGGGGTATGTCGTTGATGGCCGAAGATCCGCGTGCGGGGACATCGTCCATGGTGATGAGCGAGCCTAATCCGCGGCCTAAGGCGCTGTGTTTCTGTGTCATGATGGTGCTTTCGAATAGAGGTTCGGTGATTAGGACTGCTTGGCGGCGTGCTTGGCGATGATTTCTTTGGCCAAGGCTACGTGCGAGGTTGCGCCGCGGCTCTCGGGATCGTACATCAGCACGGGCAGTCCGTGGCTGGGAGCTTCGCTGAGCTTGATGTTGCGCGGTATTACTGTGTCAAAAATCATGTCGGCGAAGTAGGTCTTCAATTCTTCGTAAATTTGGTTGGCCAGGCGCAGACGCGAGTCGTACATTGTCAGCAGGAAGCCCTCGATTTCCAATTCGGGGTTGAGACGTTTCTTGATTATACGTATCGTGTTGAGCAGCTTGGAAATACCTTCGAGTGCAAAGTATTCGGCCTGCACGGGGATGATGACGCTGTCGGCAGCGGTGAGGGCATTGACCGTAATCAGGCCCAGCGACGGCGAGCAGTCTATGAGGATGTAGTCGTACTTGGCGCGTATCGGCTCGAGAAGTTTGGAGAGCACGCGTTCGCGCTCGGGTTGGTTGATGAGTTCCAATTCGGCGCCTGCCAAGTCGATGCGGCTGCCTATCAATTCGAGGCCTTCGACGCAAGTCTTCACCTGAGACCCGTCCAAGGGATAGCCGTCTACCAGGCATTCGTATATGGACGATGTCATCGATGCGGGGTCGATGCCGTAGCCGCTGGTGGCGTTGGCCTGGGGGTCGGCGTCGATGATAAGCACCTTTTTGCCCTCGGCAGCGAGGCTGGCGGCGAGGTTGATGGTCGTAGTGGTCTTGCCCACTCCGCCTTTTTGGTTTGCTATTGCAATGATTTTACCCATATATATACTATGTGATATGTCCGGAAATATGTGCGTGTGCATTAGGTGGATGCCGCGTGGACATACCCCGAAATGCAGTGTGTGTAGTTCCGCGCCTATATTGCGGACGCCTATGCGTCGCTACCGAGCCGAAACTCCGGGACGGACTTTGCGGCATAAGCGCGGCAAAACAGGTTTCGCCGCGTGGAACGCTATGTTCCACGTTTTGGCACCGCAAATGTAGTTAAAAATCGGACAAGTACAAACGGCTGACACCCCTAATGTTGATAAATTGCCGTGGGGTGTAGATAACTTTTTTGCACTTTTCAAGTTCTTTCAAACTACGTAAGCTATTTTCACGCTCACGACGTGTGTTCCGGACGGTTTCGGTGGGGTGTATATGCGGCTAAGACATTATATAAAGACGCCGACAAGCGCAATAAAGACGCCGACAAGCGCACCGGGACATGTGTCCGTGTGTGCCTGTCGGCGTATGACGTGTCGGGACTGTACTCGGCCTTTGCGATGAGTGCCGCATAATCGAGGTCGAGCCTCGAGCCGGGGATGCTTAGTCGTCGAAGTCCGGGAGCTCGTAGTAGGGGATGTCTACCAGACGGAGGTTGAAGCGCAGTGCCGTGTAGGGCTTGATGACGCCGTTGCTTTTGGTGCCGTATGCCTGGGCGTAGGGGATGAGCACTTCGACGCTGTCGCCTACGTGCATGTTTTGTACGGCAAGTTTCCATCCGGCAATCATAGCGTCGTCGTTGAGGCGTGAGCGGAAGATGCCGTCTCCGTAGGTCTTGACGTTTGTAGACGAGTCTACGGGTGTGCCGTCATATAGATGCAGGTGGTAGCGGACATCGGTGGTCGAGGTGGACAGCGGCACGAGGTTCTCGGTGTGCGGTCCGTCGATGGTGTGCATCAGGACGTATGCGGAGACATCCCACGGCGCCACCACTTTTGTGTAGTAGGGCGTTCCGTCGGTATTGGTGCGCTTGGCCTGAGCCTCTATCCAGGAGATATTGGCGTTGCGCCACTCGGCGTATTGGTCCCAGAGCTGCTCGTTGTCGTTGTCGCTGCATGCGGTCTGGAATACGGCGGCTCCGGCAGCGAGTGCTATGAGGAGTATTGAATGTATGCGTTTCATTGACAGTGTCTTGTGTGTGCGTTGTGTGTCGCGACAGTGATGTCGCGTGGTTTTAGTCGTCGAAGCTGACCGTTACGGCTTTTTGGGCGCTTGCATCGGCTTGGAAGCCTTGCATCTTGTCAAATCCGAAGAGCCCGGCAAAGATATTGGCCGGGAAGCGGCGTATGGCGACGTTGTAGGTCTTCACGGCTTCGTTGTAGCGTGTACGTGCGGTGTTGATGCGGTTTTCGGTGCCTTCGAGCTGCACTTGCAGGTCCTTGAAGTTTTCGTTGGCTTTGAGATCGGGGTATGCCTCGTGTACGGCATTGACGTAAAATCCGAGAGCGCGGTTGGCGGCTTCGTATTTGGACATATCGGGGCCTTGGCTGCGCGGTCCGCCAAAGGCTTGTGCGGCGTCTTGTGCAGCCATCAGCGAGTCTTGTGCCTGCTGTACGGCGGGCGCCAGGGTGCCGGTGCGCATTCCGGTGACGTTGGCCAGGGTGCCGCTCTCGTGCTTGGCGTAGCCCTTGACGGTGTTTACCAAGTTGGGTATGAGGTCGAAACGGCGCTGGTATGATGTCTGGACATCGTTCCAGGCTTGGTCTACGGCTTCCTGCTTGGAGACCATAGAGTTGTAAGTGCATCCGCCGCCGAGTACGAGTACCAGGAGGACGAAGATGACGACGCCCCAGATGATGTTGGATTTCTTGGCGGGGGCGCCGGAAGAGGGGGAGGTGAAGCTAAATGCCATTGTCGGTATTTATTGGTTATTTAATAATGTGTATCGGTGTCGTTAGTGTCGTATCATCAGCGACGGCGTAGGCATCGGAAGCTGTTTATCCGAGGCGACGCAGCAGTCCGTTGAGGCTTACGCGGTCGTGGATAAGGCTGTGCAGGTCGGCGATGTTGACGCGTGTCTGAGCCATGGAGTCGCGCTCGCGCAAGGTGACGGTATTGTCTTCGAGCGTCTGATGGTCGACGGTGATGCAGAAGGGGGTGCCGATAGCATCCTGACGGCGATAGCGCTTGCCGATGGAGTCTTTTTCGTCGTAATGTGTGGCGAAGTCGAATTTGAGGTCGTTGACGATTTCGCGTGCTTTTTCGGGCAGTCCGTCTTTGCGGACCAGAGGCATTACGGCGCATTTGACGGGTGCCAGCGGCTCGGGCAGGTGCAGCACTACGCGGGTCTCGCCGTTTTCGAGGGCTTGTTCTTCGTAGGACGAACATAGCACGCTCAGGAACATTCGGTCGACGCCTATGGATGTCTCGATGACGTATGGTGTGTAGCTTTCGTTGAGCTCGGGATCGAAGTATTGTATCTTCTTGCCGGAGTATTTTTCGTGCTGCGACAGGTCGAAGTTGGTGCGCGAGTGTATGCCTTCGACTTCCTTGAATCCGAAGGGCATACGGAATTCGATATCGGTGGCGGCGTTGGCGTAGTGTGCCAGTTTGTCGTGGTCGTGGAAGCGATATTTTTCATCGCCCATGCCGAGGGCTTTGTGCCAGGCCAGACGCCATTTTTTCCATTGCTCGAACCACTTGATTTCCTCGCCGGGACGTACAAAGAATTGCATCTCCATCTGCTCGAATTCGCGCATACGGAAGATGAATTGGCGAGCGACAATCTCGTTGCGGAAGGCCTTGCCTATCTGCGCGATGCCGAAGGGTATGCGCATACGGCCGGTCTTTTGGACATTGAGGTAGTTGACAAAGATGCCCTGAGCTGTCTCGGGACGCAGGTATACGGTCATGGCGCCGTCGGAGGTGCTGCCCATTTCGGTGCGGAACATCAGGTTGAACTGACGCACGTCGGTCCAGTTCTTGGTGCCGGATATGGGGCAGACGATTTCTTCGTCAATGATGATTTGACGCAATTCGGCCAAATCGTTGTCGTTCATAGCTTTGGAGTAGCGCTCGTGTAGTGCGTCGCGCTTGGCTTGATGCTCGAGTACGCGGGCGTTGGTTTGACGGAACATTGCTTCGTCAAAGCTGTCGCCAAAGCGTTTGGCGGCTTTCTTGACTTCTTTGTCAATCTTATCGTCGTATTTGGCTATCTGGTCTTCGATGAGCACGTCGGCGCGATAGCGTTTCTTGGAGTCGCGGTTGTCTATCAGGGGATCGTTGAAGGCGTCCACGTGTCCCGAAGCCTTCCAGATGGTCGGGTGCATGAAAATGGCCGAATCCAAGCCCACGATATTCTCGTGAAGCAGGGTCATCGCTTCCCACCAGTAACGTTTGATATTGTTTTTGAGTTCGACGCCGTTTTGGCCGTAGTCGTACACTGCGGCGAGGCCGTCGTAAATTTCGCTGGAGGGGAATACGAAGCCGTACTCTTTGGCGTGCGAAACTATCTTCTTGAAGACATCTTCTTGTTGTGCCATATCTATATTTAATTAGCTGTGTTATTTGCAATTGGTGTGCGCCGTCATATCGACAGCGCAAAATATCGTGCAAATATACGAAAAATTCCGCCATCCCCGCATCCGTCCCAGCCGTTTTAGCCTAATTTAATAATGTAATGGTGGGTAAAGACTTGTCAATTACAGTGGCGTTTTGTAGGGATGCAATGCATTGCGCCCCTACCGGGCCTATATCCGCGCCCTCTCTGTTGAGTGTAATAAATTCCAAAGTTCTCTATTGATCTTTTTTAGTGGACACTAAAGATATAAATCCGTAAATTTACATAATTGTGTAGTTGTTTCATTGTAAAAGTTTGGTAGATCAATATATTATATGTACTTTTGCACAAAATATCTCTATTGATATAATATGCAATATGAAATATAATATTGATAAAGTAGTTGATTTTCTTGCCGAACTGACAGGTAGTGAAGTAAGGATGTTCGCTCATGAAAAAAAGAATGATAGTAAACTTGCTATAGCAATTGCTTGCTGCTATACTTTTTATGATGTTGAGCTTATGGAGACGATAGTTACCATAGCGGTGCCCACCGAGTTTGATAGCATTTCTCCGATGCAGCTATCCAAACATCAGACAAAGATGATGGAAGTATTCCACCATCCGGTTGTGTTTGCTCTTGAATCAGTCGCATCATATAATCTGTCGAGGCTAACCCATGCCAAGGTAAATTTCATTGTTCCGGGCAAACTTGTTTTCATTCCAAGTCTTCTCATCGTGCTGCGCAAAATGAGGAACAAGTCTAAGGTGATGCCAAATAAAATGCCTCCTGTTGCTCAGATGCTGGTAATATATCATCTGGTAATGAGTCCGATTGATGGTTTTAATACTTCGGAAATAGCTGAGCTTGTGGGTTTAGCGTACCCAACAATTAATGTCGCTCTAAGGTGGCTTGAAGCCAATAATATAATTACTCTTGTCGGAGGCAAACAGAAATCTGTTCAAATAGTATTGAATAAGATGGACTTATGGAATAAATCCCTTCCACTGATGTCGTCTCCTATAGAACGCACTCTTTTCGCTGACATAAAACCTACGGGAAGTTTGATGTCCGGTGAAACAGCAATGGGGCATTATACCATGCTTGCAGAGCCAACAACCCCTGTTGTTGCAATTGACAAAGTGACAGCCAAAGAGAATGCTGCAATAATGAGCAAACAATACGGGGACATAAAGGTCGAAGTATGGAAATACTCTCCGTCGTTGTTGTCAGAAATCGGAATAGTAGACAAACTTTCGCTTTATCTGTGCATGAAAGATAGCGATGATGAAAGAGTACAGTTAGAATGTGATACTTTAATTGAAGATATGAAATGGTGACAGGAATTGAACGCTGGAAGGAATACTTCATTGATTATAAAGACAAATATGTGCTAATAGGTGGTGCTGCGTGCAATTTGCTTGAAGAGGAGTTTGATATGAATCCTCGTGCGACGAAGGATCTTGACCTTGTCCTTGTTGTTGAAGCCCTTACACCTGATTTCGGATTACGTTTGTGGGATTTTATCAAAGCTGCCGATTATGGTCACCGAAACAAAGGAGAAAACGAATTCAAACACGAATATTATCGTTTTACCAATCCTCAAGACAAGACCTATCCGAAGCAAATAGAGCTTTTTGCAAGAACTACAGGCATTCTAAACCTTCCGCCGGATGTACATATAGAACCGATTAGCGTTGGAGAGGACCTCTCCAGTCTGTCTGCAATTCTAATGGATGACGACTACTATGCATTCACGATTGAGCATAGCAGATATATTGACGACATCCATGTCGCAAATCCGGAGGCTCTAATTTGTTTGAAAGCTAAAGCATATACGGAGATGCTGGATAGAAAAGCAGAAGGCGAACAGGTAGATAGTCGAGATATCGAGAAGCATAAGAAAGATGTGTTTAGGCTGATTGCTATGCTGCCGCAGGATTCTCACTTTACACTTCCTGAAAAGTTGAAAAACGACATAAAAGACTTATATCAAAGAATAGGAGAACTACCAAATACCGATTTCTTCAAAAATGCAAAGCTTAGAGGCTTGAATGCCGAGCGACTTCTTGAGCTTCTCAATACGGCTTTTATAAGATAAATACTGATACATATCCCGGTACTTAATAATTTTACAAAGCGCCGTAATGTCGCCATTATTAGCCGGATTGGGATGCTTTTGTGCATGTCTGAAATTGTGGGCCTTTGCGTTGTGGGCTTTTACGGTTTTGAACACCCATCGTAAGCCCGGATGCGTTCAGCACCACCTATTTCACGCTATGGCAATGCGAATTAGCACACAAAGCGAGCGCGGATATCGGGAGGCAATAGCCGCCGACATCCGCGCTTTTCAGGTGAGTATGATAAGTGAATCAGTTCAGATTTTCAGCTTCTTGCGACCTTGCGGCGATACGAGGATGTAGACGCCGTGGGGAAGGGCATCGGCGGTGATTTCCGTTTCGTGCATACCGCTGCCGACGCGTACGCCTTGCAGGTTATACACCTCGTAGACCGCGTTCTGCGTGTCCACGCACACATCATCTACGCCGTTATACCCTAATATATTCAAGAAATCCTTCCATTGGTTGGCTGTCTTGTACTTATTGATAGATTCTTCCGGGACAAGCAACTGACAAGATGTTTTATCAACATTTGAAAATGCACCATAGCCACAGGTGGGCGGTTCAACGGCCAGAGAGACCAGCTTTGTCAGCCCGGAGCAGCCTTCGAAGGCCCGGTCGCCGATTGAAGTGACGGAATTGGGAATGGTAGTATTCTTGCAACCAACGATTAATTTGTTCGTGGATGTCTCTATAATTGCATTACAATTGTCGCGAGAATCATATGTGCCATTATTTTTGTCAACTGTCACGGAAGTGAGGCCGGAGCAGCCGCCGAAGGCGGCTTCGCCGATATAAGAGACGGAATTGGGGATGGTCACGGAAGTGAGCCCGGAGCAGCTGGCGAAGGCGTATTCGCCGATATAAGAGACGGAATTGGGAATGGTCACGGAAGTGAGCCCGGAGCAGCTGGCGAAGGCGTATTTGCCGATATAAGAGACGGAATTGGGAATGGTCACGGAAGTGAGCCCGGAGCAGCCCCGGAAAGCGTTATCGCCGATTGAAGTGACTGAATATGTTGTTCCGCTGTAAGTTATAGATTCAGGGATGATAATGTTACCTACATATGCATCCTTGTTGTCTGAGGTATAGAGCCCCATATATGTAACACTTGCTGTTTTGTCGTCATTGTTGAGATCATAGTAAATTCTATCAACTTTGCAGTCGTAGGCGAGGGCGTAGAAAGATGAGAAGATCAATAGGATGAGTAGGAGTGCCGGTCGGATGATTGTGTGAATAAGATGGCCGGGGATGATAGACGTGTGGTCGGGTTGGGATGCGGGATATTGCATCGCCGAGGTTTCGGCATGTGCCGGTTTTTCATTTTTGAGGTGTTTGAGTAGTGTCATAATGTCACTCTGGGGTTTTTGGCCCGGACAACGTCCTGCCCGGATGTTGATATGCAAAAAAGCGTGGACGTCTGTATCTGTTGCCGCCCGACGAACAGAGGCTTCTCGCATTGCCCTATCAAAGTCGGACGGCAACGTGCAGAAGCCACGCTGATATATGCAATAGCGGCATCCGGACGCGTTCCTCGCGAAACGTCGTACAGGATGGCACGGAATTACATATCCACGGGCATCTACCGTTGCTCAACCCTTGACTTTGATATGAAATTTTGCGAGAATTCCTGTTCGTCAAGAATCAGCGCGGATAAACGCTTTTATATATGTCTGTTGTGACTCCGCATCTCAATGGTTGGGATTTTGGCGCCAATCAACGCCGCAAATTTAAGCCTTTATTTTTAGGTGGACAATAGTCGGCAGATAATTTTTTGAGAAATGCGATAAACAAAGCGGGCGGCGGGACCCGGAAGGGGTTCCGCCGCCGCGTTATGTGTGGTTAAGCGCGAGGCTTATTATTTCTCGTCGTTGGCGAGTTTTTCTTTGAGGGCTGCGAGTGCCTCGAGGTCGCCGAGGGTGGTCTTCTCTAATGGGGCGTTGAGGGCTGCGGGAGCTTCTTCGGCCTTGGGTGCGCGGGTGGCACGTTTGGCTTTGCGCTCTGCTGCTTTCTCGGCGCGTGCTTCGTCTTCGAAGATGCGGCTGTGGCTGAGGATGATGCGCTTGCTGTCCTTGTTGAATTCGATGACCTTGAATTGGAGGGTCTCACCGGCTTTGGCCTGTGTTCCGTCTTCTTTGACGAGGTGCTTGGGCGTTGCAAAGCCTTCTACGCCGTGCTCGAGGGCTACGACAGCGCCTTTGTCAAATACTTCGGAGATGGTGCCTTCGTGGATCGAGCCTACGGCAAATTCGGTTTCAAAGGCATCCCAGGGGTTCTCCTCGAGCTGCTTGTGGCCGAGGCTGAGGCGACGGTTTTCTTTGTCGATGGCGAGTACTTCGACGTCGATGTCGGCACCGATTTGAGTGAATTCGCTGGGGTGTTTGATTTTCTTGGTCCAAGAGAGGTCGGAGATGTGGATCAGACCGTCGACGCCTTCTTCGATTTCGACGAATACGCCGAAGTTGGTGAAGTTGCGCACCTTGGCGGTGTGGCGGCTGCCGATGGGGTATTTGGTCTCGATGTTCTCCCACGGGTCGTTCTTGAGCTGCTTGATGCCGAGGGACATCTTGCGGTCTTCGCGGTCGAGGGTGAGGACGACTGCTTCGACTTCGTCACCGACTTTCATGAAGTCCTGAGCGGAGCGCAGGTGCTGGCTCCAGGACATTTCGCTGACGTGGATGAGGCCTTCGACACCGGGGGCGATTTCTACAAATGCGCCGTAGTCTGCCATAACGACAACTTTGCCTTTGACCTTATCGCCAACTTTGAGGTTGGGGTCGAGGGCATCCCACGGATGGGGCTGGAGTTGCTTGAGGCCGAGGGCGATGCGCTTCTTCTCGTCGTCAAAGTCGAGAATAACGACGTTGAGTTTCTGGTCGAGTTGTACGACTTCGGCGGGGTCTGTAACGCGTCCCCAGGAGAGGTCGGTGATGTGGATAAGGCCGTCGACGCCGCCCAGGTCGATGAATGCGCCGTAGCTGACGATGTTCTTGACGGTGCCTTCGAGTACCTGGCCTTTCTCGAGCTTGGAGATGATTTCTTTCTTCTGGGCTTCGAGTTCGGCTTCGATGAGAGCCTTGTGGGATACAACGACGTTTTTGTATTCTTCGTTGATTTTGACCACTTTGAATTCCATGGTCTTGCCCACGTACATATCGTAGTCGCGGATGGGCTTAACGTCGATCTGCGATCCGGGGAGGAAGGCTTCGATGCCGAATACGTCGACAATCATGCCGCCTTTGGTGCGGCATTTGATAAAGCCTTTGATGATTTCGTCGTTGGCAAGTGCGGCGCTGATGCGTTCCCAAGCGCGTGCTGCACGAGCTTTCTTGTGGGAGAGGATGAGTTGACCCTTCTTGTCTTCTTGGTTTTCGATGAATACCTCTACAGTGTCGCCGACTTTGATGTCGGGGTTGTAGCGGAATTCGCTCATGGGGATGATGCCGTCGCTCTTGTAGCCGATGTTAACCACTGCTTCGCGCTTGTTCAGGGCGATGATGGTACCTTCGATTACATCCTTGTCCTTGACGGTGTTGAGCGATTCGTCATAGGTACGGGTGAGTTCCTCGCGCGATTTGGCGCTGGCGGTTTCGCCGTTTTCGTAGGCATCCCAATCGAAGTCTTCGATAGGGGTGTTTTTAAGTTCTGTCATTAAAAAAGTTAATAAAATGTTAGTATACTCTCGTAACGGTCGTTTGATGCTGTCCGTTTTTAGCGCGGCAAAGATACGCATAATTTTCTAATTACCAAAGTCTCCGGCGATTTTTGCGTTTTTTTATCGGAATATTGCGTAATTTTGCCGTGCCGATGCGTGTGCGCAGTGCTGCTCGGTATCAATTCTGATGTGCGGCATTGCCTCTTATTATAATAATGTGTTTAAAGATATGAATATTGCTGCCAAACCGCTTGCTCCGCCGGTGGCGGAGGGCACTCGGGATCATACTATTTCGATATGTAAGGGTATAGCCATTATCTTGATGGTTGTGGGGCACGTCGAGGCTCCGGAGCTGTTGACCAATTTTATTTACACGTTTCATATGCCGCTGTTTTTCATTGCGGCAGGCTACTTTTTCAGTCGCAAATGGCTTGACCGCCCTTGGAAATTCTGCGCCAGGCGTGTCAAGGGCCTTTATGTCCCGTTTCTGACTTGGGCACTGGTGTTTTGGGCATTGCATAACGTGCTGTTTTACTTCGGTGTACTCAACGAAGACTATGGCAACTGGACCGGAGGAGTCACCCATCCGTATTCGTGGAACGGCGCTGCACAACGTCTGATTAATATTGTGTTTTCGATGTCCGGATATGATGAGTTTATGGCCGGCGCTTTTTGGTTTTTCCGTGGCTTGCTTGTCGCGTCGGTGCTGTTCCTGATATTGTACAAATTGTTGAATCGGAGCGCCTGTTTGCGCGGCGATACGGCGGTGGTGCTGATATGTGTCATTGCACTCGCTTTCACTGCTTTCCGCATATTCTTCAATGCGCGGATACAGACTATTCCCAACGGCGGAATGCGTGAGATTTGGGGCTTGTTTTTCTTCGGCGCCGGCTATCTGATGTGTCGCTACGGCGGCTATGTGCCTCGGCGGTGGTGGCTGACCCTCGCGCTCTTTGGACTGATGTGTCTGGCTGCTGTCCTGCATTTGTGCGGGATGAATAATAGCGGCACCATGCGCGATGTATTGACGCTTCCGCTGACGGGATTGATAGGCTTTATCGTCACCTATCGTGTATCGGCGTTTATACATGCCGGTCGCCTGGGAGTACGGCTGCGCCGCTTGCTTGTGTATATAGGAGAAAATACGCTATATATATTTGTGTTCCATATAGTTGCTTTCAAGGTCGTGAGCCTGCTCAAAATCTGGTATTACGGCTTGGATTGGCACCAAATCGGATGTCACATGGTGATACATTTCAATCATCTGGACTTTTTCTGGGTGCTGTATAGTGTAGCCGGCGTGGCTCTGCCGTTGCTGGGAGTTGAAGGCGTCAGGCGTCTCCGCCGCCGCTTTGTAAAGGCGTAGTTTCGGACTGTTCGTGCCGCCGCTTTCGCCGGGTCGGAATGCCTCGAAAAATAAAACGAAATTTTTTGCGGAAATATTTGGCAGTTAGAGAAATAGTGTGTATCTTTGCATCCGAAATATAGGCCGAAAGCCCGTTGCGCCATCGCTAAATCTTTGACGGATAAAGTGATAGGTGTGTTTTGGGTTGTGTGCCGTATGACAAAAAAGAACATCAACAACTGTATTAAACATTTTCAAGTAACACCAACAACTAAGATGCCTACTATTCAGCAATTAGTAAGAAAAGGACGCGTGGCACTGGTGGATAAGAGCAAGTCGCCCGCTCTGGACTCCTGCCCCCAACGTCGCGGAGTCTGCGTGCGTGTGTACACCACCACTCCTAAGAAACCTAACTCTGCCATCCGTAAGGTAGCTCGTGTGCGCCTGACCAACGGCAAAGAGGTCAACTCCTACATCCCCGGTGAGGGTCACAACCTGCAGGAGCACAGCATCGTGCTCGTTCGCGGCGGTCGTGTAAAAGACCTCCCCGGCGTACGTTATCACATCGTTCGCGGAACACTTGATACCTCCGGTGTCAAGGACCGCACGCAACGCCGAAGCAAATACGGCGCCAAGCGTCCCAAGGCCGGTGCAGCCAAGAAGTAATTGCCACAGGCACGGCAGTGAAGCTATACTGAAAGCACCGCGAGATTAAATCACAACAAATAAAATTTAACTCGTTTTCGTAAAACTTGAAAAGCAGCAGCCCGCACGACGGGCAAGCAGCAAAGGTTGAGTAAGCACCCCGCGCGACAGGCTGTCAGAGGACAGCGAAAAAGCGGCCCCGCTCCCGGGAACAACATCCACCACGCATCCGCCCGGAAAGCCGGAAGGCATAGCGACAGCGAGCCCGGTGCCGAAGAACAAAGCAGCAAGCAACCAAGCAACTCGAAAACACTACGACACAACAACAATGAGAAAGGCAAAGCCCAAAAAACGGATCGTTTTACCCGATCCCGTGTTCAATGACGTGCGCGTCTCCAAGTTCGTCAACCATCTGATGTACGACGGAAAAAAGAACACAGCTTACACCATATTCTATAACGCCCTCGAGATTGTAAAGGCCAAACTTCCCAACGAGGAAGCTACCGCCCTCGAGATTTGGAAAAAAGCCTTGGAGAACATCACTCCGCAAGTCGAGGTAAAGAGCCGTCGTATCGGCGGTGCCACCTTCCAGGTGCCTACCGAAATACGCCCCGACCGTAAGGAATCTATATCCATGAAGAACCTGATACTGTACGCCCGTCGCCGTGGCGGCAAGACCATGGCCGACAAGCTCGCCGCAGAAGTAGTTGATGCATTCAACAACCAAGGCGGTGCCTTCAAGCGCAAAGAAGATATGCACAAGATGGCAGAGGCCAACCGCGCCTTCGCACACTTCCGCTTCTGATATTCGGAATAAGAAAGTCATAACAACAGTATCACAGGACTTCATAAATATAGAAACCAACAACACATCCGAATATGTCACAAGCAGAAGACCAGAGACTAAAGTATACCCGAAATATCGGTATCATGGCACACATCGATGCCGGCAAAACCACCACTTCGGAACGCATACTCTTCTATACAGGCCTTACCCACAAGATTGGTGAGGTGCATGATGGCGCAGCCACCATGGACTGGATGGAACAGGAGCAGGAACGCGGCATCACAATTACCTCCGCCGCTACTACCGCATTCTGGAAATACAACGATGAGAAGTACAAAATCAACCTCATCGACACTCCGGGACACGTCGACTTCACCGTCGAGGTAGAACGTTCGCTCCGCGTACTTGACGGTGCTGTGGCTACATTCTGCGCCGTAGGCGGTGTAGAACCCCAGAGCGAGACCGTATGGCGTCAGGCCGACAAGTACAACGTACCCCGTATCGGTTACGTCAACAAGATGGACCGCTCCGGCGCCAACTTCTTCGAAGTAGTGCGTCAGCTCCACGATATCCTCGGCGCCAACCCCTGCCCCATACAAATACCTATCGGTGCAGAAGAAACATTCAAGGGCGTTGTCGACCTCATCCGTATGAAAGCCATCTTCTGGCATGATGAGACCATGGGCGCCGACTACGAGATAGACGATATCCCCGAAAACCTCGTTGACGAGGCTCAGGAATACCGCGACAAGATGCTCGAGAAAATCGCCGAATTCGACGACGCTCTCATGGAGAAATACTTTGACGATCCCTCCACCATCACCGAGGACGAAATCAAGGCAGCCCTGCGCAAAGCCACCCTGTCGATGAACGTTGTACCCATGATTTGCGGATCTTCGTTCAAGAACAAAGGCGTGCAGCCCCTGCTTGACGCCGTGTGCGCATACCTGCCCAGCCCCGTCGATGCCGGCGCCGTACAAGGTCACGCCGTAGGCGACCCCGACACCATCCTCACACGCGAACCCTCCTCCGAGGCTCCCATGTGCGCCCTCGCATTCAAGATTGCCACCGACCCCTATGTAGGTCGTCTGTGCTTCTTCCGCGTATACTCCGGCGATGTAGATGCCGGTAGCTACGTGCTCAATGCACGCTCGGGCAAGAAAGAGCGTATCTCGCGCCTCTTCCAGATGCACTCCGCCAAGCAGAACCCCAAAGACCGCATCGGTTGCGGCGATATAGGTGCCGGCGTAGGCTTCAAGGATATTCGCACCGGTGATACCCTCTGCGACGAAAACGCTCCCATCGTTCTCGAGGCTATGGACTTCCCCGATCCCGTAATCGGTATCGCCGTCGAGCCCCTCACCCAGAAAGACCTCGACAAACTCGGCGTAGGTCTGCAGAAACTTGCCGAAGAAGACCCCACCTTCCAGGTTAAGACCAACGAAGAAACCGGTCAAACCGTTATCTCCGGTATGGGCGAGCTTCACCTCGACATCATCATCGACCGTCTGAAACGCGAATTCAAGGTAGAATGCAAGCAGGGACGTCCTCAGGTTACCTATAAAGAATCCATCACCAAGCCCGTAGAACTCCGCGAGGTATTCAAGAAGCAGACCGGTGGTCGCGGTAAATTTGCCGACATCATCGTACGCGTCGAACCCGTGGACGAAGGCTTCGAAGGCAACCTCCAATTTGTGGACGAAGTCAAGGGCGGTAACATTCCCAAGGAATTCATTCCCTCGATACAGAAAGGCTTTACCACAGCCATGAAGTCCGGTGTACTTGCCGGCTTCCCCGTAGAGCAGCTTAAGGTGACCGTTATTGACGGTTCGTTCCACCCCGTGGACTCCGATCAGCTCTCCTTCGAGCTCTGCGCCATCCAGGCATTCAAGAAAGCCTGCGAAAAGGCCGGTCCCGTGCTGCTCGAGCCTATCATGAAGATCGAGGTTGTCACCCCCGAAGAATCCATGGGTGATGTTATCTCCGACCTCAACAAGCGTCGCGGCCAAGTCGAAGGTATGGAAACATCTCGCTCCGGCGCCCGCGTAGTCAAGGCCAAGGCACCTTTGGCCGAAATGTTCGGCTACGTCACCGCCCTGCGTACCATCACCTCCGGACGCGCCACCTCGACGATGTCCTTCTCCCACTACGCCGAAGTATCCTCCTCGATAGCACGCAACGTGCTCACCGAGTGCCAGGGCCGCGTAGACCTAATCAAATAAGCCAATAAAAACGCAAAGCACATCATAAGAAATCATGAGCCAAAAAATTCGCATCAAACTCAAATCTTACGATCATAACCTCGTCGACAAGAGCGCCGAGAAGATTGTCAAGACAGTGAAGGCTACAGGCGCCGTAATCTCCGGCCCCATACCCCTGCCTACACACAAGCGCATATTCACCGTCAACCGTTCGACATTCGTCAACAAGAAAGCGCGCGAACAATTCCAGCTCTCGTCATACAAACGCCTCATCGACATCTACAACTCCACAGCCAAGACCGTGGACGCACTTATGAAGCTGGAACTCCCCAGCGGTGTCGAAGTAGAAATCAAAGTCTGACGAAGACCCCAAACGTTCCGGACCGGTCCCTGCGGCATTACGCCGCAGGGGCACCCCCGGGAAGGGACACAAGACAATCAACATTCAATAAATAATATCCAACCACAAAACCAACACAGAAATGCCAGGATTATTAGGAAAGAAAATCGGAATGACATCCGTTTTCAGTGCCGAGGGAAAGAACATTCCATGCACTGTTATCGAAGTAGGTCCTTGCGTGGTTACACAGGTCAAGACAGTGGCAAAAGACGGCTATGACGCCGTACAGCTCGGTTTCGGCGAACAGAAGGAGAAACACCTCACCGCCCCCGAACTGGGTCACTTCAAGAAAGCCGGTGTGGCACCCAAGCGATACTTGGCCGAGTTCAAGGGTTTCGAAGGACAATACAGCGCCGGAGACACCATCACCGCCGACTTCTTCAACGAGAACGACTTCGTTGACGTTATCGGCATCAGCAAAGGTAAAGGCTACCAAGGCGTCGTTAAGCGTCACGGCTTCGGTGGTGTAGGCCAAAGCACACACGGCCAGCACAACCGTCTGCGCGCCCCCGGTTCGGTAGGTGCCTGCTCCTATCCCGCCAAGGTCTTCAAGGGAATGCGTATGGCCGGTCAGATGGGCAACCGTCAGGTAACGGTTCAGAACCTCCAGGTCATCAAAGTCATCCCCGAACACAACATCATAATGCTCAAGGGCTCCATTCCCGGAAGCAAAGGTTCAATCATTTCAATCGAGAAATAACAATGGAACTCGCAATATACACCCAAGAAGGAAAAGACACCGGTCGTAAGGCAGTCCTCAACGACGAGGTGTTCGCGATAGAGCCCAACGAGCACGTACTCTACCTCGCCGTAAAACAGTATCTTGCCAACCAGCGTCAGGGTACGCACAAATCCAAAGAGCGTAGCGAAGTGTCCGGCTCGACCCGCAAACTGCACAAACAGAAAGGCGGCGGCGGCTCCCGTATCGGCGATATCAACTCGCCCGTACTCGTAGGTGGTGGCCGTGTATTCGGTCCCCGTCCCCGTGACTACCGCTTCAAGCTCAACGCCAAGATGAAAGACCTCGCACGTCGCAGCGCTCTGTCCGCAAAGGCAGTCGACGGCCAAATCATCGTGGTCGAAGACATCAAGATCGACGCCCCCAAGACCAAAGAGTTTGTCAAGATAGCCAAAGCCCTCAATATCGAAGGCAAGAAGGCACTCGTGCTCAACGCCAGCATCGACCGCAATGTAGCCCTGTCGGCACGCAACGTCCCCGGAGTCAACATCCTCCGCGCCGGCGATGCCAACACCTACGCACTGCTCAACAACAACGTAATCATCATTACCGAGAGCTCGCTCGAGACGGTAAACAAATTCTAAGGAGGAACAACAATGGATATAATGATCAAACCCATCATTACCGAGAAGGCTACCAAGCTTACCGAAAAGCACGGGACATACACCTTCCGCGTATCCCCCGAGGCAAACAAATACCAGATTAAGACCCTCGTAGAGCAAACATACGGCGTAAAAGTCGTCAACGTCAACACAGCCGTAGTCCGCGGCAAAAACAAATCCCGCTGGACTCGTACCGGTCTTCTGCGCGGCAAAACAGCCCAGTGGAAGAAAGCCTTCGTGAATGTCGCAGACGGCCAGACCATAGACTTCTTTAGCAACATCTAACATAAAATGGCAGTAAGAAAATTCAAGCCCACCACCCCCGGGCAACGACACAAAGTTATCGGTGTATTCAAAGGTACCATCACTGCTACTACACCGGAGAAATCTCTTACAGTCGGTAAACGCGCCAGCGGCGGTCGCAACGCCGAAGGCCACCTCACCTCCCGATACCTGGGCGGTGGTCACAAACGCAAATACCGTATCATAGACTTTAAGAGAAACAAAGACGGCGTACCCGCCGTAGTCAAGAGCATCGAATACGACCCCAACCGCTCGGCACGCATCGCCCTGCTGTACTACGTCGACGGTGCCAAAGCGTACATCATCGCACCCAACGGCCTCGAAGTCGGCACCACCGTGGTTTCCGGCGAAGACGTGGCTCCCGAAGTAGGCAACTGCCTGCCCCTGGGTAAGATACCCGTAGGTACGCTGGTACACAACATCGAGCTCCGTCCCGGCCAGGGCGCATTCATCGCCCGCAGTGCCGGCACCTTCGCCCAGATTGTGTCACGCGAAGGCAACTATGCTATTATCAAACTTCCTTCGGGCGAAACCCGCAAGATTCTTGCCACTTGCCGTGCAACCGTCGGCGTGGTAGGCAACAGCGAACACTCGCTCGAACGTTCCGGTAAAGCCGGCCGCTCGCGCTGGCTCGGACGTCGTCCGCGCAACCGCGGCGTGGTTATGAACCCTGTCGACCACCCCATGGGTGGTGGTGAAGGCCGCGCTTCTGGTGGACATCCCCGCTCACGCAAGGGGCTCTACGCTAAAGGTCTCAAGACCCGTGCGCCCAAGAAGCACTCTTCGAAGTACATCATTGAGAGAAGAAAGAAGTAATCAGATAATCAGCATACACTTATGAGCCGTTCCCTAAAAAAAGGACCCTTTATCTCCGTAAAACTGGAGAAAAAAGTCGCCGATATGGACGCCACCGGTAAGAAGAACGTCATCAAGACGTGGAGCCGCGCATCCATGATCGCTCCCGAGTTCGTAGGTCATACCTTCGCCGTACACAACGGTAACAAGTTTATCCCCGTGTACGTCACCGAAAATATGGTAGGCCACAAGCTCGGCGAATTCGCCCCCACCCGCACATTCCGCGGACACGCCGGCAACAAGAAAAAATAATCCGGCGACCGCGGCGGCAGCCGTTCACCGAATAAGGTGACGGCACCGTGCAGCGGCGGCAGCCAAGGCCGGTATCGGTCGCGCAGTTGCACTCCAACGTAAGCCAGCCTTCCTCGGCGAGTACCCCGGAGACACAGCGCCACCACCGATGCCCGAAAAGACAACCGACCGCGACGGAACACCGCCGCACCCCAACATCCAAAACAACAAAAACAGAACCCGCCAAAACAACAGCATAACACAATGGGTAAAAGAAAAAAAGAAGCAGCCGACAAGATTAAGGAAGTCAAGAATGTGACCGCCTTTGCTCGACTCAACAACGTGCCTTCTTCCCCCCGCAAGATGCGCCTCGTGGCCGATATGGTACGTGGCAAAGAAGTTTTCCGCGCCTTAGGTCTGCTCAAGTTCTCCAATAAGGAGGCTGCCGGACGTCTCGAAAAACTCCTGCGCTCGGCCATCGCCAACTGGGAAGCAAAGAACGAAGAGAAGGCAGAAGCCGGTGTACTCTGCGTCAAAACCATACACGTAGACTGCGCACCGATGCTCAAACGCCTTCGCACAGCGCCCCAAGGACGCGGCTACCGCATCCGCAAGCGTTCCAACCACGTTACTATCATCGTAGACCGTATCAACCAAAACACAGAAGCATAAACCATGGGACAGAAAGTTAATCCTATCAGCAACCGCCTCGGCATCATCCGCGGCTGGGATTCGAACTGGTACGGCGGCAAGAAATACGGCGACACCATCTTAGAAGACTCGCGCCTTCGCCGCTACCTCGACGTCCGCTTGGCCAAATGCTCGGTATCCCGCATTGTCATCGAACGCACCCTCAAGCTCGTGACCATAACAGTATGCACCTCGCGCCCCGGCCTGATTATCGGCAAAGGCGGCAGCGAAGTCGAGAAACTCAAGGAAGAGCTTAAGAAAATCACCGACAAGGACGTACAAATCAACATCTTCGAGGTAAAACGCCCCGAAATGGACGCCCAAATCGTGGCAGCCAACATCGCGCGTCAAATCGAAGGCAAGATTGCCTACCGCCGCGCCGTCAAGATGGCCGTGGCATCGACCATGCGAGCAGGCGCCGAGGGTATTAAGGTACAGGTCAGCGGCCGTCTCAACGGCGCCGAAATGGCCCGCAGCGAAATGTTCAAGGAAGGCCGTACGCCCCTGCACACTCTGCGTGCCGACATCGACTACGCACTCGTAGAAGCCCACACCAAAGTCGGCGTTGTCGGCGTCAAGGTATGGATCTGCCGTGGCGAAGTCTATGGCAAACGTGACCTGGCTCCCTCGTTCACACAGGCCTCCAAAGATAACCGCCCCGCCGGAGCACCGGCAGGACGTCGCGGAGGCTTCCGCCGCGGTGCCAAGAACCCCCGTTAAGGCATAGCAAGCGGAGACCAACACAAAAGTTAACAACATCCAACACAAACGACAATGTTACAACCTAAGAAAACCAAATTCCGCCGTTCACAAAAAGGCCGCATGAAAGGTAATGCCCAGCGTGGCAACCAGCTCGCCTTCGGCTCCTTTGGTATAAAGACCCTTGAATCCAAATGGATCACCGGTCGCCAGATAGAGGCTGCTCGTATCGCCGTGACCCGCTACATGCAGCGTCAGGGTCAGATTTGGATACGCATCTTCCCCGATAAGCCCATCACCAAGAAACCTGCCGAAGTCCGCATGGGTAAAGGTAAAGGTTCGCCCGAAGGCTTCGTAGCACCCGTTACGCCCGGTCGTATGATTATCGAGGTCGAAGGCGTAAGCTACGAAATCGCAAAGGAAGCACTGCGCCTTGCAGCCCAGAAGCTCCCCGTAGTCACCAAGTTCGTAGTCGCACGCGACTATGATCCCAGCCAGAACATCTAAAAGTCAGCACGCCACTATGAAACAGCAAGAAATCAAAGAAATGGCGACCGCCGACCTGCGCGCACGCCTCGCACAGATGGAGAAAGACTACCGCCAGCTCACCATCAACCACGCCGTAACGCCTTTGGATAACCCCGCAAAGATTACAGCCGACCGTCGTGCCATTGCACGTGTGAAGACCGAACTTCGCGCTCGCGAAATCCAGGAAGCAAAAGCTGAGAAATAACTCCGGACATCCCCATCCAATGTTCCACAACAACTAACAACAGAAACACATGGAAAAACGAAATCTTCGTAAAGAACGCATCGGGGTTGTTTCCAGCAATAAAGGCGACAAGACAATCACCGTGACCGTAAAATGGAAAGAGAAACACCCCATCTACGGCAAATTCGTGAACAAGACCAAGAAGTTCCACGCCCACGACGAGAAGAACGAGTGCTCTGTAGGTGACACCGTACGCCTTATGGAAACCCGTCCTATGAGCAAGACCAAGCGCTGGAGATTAGTAGAAATCATCGAAAAAGTTAAGTAACGACAATGATACAAACCGAAACAAGGCTCACTGTAGCCGACAACTCCGGCGCAAAAGAAGTACTGTGCATCCACGTACTTGGAGGTACAGGGCGCCGTTATGCTTCCGTAGGTGACATCATCGTAGTATCGGTGAAAAACGCACTGCCCGGTTCCGACGTCAAGAAAGGCACCGTCAGCAAAGCCGTCGTCGTACGCACCAAGAAGGAAATCCGCCGCGCCGACGGATCCTACATCCGCTTTGACGACAACGCCTGCGTACTGCTCAACAACGCCGGCGAACTTCGTGGCACGCGTATCTTCGGACCGGTAGCCCGTGAGCTCCGTGCCACCAACATGAAAATCGTTTCACTGGCACCCGAGGTGCTCTAATCAAGCCTCGCGCCACCAAACACAAACAAGACAATGAGCAAACAGCATATCAAAAAAGGCGACACCGTACAAGTGCTCGCCGGCGAAGACCGCGGCAAACAAGGACGCGTACTCGAAGTATTCGTCAAGAAAGACCGCGTAGTCGTCGAAGGCGTCAATGTAGTCACCAAGGCCACCAAGCCCTCGGCTCAGCATCCCCAGGGCGGTCTGGTGAAGAAAGAGGCCGGCATACATGTGAGCAACGTTGCCCTGCTCGACCCCAAGAGCGGTAAGCCCGTACGCGTGGGCTTCCGTAAGAACGAGGCAGGCAAGACAGTCCGTTATTCCAAAAAATCAGGAGAGGAGATTAAATAATGAGCACCACCACACTTCAGAAAGACTACAAGGAGCGCATTATCCCCGCCCTTGAGAAAGAGTTCAACTACACCACCGTCATGCAGGTGCCCCGCTTGGAGAAGATTGTCATCAATCAGGGCCTTGGTGAAGCTACTCAGGACCGCAAGATTATAGACACCGCCATCGCCGAACTCACCGCCATCACCGGTCAGAAAGCAGTGGCCACTCTGTCCAAGAAGGATATCTCCAACTTCCACCTGCGTAAGAAGATGCCCGTAGGCGTACGCGTGACCCTTCGTCGCGAGCGTATGTACGAATTCCTCGAGCGTCTGGTGCGCGTGGCTCTGCCCCGTATCCGTGACTTCAAGGGTATCGAAGGCAAGCTTGACGGCCGCGGCAATTACACCCTTGGCATTACCGAGCAGATTATCTTCCCCGAGATCAACATCGACGCCATCAGCAAGCTCCTTGGTATGAACATCACTTTCGTGACTTCCGCCAAGACCGATGCCGAAGGCTACGCTCTGCTCAAGCACTTCGGACTTCCCTTCAAGAACGCCAAAAACTAACCCCCGCACAAACACAGCATAATGGCAAAAGAATCAATGAAAGCGCGCGAAGTAAAGCGCGCACGCCTCGTCCAGAAATACGCTGAGCGTAAAGCTGCCCTGCGTCTCCAGGCCAAAGAACTCGCCAAGCAAGGCGAAAGCGCCTACGAGATTTACCAGCAGCTTCAACGCCTGCCCAAGAACGCGTCCAGCATCCGTATGCACAATCGCTGCTCCATCACCGGACGTCCCAAGGGCTATATGCGCCAGTTCGGCATTTCGCGTATACAATTCCGCGAGATGGCCTCTGCCGGCCTGATCCCCGGCGTTAAGAAAGCCAGCTGGTAACCGTCCGGCGCCGTCGCGGGAACGACCCTGCGGCGGCCCGCGCGGACGCCGGTGCCGAAGCCAATCCCACCGCCTCATGCGGTTCCGCCCCTCCCTCCCCACCGCCGCCGGCTCACGGGTCGGTAGAGCAAACAAAGAAGACTCTTAGTATTAAATATTGTTGGGAACAACCCAATCAATTTAACAACAAACAAAAATGACAGATCCCATTGCAGACTATCTGACAAGATTGAGGAACGCCATCAAAGCCAACCACCGCGTGGTGGAAGTGCCCGCCTCCAACATCAAGAAAGAGATCACCAAGATTCTCTTCGAGCAGGGCTACATCCTCAACTACAAATTCATCGAAGGGAATACCCCTGCAGGCGCTATCAAGATAGCCCTCAAGTACGATCCCGTAGACCGTGTCAACGCCATCAAGGCACTCAAGCGCGTATCGCGTCCGGGCCTGCGTCAATACACCGGCTACAAAGACATGCCCCGTGTGCTCAACGGACTTGGCATCGCCATCCTGTCCACCAGCAAAGGCGTGATGACCAACAAGCAAGCAGCCGAAGAAAAAATCGGCGGCGAAGTGTTATGCTACGTATACTAATCACTGAACAAAGCACACAGACATGTCACGTATAGGAAAAGCCCCCATAGCAATACCCGCCGGCGTCACCGTTACGGTATCCGGCGAAAAAGTCACAGTCAAGGGTCCTAAGGGCACCCTCGAGCAGACCGTACACTCCGACCTCAGCGTCAAAGTTGAAGACGGACACGTAGTAGTAACCCGTCCCACCGACGACCGCGAACACCGCGCACAGCACGGGTTGTGGCGCGCACTGATTCACAATATGGTCGTAGGCGTGAGCGAAGGCTACCGCAAAGAAATGGAACTCGTAGGCGTAGGTTACCGCGCCACAGCTACAGGCCAAGTTCTGGAGCTGGCCCTCGGATACTCCCACGCCATCTATATAAAGCTTCCCCCCGAGGTAAAGGTAGAGGCCAAGAGCGAGCGTAACAAGAACCCGCTGATCATCCTCGAAAGCGATGACAAGCAGCTTCTCGGCCAGGTATGCGCCAAGATTCGCTCTCTGCGCAAGCCCGAGCCTTACAAAGGCAAAGGTATCAAGTTTGTCGGCGAAATCATTCGTCGCAAGTCCGGTAAGAGCGCAAGCGCTAAATAATATCCGGGCCATAGCTTAGCAACAACCTCACACAACCAACAAAAAACATCCTACCACAATGGTAACTAAAATAGAACGACGTAACAAAATCAAGACACGCATCCGCGGCAAAATCTCCGGCACAGCCCAGCGTCCGCGCATGACAGTGTTCCGCTCCAATAAGCAGATCTACGTACAACTCGTAGACGACCTGGCAGGAGCCACACTGGTTGCAGCATCTTCGCGCAACCTCGACGTCCAAGGCGACAAGAAAACCGTCGCTGCAGAAGTCGGCAAAAAGATTGCCGAGAAGGCTTTGGCCGCCGGCATCACCGAAGTAGTATTTGACCGCAACGGATACCTCTTCCACGGTCGTGTTAAATCCCTGGCCGACGCCGCACGCGCTTGTGGCCTCAAATTCTAAAGACAACCATCATGGCTAAAAGAAACAATCGAGTAAAAACTACAAGCGATCTTGAACTCAAAGACCGCTTAGTGGCCATCAACCGCGTCACCAAAGTAACCAAAGGTGGCCGCACCTTCACCTTCGCCGCCATCGTCGTTGTCGGTAACGAGAACGGCATCGTAGGCTGGGGCCTTGGTAAGGCCAACGAGGTACAGGCAGCCATCGCCAAGGGCGTAGAAGCAGCCAAGAAAAACCTCGTACGTGTACCTGTACACAAAGGCACCATTCCCCACGAGCAGGAAGCCAAATTCAGCGGCTCGCGCATCATCCTCAAACCCGCTTCTACCGGTACCGGTGTGAAGGCCGGTGGTGCTATGCGTGCCGTCCTCGAGAGCGTAGGCGTGACCGACGTCCTTGCAAAGAGCAAAGGCTCGTCCAACCCCCACAACCTTGTGAAAGCTACCATCGCCGCCTTGTCCGAGATGCGTTCGCCCGCACAGGTAGCGCAGAACCGCGGCATCACCGTCGAAAAAGTTTTCCGCGGCTAAGACACCCAAGCCCGCAGCCCTGAGCCCGGGCAAAGTCACACAAAACTACAAAACACCAGACAATGGCACAGATAAAAATTACACAGACCAAGAGCCGCATCAACTGCCCGGCAGTACAGAAGCGCACTCTTGACGCCTTAGGCCTGCGCAAGATGAACCACACCGTGGTTAAGGAAGACACCCCCTCCATCCGCGGTATGGTACAGAAGGTACACCACCTTGTAACCGTCACTGAGGCCTGATAAAGGAGACCGTCCGGTCCGCCGGGGAAAACACCCCGGCGGCGGGACAACTCCAAAAACAACATAACCAACACCCCCATAATAGTAAACAACAATGGACTTAAGCAACATACAACCCGCCATCGGCTCGGTACGCACCAAGACTCGCGTAGGTCGCGGCCAGGGTTCCGGCAAGGGCGGCACATCCACACGCGGACACAAAGGTGCCAAATCGCGTTCGGGTTACAAACGTAAAATCGGTTTCGAAGGTGGTCAGATGCCTCTGCAACGTCGTCTTCCCAAGTGGGGCTTCAAGAGCCTTAATCGCGTAGAGTACAAGGCTATCAACCTCGATGTAATCCAAACACTTGCCGAGGGCAAAAACCTTGATAAGGTGACCATCGCCGACCTTCGTGTAGCCGGATTGGCCGGCCGCAACCAGCTGGTCAAGATACTCGCCGGCGGCGAAATCTCCAAAGCCGTAACCGTCGAGGCCAACGCATTCTCACAGGCAGCCCAGAAGGCCATCGAGGCCGCAGGCGGCGCTGTCGTCAAAGCATAACACAATATGAGATTCTTCGAGACCTTAAAAAACATTTGGACAATCGAAGAGCTGCGCAAGAGGCTCCTCATCACGGTCCTGTTGGTACTTATATACCGACTGGGCTGTTATGTCGTGCTTCCCGGCGTGTCTCCGGCTGCCATAGATGCACTGTCTAAATTCACCAATAAGACAGGCATGATGCAGCTGCTCGATATGTTCTCCGGCGGTGCGTTCTCTCAGGCATCAATCTTTGCCTTGGGTATCATGCCCTACATCACCGCCTCCATCGTCATCCAGCTCCTCGGCATGGTGCTTCCTTCGTTCCAGAAGATGCAGCGTGAAGGCGAGAGCGGACGTCAGAAACTGACCCAGTACACCCGTTATTTGACAGTGCTGATTCTGCTGCTGCAGGCTCCCGCATATCTGGTCAACCTTCAGTACCAGTTTGCTCAGGCCAACGGCGCTGCAGCCGCATCCTTCGGGTTCTGGAACATCGTCTACCTGACCATCATCCTTGCTGCCGGCTCCATGTTTATCATGTGGTTGGGCGAGCGTATCACCGACCGTGGTATTGGCAACGGTATCTCCTTCATCATCTTGGTAGGTATCATTGCCCGACTCCCATCGGCATTGTTCTACGAATTCACATCCCGTCTGCCCGGTACCAGTGGTAGCGAAGGCGGTCTGGTGATGTTCATCGTCGAAATCGTGCTGCTGTTTGCCGTTACCATCGGAGCCGTGCTTCTGGTGCAGGGAACACGCAAGGTGCCCGTACAATACGCCAAGCGTATCGTCGGCAACCGTCAGTACGGTGGCGCACGCCAGTACATACCTTTGAAAGTCAACGCAGCCGGTGTGATGCCTATCATCTTTGCTCAGGCAATCATGTTTATACCCATCACGCTGGTAGGTTTCGCGAGCGACGGTTCGGGTCTTGTGCAAGCACTGACCGATATCAATGGTTTCTGGTACAACTTCATCTTCTTCCTGATGATTGTCGCCTTCACCTACTTCTATACCGCCATCACGGTGCGTCCCACCCAGATGGCCGAAGATATGAAGCGCAACAACGGATTCATCCCCGGCGTAAAACCCGGCAAGAAGACGGCCGAGTACCTCGACACCATTATGAGCCGCATCACCCTGCCCGGATCCATCTTCCTGGGTATCGTTGCAATCCTTCCCGCTTTTGCCCGTTTCTTCGGCATCAGCCAGAACTTTGCTCAGTTCTTCGGCGGCACATCCCTGCTGATTATGGTAGGTGTTGTGCTTGACACCCTGCAGCAAATCGAGTCGCACCTGATGATGCACCACTATGACGGCCTTATGAAAGAAGGCAAGATCAAAGGTCGCACGACAGGCTCGGCATATTGATACAACCAAACTACCGCAGTGCCGCGGACGGGCATACAGACCCGTCCGCAGACACGGCGGCGACAACATCAGATAACCACCACCACAAAACAACGCCACAATGATCAAGCTTAAGACCCCGCAAGAAATCGAGCAGATGCTTCCGGCCTGCGACCTGACCGCCAGGACGCTGGGCGAGATAGCTCGCTGGATAGCGCCCGGGGTTACGACCCAGCGCTTGGACACTATCGCCCGCGAATTTATCCACGACAACGGCGGCATACCGGCCTGCCTCGGCTACGAAGGCTTCCCCGGCACGCTGTGCATCGAAGTCAACGATGTCATCGTTCACGGATTTCCGTCGGCATACACCCTGCGCGAAGGCGATATCATAGGCACCGATTTGGTGGTAGCCAAAGACGGCTTCATGGGTGACTCGTGCTACACCTTCGCCGTAGGCGAGGTAGACCCCGAGGTGATGGCTCTGTGCCGTACCACCAAGGAGTCTTTGTACGTAGGCATCGAGGCATGTCGTGCCGGCCACCGCATAGGCGATATAAGCAACGCCGTGCAGACCTACTGCGAGCGTCGCGGATACAGCGTCGTTCGCGAGATGTGCGGACACGGTATCGGTCGCGATATGCACGAAGACCCCGAAGTTCCCAACTACGGACGTCGCGGCACCGGACCGGTGATACGCAACGGTATGTGCATCTGCATCGAACCCATGATAAATATGGGAAGCCGCAATATCGTTATCGCCCAAGACGGATGGACCTGCCGCACTCGCGACCATCGTCCGTCGGCACACTACGAACACACTATGGCCATAGTCAACGGCGAGACACGAGTGCTGACATCCTTTGAATATATCCGCGAAGCCCTTGGCGAGCGATTTATCTGAAACGAGTCGCCGTAAAAGCGTACAAAAAAGCACCACACAACACCACAAGCAATACTTAACAGCAACACCATTTATGGCAAAACAGGCAGCAATAGAACAGGACGGCACCATCGTGGAGGCCCTATCCAACGCAATGTTCCGCGTCGAGCTCGAAAACGGGCATCAGATCACGGCACACATCTCCGGCAAGATGCGTATGCACTACATCAAAATCCTTCCCGGGGACAAAGTGCGTGTCGAGATGTCTCCGTACGACCTGAGCAAAGGACGCATAGCCTTCCGCTACAAGTAAGCATTGTAAAGGTGTAACCCCGGACGGCGTCCGCACACCATTCGGCACCACCGGGCAATAATCCGACAAAAACAACGTAAACTATAATACTAAAAGAACAATGAAAGTACGAGCTTCAATCAAAAAACGCACGCCCGACAGCAAAATCGTCCGTCGTAAGGGTCGGCTGTATGTGATCAATAAAAAAAATCCCAAATTAAAAATGCGTCAAGGATAATTTTTTATTAAATCCAACCGCACCAACACAACAACAGAACCACACATATGGCAGTAAGAATCGTGGGAGTTGACCTCCCCCAAAACAAAAGAGGTGAAATCGCACTGACCTACATCTTCGGCATAGGCCGTAGCTCGGCCAAGAGCATCTTGGAAAAAGCCGGCGTAGATGTCAACATCAAAGTAAAAGACTGGAGCGACGAACAGGCCGCAAAAGTCCGCGAAGTGATAGGCAGCGATTACAAAGTAGAAGGCGACCTGCGCAGCGAAATCCAGCTGAACATCAAGCGTCTCATGGACATAGGATGCTATCGCGGTATCCGTCACCGTAACGGTCTTCCCGTGCGCGGTCAGTCCACCAAGAACAACGCACGTACCCGCAAGGGCCGTAAGAAAACCGTCGCCAACAAAAAGAAAGCTACTAAATAATAACAACACCATCCAATTATGGCAAAGAAAACAGTCGCAGCTAAGAAGAGAAACGTCAAAGTCAGCGCCGAAGGCCAGCTTCACGTACACTCCTCTTTCAACAACATCATCGTTTGCCTTGCCAACAGCGAAGGCCAGGTTATCTCCTGGTCGTCGGCAGGCAAAATGGGCTTCAGAGGCTCGAAGAAGAATACCCCTTACGCTGCTCAGATGGCAGCGCAAGACTGCGCCAAGACCGCTTATGACCTGGGTCTGCGCAAGGTAAAAGCATACGTCAAGGGACCCGGCAACGGACGCGAATCCGCCATCCGTACCATCCACGGAGCCGGCATCGAAGTAACCGAGATTATCGACGTTACGCCGCTGCCGCACAACGGCTGCCGTCCTCCCAAACGTCGCCGCGTATAATGCGGAGAGCGTCAAGACGACACTACCACACAGCCGGCAATGCCACGGGTGCAGCGGCACCGCGAGGCATAACCGAAGCGAATACCTTTTAGTACATAGCATACACATCAACAACAACCGACGATAGTGTGAATGCCGTCCGCCATCGAGTGGAGGCAAAGGCCGGGGCAGGCCGGCACACATAAGTGCAGGCACGACGTCCCCAACCGCGCAAGTCCGCACGGGCATCGCGGCCAGTGAAGGGTCACAACGAACATCACCTCTCTGTGACTGCGGCTGCACAACCGTGAAACGCTATGCGGAACACTACCGGAAGCGCACGAGCGCCCCGCGCCACACACCACCATCAAATATTCAACCATACAAGATAATAAAACAATGGCAAGATATACCGGTCCTAAGACCAAAATCGCCCGTAAATTCGGTGAGCCCATCTTCGGCCCCGACAAAGTCCAGGCAAGACGCAACTTCCCCCCGGGCCAGCACGGACAAAACCGTCGCCGCAAAACCAGCGAGTACGGCGTCCAGCTACGTGAAAAGCAAAAAGCTAAATACACCTACGGTGTACTTGAGAAACAATTCCGCAACCTCTTCACCAAGGCTTCCTCGATGAAGGGTATTACCGGTGAAATCCTGCTTCAGCTTCTCGAGTCCCGTCTGGACAACGTTGTATACCGTCTGGGTATCGCCCGCACTCGTGCAGCTGCACGTCAGATAGTGCTCCACCGTCACATCGTGGTCAACGGTGCCATCGTCAACATCCCCTCCTACCAGGTTAAGCCCGGTGACGTTGTGGGTGTACGCGAGAAATCCAAATCGCTGGAAGTGATAGCCGACAACCTCGCCGGTTTCAACCACAGCAAGTATCCCTGGATCGAATGGGACGAAAGCCTCAAGAGCGGCAAATTCCTGCACGTTCCCGCACGTGAGGACATCCCCGAAAACATCAAGGAGCAGCTCATCGTCGAGCTCTACTCCAAGTAATAAATACTAAAAACGACCCGATCCATGGCTATCTTACAATTCCAAAAGCCCGACAAAGTCCTGATGCTTGAAGCAGACAACTTCTACGGCAAATTCGAGTTCAAACCCTTGGAACCCGGCTATGGCATCACTGTGGGCAACGCGCTACGGCGTGTGCTTCTCTCCTCCTTGGAGGGCTTCGCCATTTCGTCGATACGTATCGACGGCGTTAAACACGAGTTTGACACCATCCCCGGCGTCAAAGAAGATGTCACCAACATCATCCTCAACCTCAAGAAGGTAGACCTGCGCCAGGTTGTCGAGGACCACGAAGACGAAAAAGTCACCATTACCGTCTCGGGCACCGAAATATTTACGGCCGGAGACATAGGTAAGGCTTTGACCAGCTTCCAGGTGCTCAACCCCGAACAGGTGATATGCCATCTGGATGCCGATGCAAGTTTCACTATCGTGCTGACAATCAATAAGGGTCGCGGATGGGTGCCTGCCGAAGAGCAGGAAATCGCTGACGACGATGTCAATATCCTCGCCATCGACTCCATCTATACGCCCATAAAGAACGTCAAATACACCATAGAGAACTTCCGTGTCGATCAAAAGACCGACTACGACAAGCTTATCCTCGAAATCACCACTAACGGATCGATACATCCCAAGGATGCCCTCAAAGAGGCTGCACGCATCCTCATCCATCACTTTGCGCTGTTCTCCGACGAGAAGATTACTATTGATGCTCCCGAGACCGGCGAAAGCGATGAATTCGATGAAGAAGTGCTGCATATGCGTCAACTGCTCAAGACCAAACTCGTAGATATGGAACTGAGCGTACGCGCACTCAATTGCCTCAAGAGCGCCGAGGTCGAGACTTTGGGCGAACTTGTACAGTTCAACAAAAATGACCTGCTCAAGTTCCGCAACTTCGGTAAGAAGTCGCTGACCGAGCTTGACGATTTCCTCGCAAGCATGAACCTGTCCTTCGGCATGGACATTTCAAAATACAAACTGGATAAAGAGTAACATTCACGATGAGACACAATAAAAAATTCAACCATCTTAGCCGCACCAAGGCACATCGCGATGCCCTCTTGGCTAATATGACCACCTCGCTGATTATGCACAAACGCATATTCACCACCTTGGCCAAAGCCAAAGCCCTGCGCGTGTACGCCGAGCCGCTGATCAACCGCGCCAAAGAAGACACCACTCCCAATCGTCGTCTTGTTTTTGCACACCTGCAGAACAAGGAAGCCGTTAAGGAACTCTTCGGCGAAATCGCAACCAAGATTGCTACCCGTCCCGGTGGCTACACTCGTATTCTCAAAACCGGCAACCGTCTGGGTGACAACGCCAAGACTTGCTTCATCGAGTTGGTAGACTACAACGAGACAATGGTTAAGGCCGGCAAGGAAGAGAAGAAGAAAACCACTCGCCGCAGCCGCCGCAAAGCCGCTCCCGCAGCTGAAGCACCTGCAGCTGAGGCTCCCGTAGCAGAGGCACCCGCTGCCGAAGCTCCCGCAGCTGAATAATCCGATAAACGGATATCAATACACACATGCGACATGCGATGCCGTAAGGCATTGCGTGTCGTATGTTTTTTATGGCAAAAGGGCACGAATCGGAGTTTGACCGAAAAAAGTGAGCGAAATCGGCCGAAGGGTAGGGCATAAGTGATAAATTATTTGTAATTTCGTAGTCTAAGACACAGATATATGGAATTGGATACACTGACTGCGATTTCGCCCATCGACGGCCGCTATCGGGATAAATGCTCCCGCCTGGCCGAGTATTTTTCAGAGTTTGCATTGATACGCTACCGACTGAGGGTAGAAGTAGAGTATTTTATATCTCTGACACGTCTGGGTATGCCACAGATTGCGGCATTAAGCCAAGAAGATGAACGGCGTATGCGCTCGCTGTATCGCGACTTTACAATCGAGGATGCGACGCGCATAAAGGACATCGAAAAGGTGACCAACCATGACGTAAAAGCAGTCGAATACTTTATCAAGGAACGCATGGACGCCATGTCCGTGAATGCCAATAAAGAATTCGTACACTTCGGCCTCACATCACAGGATATCAACAATACGGCGGTGCCAATGTCGCTGCGTGAAGCCCTGCACGAGGCGTATATACCCGCTTTGGACGCCCTGATAGAGCATCTGAAGACCTTGGCGCACGAGTGGCGCGACCTCCCCATGCTGGCGCGTACGCACGGCCAGCCCGCATCGCCCACCACGCTCGGCAAAGAAATATACGTCTACGTAAGCCGTCTCGAGAGCCAGAAACGTCAACTTCTATCCGTCCCCGTATCAGGCAAATTCGGCGGCGCCACAGGCAACTTTAATGCACATCGTGCGGCCTTCCCCGATGTCGATTGGCAGACTTTTGCGGCCGGCTTCCTGCGCGACACCCTCGGTATAGAGCGTGAGCCGTGGACCACGCAAATATCCAACTACGACAATATGGCCGCCATGATGGACGCTATGCGCCGCATCAATACCATCATCCTGGACTTAGACCGCGATATGTGGATGTACATATCTATGGACTACTTCAAACAACGTATACGCGAGGGCGAGGTAGGGTCGTCGGCTATGCCCCATAAGGTAAATCCCATAGACTTCGAGAACAGCGAAGGCAATCTCGGCGTAGCCAATGCCTTGCTGGCTCATCTTGCCTCCAAATTGCCGGTATCCCGCCTTCAGCGCGATCTTACGGACAGCACCGTGCTGCGTAATATCGGCGTTCCAATGGCGCACACGCTCATAGCAATAGCCTCCACCGAGAAAGGTTTGGGCAAGTTGTTGCTGAACCGCGAAGCTATTGATGCCGACCTTGACGCGATGTGGAGCGTGGTGGCCGAGGGAATCCAAACCATCCTTCGTCGCGAAGGATATCCTAACCCATACGAAGCTCTCAAGGCTTTGACCCGCACCAACCACGTCGTGACAGCTCGAACCATAGCCGACTTTATCGACAGCCTTGACGTACCCGAGGACGTGCGTGCACGCCTGCATCAACTGACGCCACGTACATACGTGGGGTACACCATAAGCGATAGGCAGTAAACGATGCACACCGGTGTGCGCATACTCGAATAAGCAATCGCTGTCGGTGTAAAAGCTTTCGACGACAAATACTTACAAAAGAAACATACACACAATAATAAACACGAATAACAATTATGAAACGTATTGTATTTTCCCTTATGCTGGCATTGATAAGCCTTGTCAGCGCATCCGCAATGACAATGACTGAATTCATGGCTAAATACAAGGCCGCCGAAGGCATCAATGATGTCACCGCAATGGCCGGTCCTTCGCTCCTGGAAGAAGGCATCAGCGATGGAACCATACTCATGGGTCAGTTGGACGCAGCTGCTATCGATGGCATTAAAACCGACCTCGCCACCATCCCCGAAGAAAATCAGGTTGCAGCCGTAAACGGCGACAACGGCGAATTTTTGGCCCTATGTCAAAACCCTACAGACAAGGAAGATATTATCTATATCCTGATGGTCACAATCAAGGATAATGCAGTAATGCTCATTGACGGTGTGTGCAACAAATCCAAATTTGATCAGACCGTTAGCGAAATATCCAAGTAACAGCAAACTTCCAAAACAATGGTCACTCCGGATATAGTAGTCACCATAGGGCGACAGATGGGCAGCGGCGGCCACGAACTCGGCCGTCGTCTGGCCTCACGCCTCGGCATCGAATTCTATGACAAAGAATTGCTGATGCAGGCTGCATGTGACGCCGGACTGTGCCCCGACTTCTTCCGCGACAGCGACGAGAAGCGACCCAGTTTTGCCGGCGGATTCTTCGCAAGTTTTCCCGGAGCCAGTCCTATGGCGTACTATGATGCCGGAGGCTTTGGCGGCGGAGACGATGCCCTCTATAAGGCCCAATGCGACTTTGTACGTCGTGTCGCCTCGCGCGGGTCATGCGTCATCGTAGGACGCAGTGCCGACTACATCCTGCGCGACCATCCGCGTGTAGCCAGCATCTTTGTCAGCGCCACCAAGGACGACTGCATCGAGCGCGTGCGCAAGCGTCGTCCCGAAGTGTCTGCCGATCAGGCACGCACCATTGTCGAAAAAACCGACAAAGCTCGTGCCGCCTTCTACAACTTCTACAGCGACAAGCAGTGGGGCGAAGCCGCCTCGTACGACCTTGCCGTCAGTACCTCGGCTATGGATATCGATGACCTGGTAGAGGTAGTGACCGCCTACCTACAGCGCCGCTTTGATATACAAATCAACTAACCGACAGAAAAATACACAACCATGTCAGTCAAGACAGCAATGATTTCCATCGTGGCGTTGTTTGTCGCGTTAACGACCAATGCCGCCAAAGTAGACACCATCACAATCAAGGCAGCCGAAATGCCGCAACCCATAGTGGTCACGGTCATCGTGCCCGCCGGAGCGTCCGCCACACATCGCGTACCCACCGTATATCTGCTCAACGGTTTCGGCGGCGACCACAAACAGTGGACCACTACATGCAAACAACTTCCCGCCCTTGCCGACCAATACGGTATGGCTATGGTGATGCCCGACGGTTGCGATTCATGGTACTGGGACGCACCCGCCAATCCCAAGGTGAAGATGGAAACATTTATGACCAAACGTCTTGTGCCCTACATTGATAAACATTACCCGACCATTCCCGAAGCATCCAACCGAGCCATCACCGGACTGAGTATGGGTGGACACGGAGCATTATGGCTGGGCGTGCGCCATCCCGATATTTGGAAAAATATCGGCAGCACCAGCGGCGGTGTTAATATCCTGCCTTTCACCGAAAGATGGAAGATGAAAGAAGCCCTTGGCGCGTACACCTCGGCCACAGCCAAGACGTGGGAGACGCATACCGTCATCAACCTGGTGCCGCAAATGGTTGCCGGTGCCAATAATATCATCTTTGATTGCGGTAGCGAAGACTTCTTCTCCGGCGTCAACGCCGCCTTGCATCAAAAACTACTCGAGGCCAAGATTCCGCACGACTACATCTCGCGCCCCGGCAACCATAGCCACAAATACTGGAGCAACAGCATCCTTTACCACCTGCTATATTTCTCCCGCCACTTTGGCAAATGATACTGCGCCACGTAAGCATAACCGATTTCAAGAATATCGCCGAAGCATCGCTTGACTTTTGCGATAAGTTGAATTGTATGCTCGGCGACAACGGCATGGGCAAGTCCAATCTCTTGGACGCCATATATGTACTGTCGTACACCAAGAGTTTTGCCGGGACGCCGGACAATATGCTGATACGACGAGGTTGCCCGTGGGCACACCTACATGCCGACTACCTGCGACACGATGCCGAAGACGATATCAATGTAGTACTCTCGCCCGGTCATAAAAGCTTCAAGCGCGGCGGCAAGGAATATAGACGTCTGAGTGCGCATATAGGGCTATTCCCCGCCGTACTCGTCTCTCCGGCCGATATGAACCTCGTTTCAGGAGCCGCCGAAGTGCGTCGCCGCTTCATTGATATGGTTATAAGCCAGGCTGATAGCCATTATTTGGAGCACCTTATACGCTACAATCGCTCCCTCGAGCAGCGCAACCGTATGCTCAAGGACGCGTCTGCCGATTACCTGCTTTTCGACACAATCGAAGCCGGTATGGATATGTCATCGCGCTATATCATCGAGGCGCGCCGCCGCCATATTCGCCGCCTCGCCGAGCTCCATCAACGCTACTACGGCATCATCGCCGGTGACAACGAAACCGTCACTATGGACTACCGTGGCCCGTTGGACGGCACTTCGGACGCCAGCATCGCCGATGCGTTGAGCCGCAACCGCGACCGCGATCGGCTGCTCGGATATACCGCTATTGGCATACATCGTGATGATATAGACGTTACGGTCAACGGCCTGCCACTGCGTCGCACCGCCTCTCAGGGTCAAGCCAAGACCTTTACCATAGCCCTTCGTATGGCCCAGTATCGTTTCTTGGTCGAAAGCACCGGCCTCAAGCCCCTGCTATTGTTAGACGATATCTTTGATAAACTCGATGCCACACGCGTTTCGCGCATCATAGTATTGGTAGCCTCCGAAGACTTCGGCCAGATTTTCATCACCGACACCAACCGTCGCCATCTCGACGAAATACCCGGGCATCTCGCCGCCGATGCTCCGTGCCGGATGTGGCGTGTCACCGACGGTACATTCGAACAACTGCCATGAAACGCCACGACCCATTGCGTGTTGACGCCATTATCCGTCAGGCTATTACGGCTGCCGGTGCTGACGAAAGTTACGAACGGGCGCGTGCCAGCTTCCTATGGAGCGAAGTAGTCGGCCCGACCGTCAATCGCTATACCGTACGACGATGGATCCAACAGGACGAACTGCACGTGGTTATTGCCTCGGCATCGCTTAAAAACGAGCTCTCCTTCAGCAAGGAACGTATCGTGCACCATATCAACCAATTGGTAGGAAAAAACGTTATATCCAAACTCGTGATACATTGACAGAGAGACGATAAATACAATCCACCATCGTATCCTACGACAGTAAAATAATAGATTCCGATGACTGCAAAATAATAGATAAAAATGAAACTGCAAATACTGGTACTATACGCCGCCCTCGCACTTAGCTTGGCCTCCTGCGGCAACAGCTACAATCCCAAGGAAATAGCCCGTATCGACGAAGCCGACGAACTCACCGCCGAGCAGACCGATGTAGCCCTCGGATGGTATGAAGACGCCTTACAACGCGAAATCGCCAAACTTGAAACCGACATCAGCAATGTCCGTCAAGATATGCTCGAAGACCGTGCTTCGCGCATCGGCAAACGTGCGGCCCGAGCCGGAAGCCGCGAGTCCGACTACGTCAACGCTGCCGTATATCGCAAGCACAAAGACAAAATCGAAGAATTGGAAAAGGAAGTAGAAAAGAAACGAGAAATGCTTTATGAAGAAATGGATAGAGTTCGAGAAAAACCTGATTAGTAGTAATTTGCGCGGCTTTGCGGCGGCAGAGTCTATATCGATTGCCTATAGTTGCCTAGCAGAAATGCACCGACCTTAGCATTAATTGTTTGTGATTTATTTAAAATTGTGTAATTTTGCAAGCAGAGACGGTTTTAGCTTTTAGCAAACGTTTTTTTTACGCTAAGGCCGGAATAAACAGTCGATGCCGATGCAATGAAATATGACGTAATAATAAACCAACAGAAACGGCAGTCACTCTCCTATGCCGCACTAATTGCTTTACCGCTTACGCCCGACACACTAGTTCGTAGGGAAGGCGGCGAAGGCTGGATTCGTGTGTCTGAATGTATTGAACTGGCACACGTTATGGCATCGGCAGGTCATAGCAAAGAAACAGCCCAAAATCCCCCCCCGTTTGCGTTGAAAATACGCAAAACGGCGCATCCAATCCGTCTGTAAGCCCTTCCGGGACTTTCGTGGGCGGAAGAAGTACGCAGACACACTCTCACAGACCGACACCACAACAACCCACGCAGCAGAGGACGGCACGACCGCAGTCCTCCGCTGCCGCATATCCGTATCAAGCGTCGCAGCCGTATCAGCCGTCGCATTATACCAGCCAGCCGTCGCGGATTTTTGTCCCCTCGACCGAATACTTCAAGTGTAGGCAGAAACGTAAAGCGGCCATAATCGGGCTGTGCACGCTCGGACTAGCCGGCATAACGCTTATCGGGGTTGGCGAAATGTGGCGCAGCAATATATTCGAGGGAACGTCATTCGCGGCCGGTGCTATAGGCTTCGTATTCAAATGTCTGTCCTTTGTGTTCCTTACTGCATTGGTTGCGATACCGTACTTTATCTACTCCTTCTTTGCCCTGATATACTATTCCATCCGAATGCACAACCTTAAAGCCAGATAGATATGCCAATGTACACAGCCAGCCGGATTTCCAACAATGGTAATGTCTTATATCCCGACGCCATTGCCATAGATGACTATAATGTTACCTACTACAAAGGGCGTCCTGTCGGGTACGAGACCACGATAATACCACGTCACTGTATCAACGGCGTGTTTCTTGACAGCCATATCCTCTTTGCCGATATCGTCATATCGTCCGCAGGGCGGGAGACAATCTCGGTGCATGGATTCAAAAAATCCATAGCACGCGAAATAGTAAAAATCCTTACCCAATAAACTATGCCACAGACCGTATACTACGTACAGTTAGATGACGACTTCTTTGGACCGTTCGCACTTGAAACCGTTATAGGGACGCACCTCACGCCGGACGTACTAGTGCTGTCCTCTGCCACCAACGAGTGGAGGCAGGCGGGAGAGTATCCCGAACTGGTGGACTCGTTGGACTTGTCTGTCTGCGAAAACGAGGCCGAGGATGCGTCCGGCTGCGAGGCTGCCGAAGACGTCTCCGGCGCGACCCCGTCATTCGACGCCCACACGACATTCTATATCCGCCGGGGCGGTTCGCCCTACGGACCATACACATTGCAGGCGCTGTCCGGCACCGGCATCACGGAAGAGACACATGTCAGCGTGGACGGAATGTCCACATGGGTGTATGCCCGCCAAATCCCCGGGCTGCTTTCGACTATTGCCGCGATGCGCAGCCGTGCCGACGAAACACGCGAACCGGAGGAAACCACCGAAACAGCCGCCGAGACAAATATGCCGCCGCTGGCCAGGATTACACAGCTGCTCAACGAGATACACGCTGTAGGCGCCGAGGGCGAATGCCGCTATAAGCGTGTGTTTGCCAGCAAAGGCGAGGAGCGCGACTTCCTGATGGAGGAATATTCCGAGAAATTTGACCGCCTTTTGGCTCTTGTGCGCCAGACTGAGGAAATTTGCTCCGGCGGCGCATTGTCCTCCCGCGCAACATTCCTCATTACCGAAACCGCCAACAAGTCAGGCGAGGCACTCAACAGCCGCTATGCATCCATGCTTGAGGCGGACGAGGGTGTTGATGCAGGAGCCTTGCCCGTGGGTCGCACGGCATACAGCTTTGAGCCTCCGTTGGCCGGGATTACGCTCGAACGCATGGACTTCTTGGAACTTCCCGGAGGCAAAAACCTGTGTGTCACCTATACTAAAGACGGAATGCCGCAGGCCATGGCGTTTGTCAATACGGTCATAGGCAGGCTGTACGAGTACAACCCGGCACGCTCCGTCATTGCCGAAGTCATAGACACTGAGTATTTTACCGGGCTGGACGACGTGTTCAAACTGCTCAAACGCGACCTGTACCGGATTCACTGCCGCCCCGAGGAAATCCGCAACCTGCTTGCTTCCTTGCAGAAACGCGCAGGTACAATCATGCGCAACCTCCTCACAGAAAAAGGCGCCACCTTGCGCTCATACAACAGGAGCCACGAGGGCAGCGAGCCTTATATCGTCCTTGTCGTCAAGAACTTCCCCAAAGGGCTGTCCTCGGATAACCTCGAAATGCTCGGACGACTGGCCAAGGTAGGCCCACAGACAGGCATATACCTTGTGCTGCTGGCAGACAGCGCGGCTTTGTCCGAACTGTCCGGGCGTGATGCCGAAGCTTTTGACATGCAAGAGTATATAGGTGCGGCAGCCCACTTTGACTTCAAGGCCGAGAGTGATTATATGTCCTCGCTGCTGGGTCAGGAAACTGGCGGACAGGGCGGACCGGCGTCACTTACACGCTACGACAGCCTCGACGATGACCGGCTCAGACAGGTCGTGGCCAGTGTAAACGCCAAATGCGAGCTTAGGGAAGACGTGGTTGTGTCTATCGGCGACTATATGCCCTCCGAGGATAAATGGTGGAAAGGCGACAGCGCCCGCCAAATCGAGATACCCTTCGGCGTAAGCACCGACCTCGAAGTCAAATCGCTGAAAATTACGCAGGAAAGCGGACAGAATACCGCGATTGTCATTGGCATACCTGGCTCGGGCAAAAGCGTGTTCCTGCACTCGCTGATATGCAGCGCCGCACTACGGTACTCGCCCGACGAGTTGGGAATGTACCTGATAGACTTCTCCGGCGTCGAGTTCAACTCGTATGCCGTTGGCTGCCTGCCACATGCGCGTGTCATAGCCCCCGAAGCCGAGCGCGAGTTCGGACTGAGCATCCTCAACGAACTTGTCGAAGAAGGCGCACGCCGCATGGAACTGTGCCGCAACTATAATGTCAGCAACATCGTTGACCTGAAAAATGCCGCGCCCGGCGTCAAAGTCCCACGCATACTCGTAATCATAGACGAGTTCCAAAAACTCTTTGAAATCGAGAACGACCAAATCTCACGGGAGGCCAACTCGAAGATACACACCATCATACAAGAATTCCGCAAATTTGGCATCAACCTGGTGCTGGCCACGCAGAAGCTGCCCTCCGGGTCGTTCCTTCCGCGAGACCTCATCGCCAACCGCGTGGTATTCAAGAGCTCTCCGGCAGACTTCTCATCGCTGATAAGCCTCGATGCCGGCGAGGGAATGCCGCGTCTGCGCACCGGCCAGTGCGTCTACAACTCCGAGTCCGGCGCCCCGTACGACAACAACATCGTCCAAGGCTTCTTCGTTTCAAAAAAAGACATAGACGATATACTTGCACGCCTTGGCGACTTTGCCAAAGCCCGCACATACGCGGGCGGGCAGATGAAGGTCTTCCGCTCGGCGGAACAGCCGGAATTTATCCGCCGCCGCGTGCAGCCGGGAGACGCCGGAATGCGGCGTCCCGGAAGCCGTATCCCGATATACCTTGGCGAGAGCATCTCCGTCAGCGAATATGACGTCAATGCCGGTCTTGCACCCGAAACGGCAAACAACATACTGGTTGTCGGCGGCGAGCAGGAAGTGGCCGAGGCGATATGCTACCACTCGGTGCTGTCAGCATCCACGTGCCACGAAGCCGGCGAGGCTACGCTCGTGGTGGTCAGCGGTATGCGCCCCGACAACGAGCTGGCCTCCGTGATACTGCCCACGCTGGAGGCTCTGCCCTTCGACCACTACTTCCCGGCCACGGCAGAAGATGTCGAAAAGACCCTTGCGGCTGTCAAGGAAACCATCGACAACCGCCGCCAGTCCAACGGGCCTATTCCGGGCAATGTCTATATCGCCGTATTCGACTTCCAGAGCTGCCGCGCCTTTGACCGCGACACCTCCGGACGCATCGAAAAACCGTCGTCGCAGGCCGCGCTGCTCGAGTACGTCCTCCGCAACGGCCCGTCCGTGGGTGTCTTCACGATATTGCAGACAGACAACCTCGAGAGCCTCGGGCGCGCCGGGTCGGTACTCTCCGCGTTCAACTACCGCGTGGCCTTGCAGATGTCCGAGGGCGACTCCAACAAGGTCGTCGGCTCGTCCGCTGCCAACAGGCTCTTTGTGTTCAACCGCCCGGCCTCGCGCTTCCGCGCCTACCTGCGCGACAACAACCGCAACCTCACAATCAAGTTCAAACCATATAAGATAAGCTGAATATGCCCGGAATGATCAATGACCCCGAAGCAATCCAGAAGTTCCGCTACCAGTTGGTGGACCTCGTGGACGCGCTGCGCAAGCAGCTCAAGCGCACCGACGAGGCGATGGAGACCGTGGCCTCGTCGTGGAAGGACGCGCAGTTCGCGAAATACAGGGACGAGTTTGCCAAAGACCGAGACGCCTTTGAACCGCTGTGCCGCGACATCGACGAGTTCGAGGCCGGGCCGCTGGCCGAGTTGCAGTCTATTCTCGAACAATACAACGACCTATAAGCCATGTCTACATCGCTATCACATACCGAAGTAACCTCGCAGTCGCTCATCCAGCTACAGGGCGAGCTGCGCTCCATGTCCGCAATCCTCGGCGAACTTTACGACGTCCTCTGGGGCAACCTCAACGCCCTCGGCGAGGAATGGACGGACGAGAAAATGGAAGAATTCAGTGACGAGTTCAAGGGTAGCCGCGAAACCATCATCGAATTGTCCGAGAAATACAAACAATGGGCTGACACCTACCTGCCACCGCGTATCGAGGAAGTCGTCCGCTATGAGAAAGCCTCGGCAGGCATACGCTGACACACGCAATATGCTCACTGAATTTCCACAACCAATCAAGACGCAGGGCGCGTACATTGCCGACCACCGCTCGCTGGTGGAGCTGGGTAACGCCATCGAGTACACGGGCGACTCGGTGCGCAAGCTCCGCGAGGCCGTAGACGACTTCTTCACGGGCGTCGAGCGCTCGATGGACGATATCATCGATGCCTTCGAGAAACAGGCCGAAGAAGCGCGCAAGCAGCTCGACGCGGCCGACAGCGCATTGTCCGCCTGCCTCAACTCGCAACGCTATGACGAGGAAAAGCGCGAATACCGCCCATCGTGCCGGTGCGAGGAACGCGATGTCGCCTGTGCGCAAAAAAAAGTTGACGAAATTGAATGTAAAATCGAGCGGCTTCGTGCAATTAAGGAGGAGGTGGAGTACGAGCTGGGCATATACCGCGAGCCTTTCGGCTTTACGCCCGGCGGCGGCGACGGCCTGTTGCGGCGGTTAGACGAGCAGGTCACCCGCTATGCCGGCGAGAAGATGCAGCGCATCCTGGAAGTCGTCGAGCAGTACCTGCGTGTCAATGTCCGCGACATCTCCTCGCCGCACATCCTCTCCGACGAGCCGGACGATGCGGCCATGGCCGAATTCAGCCCCTCAGAGCAGCGCAAGGCCGACAACTTCCGCAAAGGCATCGAGCGGCTGAACGAACTCCAGCGCGAGGACAATTACGGCGACCGTGCCTTGGCGCGGCCCACCGGAGTGGTGCTGTGTCCGCGATGTCACCGCCCCTACCCGGTGGCGTGCATTTGTGCCAACGAGCGCGAGCGTCCCGGTATCTTTAATTACGACCTGTCACAATCCCGATGAAGTACATTCCCGACTACGCCATACAGGTGACGGAGCTGATGCACCAGCTCGAGGCACAGGCCGCCCAGACTGCCGCAGACTGGAGCGACACCAAGCGCTGCGAGTATTATGCCGACTATGTAGAGCCGTATCTCAAGGACTTGGACACATACATCCACGGCGGCTCCGACATGAAGGGGAAGGGACTCAACGACCTGCTGCAATTTGTGGCGGACAAGGTGGGCGAGTTCGAGTACGAGTCCGGAATGTCGGTGGATGCCAACGGCTACCTGCCGGAAAGCGCCCCGGTGTACCTGCCGGGGGCACGTGCCTACTGGGAGGAAGATTACGACCTTGACAGTCCTGGAGCGTATTCGCCTACAAACTTGAAAGATATACTCAAAAAACGCAACAATGAATAATAAGGGAAACTATACAGTAAATGACGACGGCTCGGTGACTTTCGCCGGAGGCAAGGACTCACAGACGGAGACCATCACGGACATCTTCTGCGTGGAATTTGCCAAAGGCGGGATTTTTGCCGGGTTGCGCATGTACAACCGCGCCGTCAAATATGCCAAGAAAGCCGGGATAGCCAATCCACGGCTGCTTGTCGAGAAGCTCATGCTCGAAGAATATCCGACACGCTTCAAGACGGTCAAGCCCGCACGCCGCCTGATGTGGTACGTCATCGCAGGGGCATTCTTCGTAATCCATGCAATATGGGCTCTTATAGTAGTCGTTGATAAAAGCGATCTTAGCGCGGCTTGGTGGATTATGTGCGTAAGTGCTTCCTTGACCGCATTGTTTGTGAAACTCGCATTGATGGAGAAAACCAAGGTGCAGGATATGCTCACAAAAGCAGCCGAGGCAAAGGCATCCGAAATGCGCCAAAAAATTCGCGAAAGAATATAAATGGCAATATACTAACCCAATACCCTATATAAACCAATGGAACAGAAAGTAAAAGTACCCTATGGAATGTTTGCCGGCGAAGACGCCGCAGCAAGGAAACGGGCCGAAATCCGCAAATTGCTTGAAAAACAACAGCCTATAAAACTTAATGTTGGAGGCAATGCGATGAACACTTCAGGCGATGTTACGATTAACACGCCAAAAGGCATTTTAGCCGGTGAAGATGCCGCAGCAAGAAGGCTTAGAGAAAAACGCGAACAAATCCGAAATTCGCTTATAACCCAACAGCCGGTGAAACTCGGCGTTGGTGGCAATGCAATGAATACAACTGGTGATGTTACAATAAACACGCCCGAAGGCAAACTTGCAGGCCAATGGTATGACAGCGATCCAACACTCCTGGCGATGGAAAAGATTGCCATGCAGCGCAACTTTCCGCAGTTCAGGCTCGAAAAACTTGACGATGGACGCCTGTGTTGGATTGGTGTCATCGAACCTGGCATATACGAATCAAAGTTTGGCGTGAAACGCCAGTACCACCTGATGGCGGTTTATGACAACAACCATCCACACCAGCAGATGGGTTCGTCGGTGCGCGTCTATCCCTTGATGCCTGATGTGAACGAGCTTATCGAAATGGCAGGATTCCGCCCCTACCACTTGCTTAAAGACTCTGTGGACAACCTCTACTTGTGTACTAACGAGGCCAGTGACCAAAAGACCGGGGCAACCACCACCACGGCGGCATCGGTACTCGGATGGGCCACCAAATGGCTCATCGCTTTCGAGTTGGTGCTGACGGGCGACCTGTCGCGAGAAACATTCAACACGCATGGCGGCATCTAATAATCCGGTTATGAGTAATTCGTGCGAAACTGTCGTCATCAGCGACAAGGCGTATAATGCCATCATACGCGAGTCCTTCGCCAAGCATCCTGTCGAAACGGGGGGCATACTCCTGGGGTATATCCTCGACAACGGCATCTGGGTGGTGATGGAGATGATTCCGCCGGGCATCAACGGCATATTCCAGACGGCATACTTCGAGTATGACCGTGACTTCGTCAACTACCTTGGGACTTCGGTCGCCAACCAGTACCGCGAGCCGCTGCAAGTCCTCGGCCTGTGGCACCGCCATCCCGGCTCGATGGACTACTTCTCGTCCACGGATGACGGGACTAACTCCGAATTTGCCTCCCGGAATCCTTACGGCGTCATCTCGGGCCTCGTGAACATCGACCCGAAATTCCGCCTGACGATGTACCACCTGAACCACATGGAGGGGCCGCGCCCGCGAAACATTGCCTATTCGACAGTGGACGTCGAGATTGGCGACGACCTTATCCCGGAAAAGTTCTTCGAGCTGCGGTATGTGGACGAGGAGCATAGCGACCTCAACCCCCTGCCTCCGCAGCGGCAGTCGCAGACTGTCCGCTCCGTGCCCAAGTCGAACCGCAACAGCGACGGCGAGGAATCCTTTCGTCCTACACCGGAGCAGCCCGCGGCCAGTAATACACCGGAACAGCCCCAAAAAACGTCGATACTGAAGAGCCGTTGGTTTATGCCCGTGGCAGTCATCGTTATGGCTCTCGCGGTCGGCTTTGTCGGCGGATGGCTCACGGGAAGGCCGGCGCCGGACAAGATGACTAAGGAAGATGTCGTAACATGTATATCAAAAATTATAAAAGGTGAGAAACCGTATGATACTCCCTTGTTCAAGAATTTGGTCAGGAAGGTAAAAGCTAAACTGTCAACCACAACCAAGAAAGAAGGAACACCCACCTCGGAGGAAAAAACCGGTAATTCTCAAGGTGTTAACCCTGAAGATGCTACAAACCATGGAAATTGACATCAATAAATTTATGAAGGGCAAAGGCCCGAAACCCACTGTCTGTTATCCGCTGGACATAGAGGGCGATTGTGAGCTGTGGGGATACCACCACGACGAGTCCAACTATTACAACGTGATAGCGACCGCCAAGCCCAGCCCTGAGATTGGCGGCGCCGCGCCTAAGCTCTTAGGCCGTTTCTATGCGCAGAAGCCGGAGGCCGCGCCGTCGGGCGACGACATCTACGGCTATCGCGAGGAGGACAAAATACACTTCTATACCGACGCTGGAAAACCATGCGAACTGGAAGGTTACAGCCTGAAAATCGACATATTCTCGCGCAATACCGGCATACTTGAGTCGGACATCATGCTGCGCAAAGGCGCCGTAATCATAGGCTGCGGATCGGTAGGCAGCCTTGTCGCCCTCGAGCTGGCACGTGCCGGGGTAGGGCGCTTCTTCCTGATAGACATGGACATATTCAGCTACCATAACATTTGCCGCCACCAGTGCGGCATCCTTGACGTGGGCAAGTACAAGACCACGGCTCTGCGCGAGCGCATCCTTCAAGTCAATCCCGCCGCCGAGATCCATGTGTCGCACATGCGCATCCAAGATGTGCCGCTGGCCGAAATCGAACCATTCTGCGACCCGGACGCCGTCATGGTCGGCTGTGCTGACAACCGCGAAGGCGACTACTACGCCGCACAGATGCTTGCCAAGCCGCACGGTATGCCCTTTATCTCGATAGGGTGCTGGGAGCGAGCTTTTGCCGGTGAGATATTCTACTGTCTACCGGAAGGTATGCCGGACTACAGCGACTTTATGGCAACGATGTCCGAGACTTCGGGCCGCGTACAGGCCAATACGCACATATATATGGGCGAGGTCGGCAGCTTCGAACCAGGCATCTCTGCTGATATCAACTTCGTGACCACCATAGGCGTCAAGATGATTCTCGACCTGCTCAACAGAGACAACCCGGGATACACGCAGCGTCTCATCGGCTCGCTGACGCAGTACACCCTTGTCTGCAACACCAACAACCCGAAAATCGGCGGCGATATGGCCGAAATCTTCGCCTATCCGCTCCAGGTGACGCGCAGCATCATGCTCGACTACGCGCCCAAGCCCGAAGCCGCCGATGCTGGCGCCCCTGCCGCCTCTGCGGAGAACAACGAAGAATCCACAACACCTCATACTGACAAATAGCTATGGGACAAGAATATCCGAAATATCACGTGACCGATGAAGGAAAAGTCTTCGTCGTCAATGACGACGGCTCCACGACCGAGTATGGGCGCATTGTGCCTGAAAAGAAGAAGGCAAAGCGCCCACGCAAACCAATTCCGTCCTTTGTTTTGTGGATTGTCTCAATTGTTTTTTTAGTCGTAGTGGCTTATTGTGTGGTGTTTAGATACGATATAGAATTTATGATTAAATATATGGATCATTACACTACTGATGCTATCGTTAATTCGCTTGAACCTTTATCGTGGTTCTGCATAGGACTTATGCTGCTGGTGCTAATCCTGCTGGGGTGTGTCATTAGGCTTAATAATGAAATGCGAGCCATTAAAGAACAGTAAAGCAATCTTAGGGAAATAGAGTGATATGGCTGCACTATGGGCAATCATAGTCATAGCGCTGTTAGTCATTATAATATGTCTGGCAACGCATAAGCGGAAGCTGCGTGACGATGCTTATGACAGGTCGGGGACAGACGCTGGCTGCTTAGGGACGGACGGCACGGCTATGCGGCGCTTCACGCTTGCTGAGCTGCGTGCGGCTCCGGACGGAATGTACCACTGGGGCGAGGGCGGCTCGGTATTTGCCGTGAACGACGACGGCTCTGTCTCGATGGTCGGCACTTATGACCCATCGGAAATTGACCCGGAAGTGACGTTGTATGAAAGCCTCATGTCTGACGGCCTTGGCGAGATGCTGCCTGCCCATTGGACTTTCCTCATAAGTCCGGGAAACGAGGATATGTCCTGGCATTACTATGCGAGCATCCCTGAAGGCGGCTACGAGGTCGTGCTGCCGGACTTCGGCATCGGCGGCTCTAAGCCCGAATGGGTGAGGATTATCGACGAGGGGCGCATCATCCCGTACGAGTCTTCGCGTGGATGGCCGGGGTGCATCGAGGCATTGGTGCATACCGGCGCGGGCTGGGTGGTGCTGATGCCGGCAGACCAGGCAGAATACACGCTGTCGCTCGGGGCAAAGGCGTGCATCGAGCGGCATCTTGCCGGGCGCGTGCAGGTGCATATCACCTCGCCGGCAGCCATGGGCGCTTTTTGGGCGGCGCTGAAGCCCGGAGCAAATGCGCACACGCGTGTAAGTTTCGCTTTTGGCGAGGGCGACAGCTACCAGTGCTGCAACCTCTCCGCCGCCGATGGCGTCTATCGCGTGGACTCGGTGGCGGGGCAGTCGATAATCCTGCCGCTCGAACGGCAAACGGCAATTATACAAGTGCTTACCGGCGCCTTGGCCCTCTCCTTTGTCGATGCCGGGCAGCTTGTGCAGACGGAGTTCAGGGATATGCTGTACTACTCGGTGACACTTACTGTCGTGGGTGGGACTGCATCGGCCGCATTGTATGGATCGGTTAATCCGATATCAGTGCCAACAGCAGATGGGTTCGTTGTGTATGGATTGGCTAATCCGGCGCCACTGCCAATAGCGAAGGGTTGGTTCGATATCTCCGTTCCGTCGGGTGGCCGTTTGGTGCTATTGATAGGGCACCACCCGACGCCGGTACTGCAAGACGTCCTTGCCGAATGTGGACTTGCTGCCCCGGCAGACATTCGGGCAAAGATTGAATTTGAAGCCAAAGGCGACATAAAAATTGAAGTCCATGCAGCCAACGGCATGATAACAACAATAAATGTAGGACAATTAATAGGATAACGATATGGGAAAAATAGACCCTAAAGACATCTATGTCGCCAAAGACGGCACAGTGTACCGCGTGGCCGAGGACGGCTCGCTCATTAAACTCAAGGACGGCCCCGGCAGCGGCGAGCCGCAGAAGGCACAAGAGCCATACAAGCCCAAGCAGCCGGAGAAAGTCACTGAAGGTTATTGGAAGCCCAAGCAGCCGCAGCATGAGCCAGCGGAGTATTATCAAGAGACACCACCACCTCCACGGAAGAAGAAACATATAGGGCTGTGGATTTCTTTTGTCATCTTAGTCATCGGAGCGATTACTCCGTTCATTATTAGGGAAGTCAGAAATAGTAGCTACGATTCTTCCAAATGGGATACCGATTCGTGCGATCCGGCAATTACAGCCGAAGCAGTTGCTGCACCTGACATCGAGACAGCTCCTGTCATAGAGAATACACCAGCTGTCGAGGAGGCCGCTGCGAGCAATGATGACGGCTCCGATTTTGTTAATAATGGTAGGTTTTATGGCTCTGTTGGTGGTAGCAACATACATGGTTACATAAACTTCGCGGCTTGTAATGCCGATGGATGGTATTACTATGATAAAAGTGGGTCGGATAATAAGATGAGCCTTTATTTTGATACGAAGCAAGGTGACGCATTTGTTTGGCAGGAGTACTATGGTGATACATTCACCGGGACTTGGACACTGTACTTAGACTATGCGTATGATAATTTTGCCAATGGTACATTTGTGAGGGCGTCCGATGGGAAAAAGTTTGTAATCCATCTCTATAAATCAAACTAATGGGCATGGGAATAGACCCTAAGAAATACCATATATCTGACGATGGCAAGATTTACCGCCTTGACGACACCGGCGAAATCACGATGCTGGGTGATGTCAACGACCTGCCCGGTGGAAACGACGCCGGACAGGCGCCGCAAGCCACTGAGGATGCCGGCGGTGTGGTGGATGGAGACCTTTGTGCCCTCGAAACCCGGATAATGAGTGGCAGGGGCAACAATCTGAGTAAGGACGAGCGACTTTTTGTTGCCGTCAACTCAAAGAATACCGCAGTATTAGACAAGCTCCTTAGCTTTGCCGGTGCGCAGGTTGTCATCAGGGTTATCCAGCGCTTCGAAAGAGGCGAAGCCAACCTTGAACCGCTTCTGCAAAGATTCGTATCACAAGGCTCTATCGCTGTACAGGAACGCCTGGCCAACTGTTCACAATCGAGGCCATAGCCTCCGGCCTATGGTCGCACCCCGATGCGCGTCTGCGCCATGCCTACCGCAACAACCCCTGCTGCATCTACCGGCAGGAGCAGCAGACGGCGCCGAGTAATTCAAATGGAGAAGGGTCTAAAATGGCAAAACCACCTAAGAAAGAACGTGGGCGCTTTGTGAAATTCTTGATATACATCCTTAGGCTTATCGGCTTTGTCGGTGGTCTGTATTTCTTGTATAAGAGCGTTTACCATTGAATGATGCAATGCACGATTCTATCGCATTCTATAGCATATTCTATAGCATATTGATGGATGATTTGGCTATGTGGGGAGATTTAGCTAAGTTTGCATAGATATTTAGCGAACACGCCACAGGCACAAACCATATTCACTGTATGAACAACAAGGTAAAGCCATCAGCAAAAAAGACTTCAACGATATCCGACAAGACTTCGACATCCGATACAAAGGCTAAGGCGGCCAAACCGGGCAAGGCCGCAAAAACTGGCACATCAAAGGCTGCCAAGCCTGTCGCCAAGGTCACGCGTGCGGCTAAGCCGCTGGCAATTATACGCAACGATGCGTGGCTGGAGCCTTACGCTGCAGCTATCGAGGGGCGACATCAGGACGCTATACGAGCCGAAAAACGGCTGACTTCGGGCAGCGCCAAGACTTTGGAAGACTTTGCCAACGCCCATGAGTATTTCGGACTTCATCGCTTGGAGGACGGACGCTGGTGCTTTCGCGAATGGGCACCCAATGCAACGGCTATCACCCTCGAGGGCGATTTCAGCGAATGGCAACGGCTGCCGCAGTATGCGTTGACGCGTTTGGAGAACGGCGTCTGGGAGGGGGTGTTCGAAGCCGGAGCGATGAAGCACGGCGACCTTTACAAGATGTTTGTCCAATGGAATGGCGGCGAGGGCGAACGCATCCCGGCGTATGCCACGCGTGTACGGCAGGATGCTGACACCAAGCTTTTTGCTGCACAGGTCTGGTCCCCCGAAAAGGCTTATGTATGGCATGACGCGGGATTTGTTCCCGATGTACGGCCGTTGCTGATATACGAATGTCATATAGGCATGGCACAGGATCGCGAGGGTGTGGGCACGTATGCCGAGTTCCGCGACAATGTGCTGCCGCGCATAATCGAGGACGGGTATAATGCCATACAGATCATGGCGATACAGGAGCATCCGTATTACGGCTCTTTTGGCTACCATGTCAGCAGCTTTTTTGCGGCATCAAGCCGTTTCGGAACGCCCGAGGACCTCAAGAGCCTTATTGATGCGGCCCATAGCAAAGGAATAGCGGTAATTATGGATATCGTGCATAGCCATGCGGTGAAAAACGAGGCTGAGGGCCTGGGTCGCCTTGACGGGTCTTACGACTTGTATTTCTACGGTGACGGACGCCGTGAACATCCGGCCTGGGACTCGCTGTGCTTCGATTACGGCAAGGATGAGGTGATGCATTTCCTGCTGAGTAACTGCAAGTTCTGGCTCGAAGAATACCATTTTGACGGCTTCCGCTTTGATGGAGTGACCTCGATGCTGTACTATAATCATGGCCTCGGACAGGCTTTCGGCGGCTATGGCGACTATTACGATGGCGGCGAAGATACAAATGCCATTACCTATCTGACTTTGGCTAATAAACTGATACATAGCATCAATCCCAATGCAATCACTATTGCCGAGGAAATGAGTGGAATGCCGGGGTTGGCGTTGCCGTTCGGCGACGGCGGCATGGGCTTCGATTATCGCATGGCCATGGGTATACCCGACTACTGGATTAAGACGCTCAAAGAACGCAAGGACGAGGATTGGAAGCCTACAAACATATTCTGGGAGCTGACCAACCGTCGAGCTGACGAAAAGACTATATCCTATGTCGAGAGTCACGATCAGGCACTCGTGGGGGATAAAACGGTGATATTCCGTCTGATAGACGACCATATGTATTGGCACATGATGATGGGCGACGATGATGCGGCCGTTGCACGCGGTATCGCTCTTCACAAGATGATACGCCTTGTGACATTGGCTACTATCAACGGCGGTTACCTTAATTTTATGGGCAATGAGTTCGGCCATCCCGAATGGATTGACTTCCCCCGGGAAGGCAATGGCTGGAGCTACAAATATGCGCGTCGTCAATGGAATCTCGTGGACAATCCCGAGTTGAAATACCACCTGCTCAATAATTGGGATAATGCCATCATTCACCTTGTAGGCGGTACCTACAACTTCCAATCGTTGGCGGTGCGCAAGCTTTGGGAGAAGGACGATGATCAGGTGCTGGCTTTTATGCGAGGCGACCTGGTGTTTGTGTTCAACTTCAATCCTACGCAATCTTTTGACGGTTACGGCATTTTGGCCCCGGCCGGCAAATATCACACCATCCTCAGTTCCGATGAAGTCCGTTTCGGCGGCTACGACAACGTTACGGCCGGCATCGACCATCTTACTTTGCATGACGAATTGTATGCGCCCGCCGGCGTCGAATGGCTCAAGTTATATCTTCCGGCACGTACGTGTATAGTCCTACGCAGGGGCAGATAAAACCATACGCACGCGTGCCGGCCGTGGCTTGTGGCAGCGTTCGTTCTCGCAAAAATTGCGTAATTTTGCATGTAAAAGCAACCGACACAATGAAACAATACTTAGAACTGCTTGATAGGATTATGTGCGAAGGCGTGGATCGTGGCGACCGCACGGGCACGGGTACGCGCTCGGTGTTCGGACACCAGATGCGCTTCGACCTTGCGGACGGATTCCCTCTGCTCACCACCAAGAAGTTACATCTCAAATCGATAATATACGAATTGCTGTGGTTTTTGCGCGGCGACACCAATGTGCATTACCTTCAGGAACATGGAGTTCGCATTTGGAATGAATGGGCCGACGCCGATGGCGATCTCGGCCATGTCTACGGTTATCAGTGGCGTTCGTGGCCGGACGGAAAGGGCGGTGCCATCGATCAAATAGCCAATGCGGTGGACACCATACGTCGTAATCCCGAGAGCCGACGCATCATCGTCAGTGCCTGGAACGTGGCGGATATAGACAGCATGGCGCTTCCGCCATGCCACGCACTGTTCCAGTTTTATGTTGCCAATGGCCGTTTGAGTCTCCAGCTGTATCAGCGCAGTGCCGACACCTTCTTGGGCGTGCCTTTCAATATAGCCTCGTATGCGTTGCTGCTTATGATGATGGCTCAGGTTACGGGGCTGCAAGTTGGCGAATTTGTGCATACGCTTGGCGATGCACACGTTTATCATAATCATTTCGAGCAAGTCAGACTGCAGCTGACACGCAGCCCGCGACAGCTGCCGCGAATGGTCCTCAATCCCGATGTCAAAGACATTTTTTCCTTTGATTATGATGACTTTCGGCTTGAGGATTATGACCCGTATCCTCATATTCCGGGAGTAGTATCTGTCTGAAAAATATATTAGGTATGATGATATCCATTATAGCTGCCGTTGCCTTGGACGGCGCCATAGGGCGCCAAGGCGGGCTTGTGTGCCATATACGGGAAGACATGCGTCATTTTCGCCGTTTGACCATGGGTCATCCGGTGGTTATGGGGCGAAAGACATTTGAATCGTTGCCCGGCGGAGCCTTGCCCGGTCGTCGTAATGTTGTGGTGACTCGCAATTCGGCTTACCATGCGGAAGGTATAGAGACTTTCCCCTCCTTGGAGCAGGCTATACAGCGTCTGCGTGCCGATAGTGTCGGAGATGCTGATGCCGAGATTTTTATCATCGGTGGCGGCGAAATCTATCGGCAGGCGTTACCCTTTGCCACACGGCTGTATTTGACGCAGATAGACGCCTCGTTTGCGGACGCTGACACGCATTTTCCCGAAGTAAATCCGGCGCAGTGGCATCTCGATGATGCTTCGGAATGGAGTGAGGATGCCCAAAGCGGCATACGCTACCGTATGGTTTGCTTATCTCGGATTTAAGCAGTACTTTTGCATAATTTTTCAGCGCCCCGATAGTTCAACGGATAGAATAGAAGTTTCCTAAACTTTAGATGGGAGTTCGATTCTCCCTCGGGGTACAAGCGCGGTGTCTACTTTGAGCCGTGCATAAGCCGGAGGCCGACCCACGATGGGTCGGCCTCCGGCGTTTCAATGGTTGTGTTTGTCGCTGCGGGCGCAATACATTGCGCCACTATAGTTCCATTTGTGCGTCCGTGTCTTAGAAAACGACTTTGGTAGAGCGATTGCCACGCACGACGATATATACTTGTCCTGCTTCGGGGTTGTTCACGGGGATACCTTGGAGGTTGTATATGCGTGCAGGTGCATCGGCGTTGTCGTCAACGGTCACATCGCTTACGCCGAGCAGATCAAAGTCTGCCGGCAGCTTGATACTCGTGTCCGTGTTCTCGACGTTGTACCAGTCGCCGTTGTCTTTGCCGAACATAGAGATGAGAAGCATGCTTCTGGGGAATGACAGGACGTTGTCTTTGCCCAGCGTGGCGCCGGCTTCTGTTTCTGCGATTTCTTCCCAGTCAAATCCTGCGCCGAGGTAGTATTCGGGTGTCGAGCTCAGGCGGATGAGGCCGTAGCCGTAGTCAAGACCGACAGGGCCTTCTTGGACGTAGATGCATCTGTCGTCAGAGGCGTTTATGGTGATATAGTGGAGCAGGCCGCAATTATGCTTGTTGGAGCCGCTGTATTTGCTATTTTCAAACGGCCCGGAGAGGCGTATAATGCGCGGATTCTGAACATTGCGTTGCAGGGGGACTTCGAGTGACTCGTCATCCACTTTGAAGAATGTTTTGATAAAGCCCACGTTGAGCGTTGCCGTGCCGCAGTAGGTCCATGCGGTGTCGTCGTTGTCCAGGTAGTAGCATGTGCCCCATTGGTATGCGACTTGCTGTCCTGCGCGGTTGAGGCCGACAAGGATTATTGTTTCCTTGTTCGCCTCTGACATGGTCCAGCTGAAATCTCCACGCACGGGAAGGTCGAGTCCTTTTTTGGCCACGTCAGCCAGGGCTCCCATCACTTCGTCTTCCTGGAAGTTGGGCAGGATTACGTACTTGACCTTGTCGATGTCATTACCCACGGTGATTTTGCCTAAGATTTTGCGGTTTGATGTGCATTGGTTTTCGAAGCTGAAAACCATGGAGTAGTCCACGGCCTCAACGCCGGGCAACACTATGCGCCATTTTTGGTTGGTATTCATCGCCACGGCGCCGTCATTGTCTCCGTAGGCAACGCCCCTGACGGGAGCGGTGAAGATGCCGTCTTTGAATGTTACCTGCTTGGACGAGGGTATGCCGATATATACCGGGCCGTAGTTCCAGTCAAGACCAATCATGGTCTTGGCAAAGTATACGTTGTTGGGGTCGGAGGCATCGATGTCCAGCTTTGTCGTGCCGGCGCTGTCGTATTGTGTCTCTGTTAGTTGTACATTATTGGTGGCCAGCATCGCATCGGCAAAAGCCTTGCCGTAAGGCGAGATTACACGGTAGAAGTTGGGGTCTTCGGTGCTCTGCTGGATTTCGACTTCCCATGTCATAGGCTCGTATCCGAACGCCGGCAAAAGCATATCGTCGGTATACAAGCCTTTGCCGAGGCTCTTGTACTCTCCGGTGGGGAAGTTGTGTTCGTTGGCTTTGGCGACAAGAGCAGCCTTAGGCATGCCTTTTTTGTCCGCTTTGAACGGGGTGGCGGTCTTGGTTAGGGTCGCGGCGCCGGCGGTCATGACAGTTGCCATTACCAGGGCAAAAAGAGTAAAATGTCTTTTCATAAGAGTAATTTATCGTTTTACGGTATGTTTATTGTCGGAGGCAAAGATATGTAATAATGTCGGGCTGTGCAAGAAAAGAGCTACAAAATGTTGAATTGTATTCATATATGCTGTCTTCCTGCATTGCGCTTCATTCGGGATTTACGGAAACAAGTGGCGCGGTCGGAATATGCCTATCTCACGGCAATCTTGCCGGCAAAGCCGTCAGCCTTGACTATGTAGATGCCTTTGAGCGAGCCGTTGGCTTTGGTCACGTCGCGTCCTGCAAGGTCATAGATGCGAAAGTCTCCCGAGCAGTACACGCGCCCTTCTTTGGCAGTCGGGGCTGTGCGATGACCTCCGTCCGTGATGTCGTCCACTCCGGATTTAGGATTAAACACCGGACGCACGAGGCTTCCGCAGTATCGTCTATTGGAAGAGTCTCCGGAGAAGAATCGGGGGTTGACTTTAATAATATAGGCGTGGGTGATGTTTATGTAATTTGACGATTCCGTATATACCGATGAGGACAGGTAATACCCGGTTCTTTGGTAGTCGCGTAATTTATCATAGAAATATCCGCACAGGTGGAGGTATATGTAGTTGCCGTTCGGTCCTTCGACCTTGTATGTGCTTACGCCCAGGTGCTCGGTGAGCGTCCATGTGCATTTCTCCTCCAATTCGAGGCATTCGTCCTTGGTCGGCATACGCCATCGTCCGCCCCATTGTACACATGCGGCATCATCTTCGGGGTCGAGTACTGTCTTCCCGTCTTCCTTGTTGTATTTGTATATCTCTTCGTAGCTGCCCAAGGGTCCGAATTTGTAGTTGGCGGTTGTAAATTCATTTTTGGGTTCAGTTTCACCCCAAGCGAAATAATCGCCTTTGTCTACGGGACCTACCGCGCCTATTGCCCGGTCAGACCACATCAGGCCGCTGGGCAGACCGAGGTCTACATATTGATGTCCGTTCTCAAGTTTTTCTTCGGACGTCTGCGCAGATGCGCAAAGTGCGCCAGCCGCTGAAGCTGCGAGGACTAAAAAATATTTTCTCATTGTGGTTGTATATTAAGTTAGATTTTTACTTTTAGGCAGCCGTGGGGCGATACGAGGATATATATGCCCGGGGCGAAGCGACCGGCCGTGAGGTCGGATTTGTCGATGCCGGATGCGACGCGTATGCCTTGAAGATTATAGACATCGAATGTGGATTCTTCGGTCGTGGTGTCTGTCGAGATGCTTTCATCGGCGTCAGTTCCTGTGACGTTGATCTTTAGTGTGGCGGTTATGCCATCGCAGAATGCCACGAGCGTTGCTTCGCCCTTGGCTACGCCTGTTACGACACCGTTGGTGGTCACAGTGGCGATGTCTTCATTGAGGCTGTACCACTTGACGGGTGCGGCGGTGGCATCTGCCGGGGTGACAGAGGCGTCCACTGTGATGGACTTAGAGATGTCTACGGAGACATTGTCGTCTGTAATAACGACTTGGTAGGGCAATTCTTGGAAATCCCGGAACATACTCCATCCTTCTGCATTTTTGTAAGCATCGATACATCCTTTGGGGACGTAAAGAGTGCCTTTATAACATGTTATATAGCTGAATGTTGTCGGGCTGATGCTCGGTGGCGTTGTTGCGTTGCTGTATACGTTCAGGAGATTTGCCTTATTGCCGAAGGCGTTGTCCGGAATATTGGTTGTGCCTTCGCCGATGTATAACGAGTTAAGGCTGGCTAAGTCGCTGAAATCCAGCTTGAATTTCTCGGTCCATCCGTAGTATGGCAATACAAAAGTCTCAATGTTCTTACATGCCCCGAATGCTTTGTCTTCGACATGGTTGGCCTTGAGGATGCATACAGACTTAAGGCTGAAGGCATTCTGGAATGCATATTTGTTGATTTTTGAGATATGACTGAGGTCTATGTCTATCAGCCGTTCGCACGAGGTGAATGCGTAGTTGCCAAGCGAGTCTACCGAAGCCGGAATGGTTATGGATGTGAATCTACAGGCAGAGAAAGCACTTTCCCCGATATGTGTCAACGAATTCGGCAGTGCTATAGATGTCAACTTCCCGCAACCGGCGAAAGTTGCGTAATCGATATATTTAATTCCGTTGGGTATATTTACTGAGGTTATATTATCGCAATGTCTGAATGCGCTCCTTCCGATGACTGTCACCCCATCCGGTATTGTAATGCCTGTAAGCGCGTTGCACTCGTTGAAGGCATACGATCCTATATACGTCACCGAATTAGGTATCTTCAAAGTATGGAGTTTTTTGCAATTCTCAAAGGACTGGTCCCCTATGGTTGTAATTGTTTCGGGTAAAGACACGGAAGTCAGCTCATCGCACCTCCAAAATGCCCCCAAGGTTTTTGTTACGGTATACTCTTTTCCATCATATATCGCTTTCTCGGGGACGATGATGTCGCCGGAGTATTTTGGCCCTATCCATGTAGATCTCAGTATACATGTTTCGTCAGATTCTATGTCGAACCACAGTCCGTCGTATAAGAATGTTTGTGCATTTGCTGAGACGCACGCTGTGAGGAGAATCGCTGAGGCGATTAAGTTCTTGATCAGGTGTTTCATGTTTCTGATATTTAGGATGTTATGCTGTGTGTAGGGAGGCCTCTTAGGCCTATGCTCATCGCTTCAATTCTAAGAAGTTCTTAGATTTTTATTTTCAGACAACCTTTGGGCGATACGAGGATATATATGCCTGGGGCAAAACGACCGGCCGAGAGTTCGGCTTTGTGGATGCCCGTGGCAACGCGGATGCCCTGGAGATTGTAGACGTCGAATACGGCGCCTTCGGTCGGGGCGTCTGTCGAGATACTTTCAACGGCGTCAGTTCCTGTGACGTTGATCTTTAGTGTGGCGGTTATGCCATCGCAGAATGCCACGAGCGTTGCTTCGCCCTTGGCTACGCCTGTTACGACACCGTTGGTGGTCACAGTGGCGATGTCTTCATTGAGGCTGTACCACTTGACGGGTGCGGCGGTGGCATCTGCCGGGGTGACAGAGGCGTCCACTGTGATGGACTTAGAGATGTCTACGGAGACATTGTCGTCTGTAATAACGACTTGGTAGGGCAATTCTTGGAAATCCCGGAACATACTCCATCCTTCTGCATTTTTGTAAGCATCGATACATCCTTTGGGGACGTAAAGCGTGCCTTTGTAGTGAGTTACATAGCTGAACGTTGTCGGACTGATGCTCGGTGGTGTCGCCGCGTTGCTGTATACATTCAGGAGATTGAGCTTGTTGCCGAAGGCGGCGTCAGGTATATAAGTGGTACCCTCGCCGATGTACAAAGATTTCAAGCTGACCAAGCTGCTGAAATCCATCTTAAAGTTTTCGGTCCATCCGTAGTATGGCAGCACGAAGGTCTCAATGTTTTTACATTCCCAGAAGGACTTATCAGCAACATCTTGGGCTTTAAGGATGTTTGCTGATTTCAGACAGAAGTTGTTCTGGAATGCGTATCTGCCGATTTTTGATATATGGTCGAGGTTTATTTCTGTCAGCCATTCGCACGCGTTGAATGCGAAGCTGCCAAGCGAGTCTACCGAGGCCGGTAAGTTTACGGATGTGAACTTGCAGCCAGCGAATGCATTTTCTCCGATATATGTCAATGAATCCGGAAAGATTATAGACGTCAAACCGCAACTGGAAAAAATCGAGTTTCCGATGGATTTTATTGCGCTTGGTATGTTTATGGAGGTCAACTTATAGCAATAGGAGAATGCAGATTCCGCTATGGATGTTACGGATTCGGGCAGCGTGATTTTGGCCAGCGCGTGGCAGTCGTAGAAGGCGCGCCGGCCTATAGTTGTTACCGAGTTAGGTAATTCCAAAGCGGTGAGTTTTGTGCATTCCTCGAAAGCTTTGGGCCCTATGGTCGTTAAAGTTTCGGGCAAAGATATGGAAGTCACCTCATCGCACGCAATGAATGCGCCTACGATTTCGGTTACCGTGTATTCTTTTTCATTATATATTGCTTTTTCGGGGACTATGATGTCACCTGTGTACTTTGTTGTTGTTCGTGTAGATGTCAGCTTACATGTTTCGTCAGATGTTATTTCGAACCGTAGTCCGTTGTAGAAGAATGCTTGTGCATTTGCAGATACGCACGCGGAAAGGAGAATTACAGAAGCAATGATATTCTTGATGCGGTGTGTCATATTTTCCTGTTTAGATCTTATTATTAGAAGTGGTGGAATAATGTATCCGTTTGGGACGGTAACTCTTAGAAAATCTTAGATTTTTATTTTACGGCATCCGTGGGGTGATACCAAGATATATATGCCGGGGGCGAGGCCGGCGGCGGAGAACTCGGCATTGTCGATGCCCGTGGCAACGCGGATGCCGTGGAGGTTGTAGATGTCGAATGTGGATTCTTCGGCCGTGGTGTCTGTGGCGATGTCCTCGACAGCGCCGGGGGTCATAACGCTGATGACGGAGACTTCCTTGGAGGCGGTTATGCCGTCGCCGAATGCTACGATTGTCGCCTTGCCTTCGGATACGCCTGTTACGATGCCCTCGGATGTTACGGTGGCGATATCTTCGTTAAGACTGTACCACTTAATTTGGACGGGAGGACCGTATGCCGGGACTACGGAGGCGGTCAATGTGACGGACTGTGAGATGTCTACCGATACATTTTCATCGGAGATGTCAATCTGATATGGAAGTTCTCGGATGTCAGGTATTAGATTCCATACTTTTGCACCTTTATATGCGTTTACGCAACCTTGGGGGACGTATAATATCCCCTTGTCGTATGTGTCTGGGCTAAATGTCGTGGTGCTGATTTCCGGAGGCGTGGCAGCGTTGCTGTATATCAATAAGAGTTTGTTGTTTTTGAATGTGCCCGGAGGAATGGATGCAGTGGCTTCCCCGATATACATTTTCCATAGGTTTGGCGTTTTACTGAAATCCAATTTGAAGTTCTCTGTCCATTCGTATGGCAGTACTGCCGAATTTATAGCGCAATTAATGAAAGCATCCGAGTTTACATCTTTGGCATTGAGAATGGAGATGTTAAGCAGTTCTTTGCATCCGACGAAAGCCCCGTACTTTATTTGTGAAACTCTGTCCAGGTTTATGTCTTTCAGCTCGGAGCAATTGACGAAAGCACCTTCGTCAATAGTGGTTACAGATGGCGGCAATGTTATGGATTTCAGCTTGCTGCAATTGGAGAATGAATGATATCCGATGGAGGTTAGCGCATCGGGCAATGTCACGGATGCCAGAGAACTGCAGCCTGAGAAAACCGAACTTCCGAGAGCCGTTATCGAGTTGGGTATGATTACGGATGTCAATCCGGTACAATTCGAAAAGGCCCCCGTCCCGATATGTGTTATAGTGCCGGGCAAATATATGGAAGTCAGTTTGGAACAGTTGAGGAAAGCTTCGGTGCCGATGGATTCAAGTGTGTGGGGGATGGCTATGACCGCCAAGTTGGAACAGTTGAAGAAAGCATGGTCTCCGATTGTTGTTGCCGAACTCGGTAAGTGCAGGGAAATCAGCCCGGTGCAATTGTAGAACGCCTCAGACCCGATGGTACTTAGAGCGCTTGGCAAAGCCACGGAATTGAGACCGGTACATAACGAAAAGGTTCCCGTGCTGATTTCAGTCAATGCATCGGGCAGTTTTATAGTGGTCAGTCCCGTGCAGCCTAAGAAGGCGTATTCGCCTATAGATGTTACGGAATTGGGCAAAACGATAGAAGTAATCTTGTCCTTAGTTTGGAATGCGCCCTCAAGAATAGCTGTCACGGTGTAATTTTTGCCCTCGATTACTGCTACTTGCGGTATGACGATTTCGCCGGTTTTCAGGGTCGATACAACCGAGCATGTTCCATCGTCATTGATATAGTAGAACAAGCCGTCATAATGCCATTGAGTTTGCTGCGCTTTTGCCGGAATGAGCGTTGTCAGCATAAGCGCCAAAGTTGTGAGGCGTATTATCAGGTGTTTCATATCGGGTAGTTTTTTTTGTTACTTTTTTGTATGAGGGGGGGGTGTGCTAATATGAGGATTAGGCACTATGATAATGCCGAGCCGTCATGATGCTGTACAAAAGTCTGTTGCCTGCTACTAAAACGGGGCGGATATTAATCACGTTTGACTGCCGCAGAATATGAACTGTCGACTTTCAATCCGAAATCATGCATACAAAAATAAGTAAAAAAATAATGTAAGGCCACGTGTTGTGCGTAAATACTCGGCCTTAATTGTTGAAATCACACATCTTTGTGATTTAGGATATTTTGGATTTGTTGTTTAGGCTTTTTTTGTTGCACAGACTATTGTGTCCGTCAGCGATAATCCTTGCTATTTGGTTTCTTTCTCCATTTGACAGGCGTACACCCGGCATTTTCCTTGAACAGGCGGGTAAAGTGGCTTGGAGAAATGAATCCTGATCTTTCGGAAATGTCGGCAACCGTCAGTTTGGGATATTGAGTGAGCAGTCGTTTGGCATATTCGATGCGAAGCCCGGTAATCCAATCGCGGAAAGACTTTGCATATGTTGTCTTGATGAATTCGGACAGGTATGTGCGATTGGTATAAAGTAAGTCCGACAATTCCTTTATTGTAAGTCCGGAACGGACAAAGCCGTCGGCGTCAATCCACTCTTGTATTTTTTTTGCCATTTTTGCGTGGTATGCCGGGGTCTCTTGTTTCTGTAGCTGTTCCGGTCGGGTGTTATGTGATATATTTTCTTCCGCGGTCACCTCGCTTTCCATGGCATTCTCTACTTGTTCGTAAAACAGCATATAGTTCAAATAGCAAAGGAACATATAGATATATAGCGGCACGGAGGACAAGATCCAGACATAAATATACTCGTCAGGCAGGAATGTCAGCAGTCCGCATCCCACTCCGTAGATGACAACCCAGTATGTGAACACGGAAAGCCATTTGATATAGGCGCCGAGGTCGTCCGCATGAGTTTCCTTGAAAATGCGGGTGACTCTGTGATAAACATGGAGTAGCCTTTTGGTCAGAATAAGTCCATAGACAATAAGGCAGGCAGCCAGAACAAGCATTGCCGATGTCCTTATGTCCCCTTTCGGGAAAACGAGTAGTATGATGCACGAAAGTACGGAATATGAAATCCACAAGCATATATGTGCCCTAAGTCGCTTCCGGGTGATATAAAAGCGGTCGAGCAGAGTGGTGAGGGCCGAGCTGAACAGCCAATAGCACAGAAAATAGGTGGATAGATTCATCATAATGGCGGCATCGGCATTCTTGAATCTGATTCCGAAAAAGAAATGTACCGAATAATTGGCTGCGAGGAGCAATATTGCCGCTCCCATAATTCGACGGGAGCGTAGGTAGTTCCCGAAAATCGCTTTTTCCGGAGTTTTGGCAAGCAGGAAGTAAAAGCCGAAGAACAACATCAGCGGCAGCGCAATACAAAGGGAGTAGCTGTATATAGATGATAACATTGTGTATTATGCTTTGTATATTATGCTTGTTTTCTCGGGGCTGAGGCTATGAAGAATCGGCAGACCGGATTGTCTCGGTTTTGCTCTTTTGTGCGCCCTGATAGCGTTGAAGGCTCTGCTTGTAAGACATGTTATGGGGATAACTTATGAGATTGCCGGATTAGTGTCGAGCCTGCTTATAAGTAGTGGCAAAGATAGGGAAAATCTCCGATATCGGCATCAAAAATCTCTGTAAAACTTGGATATGGATAATACTGTTCCGGGGTATTGTTCCGGGGAGGTGATTATGAGAAAACGGCCACTGCGATCTCGAGACTATGGCGTGTGCAGGCGCCACGACGAACCGTCATAGACAAATAGCAATGCTCCGGCGACCAGAAGGTCTACGATGGCGTCATTTGCGCTCCGTTGCGAGACGTGTATGGCTAAGGCCACTGCTGACGGGGTATCGGCACCGTCGGCGACGGCCTCGATAATCGCACCGTGTATGCCTGCATCGCCGACCGAATAGATGCGACAGCCGTCACTATCGGCCTCGCGCCGCCACGCTCGTACCATCAGCGGGTGCGCCGCAATATTTTCGTCGGCTACGCGAAAGTAAGCCCGGTGTTTGCCGTCGGCTTCGATGACTGTCACCGGTCGAGTGTCCGACGGAGCAATGTATGCGCGTATCACCACCGAAGCCTTGGCGCCGGGACGGTCGCTGTCGGTATCGCCGGTGCGATATGCTGTGAAGTCCACGGGTTGGGGTGGCTCGCAATAGCATTGTGCCGCCTGCTCGACCACGAAGATGTCTTCTTCGGAACGTATTCCGGCAATGGCGCCATTGTCCTTGACGCCGATGAGCAAGTGCCCGCCGGCGTTGTTGGCGAAAGCCGAAACGGTGCGTGCAATCTTGCGCGCATCGTTGACCGTGAGTTTGAAGTCTTGGGTCTCGTCCTCGCCTCGCGCCACCAGTTCGGAAATGTATCGGTAGCCGCGTATGGCCTTGAGGTCTTTCATTCGGGATATCTGAGGCGTTCGGCCGTAATGTGTTCCAGTGTTCGGCCGAAGCGTTCGGCCAGTGCGCGCGCCGCCGGCAGGTCGTTGAAGGTGTAGTTGCCGCAGTCGCGAGCCGTAGCCCCGGGGATATCGCCCTCGAAGGTGGCGATAAAGCGGAACATTTCGCGCATCAGCGGCACAATATCTTCGCTTTCGAGGTTGCCTTGAAGTATGAGGTAACTGCCGGTGCAGCAGCCCATAGGCCCCCAATAGACTACGCGGTCGCGCCATTCGGCATTATTGCGCAACCATGTGGCGGCAAGATGCTCGATGGTATGCAGCGCTCGCGGATCGGCGGCCGGTTCGCGGTTGGGTGCGGTCATGCGTATATCAAAGGTGGTGAGGACGTCGCCCGAGGGCGTGGTGTCGCGTCGGGATACGTATATGCCCGGTTGTAAGACCAGGTGATTGATGCGGAAGCTGGCTATCTTATCCATTTTACATACTTGTTTGGCGTGTCTAAAATATAGACGGTGGAGTCAGAGCACCTCGAGCAGGTGATGCAATACCTCAAAGGTGTGGCGCGGAGCGTCTTCCCAGAAGTTTTCGTATTGGGCGATGTTGTCGTGCGTGGCTCCGGGAGTGTCGCTGATGACGCGCATGCACACAAAGGGGACATTCTTCAGATGACATACCTGGGCTATGGCACCCGACTCCATATCTACGGCCACTGCCTCGGGTATCACTTCAAGAATGTGCTGCACCTCTTCGGGACGCGATACAAAGATGTCGCCCGAAGCGACAACGCCGCGTCTTACGTCTGCACCCATACGCTCTATTGTCCCGGGTGTCAGCGGCGACTCGAAGTACAACGGGCATCCGGCGGCCTGGCCGGGCACTGTACCCGGGCCGCACCATACGTCATGGTAAGCCACGGCCGAGGCCACTACGACATCTCCTATTGATGCTCCGTGTCCCGTGCCTCCGGCCACGCCGGTATTGATGATGATGGCGGGGTGGAAGGTGTCGATAAGCGTCAATGTGCCTACGGCGGCATTGACCTTGCCTATGCCGCATTGCATCACGGTGACGTTGTGGCGTCCCATGGTGCCGGTATGATAGGTGTAATCATTGACTGTGGTGCGCGAGGTGTCGTGCAAGAGCGGAAGCAGCAGCTCCAACTCCTTGGTCATGGCTACGATGATGGCTATATTCATGTGTGTAAGTATATAGATGCGTTTTGGCGCGTGATTGCGGTATTTGTGCCGGCGAGTGTCTGCTCGGACCGTTTTGACGCAAAAAAAATCCCCGGAGACGTTTTAACGTGTCACCGAGGGTGTCTGTGGTGGGCGCTGAGGGATTCGAACCCCCGACCCTCTGCTTGTAAGGCAGACGCTCTGAACCAGCTGAGCTAAGCGCCCGGTTTCTCGCCGAAAGCGTTGCAAAGTTACGCACTTTCCCCGAACCCACAAAATTTTTTTCACGCTTTTTTCGGTAAAAATTTTCGCAGTCGTTCCTCGCTCGGCTTCTTATGCGGTCATTTTCAGCGCGTAATGCTGCGCACGAAGGCTTGTGCCGACGGTACATAATTTATGTTAAATCTCGAGAAAACGAGGCGCCGGGCTGCTTTCGGCAGAATAGATTCTCGAAATTGCATCGAACTAAATTGCCTCGAAAAGGACGTCAAAATCAAGTCAACCGATTTCAGAAACGGACATTGTCGTGCGTTCGGTCAAAAGGTCTTGGCGGTGGGGTATTGCGGATTTCGGGGAAAAGGCGTACCTTTGCAGACGAAGAGAGCGACGCCTCGGGCGAGACGTCAAACTCTCGGATAATTCAGGGTACTCAGATGTCTCGGAGTGCCCCGAAATTTGGTGCATTGCACTGTACTAAGCAGAAAAAGCATTAGAACCGTAAGGCTTAATATCAATAACCCCAATAAGTGCGTGGAAACTAAATATATCTTCGTGACCGGCGGCGTGGTTTCGTCGTTGGGCAAAGGCATCATTTCGTCATCATTGGCTTGCCTGCTCAAGGCTCGCGGCTATCGCGTGACCATACAAAAGTTTGACCCGTATATCAATATCGATCCCGGGACATTGAACCCCTACGAGCATGGCGAGTGCTATGTAACCGTAGACGGACACGAGGCCGACCTCGACCTGGGTCACTACGAACGTTTTACCGATATTCAGACCACGCGCGCCAACAACGTCACCACCGGCCGTGTCTATCAGAGCGTCATCAAGAAAGAACGCGAAGGCGTCTATCTGGGCAAGACCGTGCAAATCGTACCTCATATCACCGACGAAATCAAACGCAATGTCAAGGCCTTGGGCAATACCGGACGTTTTGACTTTGTAATCACCGAAATAGGTGGTACCGTGGGCGATATCGAGTCGCTGCCTTATCTGGAAAGCGTGCGTCAGTTGCGCTGGGAGCTCGGGCAGAACAGCTTGTGCATACACCTGACATACGTGCCGTATATCGCTGCGGCCAAGGAGCTGAAGACCAAGCCCACACAACACTCTGTCAAGCAATTGCAGGAGGTGGGTATACAGCCGGACATTCTGGTACTTCGCACCGAGCATGACATCAATGCCGAGATGCGTCGCAAGATTGCCTTGTTCTGCAACGTAGCACCCGAAGCTGTCATCCAAAGCATAGACGTACCTTCTATATATAAGGTGCCCGTGACTATGCACCACCAGCATCTGGACGAGATAGTGCTGCGTAAGACCGGGCTTGAACCTCAGGGCGAACCGCACATGGCTCCGTGGCACGATTTTCTCGAGCGCATGGACAATGCCACCGAAACCGTAACCATTGGATTGGTAGGTAAGTACGTCGAACTGCAAGACGCCTACAAGTCCATTAATGAAGCGCTGTTCCAGGCCGCGACATACAACGATCGCCGACTGAAATTGGTGTCGATACATTCCGAGAAAGTCAATGAAGGCAACGTCGATGCTTTACTGAGAGATATGGACGGCGTAGTCGTTGCTCCCGGATTTGGCAGCCGAGGCATCGAGGGCAAGTTTGTGGCGCTGCACTGGTGCCGCACGCACAATATTCCCACGCTCGGTATATGCTTGGGTATGCAGTGTATGGTTATCGAATTTGCACGTAACGTTTTGGGCCTCAAGGAAGCCAATTCCACCGAGATGGATCCCAGCACGCCCGACAACGTCATCGACCTTATGGAAGAGCAGAAGAGCATTACCGAAAAGGGCGGTACTATGCGCTTGGGCGCATACGACTGCACCTTGCGCCCTGACTCCAAGGCCGCCGAAGCATACGGCACCACCGAGGTGCGCGAACGACATCGCCATCGCTTCGAATTCAACGAAGCATATCGACAGCGTTTCGAAGAAGCCGGTATGCAATGTGTCGGCGAAAACCCCGAAACACATCTTGTCGAGGTCGTCGAACTGCCGCAACTGCGCTGGTACATCGGTACGCAATACCATCCCGAGTATTCGTCCACGGTGCTGCATCCCAACCCGATATTCTTGTCCTTTGTACGCGCAGCCATCGCCTACGACAAGGACAAAAACAAGTGATATCGGGTATAATCGAATTGTAACTAATTAATTCCTCAACAGATACGCTACACGACGGCACTCGCAAATACTGAGGCGCAATCCGATAGCCGAATTGGAGTGCCTGTCTGACTGATACGACAAACATCATAAACACCGCAAATGGATAAAAACACCCTTACAGGCCTGCTTTTGATGGGCGCTGTGCTTTTTGGCTTCATGTACTGCAACCGCAGCAGCCAGGAACAGCGCCAACAGGCGGCCACCGAACAACAGGCTGACGCGACAGCGGAGGCCGTAGCCAAGCCGCTTACAGGCGATAGCCTCCGTGGCGAGATGGCCAAGTATGTACGCACAGCCGGCACTCTTGTCGATAGCGCTGCCCGCACTTACGCGCTGACCACCAACGCATTTAACCTTCGAGCCGACAGCACCGGCAATATCTCCGGTACCGTCGCATTGAACGGCACCAAGACCGCCGTGGACAGCATCGTTGCCGCTCCCGCAGGCGACCCCGTGCTTGCTCGCGTGATGACCACGCTCAACAACGAACGTGCTTACAAAGGCATGGCTCAGTTTATGGATGCCGAAGCCAAGGCCGAAACCATCACCCTCGGCGACAGCAACTTGAAGGTTACTTTCAGCAGCCGCGGCGGACGTATAGCCTCGGTCACCCTGCCCGGGTACAAGACCGAAACGACGACTCCGCCTTCGCCGATCACGCTGTTTACAGACAGTACCAATAGCTATTCCTTCGAGTTTACCACTGTAGACCAGCAGCGTGTCAATACCGCCGACCTTAACTTCAAGGCCGCACGTGTCAACGACAGCACCGTACGCATGTCGCTGCCTTTGAACGACAATGCCGAATTGGCCTTTGTATACACCGTCATTCCGGACAAGTATATCGTCAAGATGAACATCGAGCAGCGCAATATGGAGAGCGTTATACCCACCACGGTCACCACGATGCGTATGCTGTGGCATCAGACGATGATGCGCAACGAAAAAGGTCGTACCTTCGAGGAACGCAACAGTGCGATATACTACAAGTTGCTCAATGAGAGCCCTGAAGACCTCTCGGCGTTCTCTGATGAGAATGAGAAACTGCAAGGCAGCATCAAATGGATTGGCTTCAAAAACCAATTCTTCTCCAGCGTATTGATTGCTCGCAAGAACCTTGCTACGGCCGAAATCGCAAGTACACCCCTCAAAGACGATGAGCATAAACTCAAAGAAATGAATATGGACGCTACCTTCGAGTATTCGTCCAAGAACGAGCAAGTCGCCGGCTTCGACTTCTACTTCGGCCCCAACGACTACCCGTTGCTGTCCTCGCTGGACGATGTAATCTCGCCTGACGAAGACCTCGAACTGACGCGCCTTGTGCCTCTGGGTTGGGGCCTCTTCCGCTGGATCAATAAATTCGTGGTTATCCCCGTATTCAGCTTCCTCAGCGGATTTATCTCCAACTACGGTATCATTATCCTGCTGTTGACCATATTTATCAAGCTCATACTCTTCCCCTTCACCTACAAGAGCTACATGTCGCAGGCCAAGATGCGCGTCCTTGCTCCCGAAATCAAGGAAATCAACGAGAAATATCCCGGCCAGGAAAATGCAATGAAGCGCCAGCAGGAGACTATGAAGCTATACTCGCGTGCCGGTGCCAGCCCGTTGTCAGGCTGTCTGCCGCTGCTGCTGCAGATGCCCGTGCTTATAGCCATGTTCTCCTTCTTCCCGTCGGCTATAGAGCTGCGCGGCCAGTCCTTCCTATGGGCACACGACCTCGCGGCACCCGACGTGATATTGACGCTTCCCTTCAATATCCCGTTCTATGGTAGCCATGTGAGCTTGTTCTGCTTGCTGATGACCGTGGTCAACATCATATACACGCGCATCAATATGCAAAATCAGCCCGGCGGGGCCTCCATGCCCGGTATGAAGTGGATGATGTATCTGATGCCCGTGATGTTCCTGTTCTTCTTCAATGACTACGCATCCGGCCTCAGCTACTACTACTTCCTGTCGCTGTTGATTACAATCATACAGACATACATCTTCCGTCGCTGCGTCAGCGAGGAAAAAGTTCGTGCCCAGATGCTCGAAAACGCCAAGAAGCCCCGCAAAAAGAGCGGATTTATGGCTCGCCTCGAGGCTGCGCAGAAAAAGCAGGAAGCCCTGATGCGCGAACAGGCCAAGCAAAACGCCAAGCGCCATCGCTGAAAAACACTTTAAATTAATAAGCCCGGAGGGTTAGGCCGATCCGGCCTCCCCTCCGGAGCTAAATATAACGCCAAATCATCACATAAAACCATGGCATCCGCTTCGGCTGATGCCACAATCACAAATCCATGACACACCGTATTTCAAGCACCATTGCGGCTTTGGCCATAACCTTAGGAGCACATGCCTATGACCATGCCGATATTCAAGGCACAACATTTACAGTAGACACAATAGAACACTATTATGTAGGTCCCGGCCTGACACATTCGCATTTCAGTTTCGCCAGCGGTAGTCGCGTCTTTCAGGCTTATATACTTAAACTTGACACCAAAGCCACCGGAGCTGAACGTATGCTGCCTCGTGTCGAAATAGGAAACGACCAAGCACCATTGGCCGAACGTATATCCGAGTCGGGCAAACGCCACACCAACGACCAATACCAATATTTGGCGGGCATAAATGGCGACTTCTTCATTGTGTCCGCCTTTGCTGCACAGCATCCGCTGGGTAATTCCATACTCGGTTATCCCAATATGACTTGTGCCATAGGCGGCAAATTGGCTGCCCCGGACATGATAGATATCACATCTCGCGAGAATGCCTTGATTATGGATTACAACGGCGGCGCGTGGATTGACGCTACTGATATGTCGTACAATGTACTCAGCGCCGATGGCAGCATCGTAGTGGGAGCCACAGCTTGCAACTATCCTCGTGTGGGTGATCAGATGATGATATACAACAGCTATATGGGTGAAACCACGGGTACGGACGGCTCAGGCCGCGAATTGATACTTCGTCCCGCAGTTACCGGTCAGCGTTGGACCATCAATACACCTATGGACTTTGTCGTTGACGGCGCATGGCGTCAAGGCGGATCGACGGCCATACCGGCTGACGGTATAGTGCTGTCGTGCGGCGACGGATATGCCAATGACTTCATAGACAACCTTAAAGATGGTGATGCCGTAAAAATCGAAATAGGAATGTCGCTGCCCGCTTTCGGAGGCCTGCGCCCCGATGTGCGCGACGTCTGCGGCGGCGATGTGCGCATTCTCAATTGTAATAATGTCACTACCTCGGCCATTCGTTGGATTAATACCCCGGGTGCCCAATATGGACGTTCGCTGTGCGGATACAGCCAAGACCGCCGCTATATCGTATTGTGCGCCGTAGATGCCGGAGTGCCCAACAGTAGCGGTGTCAGCTACTACGAAGGCGCCGACCTGATGCGCTATCTCGGATGCTACGATGCCCTCGACCTTGACGGCGGCGGTTCCACAACCATGTGGAGCGCCCATGCAGGCATCCTCAACGTCCTGCGCGACGGCAGCGAACGTGCTGTCGGTAACGGTATTTTTATGCGTCTCGAAGCTCCGAAAGACGAGAAAATCACCAAGATTCGTTTCGCTGACCCCTATGCCAAACTTCCGCTGTTCGCCCTCTACCGTCCCGTGGTCTACGGATACAATCAGTATGGCCAACTCATAGATACCGATGTCAAAGGCATAACCCTGTCTGTGGACGAAGCGATGGGTACAATCAAAGACGACGGTACGTCACTCTTTGTCACCGGAAGCGGAATGCACGCCCTGCGCGCATCTTTGCCCGGAGTGGACGATGCCGTTATCGTCGTATCTGTGGACCCGAACGCACTCGCCACGCCCGAAGTGGCAAATATCCTGACCGATAACCATAGCCGGTGGGGCATTAAGTTGCATGCCCTCGTAGCCGGACGCTATGTAAGTGTCGATCCCGCCGCTTACAGCTGGACAACGGATGCGCCCGAAATTGCCACAGTTGATGCCAACGGCATTATCACCGGATTGCGCAACGGCACCACCGTAGCCACCGGAACAAATGCTGCCGGTAGCGTGTCCGTCAATATCACCGTTGAATGTACACCGGCCGACAAGACCACGCTCGACCCGGATGGAACAATCGATGTCAATACGTGGAAGGTTACTCGTACTTCTATCGCTAATAGCGTGGAAATAAGCCCTATAAACGATGTTAACGGCCTGAATATATCCTTCAAACCCTCGTCGATGCGTGGCGCACGCTTGGCTTTGACCAAGGACTTGGTATTGTTCTCCCAGCCCGATGCTATCGAATTTGTGGTTAAGCCCGAGACTTCCAACCTCAAAAACTTCTCGGTGTCATTAAATGCACAGGGTCAAACATCTGTCAAAAAGGACTTTGGCGTTATTGAGGCCGGCAAGGAAACCACATTGCGCATCGACCTCAAAGACGTCATAAACGTCGAAGATATGACCTCGTACCCCGTACGAGTTACTTCCTTGAGCCTCGAACCGTCCAAGACGGGACAACAGACAGTGAAAATCGAGTCAATGAAAGTCATTTACAAAAAATTCGACGGCGTCGAAGATGTGAACGCCGATAACGACAACGTGCTTCGAGTGGCCGTTGCCAATGGCTTCGTGTCCATATCCTTCCGTGCGGCCGAGCTTACATTGACCGACCTCGCAGGCCGCGTAGTAGCGCATGCAGTTGATGCTGCCGAGGTAGCAAGTCCCGCTGCTGCAGGCGTATACGTCCTGAGCGCTCGCACCTCCGCCGGAACCATCTCGGCCAAGGTGTATGTCCGCTGACGCCTGATATATTATTAGAATTCATTTCATGTTTTTTTTGATTTCCGAAGCTGTCTCGAGCCTTTTGGCGATGAGATAGCTTCGGTTTTTTGCAAAAAGCGGTGGCATCGGCTTGCCATATCAAAAATAATTTGTACCTTTGTGCCACCAATGCCCGGATGGCGGAATCGGTAGACGCGACGGTCTCAAACACCGTTGGGGCGACCCATCCCGGTTCGAGCCCGGGTCCGGGTACAAGCGAGGAACAGACATCAGCCTGCTCCTCGCTTTTGTATTAAATAAAAATGTGTTGCAGCGTGTTATTGGGGCTGTAGATATAGATGTGTATAGGTCAAAACGGGTGCCAAAAACGCTGTAACGATGGTGGCTTACAGTATGTTATCATAGCTCAAAAGTTTTGAGGCCTCATTTGGTAGGAGCGCTTTGGTTCTATGGGTCAAAACGGGTGCCCTAAGTTAAACAGGCTACCCGCATTTTTCGCGGCAGCCTGTTTAACTTAGGATATAGCCCCATTCTGTAGTATAGGCAACTGCGACTAATGTGTAGCCGACGCCCCTTGTATCAGCTCGACGAACCGTGCGCTACGGATGTAGGCTTTTGTCTTGCCATTAAGAGGGATTTCCGATAAATAGTTCTTTTGAGTTAAGTCTTTAAGGTCTGACTTGGCTGTACCTTGACTGACTCCTGTAAATCCTGCAGTATCTGCCGCAGTCAGAACCTCGTCCGGTTTTGCGATGTACCGATTCAAGATTTCAGCTTGCCGTGGAGTTATATTGCCCAATAGCAACAGCCGTCCCGCATTTATCTTCTCCTTGCTCTTGCGTGTGAGATAGCGGCGTAAGTCTTCAAACGACTTTTGAAGCACATTAAGGTTGTATTGTATGAAGTATCCCAAATCATTGGAGTCTTGTTCGGCAAAAAGATAGGCCTTTTCGTAGCCTCTCTTTGAGCCTTTAATGACCCTTGAAATCGAAAGGTACTGCACAAACCGATATCCCGACTTAAGCATATACCAATAGAATAACGCTCGGGCTGTGCGCCCGTTCCCGTCGGCAAACGGATGAAAATAACCTATCAGATAATGGATTATTATCGCTCGTATGATCGGGTGTATGAATTGCGCCGGTTTGGTGTCGTTGAAAAAGGTGCACAAGTCGGAGATAAACGCAGGCAAACACTCCGCCGAAGGCGGGGTGTGAACCGTTTCGCCCGTAATGCCGTCGCCAACCACGATGTTTTCGTCGTCTCTTCTGAAACGACCGGCGGCATCGTCTATGTCCAAAGCTCCCTCGGTCATCATTGCATGCACCTGAAAGATAAGCTCGGACGAAAGGTTTTCTGCGGCATGTTCTCGAATGAAGTTAATTGTGGTGTAATTGTTCAAAATCATTCGTTGGCTTTTGTCCTTCGGGCTTATTCGCTTTCTGAGCATATCCTTGGCGACCTCGCGTGTTGTAACGGCCCCTTCCATTTGGCTTGAAGCTATGGCTTCTTCCATTATGGAACTGGCAAGGCAAAGCTCGCGGGTGGTCTTATTATCCGGGAAGTCTTCTACAGCCGTCCAAGATCCAATGAGACTGACATCAAACTCATGGCATTGTCGCCACATTCGATTTGTCAACCCAAAGTGCATATTTGTGAACCCTGCTACGGTTATATCGGTCTGTGCACGTGCGTATTTAACCAGCGCCCATAGCTCTTTCGGGGTTAGACCGACAGCCTGAGCGCGATATTTTACATCGCTCCAATAGAGGTAGTCGTCATTAATCTTTCCAACCGCATCGCCAATTGAGGCATTATTGTTGCCGGACAATATTTGTCTGCATTTTTGCTCTTCTTGTGAGGTGATTATGGGGGTCGGTTCAATCATATGTATAATACTTAAATTTGTCGTGCAAATATAGTAATATATCGCAAAATATCAAAATTTGCGATATTTGTATTTATAAAATCATTGAATGTTAGCTTGTGACGTGATTGATAAAAATACGGTAAAATCGGTGTACGGCCCAATATTGTCCTAAATAAATTTAGGTGACAGCGTAACGTGCAACGCCATAGAGCA
>OIYG01000057.1_pt1 | contig 117673 bp, 114 predicted proteins | sample 1587861 | NCBI WGS metagenome assembly OIYG01 (sample SAMN03283272) | human gut metagenome | biome: human-associated habitat; material: feces | host: Homo sapiens | place: Peru | collected 2012 | reverse complement strand
GGCTCTGACAGTCCACCGGACTGTCATTCACTACCGTGTCGACACTTCGCTACCCCGGAGGAGGAGCCTACTATCACTTTCGCTGACAGCGTCTCACTGCGGCTCGGTCACGCTCCGGCTCCGAACGTCCGCCGGAAGTTCAACTACCGTCGTGCCGCTTTGCTGCCCTGCATGGGAGGCAAAATTTTTTCACTGTAATTAACATCTATATTGGGCGGTGTTCATTTGAGCAAGAAATTTATTTCATGGAACGTCAACGGCATAAGAGCCTGTATGAACAAGGGCTTTATGGACGTTTTCAATGAGCTGAACGCAGATATTTTCTGCCTTCAGGAGACTAAAATGCAGGAGGGTCAGCTCGTTTTGGAGCTTGACGGCTACCGTCAATATTGGAGCTATGCCCTGAAGAAGGGCTATTCGGGTACTGCAATATTCACCAAGGACGAGCCGCTCAGCGTAAGCTACGGTCTCGGAATTGAGGAGCTTGACACCGAGGGCAGGCTCATCACGCTCGAATTTGACGATATATATTTCATCACGGAGTACGTTCCGAACGCTCAGGACGGACTGAAAAGAATCGACCACCGTATGAAATGGGAGGATGCTTTCAGGGCTTACGTCTTGGAGCTTCAGAAGAAGAAGCCGGTTGTTTTCTGCGGTGATCTTAACGTTGCCCACAATGAAATTGACCTGAAAAACCCGAAAACGAACAGAGGCAATGCAGGTTTCTCCGACGAAGAGCGAGGAAAATTCGGCGAGCTACTCGACGCAGGATTTATTGACACCTTCCGTTATTTTTACCCGGACCTTGAGAACGCCTACAGTTGGTGGTCATACCGATTCAAGGCAAGGGAAAAGAACGTCGGCTGGCGTATCGACTATTTCTGCGTTTCAAAGGCTCTTGAACCGAGGCTTGAAAGCGTTAAAATACATTCGGAAATTTACGGCTCGGATCATTGTCCGGTCGAACTTGTTTTAAAATAAGAGGGATTTACAATGACAAAGAAAAACAAAAAAGTTATCATAATTCTTTCGGCCGTGCTTGCCGTCTGCCTTGTTTTTACGGGGCTTACATTCAGCAAAAGCTTCACGGGCAAGCTTTTCGGCGGAATGAAAATCGACGGCGGAGAACCGCTTTCATCTGTTGTAAGCATGGAATACAAGTCCGACTATCCGCTTGTTCAAACTCAGCAGGAAAATGTTTTCTACGAAACTTATCCCGACGGAAAAATTAAATATTTCAAATATTCCGACAAGGAATTTGTTGAGATTACAAATGTAAGAACGAAAAAAATAAGCATAACCTGCAGCTATCAGAAAATCCCGATGACACTCTATTATCTTGAGGATACAGATGTCGGCACTATCGGCTACGGACTTTTTAATTCCAAGCAGGAAAGCGATGTTCAGACCTTTTCCTATGTTTTTGCCCGTCTTATGGACTGCCCGTCCTCTTACAAAGAGTCGGCAAGGACAGATTATATTCTGCTTCTTGACATGGAAGCCGAGGACGCTTACAAGGTTGACAAAACATATTCCGACATATATTCATTTGATATGAATTCGGGAACGGCAACTCTGATCGTTTCCTCAAGAGACAGAACGGTTCAGGAGGACGCAACTCAGAACGAAACGTGGACGGTGTTCACCGACAGCTCCGTAAACAGCATGAGCAAATACGATTGGTTCGCTTCGACGAGATATCACGACACCAACGCAGAGACGGTTCTCTATGACTTCATGTCGGTTGAAAGCTCAAGAAGCGTCAGAAAAGCGGAATCGACCGAGTTTGTCAACTCCCCGTCATATCAGTTCCGTGAAAAGGACGGTGCGTATTACTGCTTTGCGAACGCCGATGACGGCTTCAAGCTTGTTAAAAACGGCAAAAAGGACGAGCCGCTTAAAAAGTTCAGCGGAAAGTTCTCTGATTATATTGTAAGCGATCATTTCATCTTTGACCCGTCAACAACGGAATTCACCGACATTTACACGGGCGAGACAGTGTCCGGTAAAAAAACGAGATTTGAATCGCTTTCAGGCTTCATTGCTTCGCCGAGCGGCAAAAACTTTGTTGTTTTCTGCGGCAGCGGTAAGCAGGCAATGGTAATCTACAACACAGAAAGCGGCAAAGCGAGCATTATTTCCGACAGCGACATTTTCAACAGCGGAATATGCAATTATTGCTTTATCAGCAACCAAACGGTTCTTGTGTCAAACTTTACCGAGGATGGCGCAGCAATAAACCGTATTGTTAAATTCAACGCAGATTGAGAGGGAAAACAATGTCAAAAAGAGAGGATTATATTTCGTGGGATGAATACTTCATGGGAGTTGCACTGCTCGCAGCCAAAAGAAGTAAAGATCCAAACACGCAGGTCGGTGCCTGTATTGTAAATGAAAACAAAAAAATCATGTCGGTCGGCTATAACGGCTTTCCGCTCGGTTGCAGCGACGACTCCTTCCCGTGGGACAGAACCGCAGATAACGACTATGACACAAAATATCCGTATGTTTGCCACGCAGAGCTTAACGCAATACTCAACAACGCCGGCGCTCCGCTGAACGGATGCAGCGTTTATGTTGCTCTTTTCCCCTGCAACGAGTGCGCCAAGGCAATAATTCAGTGCGGAATCAAAAAGGTTTTCTACCTTTCCGACAAGTATAACGGAACGAGCGGCAACCTTGCCTCCAAGCGTATGTTCGACGCCGCAGGAGTGGAATACAAACAGTTGACTCTGCCGCACAAAGAAATTACAATCAACTTTGACGAAAGTCTTGTATAATTTGCTTTTTTGTGATATATTTAATAGGTTAATATAAGACTCTTCACGAAAAACTTTGAAATATTGTACTTTGTTGACAACTATCAGACATTTTTGACGAGCCTTCCTCTCAAAGGGAAGCCTTGATTTGAGATTGCACATTGTACCTCATTCTTCCGTGAAGAAACTAATTTAAATTCAATTTCTGAAAGGAATGAAAATATGGGTCTTCTTAAAAAAATCTTCGGAGATTATTCCGCTAAGGAAGTCAAGCGGGTAGTCCCGATAAAAAATAAGGTTCTTGCCCTTGAAGAGGAGTATGCAAAGCTCACGGACAAAGAGCTTCAGGCAAAGACTCCCGAATTCAAGGAGAGACTTGCAAACGGCGAAACGCTCGACGATATTCTTCCCGAGGCTTTTGCCGCATGCCGTGAGGCTTCATGGCGTGTTCTTGGCATGAAGCATTTCCCGGTTCAGATCATCGGCGGCATTGTTCTTCATCAGGGACGAATCGCAGAAATGAAAACAGGTGAAGGTAAAACTCTTGTTGCTACCCTCCCCGCTTACCTCAACGCTCTTTCGGGTGACGGAGTTCACATTGTTACGGTCAATGATTACCTTGCACGCCGTGACTCCGAGTGGATGGGCAAGCTTTATAAGTTCATGGGTCTCAAGGTAGGCCTTATCGTTCACGGACTTGACAACGATGAGCGTAAGGCAGCTTACGCCGCTGATATAACCTACGGAACGAACAATGAGATGGGATTCGACTATCTTCGTGACAACATGGTTCCTTATAAGGAGAACAAGGTTCAGAGAGGACATAACTTTGCAATCGTCGATGAGGTCGACTCAATCCTCATTGATGAGGCTCGTACTCCGCTTATTATTTCCGGCCGCGGCGACCAGTCAACAGAGCTTTACACCCTTGCAAACAACTTCGTTCACACTCTTACAAAAGCAGTTGTTAAGGAGATCGACTCCAAGCAGAACGCCGAGGACGTTGCCGACGGCGACTACATTGTTGACGAAAAGGCAAGAACAGCATCTCTTACCAAGAGCGGTATTGCTAAGGCTGAGGCCTATTTCAATGTTGACAACCTCATGGACGCCGAGAACATGACCCTTCTCCATCATATCAATCAGGCCATCAAGGCTGTGGGCGTTATGCGCCGTGACATTGACTACGTTGTTAAGGACAATCAGGTTCTTATCGTTGATGAATTCACAGGCCGTATCATGCTCGGCAGACGATATAACGAGGGCCTCCATCAGGCTATCGAGGCGAAGGAAGGCGTTAAGGTTGAGCACGAGAGTAAAACTCTTGCGACCATCACCTTCCAGAACTATTTCCGTCTTTACAAGAAGCTTTCCGGTATGACCGGTACAGCTATGACGGAGAGCCAGGAATTCCAGGAGATCTACTCACTCGACGTTGTTGAAATTCCGACTAACAAGCCGATGATCCGTATTGACAACCACGACCTTGTTTACAAGACCGAGGCTGCCAAATATAATGCGCTCATAAATCAGGTCATGGAGTGCCACGAAAAGGGTCAGCCCGTGCTCGTCGGTACTGTTTCAATTGAAAAATCCGAGGTTCTTTCCAAGCTTCTCAAATCAAGAGGAATTAAGCATGAAGTACTCAACGCTAAATTCCATGAAAAGGAAGCAGAGATCGTAGCTCAGGCCGGTAAGTTCGGCGCCGTTACAATTGCCACCAACATGGCAGGCCGTGGTACGGATATCATGCTCGGCGGTAACTCAGAGTTTCTCGCAAAAGCCGCTATGCGTCGCAAGGGCTATTCCGAGGAAATGATCGTTGAGGCAACAGGCTTTGCCGAGACAGACGACGAGGAAATCATCGCCGCAAGAAAAGAATATGCAGAGCTTGAAAGCTCATTTAAAGAATCTATCAAAGAGGAAGCCGAAAAGGTTCGTGAAGCAGGCGGACTTTACATCATCGGCACAGAGCGTCACGATTCACGCCGTATCGACAACCAGTTGAGAGGCCGTTCGGGTCGTCAGGGCGATCCCGGTGAAAGCCGCTTCTATCTCTCGCTTGAGGATGACCTTATGCGTCTCTTCGGCGGTGAGAGACTTCAGGGCGTTATGAACACCCTCGGCGCAGATGATGATATGCCGATCGATTCCAAGATGGTTTCACGTTCAATCGAATCCGCTCAGAAGAAGAAGGAATCTCAAAACTTTGCAATCCGTAAGAACGTTCTCCAGTATGACGACGTTATGAACCGTCAGAGAGAGCTTATCTACGAGCAGCGTAACCGTGTTCTCGACGGCGAGGATCTCAAAGCTTCGATTCTCAAGATGCTTGACGAATCCGTGACCGAATCAATCGACTTCTACTGTGCATCGGCTCTTCCGAAGCATGAATGGAACATCGCAGGTCTTAAGGAAAAGTACCTCGGCTGGATTACAGAGCCGGACGACTTTGAGGATATTGACGCATTTGACCGTGACGAAGCAAGAGAAATGCTCATCAACAGAGGTCACGAGCGCTATGAAGCCCGTGAAAAGGAGTTCACTCCCGAAATTATGAGAAGCCTTGAGCACATGATTCTTCTCAGAAACGTTGACACCTTCTGGATGGATCACATTGACGCAATGGAAGAGCTCAAGAGAGGAATCAATCTCCGTGCTTACGGTAATCAGGACCCCGTTGTTGCATACAGAATGGAAAGCTACGATATGTTTGATGAGATGAGCAACTCAATTCGTGAGAACACCGTCCGTCAGATGCTCACCGTCCGTATCAGAAGTGAGGAGGACACAAAGCGTGAGCAGGCAGCCAAGGTCACAAGCGAGAGCGGTGCTTCCGACGGAAGCGAAAAGGGCAGAACAGTGCGCAAAAAAGCTGCTCCCGGTCCGAACGATCCCTGCCCCTGCGGAAGCGGCAAAAAATATAAAAAGTGCTGCGGAAATCCCGCAAACCACGGTAAATAAATATTTAAGGGCGGCTCAATAACCGCCCTTTTATCAACAAATAATCTTATTGAATAAAGGACTGTTGACAATGAAATATATGACGAAATATATTTCCGCACTTCTTTCTCTCGTTCTCTGCTTTGTTTTTACATACCCTGCCATGATAAAACAGGTTCAGGAACAGAAGCAGATTGACATTCAGGAACAGCTCGACCGAATCGAACAGCTTGAAAAGGATTACAAGAGTGGGAATTACACTAAGGTTGACGAAAATTCATTCTGTGATTTTGACCTCGATAAAGCCTGCGCCGACGGAGTAAAATACAATGAAGTTTCGTTTCTCGGCACTCACAACAGTTATCAGAAAGAATGTGTTCCGGCAAGGCAAAAGCTTTTTGTGGACGCCTCGACCGTAACGTTCGGTCTCGTCAAAGCCGAAAAGGCTAAATTCTCGGCAGACTATCTGACCGATCAGCTCAATCTCGGAGTCAGAAGCGTTGAGCTTGATGTTGAAACGGTTGTAAGTGACGGCAAGACAAGCTTTGTTTGCTCCCATGCACCGGTTCTTGACAGTCCAACCCATTGCTATGATTTTGCGCTTGCGCTGAAAGAAATCAAGCTTTGGTCAGATGCAAACCCTAATCATCTCCCCGTTACAATCATCATTGAACCGAAAAAGGTTTTCATTCCGGATAAGAATATGCGCTATTTCTCCTGCGCTTATGCCAATGAGCTTGGGGAACAGGCAAAAGAAATCTTCGGCGACACGCTCATAACCCCTGCCGACATGATGGGAAATCATTCATCACTCAAGGAGATGCGTGAGGCCGACGGTTGGATGACACTCAACGAAACAAGAGGTCATGTTATGCTTCTTCTGCATGATACAACCGTGACAAACAAATACATTGCGCAAGACACTTCAATTAAGTCCCAGGTCATGTTTCCTATGCTTCGCTATGACAGCCGTGATAAGGACTATGCGTCATTTCTGCTCATCAACAAGCCCAAGGATATTCAAGCTCAGGCAGACGAGGTTCTTGAAAAGAATCTTATAATAAGAACGAGATCGGATAATTACGGCTCATACAAGGAAACGGATTCGCAGATTGCCCTAAACAGCGGTGCACAGATCGTTTCGACGGATTATCCTCCGAAAGCCGATATATCTAAGGCGGAGCGTGTTGTAACGTTCAACGGCAGATATACCGTCAGTATTGTAAAATAAAATATCGCACATAAAAAAGGTTGCACGGTCAATTCCGAGCAACCTTTAATTATTATATTGTGCTGTACTTTTTTAAATAATATTTATATCTTTCTTCAAATTCTTCACTGTTATGTTTGAAATTACCAAGCGTCTCATGGAGATTCAGGGTGTGCTCCGCCGTATCAATAACACAGCCTGCTATATTTGAGCAATGGTCGGAGACACGCTCGAAATTCGTCAGTATATCAGACCAGACGAAGCCCATTTCCATGCTGCACTCGCCGTTTCTCATACGAAGAACGTGGCTTGTCCTCATATTTTCCTTCATCTCGTCGATGACCTGCTCCAGCGGTTCAACATCCTCCGCCTTGGCACGGTCGTTGTTAATAAACGCATCAATTGAAAGGTCAAGTATTTCATTGACCGCCGAGGAAATGATTTCAAAATCCCTTGCTGCTTCCGCTGAAAATGCAAGCTTCTTGTCTCTCATTTCCTCAGCGGATTCAAGCAAATTCACGGCATGGTCGGAGATTCTTTCAAAATCACCGAGCAGCTTCAACAGCATGTTTGCTTCCTCACTGTCACGATCAGAAAGCCGTTCCGCACCGATTTTGACAAGGTAGGTTGCAAGCATATCTTCATAGCGGTCACAGCGCTGTTCGTCCGCTCTTATGTTCTCCGCAAGTTCATGAGAGTATGCCTTGATTGCCGTCACGCTGTTTTTGAGAGCCAGCGCTGCTCTACGAGCCATTTCGATTTCCTTCACGCTGCATTGCTGAATGGCAAGCGTCGGTGTAAAGAGCAGTCGCTCGTCAAGCTCCGTGCTCTCTTCTTCATCCTTCGAATCCGGAACAAGCTTGCACACAAGCTTTTCCAGGACTCCCGAAAGCGGCAGAAACAGCGCCGTATTCAACACCTTGAAGCCTGTATTTATTATAGCGATTCCGACAAACGTTGCCGGCGAATCTAAAAATGCAGGCTTCAAAAATGCTTTAATAAGCCAAAATACCGTTACCCAAACAATTGAGCCGATAGCGTTTATCAGCAAATGAACCGTTGCGGCACGCTTTGCCTCTCTCTTTGTTCCAACTCCCGATATCATCGCCGTGACACATGTTCCTATGCCGTCACCCATTACAATCGGAATTGCCGCACCGATTGAAACCTGTCCGGTAACGGTCAGCGCCTGCAAAATACCGACCGAAGCTGAGCTTGACTGAATCAGTGCTGTCAAAAGAGTACCTGCCAGAAGTCCCAAAAGAGGGTTTTTAAACATCACAAAAAGCTGTTGAAACTCGGGAACCTCCGAAAGTCCCGACACAGCAGATGACATTGTTTCCATACCGAACATCAGCACCGAAAATCCGAGCAGAATTGCACCGCTGTCCTTTTTCTTCTTGTCCTTCATGAAAAGGTACATCACAATTCCGACAAGGGCAAGCACCGGTGTAAATGAACTCGGCTTAAGAAGTCTTATCCAAACATTATCGCTGCTGATTCCGCCGAGAGAGAGCACCCAGCCTGTCACAGTTGTGCCGACATTCGCACCCATGATAACATTGATGGCTTGCCTGAGTGTCATAAGCCCCGAATTGACAAAACCGACCACCATGACCGTAGTCGCGGACGAGCTCTGAATGACAGCAGTGACGCCGAGACCGGTCAGGAAGCCGGCTATTTTATTTGATGTAAGCTTTTCAAGCGTGTTTCGCAGGCTGTTACCTGCACGGCGCTCCAGTGCCTGTCCCATAACGTTCATGCCGAACAGGAACAGACACAATCCGCCGATCATGGTTAATGCATTAAAAATATCCATAGTGTTCACCGAAATAAAAGAGTTGCGTTTTAATAATCGCAGTCACTTTATTATTTCCTTTTATTTGATTTCCACACCTATTTTATCGGAAATCGTTCCGCTTTTTCTGTCTTCAATATAGCTTGAGGTCGTAGGAATAACAAAGCTGTATGCAGACGGGATGATTTCAAACGTGCTGTCCGTGACAAGATCACATTCGCCGTCAACATTGACAGAAGCCGCAGTATCACTGTGAACTGTCATCTTTTTTCCTCTGACATATGTAGTCTCCGGCCATTTGTAATGTCTGCCCTTTTTGTAGTTCCCGACCTGAGTGATAAGCCTCGGGAGCTTCATAGCTTTGACAATTGAAAAATCGAGCAGTCCGTCATCGGGAACAGCATACGGCGCCGCCTGGTACCCTCCTCCGTAGAAGCGGCTGTTTCCGCAGAAGGCAAAGACAAAATTATCCGTTATCGGCTCTCCGTCGTCAATTGTAATTGTGAAGCGGTTAGATGTTTTTGATTTAAGACAATAGAAAAGTGAAGCCGTGTAAGCCGATTCACCCGTAAGCCATGGAAGTTTTTTGAAATCCGCCTGTTTGGAACAAACCTCGGCGTCAAAGCCCATAGAACACTGATTGACGGCAATTCTGTCGCCGCACTTAATGGCGTCAATTTTTATTGCCGTTCCGTCAATCTGAGCGCCTATATCCATAAACTGCTCTTTTGTTCCGAAGATACGGATAAAATCATTGCCCGAACCGAGAGGAACAGCGGCAAACTCAACGTTATTGTAGCCATAAATCGCATTGACGATATCATATATCGTTCCGTCACCGCCACAAGCATATATTCTTGTTTTCTCGCCGCTCTCACCTATCTTTTTGCAATAGTCGTGCGTATCCTGCGATGACTTGCTGACATAGACCTTATAATCCATATTTCTTTCGGCAGTTGCTTCTTTAATCTTTGGCATAACCGTTTCAAAGGCCTTCCCTTTACCTGCATTCGGATTGATTAAAAAAAGGTGCTTCATTACTAAATACCTCCAAAATCACTTAAAATACATAAACAACTGACATTTTATCATGCCGTTATAGAGCTTTCGGCGCTTATCCGCTTTTCTCCCGAATTCCTTTTCAAACTCCTCGGACGGGCTTATAACATAATACGACCAGCCGTGTTTTTTTATGAATTTCTCGCCCATAATCTTGTAAAGCTTCTGTGCCTTTTCAATATCAAGCAGTCGCTCGCCGTATGGCGGATTGCAGATAACCGTACCCTTTTCGCTCTTAGGTTCAAAGTTGCGAATATCAGCTTTTTCAAATTTTATTTTTCTTTCAACGCCTGCACGTTTGGCATTTATTTTTGCAATTTCAAGAGCTTCCTCATCAATGTCCGAACCGTAAGCAATGAAATCCGTATCGTAATTTACGAGGTCTCTCGCACGGTTGCGCTCGTCCGTCCAAACCTTTTCGTCGATGACATCCCAACGTTCTGCGGAGAAATATCTGTTCACTCCGGGAGCAATGTTATGAACCATCATTGCGCCCTCGATAAGAATTGTACCGCTTCCGCACATTGGGTCATAAAGCGTATGATAAGGGCGAAGTCTCGCAAGGTCGCACAGTGCGGCGGCAAGCGTTTCCTTGATAGGAGCGGCATTCGCCTGCGGACGGTATCCCCTCTTGTGCAGCCCTGCACCTGTTGTGTCAAGGAGAAGGCTTACCTTGTCCTTCATGATTGAGAACTGAATCTGATGCACAGATCCCGTTTCGTCAAACCAGCTTATGCCATACTTTGACTTCATGCGTTCAACAACCGCCTTTTTGATTATTGACTGACAGTCGCTGACGCTGAAAAGCGTTGAATTAAGAGAATAACCTTTGACCGGAAATGCATCATATGCGCCGATCCATTCCTCCCACGGGAGAGCCTTTGTGCCCTGAAAAAGCTCCTCAAAGCTTCGGGCATAGAATTCACCGACGAGTATCTGAATTCTCTCGGAAAAGCGGGAGCAGATATTCGCCCTTGCAAGCATAGCTTCGTCGCCCGAAAAGAGAACTCTGCCGTTTTCGGACACAACGTCCTCTGCGCCGAGTGTTTTCATTTCATTGGCAATTATTGATTCCAAGCCCAAAAGGCACGGTATTACAAATCTTATTTTCATTATATAACCTCAAGTTTAAAACAATTTAATATTTATATGAATAATCTTTTAGCACAAAATTCTAGCTGTTTTCACGCAAATACTCTTATATACCTGTACTACGGAAAAGGTGCAAACCTTTTGACGAGAGATTTTTTCGTTAGACAGTTTAAGGTTCTCGAAGGCTATATTCTTATATGCCGAGAGGGCTTTAGGCTGTATAACGGAAAAAGATCCGTCAAATCACTTCAAATTTCTGCTGTAGAGTGACGTGTAACATGGCATCCGAAATTAACTGCTACAGGCAATCCGGCAATGTGAGTCGGTGCTGTTTCGATGGCGACGGAAAGTGCCGTTGTATCGCCGCCGAAGCCCATCGGTCCGACATTTGTCTCTGCATTTATGCGTTCAAGAATTTCCGCTTCCATTTGAGCATAGAATTCATCTGGATTTTTTTTCGAAACGCTTCGGCAAAGAGCTTTTTTGGCAAGGTATGCACACTGCTCAAAATCGCCGCCGATTCCGATTCCGAGAACGATTGGCGGACACGGATTTCCGCCTGCGGTTCTGACACACGAAAGAACATATTCAATAATGTCCTCCCTGCCCCTTGCCGGCGTCATCATTTTAAGACAGCTCATATTTTCGCTGCCGAAGCCCTTGGGCGCAACGGTGATTTTCACTTTATCGCCGTCAACGATATGTGTGTGAATAACGGCAGGCGTGTTGTCCTTGGTGTTGACACGTCTGAGCGGATCGCCGACAACAGAACAGCGAAGATAGCCGTTTACATAACCGTCATGAACGCCCTTGTTTACGGCTTCGTTAAGGTTGCCGCCAACGAAGTGAACGTCCTGACCGATTTCAAGAAAAACAACCGCCATTCCGGTGTCCTGACAGATCGGAATATCAAGCTCCTTTGCCGCATCAAGATTGGCTTCGATATCGCCGAGAACGCTTTCGGCAAGTCTGTTCTTTTCACATTTGCGGCAATTGACTATTGTTTCGGCAAGATCATCTGGCAGAAGTTTGTTCGCCTTGACGCAAAGCTCCGCGACCGCCTCGCTTATTTTATTTACATCAATTTCTCTCAAATATATCACCTGAATGTTTCGATATTCCGATTATAGATCAGCCGCTGAGGGTTGTGCTACAATCATTTTCAATATTAACTTATTCTTTCCGGCGACCGCTGGTTAGCTTGAAGTGCAATTATCAGCAAGAAAGTTTGTTGTTGGGAGCGTCAAAAAGCGCAGGCAATACTTTGTGTGTTAACGAGCATTTTTGGCGTTTCCGGCAGCAAAATGTCTGCTGAGAATTGTGCTGCAAGCTAATTAGCGGTTGCCAATATAAAAAACAGGAGCAGAAACCTGCTCCTGAAATTACATTACAGCTTATTTGTGCCTCGGCGGTTATATCCGCCGCCATGCTTGGAGTCACGCTTCAGATCCGACATTTTCTCGTCACTTACCTGCTTAAACTTTGCCATCATGCTTTCAAATGACTGAGGCTGATTGTCCGTGCTCTTGTTGCCCTGCCAAACATTCGCCGCAGGTCTCCTCGGCTGATTGGGCTTCGGCCTTGGGGTTTTCGGCTGTTCAACTGCTTTTCGGATGGAAAGGCTTATCTTACCGTCGTCCGCAATGGAAAGAATCTTTACCTTTACCTGCTGACCGACCTTGAGATGATCCTTGATATCCTTTACGAATTCCGTTGCGACCTCGGAAATATGTACCATTCCCTTTTTGCCGCCGTCAAGATCGACAAAAGCGCCGAAAGACGTAAAACCGGTTACTTTTCCCTCAACTATTGAACCAACTTCCAACTGCATAAAATGCGTACTCCTCTTTTTTCCGAACCGTTAATCATTCACCGAGACGTCATAATAAACATGTTCACCGGGCTTAACATAGCCAAGCTCATCTCTTGCGACCTTCTCAACGTATTCATCTATTTCACCGCCGCCAATGCGCTTTTTGATACGGTTGTTTTCGGCAACCTGCTCGTTATAAGACGCCTTGACATTGGCAATTTCAGCTTTGGTTTCTTTAATATTTCTATGTATGGTTATCAATGAAATGGCGAAATATGCGCACAAAGCAATTATGCAAAACGAAACAATAAAGCTGCGCTTGCGCTTTTTCTTTTCTGCCATTTCAGTCACCTCGATTCTCTGTTTCATCAATTAACGGGCGCACCGTTACGGATTGATTATACACTATATCGTGCCGATTATGCAAGTCATTTTCCGAAAATTTTTTACCTTTTGCGATATTTTTTTGTTTCTTTTTGATTTTTTCGGTAAAAACGTATATCTTGTGTCCTATATCGGGAAGCCTTTCAAGCTTTTTTCTCAGCTTTCTCAGCTTTTTTCGGATTAAAAATGCCATGCAGGAATCGGTAGTTTTAAACGCAGCAAGGCCGCCGACCGCCTCACCTGTTACGGAATAGAAAGTCACCCTGCCGTTACAGCGGACAATGAAAAAGAAGAATGTAACGGTGAGGACGAAAAGTAAAAATATTATATCTCTTAAAAGAGTGAATTTTTTATCGCTTCCTGACAGCAGATAAAAAAATAATCTCAAAAATTCATAGAATAATCCGAGTGCAAAGCCGATTCCGACGGAATAAATTATTGTCAAGAGCTGTTCGGAGGTTTTAGGGAGGTATTCAATCATTTGAACACCCTGCTGAAAAAGCTTCCGCTGACCTTCGGCGCATTATAGCTAGCGGAATCAATACTGCCCTCGACCGTCATATCGCCCGTCTCAACCGAAAGACGGGTAATTTTAAGGTCATGTCCCTTGATAATTATTTCGCCGCACTCACTTTGAGCAACTATGCAGTCATCCTCATAGCTGTCAACATTCTGTATTCCCGTTGCGCTCAAACGCTGTCGGTTTTCTATAACAATATTGTGCATCAATGCTTCTGACATAAAAAACACCTCATATAAACATATGAGGTCGGCGCATTAAAAATACTATAATATTCTGATTTAATCTATGACCTTGTACATCAAAGCCGCATCGTCCTTTGTGGCATGCTCCGAAACCTTGGTCACCTGTATTTTTGTAACATTTGAACCCATGGTTATCTCGATGATATCATTTTCCTTAACGTCATAGGAAGCTCTTGCGATTTTTCCGTTGACAAGGACATGCTTTGCGTCGCAGACCTCGTTTGCGATGGTTCTGCGCTTGATAACACGGGAAACCTTGAGATACTTATCCAGTCTCATATTAAATACCTTTCTTTTTTTAATTGGATAAGGCAGGACAAAAGCATCTGTCCTGCCCGATACAATCGAAGTAAAAGAGAATTATTTAACAGCGTCCTTGAGAGCCTTGCCTGCCTTGAAAGCCGGAACCTTGCTTGCCGGAACAGTCATTGTCTCGCCTGTTCTCGGGTTGCGAGCCTGCTTCTCTGAGCGCTCTCTGATCTCGAATGTGCCGAAGCCGACAAGCTGGATCTTCTCACCGTTCTTGAGTGCGTCTGTTGTTGCAGCGATAACAGCGTTAACTGCTTTCTCGGCAGCCTTCTTGTCCATCTCGCCCTTAGCGGCTACTGCATTGATAAATTCTGTCTTATTCATTGTAATTCCTCCAGTTTTTTATTATGAAATCTTTGATACTGCCGATGCACCGCGGCGTTTCAAAGCTATCATTTACTTAAATCAGTGTTTTGCTTCATCCCAAAGCCTGTCAAGAGTCTCAATATCGGACTCCTTCATGTCAACGCCTCGCTCCTTGGCGAGCTTTTCAACAGTTTTAAAGCGACTGATGAATTTGTCTGTTGCGTCCGTAAGCGACTCCTCGGCGTCCGTATCGACAAAGCGCGAAACATTGACAGCCGAGAACAGGACATCGCCCAGCTCCTCATTTATGTTCGCCTTATCGTTGCTTGCGATCGCCGCTTTAAGTTCCGAAATTTCCTCACTGAGCTTATCAAGAGCACCGCCGACATCATCCCAGTCGAAGCCTGCCTTTGCCGCCTTCTGCTGAACCTTTGTCGCTCTCATGAGCGCCGGCAGCTCTCTCGGGATCGAGTCAATAGCCTCCGAGGTTGATTTCTGACCCTTGGTCTTGCGCTTGATAGCGTCCCAGTTTGTCAGCACATCGTCAACGCCGTTTACGTTAACCTCGCCGAATACATGGGGATGACGCTCAATAAGCTTTTTACAGTTCTCATCGGCAACATCGTCGATATCGAACACGCCCTTTTCCGCCTCGATCTGAGAATGGAAAACGACCTGCATCAGGACATCACCCAGCTCTTCGCGAAGCATATCGGGATCTTTCTTATTGATAGCCTCAATTGCCTCGTAGGTCTCCTCAATAAGATTTTTCTTTATGCTTTCATGCGTTTGCTTGATATCCCAAGGGCAACCGCCCTCAGAGCGGAGAACTCTCAATATCTCCACAAGATCATAAACATTATATTTATCTTTGAATTTAAAACTGTTTTTCATATCCATATTATTTTACCCTAAAAATCCACGTTTTTCAAGAGTTTCGGCAATTTTTTCTCCTTTTGGTATCATAAGAAGATCGTCCTTTGAAATTCCCTTGAAAAGAAGTATTGTAATGACATATGCAATGACCGCCGCAATAACCGCAATTATTAAAGCAACCGTATTGCCGTTCAGCATACTGTCGGTGTTGCCGAGACTGCCAAGGAACTTTCCGAAAACAAGATTTGTCAGGAAAGCCACAAATGCGCTGATAGCCGAGCAGATACAGGGCTTTATAAAAACGGAACCGAAATTTATCTTAACCTCTGTAATCTTGATTATGCTGTACAAATTGATGATAACAACAACAAGGTAACATGCAATTGAAGCGATTGGCGCACCGTTGATGTTTATATGCGGATTGCCGATGAGAATACAATTGAGAACGATTTTGATAACCGCTCCAACGACAAGCGACTTCAACGGAATATCGGTTCTGCCGATAGCCTGAAGCATACTTGTAATCGGCGAAGAAACGGCAAAAATGAAAATCGTACAGCCATAGACAGCCAGTATCGTTGAGCCTATGCTCGCCGTCGCTGCAGGATAGAACATATCCAGAAGCGAATACGAGACCGCTGCCAGGCCGAATCCGGTCGGCAGGGAAATAAGCATCGTGACTCTGATAACCGACTCAACGGCCAGCTTAATGCTGCGACGCTTTTGATTGGCCCACGCCGCCGAAAGGACGGGAATGGCACTGATGCCGAGCGTCATGGTAATCGTCGGAACAAGATTTTTAAAATCAAGAACCTCGTTATAAATACCGTAAATATATTTAACAATCTGCGAATCGGCAACCTTCATCTCATCGAATTCCGCCCCGTAGAGGGAATAGATAACGTCGGGAGCTTTTTCGACGGCATGTTGAAGCCGAGCCTGAATGGTTGCGGCGTCAATCAGATTTGTAATATTCGTAACAAGTGAGCTTGCCGCAATGGGCAGAGCCGTCATGACTATTATTTTAGCAAGAGTTTGACCGTCGGCAGGTTTGGGAGAAGAAAGAAGTTGAGCTTTGGTTATACCGTCACCCTTCAACCTATGCCTTATAATAAGATAAACAAGACCTAAAACCGTGCCCGAGGTAACCCCGAGAACCGCCGTCGTTGCCGCATAAGGATAAATCGCAGCAAGGGCATCCTCTTTTGTTTCACGAATTGCTCCGAAAACCGGCTGACCGGCTTCAAACCTGGCAAGCTGACTTTTGAGAAGTGCATAGCTCGCACCGAGACCGACTATTAGCTTTCCGACAACCTCTATAACTTCGGAAATTGCCGTAGGAAGCATATTCTGCATACCCTCGTAGTAGCCTCGATAAGTTGACATACAGCAACAAAAGAAAATCGAAGGCGCAATTGCAAGTACACAGTAAACATTTTCAACATACTTGACAATGAACTTCGTATACGGATAAGCGACAAGCATCAAAAGGACTGTTCCAAGAACACCCATCAACAGAAACAGACGAGCCGAAACACGCCTTATCATTCTGACATCACGGAAATGCCCAAGCGAGCGCTCCTTTGCGACGAGCCGTGAAACAGCAACCGGTAAGCCCGCCATTGAGATAGAATAAAGAGGAGTGTATATTTCGTAAGCCGTGCTGAAATATCCTCGTCCAACCTCTCCGATTAGCATGGAAAGCGGAATTTTAAACAGTGCACCGATAACCTTGACAAGAACAGTGGCAACAACGAGTATAAAAGCTCCGCTGAGAAGCGACTGACTTCTTGCGCCCGACTTTTCTTCAGCCATCGTATTTCCTCCCGTTCAAAATATATATAAGAAAGAAATTGTACTTTTTTGATGCCGCCGAAAAAAACGGCGGAATTTATTTTACCATAATATTACTTGTTTATCAATATATTTATTAAATATTTGTGAGAAGTAGGATACAAAACGCTTTGCAATTCACTACCGTACCGACATTTCACTGCCCCTGAGGAGAAACCCACGCTTAATTATAGTTTCTGCTGACTTTTCTCCCATAGAATCATGTGCAAAAAATCAAATGAACTCCCTAAGAAGTGAATCATTCGGCATCTTTGATATATCTATCGGCTTGAGCCTTGAAAAATCTTCTTTAAGCTGTTCCGCAAGCGGATAAAAACGGCTGCTCTTTCCAACCGTGTCAAGCAGCTCAACCGCTTCGTTTCTGAAAATACACGACTCGTACGGGTGGAACGAATCTATTCTGTAGCGTGCATTCTTCTCATAAGGGAAAATATACTTATCCTCTCCCTTGAGAACCTCCGGCCACTGCGAAAAAGTCTTTTCAACCGATGTGTTTCTGTAGTGATAATCCCTTATCATCCGACGGATAAGGCGAAGATTTCTCTTGCTGAAAACCACCCTGCCCTCGTCATCCGTCACCCTCGATGAAACGCTGATATAAACCTTATAAATATGGCTTTCGTCAAGTCCATTGGTAATAACGGGGTTGAGGGCATGCAATCCCTCAACAATGATAACATCGTCCTTTTTAAGCTCAATGCGTCTCATTTCACCTTTCCTTGTACCGCTCATAAAATCAAATTCCGGCACAAGCGCTTCTCTTTTTTCAATTAAATCCGAAAAATTTCTGTGAATCAAATCAACATCAAGAGCATTGATATTTTCAAAATCCTTGACACCCTTTGCGGTCAATGGAATATCGGCTGCGTTGTGATAATAGTCGTCAAGAGAAAGTGTATAGGCATTTCTGCCGCTGTCCCTGATTTTTTCTACAATTTTTCCTGCCGTTGTGGTTTTTCCCGATGAGCTGGGACCTGCAAGCAGAACGATATCGCAGTCGCAATCGGAAATGAAATTACCGACCAGTGAAGAAACAGAGCTGTCAAAGCCCTCCTCTGCCGATTCGATAAACGACTCAACATCCGAAGCAACGCTTTTATTTATATCATTTAAAGTTCTGTATGCCATTTTGCTACCTCTCATCTCAGCTTACCGTAAAACTCCTTTATTTGATCCTTACGCTCGGCAATAGCATCGTAGCGTGAATTATATTCATATGGGTATTTATAATTAAAAATTCTTTCAATATTTCTGCTGTTCGGATCTTTAAGCTTTGTTACCGCTCCCGCACCGACGGCGAGCACTGTATGGCACTCCTCCATCATAAAAATATTGTATAAACATTCAAATCCGTCCCTGCACCAGCCGACGTTTTCAAGGTTGCCGAGTGAACGCGACTGTCTGTACATATAATACGGCTTATACCCCTCGGAATAGAACCGATTTTGAGCATATTCCAGCATTTTATTTGCAATTTCCCCGCTTTGAACGTCAACGCCGTGAGTAACAATAGTTGATGAGCGCTTCAAAGCAAGCGTGTGGAGGGTAATATTCTCGGGATTCATGCTTATCGCACGGTCAATCGAATTGCAAAAGCTCTCATATGTATCGTCCGTCAGACCTGCGATAAGATCCATGTTTATATTGTCAAAGCCGAGTTCTCTCGCTTCATTGAAAACACGAACAACATCGTCAACGGTGTGCCTTCTGCCAATGGCTTTGAGAACATCATCGTTAAAGGTCTGCGGATTTATACTTATTCTGCCGACTCCCGCCGCCTTGATGACTCTGAGCTTTTCGGCGGTTACCGTGTCGGCTCTGCCGGCTTCGATCGTGTATTCTCTTAAATGTGAAAGATCAAAATCATTATTTATCTCGGCGCAGATTCTTTCAAGCATCTCCGCCGAAAGAGTTGTCGGAGTGCCGCCGCCCCAATAGATAGATTCAAGCCTCAGCCCGAGACCGTTTGCGATCTCAGCAGTCTGCTTTATCTCCTTGCAGAGATTTTCGACATAATCGGGCAAGAGCTTCTTTGCCTGTGCAATCGAATGGGAAACAAATGAGCAATAATTGCATCTTGTCGGGCAGAACGGTATGGAAACATACAGGCTGAAGCTTTTCCCGTCGGAAAGTGACATTATTTTTTCTTCGGCCTTGGCAACGGAATAGGCAAGCTCGGTTTTATTTTTGCAAACCAGGAGCTTATCCGTGAAATACGCCTTTGCGCCGTTATCACCGTAATCCTTAATAAGCGAATTCATCAGCTTTGACGGTCTTACACCAGTCAGTATGCCCCATTTCGGCACATAGCCGGTTATCTCGGAAAGAAGCGAAAACAGCAAAATTGCCATTTCTCTCTCGCAGTCGTCATAGTCGGCAACCGTCTTTTTCTTCTCGCCAGTTGTTCCGTTTATATTGACCGAAACACCGACAACATATTCGCCGCTCATTGAAGTAACAACGGTTATATCGTCCGTTTCATCGGACTCGTCATTTATGACACGGATCGTCTCATAGGGGAAGAAAACCCGACAAAGGTTTTCCATTTCATAATGAAATTTGTGATTAACGACCCTGAGTATCATTTGAATCTCCTCATATATCTGTTTCTTCTGCGTTCATATTCCATGGTCGTGGCTCTGTTGTGACCGGGATAAACCGTATATTCACCGGGCATTTCATAAAGCCGCTTGATTGAAACATACATGTCATCGTCACTGCCGCCGAAGAGATCGGTTCTTCCGGTCGTAAGGCAGAAAAGCGTATCGCCTGTGAACAGCGTGCGCTCGCTCTCGATATAATAGCAAACACTGCCCATTGTGTGTCCGGGGGTATGCATGACCTTAAATTCAAGGCTTCCGAGAGAAATAACATCTCCCTCCTCCACCGTGATATCCGGCTCGATATTTTTCTGCATATGCGGCGCAATGCTGAATGCAATACTCATCATCTCGTTTGTAAGACAATCGGCATCCTTTTTATGAATCACAATTTTGGCCTCGGGAAAAGCCTGTTTGAGGTCATATACGCCGAGAATATGATCCGCATGACCGTGGGTCAGCAGGATATATTTAACTTTTTTACCGTTGAGTTTGCTGATAAGCTCGGGCGTACATTCGCCGCAGTCGATTATCGCCGTTTCGCAGCTAATATCGTCCGTTACAATATATGTGTTTGCGCTGACAGGTCCCAGCACCATTGTTTCAACAGTCATTTTAATCCCTCTTGTTCCAGATAGTCGTGTCCATAATTATCGTAACGGGGCCGTCGTTGTGAATTTCGACCTTCATATCCGCTCCGAATGAACCGTGCTCGACCTTTTTAATTCCGTTTACCTTGAGCTGCTCCATGAAATATTCATAAAGCTCATTGGCATAGTCGGGCTTCGCCGCCGTTGTAAAAGAAGGTCTGTTGCCCTTTTTGATATCTGCGCAGAGCGTGAACTGAGAGATTGCAAGAACCTCGCCGTCAACATCGAGAATTGACATATTCATCTTCTCATCATCGTCCTCAAAAATACGCAATTTGGCTATCTTTGCGGCAAGAATTTCCGCATCCTTCTTTGTATCGTAGGGGAAAACGCCCAAAAGAACATTATATCCCTTGCCGATTTTTCCTATCATTTCGCCGTCAACGACTACCGCCGACGAAGTTACTCTTTGTACTACTGCTTTCATATCAAAACCTCTTATTTTTTACCTTAGCTGTTGGAACGTTCAACATCAAGAACACCGTTTATCTTTCTGAGCTTCGCCATAACACCGTTGAGGTGCTCGATTCCGTTGACGCCGATTGTCAATTCGAGCGATGCTCTGCCGTCCTTTTTGCTCTTTGTATTGATTCCGTATATCATAACTCTCATGTCTGCGATCATCTTTGAAACATCAGCCATAAGTCCGACTCTGTCAAGACAAGTCATCGAAACCGTAGCTGTGAAATCCTCCTTAACAGAGCTGTCCCATCCTGCGGGAATCCATCTGTCAGGCTCATCGGCAAGCTCGATAACCTTAGGCACGTTTGTACAGTCCCTTTTGTGTATGGAAACGCCGTGACCTCTTGTGATAAAACCGATAATCTTATCGCCCGGAACAGGGCTGCAGCACTTTGAAAGTTTGATAAGGCAATTGTCTATTCCCTCGATAACAACGCCGTCCTGACTCTTTGCGCGCTTCTTCTGAGAAGGCTTTGTTATCTTAATAACGTCCTCCTCAGCCGGCTCGGTCTGCTTGAATTCCTTAACGTACTCGTCCTTGATATGCGGCATCATCTTGTTAATGGAAACGCCGCCGTAGCCGATTGCCGCAAAGAAATCATCGGCACTGTTGAAGCGCTGACGCTGAGCGACCTCAAGGATGAACTTGTCAAACTGCTGATCGTTGAGCCTTATGAAATTGCGCTTGAACTCACGCTCGACCTCCATCTTGCCCTCAAGGATATTTTCCTCTCTGCGCTCCTTCTTAAACCATGAGCGGATTTTATTCCTTGCACCGCTGGTCTTGACGAATTTAAGCCAATCCCGGCTCGGTCCCTTATTCTGCTGAGAGGAAGTAATGATTTCAACAATCTCTCCCGTTTTGACAACATAATCTATCGGTACGATTCTTCCGTCAACCTTTGCGCCGACCATTCTGTTGCCGACTGCAGAGTGTATGGCATAGGCAAAGTCAACAACGGTTGCGCCTGCCGGGAGATTGATAACCGTTCCCTTGGGTGTGAACACAAAAACCTCCTCCTGTACAAGGTCGGTTTTTATCGTGTTCACAATATCCTGCGGATTCTCGGAAACATTCTGGCTTTCAAGAAGCTGACGAATCCATGAAAATTTCTCTTCAAACTTCTGTCTTCCGCTCATTCCGAGCTTATATTTCCAGTGGGCGGCAACACCGTACTCGGCAGTGCGGTGCATCTCCCATGTTCTTATCTGAACCTCAAACGGTATTCCCTCGTCGCCGATTACTGTCGTGTGCAGGGACTGATACATATTCGCCTTCGGCGTTGAAATATAATCCTTGAAGCGTCCGGGAATGGACTTAAACATATCGTGAATTATTCCGAGACAGTTGTAGCAGTCAATAACGTCATCAACAATTATTCTGACGGCATAAATATCGTAGATCTCATCAAAGCTTTTGCCCTGCATATACATCTTACGGTAAATGCCGTGAACACTCTTGATTCTGCCGGAAATGCTTGCGTTCGGCACAACAAGCTTTATTCTCTCGCTGATTTTTTTCTGAATACTGTCAAGGTATTCCTTCCTCTTTGACTGCTGCTGTTCGAGCCTGTCTCTGATCTCCTTATAAGCAACGGGATCAAGATAGCTGATTGCAAGATCCTCAAGCTCCTCCTTAACGCCTCTGATACCGAGACGGTGAGCGATCGGAGCATATATTTCAAGTGTTTCCTGAGCTTTTTCACGTCTTTTATCCGGTCGCATAAAAGACAAGGTTCTCATATTGTGTATACGGTCGGCAAGCTTGATGATGATAACACGGATATCCTGCGACATTGCCATCAGCATCTTGCGCACATTCTCCGCCTGCTGCTCCTCCTTTGTAAAGATAGGCACCTTGCCGAGCTTTGTAACACCCTCAACAAGGTTTGCAACATCCTCGCCGAATTCCTCCTGGATATTCTCCTTGGTCATATCGGTGTCTTCAACAACGTCATGCAGCAAAGCCGCAGCCATTGACTCCCCGTCCATGCCCAAATTGTAAAGAATAATTGCGACGGAGACAGGGTGGATTATATAAGGCTCGCCGGAGAATCTGAACTGACCCTCATGTGCCTTTTTTGCTATAAAATACGCCTTTTCGACGAGGGAAACATCGTTTTCGGTCATGTTTTCCCTGACAAGCTTTATAAGCTTGCCGTAAAGTTCATCGGGATTTTCGGGGACGAAATCTTTCTTTTCGTCCTGCTCCGCAGTCGCTTCGTTCATCGTTGCGGTTAATTTGTTTTTTTCATTAGCTTCTGACATTTTTATACCACTCGGCTTACCATGCCGATTCCTTTAAAAGTTCTGTTAAGGCAATTCGCACTCTCCGGTCGTGAGGTGTTGCCTTAATCTTTTGAGCACCGGCGCATCCTGCAAGTTGACCTTCTCGCTTGTTTTCGGTGCGCTCAGTCCGCCGTTTTCATCTCTTATGAGTATACCCATTTCAAGCATTGCCTCAACGGACACCGCTACCTGTCCGTAGTCCTCCGCCCAGAAATCAAGCCTGTGGCAGAGCGTTTCCGTATCGTAATTCCATCTTCCGACGGAGCGTATGTATCTGTAAACCTTAGCCGTTGTTTCACGCTGAGGAACAAGCAGCGAAGCGTCGAAGCCCTCGCTTTTTCCTCTCATGAGCATTGAAAAATCTCTCATCGAAACAAACAGATCGTCCTCCACCATGTCGTGGAGCTTTATATTTTTGAGCAAAACGCTCACTCTAAGCTGGCCGAGATATTCATTCGGTTCAAGTCCGACAGCAGCATCAATCACATCACCCTTGACGTACGGGAAATCCGCCTGAAGCGTTCTGAATTTGAGCGTTTGCAAAGAAACTCCGTTTCGTTCAAGGATTATTCTCAGGTGCTTTCCGTTTCCTATCGGTTGAATATCGGTTATCGTCATGTTGTAAAGACCGAAAACCGGCTGAGGGTTGCCTGCGCCAAACGGTTCAAGCTGTTCAATCGCGCTGAGCATTTCCGCATTCACATATGCAGGGTTCAGTTTAAAATCAACAGTCTGAATCGGGAAAGGCATTTCAAAACTGTCGGCATATTCGTTTATCGCCTTTCTGAAAGTGCCGATGTTTTCCGTTTTAAGTCCTATTCCCGCGGCAAGCATATGTCCGCCGAAATGAGTCAGGCACTCGCCGCAATGTGAAAGTGCATCGTAAAGATTGAAACCGTCAATACTTCTTCCGGATCCCTTTGCGTCGTCGCCGTCAACGGTTATAACAAGCGTCGGTTTTCCGTATTTTTCGACAAGTCTCGACGCAACAATGCCTACAACTCCGTCGTGCCATCCCTCACCTGCGACAACAAGCACGTTCTGATAAATCCAATTCGGATTATTTTTTATCTGAGCGACAGCCTGATTGAGTATCTCCTGCTCTGTCTGCTGTCTGGTTGCATTTTCATCGTTAATTTCCTGTGCAAGAGCGTTTGCTTCCTCGTAATCCTCGCTCAGAAGCAGTCTTATCGCTCTGTCTGCCGAGCCCATACGTCCTGCCGCATTGATTCTCGGGCAAATGCCAAACGCAACGGTTGTTGACGTCATCCTTCTTTCCGAAAGACCGGCAGCCTCGATAAGCGACTGTATTCCCATTCTGTCCGAATCGGCAATCAGTTGTACTCCCCTGCGTACAAGCTCGCGGTTTTCCTTTATAAGCGGCATAACGTCGGCAACCGTACCGATAGTCACAAGGTCTGCGAAACTGTCCGTGACTCCGTTCTCCTCGCCCTCAAGTGCACATATCAATTTATATGCAACTCCGACACCTGCATAGTCTTTAAATTCAAGATTGCAATCCTCCCTGTGAGGATCAATGACCGCAACGGCCTGCGGCAAGGTGTCCGACGGAAGATGGTGATCCGTAACAATAAGCTCCATTTCAAGCTCATTGATATATTTTGCTTCTTCAACGGCGCTTATTCCGTTATCGACAGTGATGATGAGCTTAACTCCCATCATGCTGAGCTTGTCAATTGCCTCATAGCTCAGTCCGTAGCCCTCTGTGTGGCGGTTCGGAACATAATAAACCACGTCCGCGCCCTGCATTTCAAGGTATGAATACAGCAATGCGGTTGACGTAACTCCGTCGGCGTCATAGTCACCGTAAATCGCAATTCTCTCAAATTCATCAAGGGCCTTTTGAATTCTCTTGACCGCCGGATACATATCGGGAAAATCCATCGGGTCAACGCTTCTGCGCTCCCCCATTCCGAAAAAGTCCTTCGCTTCCTCGGACGTGTTTATTCCTCTTGTCGATGCGATAAGCGCAGCATACGGGCTGATGTTAAGCTCTTCGGAAAGCTTCGTTGCATTTTCTTTATCGCCGTTTTTGACTATCCACTTTTTTCTGCTCATATCGCATCTCCTTTCTTTTATCTATCGTAAATTTCTTCAAGCTGACGCACGGTATGTGAAATATCAAACTGTCTGAGTTTGTTTTCATCCGCCGATTTTCTCGGCTCGTCAAGCTCTCTGTTAATGAACTCCGCCCATTTTTTTGCACCGTTTTCAAGTGAAAAATAATCAATCAATCCGACGTCGGCTTCCTTGGTAACAACATCGGAAACAATACAGCGAAGTCCCGCTGCCTGCGCTTCGATAAGAGAGAACGGAAGTCCCTCAAAAAGCGACGGCATAAGGAAGCAATCGCAGCAGGCAAGAATTTCTTTAACATCGGTTCTGACACCCGTGAAAATAATCCTGTCCGTAACACCGAGTTGCTCCGCCCTGTCCTTTGCGGCATTTTCAAGCTCGCCGCAGCCTACCCAAATGTATTTGAAATCGTCTCTTATTATTGCAAGCTCCGAAATTATTTCAACGGCAAAAATCGGATTTTTCTGAGCCGAAAGTCTTCCGACGGAAACGAGCAAATGCTTTTCGGCTCCGTCGGCACCGAGTTTTTGAGCGTAACTCAAAGCGTCAAAATCATCTGCTTTTTTGTAGCTCTCGGTGTCAATTCCGTTATAAATAAGCGTTGATTTTCTCTCGCCGTAAAAATATTCCGATGCAACATCCGAACAGGCCAAAAGCTCTGTTGACGAGCGAATAATAAGACCTTTCATAGTGCGGCTGTAGATTTTTTGTAAAAGCTTCTTCAAAGCCGCCAATCTGCCGACGGGATCATACTGACTTTTTGAATTGTGCGCATGGCAAATTCTCATTGGAATTCCGCATTTTTTTGCAATTGACAGCGTTATTCCGTTGAGAAGATCCATATTTGAATGGGCAATGTCAAAATGCTCCGCCGAAAGAATTTTCTTGACATTTTTGATATAATCAAGCTTCTTTTTCGGTGCATCAAGATCGCCTGCATGGATAACTCTTATGCCCATATCGGCAACTGTCTTTTCGTGAAGACAATAAACGCCCTTGTCAATCGCAATTATCACAGTTATATCATATTTTGTTTTGTCGATTTTCCTGAGCACATTCACAAGGAAGGTTTCGATTCCGTTTGCGCTCAGTCCGTGTGAAAAAAATACGATTTTTTTCATGTCAACACCTGCCGGCTGTTATTTGGAAGCTTCTTCGTGTCTTAGGGAAACCGTGGCAAGAATTTCTCTCTTGAAATCGCCGTAGATTTTGTATCTCTTTGAGAAAACAATGAATGAAATAATGATAAGCGCCGGAGGAACAATGAACATAAGCGCCGAGATAGCGTCCTTCGCTTCCTGCGTCTGCTCGGGAGCAGTTCCCTCATACTTTGTTATGCTGAACGTCAGATACATGATAATGCACTGAACCGTATATGCCATTTTCTGCAAAAAGCCCTTCATCGAGAATGTCAAGCTCTGATTTCTCTTGCCGAGCTTATATTCGCCGTAATCAACAACATCGGCAAGCATAACGGTCTGATTGACGAACATACTTCCGATACCGATTGATGTTATAAGATAGCACGCACCGAGTCCGTAAACGTTGCCGCCGAAGCCGTAGCCGATCACAGCCATGCCGATATATCCGACTGCCGCCATGCCGAGCGAAAGCTTATAGATATTTCTGTTGTTCATATTAAACTTTGAACATATCGGAATAACGGCAATACCGATTACCGAGCCGACAGCTCCGAACATATTGAACTTTGATTGAAGGTTGAGGTCACCTGCAACCGAGTTGAAATAATAGCTGCTGATACCCGAGGTCATATAATAACCTGCGTTTGAGATCATGGCAAACAGCATAAATGTCAAAAGCTGATCGTTGTTCTTTACAACGTTTATAGCCTGCTTAAACGAAAACTTCTCGCCGCTTTGAATTACATTTCTTTCCTTTGTCGAGGCGACGCTGATGCATGCAAAAACAACAAGCATGACGGCGGCAATGATTGACCATTTTCCAAAGCCTGTTCTAAGGCACTCCGGCGTCATTGCTTTGAGACTGCTCTCGCTTGAACCGCCGAGATATGCAACAATAGGCGCCGTAAGAATAAGCACGATTCCCTGACCCAGACCGGAAAAGGTTCTTGCAACCGTAGAAATAAAGTTTCTGTCCTTTTCCTCAGTTGCAAACGACGGAATCATTGACCAGTAAGGTATATCCGCCAAGGTATTTGACATGCCCCAAAGCACATAGAACACCGCAACATAAACATACATCCAAACCGAATCTGTTTTTATTCCCGGATTATTAAAAAGCAGGCAGAGGACGACTGCGTTTGCTATTGCGCCTCTGAGTATCCACGGACGATACTTACCCATTTTGCTGTTTGACATATCAACAAGAGTTCCCATCATAGGGTCATTGATACCGTCCCACAATCTCGCGATCGGCGCAAGAATGAGAAGAAAAAGCGAGCTGATACCGAGCGCATTTGTAAGATAAAGCGAAAGGTAAGAATAGAATAAGCCATAGCTGAGATCAAGACCGACCGCACCTACGCCGTAGCCAAGCTTCTCTCTTAAAGGAACTTTTTTATCCATTTTGATACCTACTTTCATAAATTAGCCTAAACCAACTTATATAATACCACAAAAAAACATTTTAGACAATAGAAAAAATGACGTTCCGCAAGAAAAAGGAACGTCATTTTCGGTTTATTATATAATTATTACAGTCTAACCAATCCGACAGCAATTCTGAGAATCGTAAGTGCATCCATGGAATTAACCTTGTTGTCACCGTTTGTATCGGCATTCATAAATTTCTCATCGGTGTTTATCTCACTCGTGAGACCGACCGTATGGCGGAGAACAATCAATGCGTCTGCCGAGTTAATAAGCTTATCTCCGTTAACATCGGGATATGCCTTTGCGATTATCTCTGTCTTTGCCCTCACCTTACAAACCTTGCAGAGCATATATTTTGATCCGGTCGTGCTGATCGTCGGTCTCTTTTCGATTACCCATTTTCCGTCGCCGGTATGTCCCGTTGCCGGAATAACCTCATTGGTTTTATTTCCGCAAAGATTACAGGTAACTATATAGTTTCCGGCCCTTGTACAGGTAGCTACCTTGCTGACCTTCTTTGTTACATTTTTATGTTTACATACAATCTTAAACTGCTTAACATAACCCTCGCCGTATGAATTTATACCTACGATATAAGCTTTTGCCGTTCCTATTTCGATATTGTTACGACAAACAACCTTATAGTCCTTGCCCAAAACAACTTTTTCACCGCTTGTAAGCGTGATTGTAACGGCAGGAATTACCTCAGACTTTGTATATTCCTGTCCGGCAATATTGGCAACAGTACCGAGGGAAAGGTCCTTAACAATTTCAACCGATGCTTTGATTCCGCTTGATTGGATATAATTATTAAGTCTTGTGTTGTTTGCCACGGAAATAAATTTCAAATTGTCGGAGCAGGCCTTAAACGCATTTGCTCCTACGGTCGTATTCTTTGAAATCTTAACCGTATTAAGTAAGGTACAGTTTTCAAATGCACCCTTACCGAGAGTCTTAAGCGTAAACGGAAGCTCAACCGATGTCAGGAACGGACATCCGGAAAAAGCGTTTACACCTATTGTTTCCAGACCCAAAGGCAAGCTGAGGCTTTTAAGGCCGTCGCACTGTCTGAAAGCACCCTCATAAATTGAAGTCACATTATCCGGAATAACCAGCTCGGTAATTCCCGAACAGCCCATGAAGCTTTCTTTTCCGATATACTCAAGAGTTGACGGAAGAACAAGCTTTTTTATCTCGGCATGATTAAGAAATGCCGCATAATCAATTCCGACAATAGGGAGTCCTTTATATGTATCCGAAAGAATAACGGTATCATAAGTTGCACAAGTATAATCCGTAATAATATAACCCGTGCCTGCCTTATTAAGCTTACAGTCAATATCATTCATTGAATTGCGCAGAATGGTAAATGATGCACCCGATACATTCACATCGTTCGTCATGTTAACAAAACCGGAGTTTACGGCATTGTTGATTTTCAGGCTCAACTTGCTGCTTCCGTGATTTGCATAGCTTTTGACCTTGAAAACAATTGTAGAGAAAATTCCTGAGAACTCATAGTTATTTCCTCCCGCAAGGCTCCAGTTGATTTTTCCGGGATCACCTGCATATTCGGAATAAACCTCACCGTTTGTCTGCTTATCCCTTGCTCTTCTAAGATCCTTGCCCTGCTTCATACTGACAAACTCAAGCTTTTGAGAATCATATAAAAGGCTCATGTCGAGAGACGAGATCTTTTTATATGCCCTCGGAAAATAAACTTCGGCGGTAATCTGATCGTCCTGGGAATATGAGGTCGCATCAATTCTTATAGAAATATCAGCAGATGCCGCTGACGGAGAAATAGCCATTGCGCAGAAAATCAGCACAAAGACAGCCGTAACCGCAACAATCCTTCTGAATAATCCTTTCATTCTTTCCACCCTTTCAAGTATATAATTGCCATAGTATTTATTATATTTTATATTATTTAAATAGAATTGTCAATTGCTAAAATATAAAGATTACCTAACCTATATTTTTTGCTTGAAGAATACATATCTTTGTGATATAATATTATTATTGTTTCCGCCCGTAGCATAATTGGATAATGCATCAGATTCCGATTCTGACGACTGGGGGTTCAAATCCCTTCGGGCGGGCCATAAAAATAAGAACGGAGCCATGCTAAATTGCACAGCTCCGTATTATTTTATCTCAATTTACCTCAATGAAAAGCCCTCACGGCGAACCGGCAAAACCTCTTTTTCAAGGTTACCGCCGTTGCTGAGATAAATCCCGTAAAGCTCCTGCTGACGTTCATCCGAATAGGTATATCCCCACTGATTCTTTATCTTTGCAAAATCCTCAAAGGTCTCGTCAGGCAGGGTCGTGATCCTGTCAATATCAAGCGGAAGCGGAATACAAACCGTGCCGTCAGAGGTTATGTAATACTTTTCGGCAAGCTCGATAAGTCTCCTGTTTGCCTCCTGCTTTGGATATTCCTCGTCAAACATAATTCTTGTAATCGGGAATACGGCGACCTTTGCGCCGATAAGCTCATATGCATGCGTCGAAAGCCCCGAATGTCCGTGATGTGCGACCTGAACAACGTCGCATTTCAGTTCATTATTGTAGCGTGCTTCAAGTACTTTGCCTGCAAGGGCGGAGCAGTCGCCGGGGATAAACACCTTTGTTCCGCCGACGCTCATCATCAAAGCGCACGAGGAATCGTTATAATCGGGCATCTTCTCGGGAAAAATATCCTCATGGGTGCAAAGTACGTTGAAGCTGAGGTTTCTCACCGTGAAGCGCATACCGGAATGAAGCTTATACTTAGGAATCGAAAGCGCATCAAGCTGTCTGAAAAGCTTCTGAGAAAGAAGCACTTCTTCAATATCCCATTCGTTATCAACGTCATACTTGGGATCAATAAGATTTGAATAGAATCCTTCAATAATAACGTCATCACAGTTATAGCGAAGAAAATCCATCATTTTAGAGATATGATCGGAATGAGCGTGAGAGATAAACCAGCCGTTGACAACAATTTTTCTGTCCTTCGGCGTTCTGTCACGCATAAATTTATGGATTCTGTCATTGTCGTTGAACTGGAAATAGTGACCGCTGTCCACAACAAAAAAGCTGTAATCGGGGCACTGAATAAGCAAGCACATTCCGCAGTCGATATATGTGTGGTCATTCTCGAAGCCGTAGAAAACTGTTTCGCAGTCGCCGTCGCACACAGGCTCGCCGTCATCGGGAACAGGGTTCTCCCCTACCGTCACTCTGAGCGAGCTGTCGCATGGCGTATAATATGACGTGATGTGCAAGCCGTCCTTTTCAAACATGGCGAAACGGTTCCCGTCTATTTCATTCTTTCTTATGGCTAAAAAGCCGTTTTCGCTGATTTTTTTGAGCCAAACGTTGACTTCATCAATATCTGCCGAGCGATAAATCGCCATTTCGCAGTTTTCACGGCAATCGTAAATCGGCTCATCGGCATGCTGCCTGAATGCGAGATCACTTTCAAAAAAAATCATTATTCGGCGTCCTCTTTTTTATACTTCTTTGCAATAACCACTACACCGACTACGATAATTGCAAGCACGATCAATGCCGCCGCACCGACAATTACAATCTTCTTTTTATCGGTTGTCTTTGTGCCGTTATTCTCGCCGTTCTTGTCCGATGTCGATTCGGCAACGGGCGTGGTTGACTCTGCGCTGAGTTCGGAGCTGTCGGCAGTGGTCGTAACCGCTGAGGTCGTGGTCGTTTTGACCGAAGCGTTTGTCTTGTCAACGGCTGTACCCGCCTGACCCGCCGCCGCAGAGGTTTTTATATCCGCCGAACCGCCGATCTGGATAACCTGAGCATTCACGGAAATAACCTCATTTGCGGTTGCTCCGCTTATTCCGCAATTTGTTACCTTGAGCTTAACGTCCTTCTCTGTCAGCTTGGCAGACGATGTTTTCTTCAGCGTGAGCACAAGAAGATCCTTTCCGTTCACAGCTTTGAATCCTGTTATTGATGCAAAGGTAAACATCATCGGGTTTGCATCCTTATTGAAGCTTGTCAATACAACGCCGTTTTCATTGTCCTCCGTATAAATCTTAAAGTTTCTGAGGCCTGCACCGTTCGCACTTTTTTCAACGCTGACCCTGCTTGAAAGAGTTACCTCAAAATCGAGGCAGTTAAATGCAGTTCCTCCCTCATAATCAATTGAAACGACGGCTTTTGTATTGTCCTCAGAGACAACATTGACCGCAAAGGTTGCGCTCTGCGCCGCAAAAGCAGGCAGACACAGGCAAAATGCCATCACTGCGGCAATTATAATCGAAATAATTTTTTTCATAAAACGACCTCCGTTTATAAACCTATTTAAACAATATGTTATATATGTGACATAGGCTTTATTAAAAGTAAGTATAACACAAAACAATGTTTTTTTCAACCGTTGTATCTTTAGTCATTTTGCATAAGCAAAGATTTGTTATTTTGTTAATTTTTCAATATTGACTGATTATAATATTTCGCATATGATATTCGGAGGGCAATATTATGAAAAAAGAGAGTAAATTCAAGCTTAACCAAGTCGTTCTGGCGGCACTTTTTGCGGCACTTACGACCGTCCTGACCTATTACGTCAAAATTCCGAGCGTTAACGGATACATGCACATCGGCGATTCGATGATTTATCTCTGTGCCAGCATTCTCCCGACACCGCTTGCCGCTCTTTCGGCAGGTATCGGTGCTGCTCTTTCCGACGCTGTGGGCGGCTACACAATGTACATCATTCCGACCTTTATTATCAAGGCACTTTTGGTTCTCTGCTTTACGCATACGGCCAAGAAGCTTCTTTGCAAGAGAAACATTATCGCCGTTTTCGTTGCAGCCGCAATCACGATGGTCGGTTATTATATCGCAGAGGTTATTATCCTTGCACTTTCCTCACCGGTCGGATTCACGGAATATCTTTTCAGCGTTCCGTCATGGGTCAGTGCACTTAACACTCTCCCCGGCAACGCAATTCAGGCAGGCTCGAGCGGAATACTTTACATCGTACTTTCCGCCGCGCTTGACAAGGTAAAAATTAAAGACAGAATAAGGAAGATTTAAATCATGGCTGATATTGTTTACACCTACGGCAACAGCGTTTATATGAACATAACCAACAAATGCCCCTGTTCCTGCGTTTTTTGCATCAGGAGCAACGGCGACGGACTCGGCTCAGCAGAATCGCTTTGGTTAAAGAAGGATCCGACGCTTGAAGAAATTGAGGATGAAATCAACAAGTTTGATTTTTCACCGTATTCCGAAGTCGTATTCTGCGGTTACGGCGAACCGACACAGGCTCTTGACAATCTCATCGCAAGCGCAAAGTATCTCAAGGAAAAGTACGGACTTAAAACTCGTCTCAATTCAAACGGGCTCAGCGACCTTATCAACGGCAAGGAGACTGCAAAGCTTCTTGATGGCATTGTTGATTCAATCTCAATCAGCCTTAACGCACCGAATGCAAAGCGTTATCAGGAAGTCAGCCGTTCACGCTTCGGCGAGGATGCATTCCCTGCCCTGCTGAAATTTGCAGAGGATTGTAAAAAATATATTCCGAAAATTAAATTCACAGTAGTTGACGTCCTTAATAAGGAAGAGATTGCCGAATGTCAGAAGATTGCAGATAACATGGACATTCCGCTGAGAGTCAGAGAGTGGATTAAATAAGTTAATATATAATTCAACGGGTGGTCGAAAAGGCCGCCCGTTTTTATTTTTGGCTGCATTTCACGAAGCCTATGTCACGCCGTATTTTCGACATACTTTTAGAATATAATACGGGTTCATTTTCTTTAAATCACGTATCAAATTAAATTTAAGTCTGATTTCTTCAAAAATGCATAGAAACGTAATACTCTTCATTTTTTCACATAAAAATAAAAAGAGGCTCAAAATGAACCTCAAAAAAGAAAAACCACACAAGCCGTACGCCCATAGGCTTGTGTGGGGGCGTTTAGAATTCCAGTAAGGATTTATCCGGAATAAATCCTAAATTCTTAGATTAGTCTTCCTTCTTGCGAAGTGCAACTACTGCTGCACCGCTGATAGCGAGAAGTGCAACTACTGCTGCAGAAGCAGTGAGACGGTCGCCTGTCTCAGGGTTAACAACATCGCTGCTTGAAGCGGCTGTTGTTGTATCTGCTGCCGGAGCAGTTGTAACAACGTCATCAGGCTTTGTTGATGATGTAATATCCTCAGCAGCCTTAGTTGTAGTTGTAACGTCCTCAGCAGCCTTGGTTGTAGTTGTAACGTCCTCAGCAGCCTTGGTTGTTGTTGTAACATCTTCGGCAGCCTTGGTTGTTGTTGTAACGTCAGCCTTCTTGGTTGTTGTAGTAACGTCAGCCTTCTTGGTTGTTGTTGTAGTAACATCAGCCTTCTTGGTTGTCGTAGTAACGTCAGCCTTTTTGGTTGTCGTTGTTGTTGGTGCCGGTGCCGGTGCCGGAATCTTGTTGTCAAGAGTCGGTGTAACAGGATTATTGTTTCCGTCTACAGTACCGTCAAACTCAACAATGATGTCACTCGAATCAATCTTTGCTTTCGCAGAATTGCCCTTTGCAAAGGTGAAGTAGAGCATAACACCCTTTTCGCTGTATGCTGCTACGGAAGCAAAAGCAGCCCTTCCAAATCCGCTTTTCGTACTGATAGCAACAAGCGGAGGAACTTCATCATTTTCGTGAGCAGTTGCGAAGTCTCTGAAAGCCGGGCCTCTTTCTACACTCTTAATAGTTAAACCGGTTGTCTTGTTGGGATTGTTCCAATCTGCGGCCTTAACGTTAACGCCGCAGCTTGTGATGCTGCCCGACTCAAGACAGAGAGCAAGCTTTACAGAATCCTTGCTTTCCTCAGCAACGCTGATGGAGAACTTCGGAGCTGTAACTGCGAATGCAGAAACAAGCATTGCAACTGTAACACCGATTACTAAAGAAACGGAAAGAACAACTGACAGGATTTTTGCAATCTTATTCATTGTAATCACCAATTTCTCCTTCATTGTAGATTTACACACATGGTGCATGAATTTATATTAGACACTGTCGCCCATAGGCGAATAGGAGACAATGAGCTAACCTAAGTTAATCAATAGCCGAAATTCGAATAATGCGCGCCGTTCTTTCCAAGTGTCGTCATTTCGGCGGTAAGGCCGACGGTGGTAACCTTGGAGTCGGAAATACAGCTTGCGTACCATTCGATATCAATGAATTCCGAGGTCAGCGGATCAATTTCACACTTGATAAAACAATCCTTATAAACAAAATCAAATGATTCGACGTTTGATTTTGCACCGCCCACCTCATTTTCGTTCCCGATCTTCTTTTTAGCCTCATCATATGAATCGCAGCCGAGAACTCTTACTATCCGACTGTTTTCGGTCGGATTCTTTTCGTCCTTAAATTTGACAGTCAGCATGTAATGACCATTTTTATTTTTAAAGCATTCGACATCTGCATAACGGGAAATGTCGGAGCTCTCAATCGCACCGAGCATTTTATCGGCTGAATCATCGCTCTTTTGCTTTATTATACTTGAATAGCTTTTGTTATAGCTGTTTTCTTTTTTCGTTCTCTCTTCAATCTCCCTGAGCCTTGCGGCGCTAATCAAGGGATTCTTAGAGCTGACCTTTATATCGTCAACGTTGTTTGAAAAGTTTTCAAGCAATGTGTAAGAAGGCCTAAATCTTTTTGCTTTTTCAATCGCCTTGTTATAAGTTTCAACTGCTTCTGCCGAATCAACGGTTTCACCGTCTTCTGCTTTGAAACGGTCGATTATTCCGACCGTATATCTGAGAATTTCAAGTGCATCTATCGAATTAACGCTTTTATCGGCATTGACATCGGCGCGAAAAAACGCTTCCGAAGAAAGCTCAAGGTTGCCGACACAATACTTGAGAACCGCCAAAGCGTCGGCGGAGTTAACCGTCGAATCCCCGTTTACATCTCCGAGGCGAACACTTTCGGCACCGCATGTCATAGGGTACGACGCAACAGCGGCAAGAGAAAGAAAAACTGATATTGCTTTTTCGGTAAATTTTCGCATCTCTTTCATCCTTATCAACAAAAATGCATAAACACTCATGCTATTTTTAAAAATTATATAACAAACATGATAAGATGTCAATAGCCAATTTAAGCTAAAAAAAGAGCAACTTAAACCGGAAAAAGAGATACTATTTAAAAGCTGTTTATCCCTCTGCCCGGGTAGCCGTTGACATTTTGCGAAATATACTATATAATACAATTAACTTAATTATATATCGGAGGAATGGAAATGAAGAAAATATCATCTTTGTGTGCCGTAATCCTTGCAGCGGTTATTATGATTTCGTGCCTTATGATACCGGCCTCGGCAGTCAACTCCAAAGTCGTGCGCAAACCTGACAGCACAACCTTCTATCAGGGCGTTGATTGGATGTACTCAAAAAGCGGCGAAATTCTCTTGATGAAGGGCGGTCTCAACCTCTCAGGCACATCAATTTCGTACAATAACAAAACCGTAGATTATAAAAAGACTAATGTCGGTCCCAATATGTATGCAAAAAGCAATTCCGGCACATGGCAGGCAGGCAAGAATACGATTCGTATTTACTGTGACAGCTTTGACGGGGTATATGCTCTTTGCGAGGTCTATTTTGCTTCGGTTACCAAAATAAGCATTGTCCGAACTCCCAAAACGAAGCTTGTTGTCGGGGTCGAATGGAACTACGGCATCGGCAAGGACGTTGAAATGACTAAATACGACCTCACAGGTACGATTATCAGCGCAACATATGACAATGCCGCTACACAAACCGTTGAAGCTCCGAATGCATGCTTGAACTGGTCGATTCCGGAGGATACAAACGAGGTTTTGCCGACAGACGATACACTTTATATAACCTTCTGCGGCAAAAAGGCTCCGTTTAATGTAACATTTGTTACCGAAACAAGCTTTTCAAAGGGCGATGTAAGCTTGGATAAAAGAATCAACGCTTATGATGCGCTGAATCTTCTTCAGTATGCAACGGGTTCAATTACCCTCAGTCCGACGCAGATAGGTCTCGGCGATATCGACGGCAACAAAAAAATAAATTCTGCCGACGCGTTGTATATTCTTCAATATGTTGTCGGAATAAAGAATTCGCTTTGATTAAAAGGAGGATGAAGAATGAAAGCATTTCAGAAAATTATTTGTGCGATAGTTTCTCTGTCGGTCGTTGCTGCGACAATGACATGTATGGCTACCTCATCATCGGCAGTTGCAAACACCCCCGGCGACGTAAACAGTGACGGCTCGGTAAACTCTTTTGATGCGCTTTCGGTCGTTAGATACTGCACGGGTGCCGACACACTCACCAAGGAAGAAATCGTTGCCGCAGATGTTGACCTTGACGGCAAGGTTACATCAACCGACGCGCTCTATATTCTCCAGTTCTCGGCAGGTATTATTGACAGATTTCCGGCTCAGACAGATGCGGGACGAGTTCATATTTTCGGCGATTTCTACTATGACAAAGCAACCGGCAAAGTAACGAATACGGACGGCTCAGGTCTCCTCGGCTTTTCGTATGATGCAAAGGACGGAGCATTTTACGCCTCAACATATGCCTGGCAGAGGACGTTCGGCTATACATATCTTTATGACGTAGCCGCACCGCTGATTTTATGTAACTTTGATACAAGCCGTATCTTCTTCGAATACAACGATATGGAATGGATGGTACAGCTTTGGAAGGGTCAGTACGGCGCAATTTTCAACGGCTGCGAGGTTGGTCTTTACTATCGTGATTTTGACGATGACGAGCTTGTTGATGCCAACGGCAGAAAGTTCTATAAGTGCGCCGATGATGAAATGCTTATGCAAATGGAACTTACAATGTATAAGAACGATACTATGTTCTTCCATCGCAGCAAGCAGTATTCATGGTGGCTCACAGGCTTTAAGCTCGGCACTCTCGATTCGCTCGGCTACACAGCGGAATCCACTCAGGTTCTTCGTTTAAGTGCAACAATTTATTTTACCGAAGAGGAAATGATGGACGCCTTTATCAGCGGACTTGAAAAATGCACAGAAATTGAGCACAACGCATCAAAGAAAAAACGTCAGATTAAATTTGCAAACGGCAACGGCTATGTTGTCAACAGAGCCCAGAAATCCGTAACATTCTCATGGGTTTAATCGAAAATAATAAAAAACCTACCGCAGTGAAAAGCTACGGTAGGTTTTTCTATGTCATACCATATATAACATACTAAGAAACTTATTGCTTAATCTTTCGGAAAATGGCCTTTGATAGCCGCAAAAGATTCGTCGCTGATGTCATGCTCTATCTTGCATGCGTCCTCGGCGGCAATTTTCGGGTCAACTCCCAGCTTCACAAGGAAATCCGTCAGAACGGTATGGCGCTCATAGATTTTCTTTGCAACATAAAGTCCGTCGGCAGTCAGGGTAATATATCCGTCCTTGTCAACGAGGATATAATTACCGCTTTTGAGAAGTCCGACCGCACGGCACACACTCGGCTTGGAAAAGCCCATATACTCGGCAACATCAAGCGACCTGACGGCGCTGCTTTTCTTTGAAAGAATATATATAGTTTCGAGATACATCTCTCCGGATTCCTGTAAATGCATAATAAAGCCTCCAAATTTACACTGTTAATATTATATCACAACAATCAAGTAAATTCAAGCTCGGTTATGGTTATCTTTCTTATTATGAACTCACAAAAATAAATAGTATTTTAGTTAGACGCAGCTAACTGTTTGTTCATACTGACAAATATCGTCGCAAAAACAAAAAAAATCGTTTTTTATATTGACATTTCTGCTTTTTGGCGATAATATATTTTTAGTTAGCGAGAGCTAACCTTATTTAAAGCCTTCGGTTAGTCTAAACTAACCGGCGAAAGTGAGGGATTAGCTATGATGCCTTTGGCACTTGCAGATGTCGGTGAAGTGAACACCATTAAAAAAATCGGCGGAAGTCCGGAAGTCAAGAAACATCTTGAAAATCTCGGGTTTGTTGTCGGCGGTAACGTGATGGTCATTAACACGCTCGGCGGTAACGTTATCGTCAACGTGAAAGAAGCCAGAGTCGCTATAAGCGAAGAAATGGCAAGAAAAATAATGATCTGATTCGTAATCGAATACCAAAAAGGTATTTCAAATAATCTGTACAATATTAAGGAGGATGAGACAGATGAAAACTTTAAAGGAAGCAAAGGTTGGCTCTACGGTCAAGGTTGTCAAGCTCCACGGTGAGGGCGCAGTTAAGCGCAGAATCATGGACATGGGCATCACAAGAGGCGTTGAGGTTTATATCCGTAAGGTTGCTCCGCTCGGAGATCCTGTTGAAGTTAACGTCCGCGGTTATGAGCTTTCGCTCAGAAAAGCCGACGCTGAAATGATTGAGGTTGAGTAAATCGGCTTAACTGACACATACGGGGATTGACCCCTATTTTTTTGAAATTACGATTAGCATAAGCTAATTGAAAGAGAGGAATTTGGTATGAAGTTACGTATTGCCCTTGCGGGTAACCCAAACTGCGGTAAAACCACGTTGTTCAATGCGCTGACCGGTTCAAATCAGTATGTTGGTAACTGGCCCGGCGTTACGGTTGAAAAAAAGGAAGGTAAGCTCAAAAAGCATGACGGCGTTATCATCACCGACCTTCCGGGTATTTATTCACTTTCACCGTACACCTTGGAGGAGGTTGTTGCAAGAAATTATCTTATCGGCGAGCGCCCCGATGCAATTCTTAATATCATCGACGGTACAAACCTTGAGAGAAACCTTTATCTTACAACCCAGCTCACAGAGCTTGGAATACCGGTTGTAGTTGCAATCAACATGATTGACGTTGTTAAAAAGAACGGCGACAAGATCAACATTCAGGAGCTTTCACGTCAGCTCGGCTGCAAGGTTGTTGAGATTTCAGCTCTTAAAGGAACGGGAATCCATGAGGCAGCGGAAGCGGCTATCGACGCGGCGAAGAACGGCAAAACAGTTCCTATGCACACCTTCTCAGGCTGTGTCGAGCATGCTATCGCTCATATTGAAGAAGCTGCCGTTCACAATATGCCCGAGGAGCAGCAGAGATGGTACGCCATCAAGATTTTTGAGCGTGACGACAAGGTTCTCGGAAATCTTAATATAGACAAGGCTGTTATGGATCACATCGAGACCGACATTAAAGCGGCTGAGAAAGAAATGGACGACGACGCAGAGTCCATCATAACAAACGAGAGATATATCTACATATCCTCAATCATCAAGGCTTGCTACAAGAAAAAGAATGCCGGAAAGCTTTCAACATCGGATAAGATTGACCGTGTTGTTACAAACCGTTGGCTTGGACTTCCGATTTTCGCCGTTATCATGTTCCTTGTTTATTGGATCGCAATGGTCGGTGTCGGTGCTCCTGCAACGGACTGGATGAACGACGGTGTGTTCGGCGACGGTTGGCACCTCTTCGGAATCGGCTCATCCGCTTATAGCGAAAAGGCCGATAATTATACAAACGCAACGAAAGCTGCTCAGGCATTTGTTGATTTTGACACGGAAGCAGAAGATTTTGATGCAGACAAGACTGTTGAAGAACTCAAAAACTTCAAGACCGACAAGCAGTCGGCGGTTATCGGCGTTGAAGACGAAGAGACGCTCGCTATCAACGACATGACAGCTTACTACAGCGAGATTCCCGCAAATGCCGATAAAGATTCAACAATCGGTATGACTTATCTTGAGGCTGTTGATTACCTCAGCAAAAACGGCTTTGACGAGCCCGATCCGGCTGACTACGGCGTATGGGTTCCGGGTATCCCGACACTCATCGGAAACGCTTTTGAAAACAGCAATGTTGCCGATTGGCTTCAGGGACTTGTCCTTGACGGTATCGTAGCCGGTGTCGGTGCGGTTCTCGGCTTCGTTCCTCAGATGCTTGTTCTTTTCCTCCTTCTTGCATTTCTTGAAGGCTGCGGTTATATGTCACGTATAGCCTTCGTACTTGACCGTATCTTCAGAAAGTTCGGTCTTTCGGGTAAATCCTTCATCCCGATGCTTATCGGTACAGGCTGCGGCGTTCCCGGTATCATGGCTTCAAGAACCATCGAAAACGAGCGTGACCGCCGTATGACAATCATGACAACAACATTTATTCCCTGCTCGGCTAAGGTTCCGTTTATCGGAATGATCGCAGGTGCACTCTTCGGAGGCTCGGCTATTGTTTCGACTTCGGCTTACTTCATCGGTATGCTTGCAATCATCTGCTCCGGTATCATGCTTAAGAAGACAAAGATCTTCTCCGGCGATCCTGCTCCGTTCGTTATGGAGCTTCCGGCTTACCACTGGCCGACAGTTTCAAATGTTCTCCGCTCAACATGGGAGCGTGGCTGGTCATTCATCAAGAAGGCAGGTACGATTATCCTTCTTTCAACAATCTTTGTTTGGTTCACAACTTACTTCGGTGTTGTTGACGGAGCATTCAGAATGCTCTCTGAGGATGAGATCGACTCCTCAATCCTTGCAAAGATCGGCAGCGTGATCGCCGTAATATTCAGACCTCTCGGCTGGGGCAACTGGCAGGCGGCTGTTGCATCAATCACAGGTCTTGTTGCAAAGGAGAACATCGTCGGTACGCTTGGCATTCTCTACGGCGGCGGAGACGGAACGGTTTACAGCAACATCGCAGCAGCCTTCACGGGTATCACTGCTTATTCATTCCTCGTATTCAACCTTCTTTGCGCTCCCTGCTTCGCAGCAATCGGTGCTATCAAGCGTGAGATGAACAACGCTAAATGGACATGGTTCGCAATCGCTTATCAGTGCGGTTTTGCATACTGCATCGCACTCATGGTAACTCAGTTCGGCAACATCTTTGTCGGCAAGGCAAACGTTATCGGCATAATCGTTGCGGCCGCTATCCTTATCGGTATGATCTACATGCTCTTCTTCAAGAAGTACACCGAGGCTACAAAGCTTACTCAGAACGTAAAGGTTAAAAAATAAATCTAAAGAAAAAACGCACAATTGAGGTGTGCGAATGCAAAATATATAGAAAATGATTTATGCAAAACGTGCACCGCAATTTGTGCAATATTCCATAATCCCATGTGAAAGGAACTGATATTATGATTTCATGGATTTCACAAAACCTTGCAACCATTATTATATGCCTTGTGCTTGCGCTTATCGTCACCTTGATAATTGTGGGCCTGGTGAGGGATAAGAAAAAAGGCAAATCCTCCTGCGGTTGCAACTGTGCGAACTGTGCAATGAGAGGTTCCTGCCATAAATAGATTTTAGATGTTAGATGGCAGACGTCAGATTGCTTTTGAATTAAATTGCAGATTTGAATTTTGCCTGTCTTATATCTTTAATCTATAATGCAAATTGCGCTTTCGAAACGATTCGTCTAAGCGCAAGCAAAAAATAAAAGCCGTAAGCTGCGGAAAATTCCGTGACTTGCGGCTTTAGTCTTGTTTATAACCGACATAAAACAAAAATTGTGCGACTTCATTTTAAAGTCGTCAGAGTTATTTTTAAGCGTGGGCTACCATAACAATCAAAGGGGGCTGAAACGTAACGTAAATTTCATGGTTAAACTTAAAGTCAGCAGGAATTAACCAAGCCTCCCCCCTTGTTGCAAGGGATAAAAAAGTGGACTAAAGAAAATTTCAAGGTCGGTAAATCTCAAGGTGCGATGTGGGCATCGCACCCTACGATGAGTTCAAAAATCAACACTACATAGAATTATGATAAAAGCACAATCCGTAGGGGTCGAAGCCCACTTCGACCCAAGAATTTTTGCAAAAAGCCGTAAGATAATGACATTGCTCAAGAGGGCGGCCACGAATATTCCGCATCGTAATATAATGTCATCAGACTGTTCAAGGTGCGACACAAAATACTACCGCACATTTTCTCTTATGTTTATTTCTATTCTGTTTTAATCGGCTCGCTTTTTATTGTAGAAAAACATTGCAACGCCTGCGCCGATGATCAGGATATAGCCGAGGACGCTGAGCCAATCGGGAATGTCTCCGAAAACAAAAAATCCCAACACGGCGGCAAAGATGACCTGCGTGTAATCGTATACGGAAATCTCTCTCGCCGGGGCGCATATATACGCTTTCGTTATGCCGAGCTGCCCGATACAGGCAAACGTTCCGGCAAGTATGAGATAAATCAACTGTAAGCCGCTCATTCGCTCATATTCGAATATCAAAAACGGCAGACACAAAATGCACGAAAATGCCGAGAAGAAAAACACGATCCTGCGGCTGTTCTCCTGCTTTCGACCGAGTCGGCGCACAAAAGTATATGCAATTCCTGCACCCATGCCGCCCAAAAGTCCCGCAACCGCCGGCAAAACCTGCGGATTGTCAAAGCCCGGCTTGATGATGAACAGGCTGCCGACAAAAGCCACCGCAACGCCGATAATTTGTGCAAATTTAGGCTTTTCTTTCAAGAGAAAAATTGAAAAAATGATTGCAAAAAACGGTGAAAGCTTGTTGAGCATATTCGCATCGGAAAGATTCAGCCTGCCGAGTGCATAGAAATTGCAAAGCAAGCCCATTGTGCCGAAAAAGCTTCTGCCGAGCAAATCGGGGATATGCTCCTTGGGCGGAATGAAGCTGACCTTTTCACGAAGCATCATAATAAAGATAAAAATGAGCGCAACAAAATTTCTGAAAAATGCCTTTTGAAATGCCGGCAAATCCCCTGCCAGCTTTACGAAAAGCGACATCATTGCAAAGCCGAACGCCGCCGCCATAATATAAAGTATTCCCTTTGATTTTTGACTGATTTTTGCCATATACGATCTCTGTTTCCGAATATAGATTTTAGACGGGAGACGGAAGATATCGAACCGCTATAAGGGTTAACCTCCGTCGCAACTATTTATTTCAACATTATTATAATCAAAGCGTAACCGATGTCAACCCATGAAAAAAATTTTTTAAAAAACTATTGACTTTTTTTCGCATAAATGATATCATGCAAGTGTGATAGTACAGATATCACACTTAATACACACACCCGAAGGAAGGTGATGCTATGTTTGAGATCGACTCCAGGAGCAGGATCCCGATCTACGAACAGATCAAGAACCAACTGATAACGTGTATCCGCCTCGGAATCTACAAGGCAGATGAGCAGCTCCCGTCTATCAGATCGGTTTCAACTCAAACGGGCATCAATGTCAACACGGTCAAGCGGGCATTTGCAGACCTTGAGGACGAAGGGATAATTTACTCGCTTGTAGGCAGAGGAAGCTTTGTTGCCTCGGACGCTGCGAACAACACATCAATTGCCGAAAAAGCGCTCAAGGACATTGAACCCGACCTGTATTCGCTCAAATCAAAGGGAGTCGACAGGGACTCGGTAATTAAGCTCATCAACAAGATATATGAGGAGGAATAATAAATGATTGAAATAAACAACATAACGAAAACCTTCGATGATTATACGGCAATTAAGAACCTCTCTTTCACAGTCAACGAATCCTCGCTTTACGGGCTTGTCGGCTACAACGGAGCAGGTAAAACAACGCTTCTGAAAATTATCGCAGGCGTTTATCTCCCCGACTGCGGCGACGTTTTGCTCAACGGCAAAAGTCTTTTTGAGCATCCAGAGCTTAAAACAGACCTTTTCTATGTTCCCGACGATTTGTATTTCGGTCTCGGCGCTTCGATGAATTCCATGGCAAAGTTTTACATGGGCTTTCACCCGAACTTTTGCATTGATACATTCAAAAAGCTGACAGGTCTTTTCGGCCTTGATCCAAAGAAAAAGCTTATCGGTTTTTCAAAGGGTATGCAGCGTCAGGCTGAAATGATACTCGGTCTCTCCTGCCTGCCGAAGGTAATTCTTCTCGACGAGTCCTTTGACGGACTTGACCCGGCAAAGAGAAATCTGACAAAAAAGATTTTGCTTGACTACATGGCAGAAAAGGAATGTTCGATAATCATTTCCTCTCATAACCTCCATGAGCTTGCCGATATGTGCGACCACATTGCACTTATCAACGGTCAGACGATTGCAATAAACTGTGCCGTTGACGATATGAACGGCACACGCTGCAAATTCCGCCTTGCCTTCAAGAACGAGGTTGAGCGCGAAGCATTCGGCGACCTCAAAATCAAGAATTTCAAAAAAGACGGCAAAATAGTAACATTTACGGTCTCGGAAAATGTCGAAAAAGCTCAGGAAATTATCAATTCGCTTGACCCCGTGCTTTGCGAACGCTTTCCTCTTTCACTTGAAGAGATTTTCCTTGAGGAGATGGAGGATACGGATTATGACTTTGAAAAAATCTTCTCGTGATCCCTTTGCGTCAATGTTTTGGAACTCGGTCAAAAAAACGCGTTTTGTTCCGATCGTGACGCTTGTTGTGTTGCTTCTCACCACACTGCTCGAATTTGTTTTTGATTATATAAACGGTTATTATGATTGGAACCAAAAACGATACGGACATTTTTGGGATTCCATTCTTGACGGAATACTCCTTGCTGTTCCGGTCATAGTTATTTTCGGAATCATCTCGGGAACCGTTTTATTCAGATTTGTGCAAAGCAAAAAGCAAGTTAACGTCATATTTTCGCTCGGTCTCAGCCGCAGGAAAATTTTCCTTGCGAAGTACCTCGGCGGAATTGTTCCCCTTGCGGCTGTGCTTGCCTTTTCGGCAACAGTCGAAGTTCTTGCAGACATTATTTCCGGATGTATCGTCAAATTTCCGACGATACACTTGGCGCTGATTTCGGTAGCCGGTATTCTCGGAACATATACATTCGCATTTACCGTTGCGGCTGTGTCAATGGCTTTTTCGGGAAACATTGTCGAATCGGGAATTTTTTCGGTCATACTTGCGATTTTTCCGAATTTTTCAGGTATTTTCTTTGGCCATATGCGCAGCATCTTTACCCATGGAGGTGTCGAAGCCTATGGCAAAGACTGGAACTTTTTCAGTCCTTTTTCGGCATTGCTCATTGTACAAACAGGTGAAGGCTACAGAAAAAACTATCTTCTCCGTATTCTCTATACGAGCGGTAAATTGACCGCCACCGACTGGTCGGGTACGATCACTTGTTTTGTTCTTTCTGCAATTATTTTTGCAATTGCTTATTGGGCGTTCCCGAAGCGCAAAAACGAGACCAGCGGTTATTTCGGCAAAGCGAAGGGTCTCAACGAAATCTGCGGCGCAATGACGGGATTTTACATCGGAACGATTGTTTCCTTAAATCTGACGGAAAATCACAGTGCAATTATCGCGTTCGTTTCATTCATTTTAACTTTTATACTTGTGTATTTGGTTTTCAAATTCCTTTTCACATACAAGCGAATGAAAAATATGAAGCAATCGGTAAAAAGAATTGCCGCATATGTTGCCGCTTTCGCTTTAATTGCTGTTATTTTTTCAACGGGACTTTTCGGTTATTCCTCATATGTTCCGAACGCTAAAAAGGTCGAATCAATTGAAATTTCTTTAGAAATTTCCAATCCGTACGACATAATCAATTACAGCACGGATATTCACGGCGATGAGGTCTACGGCTACTCTCCGATGATAAGCAACGGCTTTTCAAGCCAGGTTGAATTATCCGACGTTATTTTTTGGGGCGGAACAGCAAACTTCGGATCTTTTTATCTCGACTGTACGGTTGAAAAAGACAATGAGATTAAAAAAGTTATTGATGTCCACAAAGCCATTGCCAAAGAGGGCAAGATCAAAGCCAATGCGGACAACGCTTGCGGCTACGTTATTATGATAAGCTACAAGCTTCGCAACGGCAGAACGGTAGACCGCCGTTACAGCACCGTCAGCACGGAAAGTGCAATGAAAATGCTCGGCCTCAACGACCTTGAAGGATTTAAAGACGAAATATCTGAATATTTCTATTATCATTCCCAATCAATGGAAAAGCTCGGGCCTTCGGACTATCTCGACGGTTTCTGTCTGCTGTCGAAAAATCTCAAGAGCTGCAAGTATGTTGACGGACTGAAATACGACTTTATGAAAGCAATTCTCGCCGACCTTGAAAGGCAAAGTGCACAGCAGATTTATTTTCACAGTCCCGAGGACGAGCTTGGAGTTATCTATTTCCCGCTTAACGATTCGGTTTCATCAATTCTCGGTCTCCGGGATAACGAGATAATCGGCAGCGACGGAGTAATTATCAATGCCGATACAAACGAAATTACGGGCACTGTGAAGGAACGCCGTGCCGGATTTCCGGATCTTCCCGATACGAGTATCTCAATCTCGGGAGATAAATGCATAGTTGTCACGAAGGATATGACAAACATAGTTAAATATCTTACGGATCACAACCTCATGCAATATTTCAAATCCGATATCACTGCCAATGACGTAAACAAAATTAAGATTGCAACAAGAGCCGAAACGGTTGACAAGAAAAACTCCGAAATGCTTCCGCTCTTTGCTGCCGGCTATGCCTGCGCCGATGAGGTCAAGTCGAACGACACCATGAGCAGACAGGCAAGCCACGACTTTGCAAACCACGTTGGCGGATCAATCGAGGACAAAGCTACGATTCAAACTGTACTTGACAATACCCTGCTTTACGGCTTTAACGATAACAGTGACCGCATTGTTGAGGTAACATACAACGACGGCTCGATTGCTACCTACGCCTTAAAAGCGGACGTTTACAACAAGCTGAATATTAAATAGGAGGGAACAATCTATGAAATATAAACATACAGCGGCAGGATCTTTCTCAGCGCTGTTCCGAAACTCTTTTATAAAATCCTGTTTCGTTCCGATAATCACCTTTTTTGCGCTGTTCATGTCAACGCTATTTAACTATATCAACATAAAAGCATTCCATCGCTTTGGCGGTTCACCGTTTGTAAAAGACAAATTTTTCGGATTTTTCTGGAGCAATGTCAGTGACAGCATCCTTCTTACGGAAGTGCTGATTATCCTCGGCGGCGTTTTCGCCGGAATAGTCCTCTTTTCATTTGCACAGAGCAAAAAGCACTGCAATGTCATTTTCTCGCTCGGCATAAGCAGAAGAAAAATCTTCCTGGCAAAATATCTCGGCGGACTTCTCCCCTTCTGCGCTGCCGTCATTATAGCCGCATTTTTTGAGCTTGTGTCTGTATTCGGCGTCGGTTACACGCCGAACGCACCGATAATCAAGATGGCTGTTTACTGGGTAGTCTGCTTTATCGGAATATACGCCGTCTCATTCACTATAACCTCGGCGGTAATCGCCTATACCGGAAATATTGCGGAGGGCTTGGTATTCACCGCCATAATCGCCGTATTTCCTATGGCTGCCGGTGTGCTCTTCAGCGAAATGAGAGGACTTTACACTGTCGGTGGAATAGGCGTATATGAGGGTGACTGGAACTTCTTCAGCCCTTACATTTATATGTTCAGATTTTTCAGTCCGGGCGAATATGGCGCTCAGGAGCAATATAGCGAAGGCTTGAACATGGTCTTCAGCAGCTATCAGCTTTATTTTACATTCAACGAAAGCGGTGCACCGCTTTATAATCTCACAATTTCCGATTACTCGGGTGCAATCACGGACTTTGTCTATGCCGCAATAATTTTTGCAATTGCTTTTCTCGCTTTTCCAAAGCGCAGAAACGAAATCAGCGGTTCTTTCGGAAGAGCAAAGGGCATCAACGAGATCTGTGCTGTATTTTCGGGAATATATGTCATGACTTTCGGAATGTATGCCGTTGTCGAAGGCACACTCGGAATAGAAAGAGGAAACATGCTTACCTTCCTCTACTCGCTCGGCTTCTTTATTGTGCCGTATTTCGTTTTCAAAATGATCTTCGCTCATAAGCGTAAGCTGATATTGAAATCTATGCTCAAAAGAATACCGTGCTATATCGCAGCAATAGCGATAGTTACCACGGTTTTCTACTCCGGACTTTTGGGCTATGCTTCAAGAATACCCGACGCCGAGGACATTGATTCAATCGAGTTTTCTTCTACAATCTCCAACCCTTACAGCAGCGTTAACGATAACGATGCCCTCCATCGCCGTCCGATTTACGGATATGCGGTAATGAAAACCTACTCGGGATACACAAGCACCGGCGGCTTTGATCGGTTCTTTTACGGCGAAGGTTATCAGGATATATATTACCCCAAATACTCCGTCGACGATGAGAGCATGATTCACAGGCTTATTGAAATTCACAGGTGCTTTGTTCAAAAGGGACATATCAAGAGCACGGCTTCGGACACCTGCGCAATGAACTTCCAGATAGTTTATATTCTCAAAAACGGCAAAACAATCAAGCGTTACTACAGCGTAACAACGGAAGAAAACGCAAAGAGAATCATGGGACTTAGCGATACAATTGTCGCCAAGAGCGGAATTGAAGAATATTTTGAAACCAATCCCGACGATTATGCAAGCGATAACTATTTCAGCAAAGTATCTGCCGAATTGAATCCCGGAAACTATTTCTATCTCTATTCAAAGTATCTTAAAGACAGTTACCGCTGCGGCATGATAACCGATGAGCTGAAAAAAGCCGTTCTGAAAGACCTCGAAAACCAGACGGCGAACGATATTTTCTTCCACAAGCCGGAGGATGAGCTGGGCGTTATAAGCTTCGGAATCGGTGATAATTTCATAGACGATATGCCCGAAAACTATTACTACAACGAATATGGGGATCTTATTGACAGATATACATGCGAAATTGTAAATGATAACACTCTGCAAACAGAACAGGCGAAGGAATCAATGAAGCTTACCGACCTGACGATTGGCGCAATGGACAACACATCTAAATCATTCGTTATAACAAAGACCATGACGAACACGATAAAGTATCTCACCGACAACGGATACATGAAGTGTCTTGAGTCAAAAATCACGGCAAGCGACGTCAAAAGCATGAAGCTTTGCACAAAATCTGAGTCCATCAACAAAACAAATGCCGATATGCTGCCGCTTTTCTCGGGCGGATATAACAGCGTTGCCGATATAAAGAGCTTTGATTCCGACATGAATTTAGACATGGATTTATTTTACGCCAATTATCCCCAATCGAATTCCCATTATATCGAGCATAATGTTCACAACGAGATAACAAGCAAATCAACCATCCAAAAGGTTCTTGACAACTGCTTCCTTTACGGCTACTGCGGCAACGATTACCGAATTGCCGAAATAACCTTCAACGACGGCTCAATCGCAACCTATTGCATTACCGGCGAGGTTTACGAAAAGCTGATGAAGTAACCGTCTCGGTACAGGAACAATCTCACCTCCCCTGCCGGGAATAAACAAACAGATTGAAGAAAAATTCAAGGGTCGATGCGTTCCGCACCCTACGACGAGGTTCAATAAGGGCACATTTCGTAGGGGTCGAGACCACATCGACCCAAGATTAGAAGAAGCTCTATAGGCTCCCTTTTAGCCCTCCTCCGGAAAAGGCGGACAAATGACATCTTCAAGCACAAAATCATATATCATTCTAAAAGAGTTCAACCAATCATTATTAAGGTGATAAAATGAAGTTCAAAATCAGGAAGAAACAAAGAAATATCATCATTGCCGCTGTTATTTTAACGGCTGTCATCATTGCTGTCTGCGTACGAAGCGGAGTTTTCAAGCCGAAATACACCTACTCCGGTGACCCGTACGTTTGCCTTGACGCAGGACACGGTGCCGATGACGTAGGCGCAGCAAACGGCAACCGCTACGAAAAAGACGATGACCTCAAGCTGACGCTAAAAATCAGAGAAAAGCTTGAAACGATGGGCATCAAGGTTTATCTCACCCGTGACGATGACTCGGACGTTACGCTTGACGAACGCTGCAAATCGGCAAATAAAAAGCACTGCACGCTCTTTGTCAGCATTCACAGAAATTCCGCCGAGGACAAAAAGGCTAACGGAATCGAAGCGTGGGTTTCAAGAAATCCCAAAGGTGACGAATACACGCTCGCCGAAAATCTTGTCAGTAATATCTGCAACTTGACAGGCCAACAGAATCGCGGAATAAAAAAAGGCTTCCGTGACAACTCTTTCGGCGATTACTATATAAATTCCGACACCGATATGCCATCGCTTCTTCTTGAAGTCGGCTTCATCACCAACGATAACGACAACAAAATCTTCGACGAAAAGCTCGATGAAGCCGCCGAAGTAATAGCAAAGACCATTTATGACCACATTCAAAAATAATTTCGGACCGTTTCATTTTTGTAAAAAATTTGAAGCGGTCATTTTGTTTCTTTATATTGCATTTTTCGACGTTTGTGATATAATATCAAATCGGTGATAATTATGAAATACAACACATATATTTTTGACCTTGACGGAACGCTTCTTGACACATTGCAGGATTTGGCAAATGCAGTTAACTATGCAATGCGTCAAATGAATTATCCCGAAAGGACGATTGACGAGGTTCGCCGATTCATCGGCAACGGAATAAGACTGCTGATAAAGCGTGCCTCTCCGCAGGACATTTCCTCGGAGGATTACGACAAAACGCTTGCGATTTTCACGGCGTATTATCTCGACCATATCGCAGACTTCACAAAACCGTATGACGGCATTGTTGACGTTATAAAGACGCTCAAGCAGAACGGCTGCAAGGTTGCCGTTGTGTCGAACAAAGCCGATGAGGCGGCAAAAAAGGTGGTTGAAGATTTCTTCGGCAACATCTTCGATCTTGTTGTCGGCAAGATGGATCGCTTTCCGTCAAAGCCTGCGCCCGATTCGGTGCTTTACGTCATTGAAACGCTCGGCGCAGACAAGGCAAAATGCGTTTACTCTGGTGATTCCGAGGTTGACGTTCAGACCGCACACAATGCAGGCCTCCCCTGTGTCGGCGTAACATGGGGCAACCGTGACGTTTCCGAGCTGATCACGGCGGGAGCGGAATATATTGCCGAAAAGCCGTATGAAATTATCGAAAAGACAAAATAGAAAGAAGCTGATGCAGATTCGACCCCGCATCAGCTTCTATTATTTATTCAGAAAGTAAATATTCCGTAGTATGACGTTTCGCCCTTTTCGGTTATCTTGTCAACCTTACCGTTTTTCTGCTTCATAGTGAACTCGGAACTGTACGGCGTTTTGACATTCAGCTCCTTCACCCTGCCGTTTGTGTCCGTTACAGCCTCAATAACCGTACCGCTGTAGGTTACGCTGCCCGAGGTATAGTCCTTTATGAACGTTCCGTCATAACCAAACTCAAACGGGAAGCCGCCAGCGGCATTGTAAACCGAATCCTTTTTTACGTCAACCTTTTCGGATTTGATAACCAATCTGATTTTGAGACCGTTGCTCATCTTGGCAATCGTTGCCGAGCTGAGCATATTTTCCGTGAGCTTTGTATCCGGTCCGTACGTATAGGCAGGCAAATTGTTTTCATCAACACCGTTCACAAAATTCCCCGTAAAAGTGTTTTTGTTCGGCTCCATTTTTTCCGACTTTCCGTTAAAAGTATAAACTCCCTCGTCGGATAATGTTACCGTTGCCTTTTTGACCTGAGAATATGTCTTTTTCAGGGCGTCGTTATAATACTTGACAATTTCGCCCTTAACCGTCGGGATATTTTCTGCCTGCTCGAGACCGACAGTTATTCTCAATATTTTAAGCGCATCGGCGGAATTGATTTTCCCGTCACCGTTTGCATCGGCATTGGCTTTGTTGAAGCTTTTAACCTTCATTCCGACGCTGTATTGAAGCACGCAAAGCGCATCGGCGGAATTGATTTTTCCGTCGTCATTTGCATCTCCGAGCAAAGCCGCCGACGAACCGACGGTCAGCGCCGCCGCAAATGCAAGTGCCGTAAGAATTGAAATAAATTTTTTCATTCTATATCATCTCCTCGTCGTTATAATATCAAAATGATGTTGTCTGTAACCGATTTCAGCAATTTCACTTTTGTAGATGTCACCCTCATAATCGAACAGAATGCTATAATAGCTCTCATACGGAACATAGACATCAAACGATTCAACATATCCGTCTTCGTTAATAACTGCCGTGACTTTTGTTCCTATGTACATAATTTGACCACCGTTATATTCAAAGTCGTCCGTTTCGTCATTGATATAATAGAACGGTACTCCTCCGCAATACTGAATTTCGGGAACTTCAGAAAGCCCGGCTTCTTCAAACCACAATTCCAGGTTTACTTCATATCCGTTTTTTATCTTTTTTATGGAAATTTGCTTAATCATTTCTTCGGTCAGCAACGAGTTAGGCGCAATATCTTCAGGAGCGTTGCCGTATTCATCAAGTCCGTCCGTGAAGAAATAATTGTATGTATCAGGTCCGAAATTCATTCTCTGCCCTTCATCAGTCACGGGAATATCGACCCATAATCCATAATCATCTGTCACAGTTTCCTCTATTTCCTTTGTTTTTGCATATGTTTTATCAAGTGCACTGTTATAAAAAGACAATATCTCCTGTTTTTCGGACGGCAGCTCATATGTTTTTTCCAAGCCGACCGTTATTCTCAATGCCGACAAAGCATCTGCCGAATTGATTGCACCGTCGCCGTTTATGTCCGCTGCGGCACGATCAAAATTCCCGCCGACATCCAAGCCGACTATATATCTCAGAATTGAAAGAGCGTCCGTTGAATTAACTTTTCCATCTTTATTTACATCGCCGAGCAACGCCGCCGACGAACCGACGGTCAGCGCCGCCGCAAATGTAAGTGCCGTAAGAATTGAAATAAATTTTTTCATTCTATCATCTCCTTAAGTAAATTGTTCGACCGTATCACGAATTGTATCGAGAAACGCATCCTCACCCCATGTGTTGATTTTGAAAAAGACTGCCTGACTTCCGCCCGAGCTTATTGCCGTGAGATGCACGTCTTCTCCGCACGCAAAAAGTGTGACGCTCAGGCTGACTCTGTTGCCGCCTATGTAGCTGTAACGCTCATAGACCTTTACAGAGCAGGCACAATTCCCTTTTTCGCAGTACGACTCGTCCTCAACGGAAGCAGAAACGCTTTTGTTGACCGCCCTGTCAATGGCTTCACTGATTTCAAACAATGAACCGTGAAGGTCACACTCAAGCATTGCCATAAATTTTCTCCTTTTTACTCTCAATCTTCTTTATCAAGCTCCTGCCGATATCATGCAAAAGCTTATATGCTGCCGGGAAGACCTCTTCGGGGAAATTAACAAGAAAATCATCAGATTCAAATGTAAGATCGCCCCTATAGTCAATCTCGGCAAGAGCCTGAGTGATTTCCTCCCAGTCGAGATCAAAGAAATACGGCGGACAATGCCTGTCCTCAAGATAGTCATTGTCATGGACGTGCAGACAGCCGACATTATCGTGGCCGAGAGTTCTGAGCATTTCGGGAGCCGTTGTTCCGACAAGACCTGCGTGTCCTATATCGACGCAAGCGGTAAAATATCTCGGATCAAGCATATCCATCATGGCTTTGAACTCCTCGCCGACGCTGCAAATATTCGGAATAATACAATGTCTGCGGCGATCCCTGCCGAACATATTCTCACATGCGATTTTTATATTATATTCCTTGCAAAGCGGAATAAGATTATTGTAAAACTCGGCATTAAGCTCAAGATTTCTCTTGCTGTCTTTGCCGTAATATGTCGGATGAATTACAATATTTTTCGCTCCGAGAGTACCTGCGATTTCTATTGAACGTTTGATTTTTTCAAGAATTACCGTGTTGTATGTATCCTCCCCGACCTTAAAGCTCGGAAAAGGTGCATGAGCCTGATTAAAGTATTTGCCGTAGCTTTCAACGATTTTCTTTACTTCGATCACATGCTCGAGATATGCGGGCTGATTAAGGATATTATCGTCTGCCTGCATACAGAACATTGAATAGTCCAATGCATCAAAGCCTGCCTCGCATATCATGCGAACACATTTTTCGTCACCTAAGCGTTTTGAGCCCACTTCAGTCTGAGTTGATAATACCATTTTAATCAAGTCCTTTCGAGTAATAGTTGTTTAAAAAAGCGACGTTTATATCCGATGAAGCTCTACGCCCTTATTCGGCTTCACCGACAACTTCCCTACGGGCGCCTTTGTGTAAATTTCACTTATCCGCCTTAATTCCTCTTATCGAGAATGCAAAAGAATAATTGCCGCTGTGCATCTTGTACGGCTCATGCAAACACGCCGTGCCGGGCATATCGCCGCCGACGCCTCGTTGTTTCGCATCAATGCAAAGCGAATAATATTCATCCTTGGTGAGCTCGTGATTATGCATTGCTTTCTCAATTTTTTCCTGAGAATAGCTGTGCATGGAGAACTCAAACGGGAAATCCGAGCTGACGGAGAAGCCGTTGCCGCTGTCATCCGTAATTTCAAGCGAACGCACATCGGTTCGGTTGCCGTTTTCCTGCGGTCTCATATAATAATGGAAGAGTTCATCGGCCTTCTTATTGAATTCAGAAATGCGCTGTCCCGTTTTTCTGTCACAATACGACTCCTCGGGGCCTCTTCCGTACCACTTGACATTGCAAAAATCCTTGTTTATTCCGAGTCTTACACCCGAACGCAGCATCGGAAGTAAGGGACTGTTCATATTTTGTCCGATGCTTACACTTCCGTCGCTGTTGACGATTATATCAGTCTCAACATGACCTGCAAACGGTGCAAACCAATGAATATTTACTATACATGATCCGCTGAACGGGAAGATAACAAAACTCTTTATGCTGACGCTTCGGCTTGTTATATCCCAAAGGTAGAGCGGATTGAGGCGTTTGAACATCGGGGCAAAATTAAAATAGTTTGTGTCGTTATCAGTCAACGGGCGGAAGAAATTCGGCTTAAATGAAAGCGAATTGTCAAGAATGTTTCCGCTGCCGAAGTCGATTCCGTAAAGCTTTTTATTTTTAAAGGTAACGGTTGTGCCGCTTGCAATTATCTTGTGGACGTTGCCCTTTGAAAGAACCTTGACCATGCCCTCTCTCGGCTCGGGCTTTGCCTTTTCGTTGCTGAGAGTGAACTGATTGAAGCTGATTTCATCGCCGCTCTTGTGCCACTCGTTTTCATTCTTATATCTAAACGAAAGAGTGAGAATATACTCACCTGCTTCAAACTCGGCAGAATACGGGATTGAGAGCGTCTTTACCGTCTGCGGAGCAATTCCGTCGAGTGAGATTCTGCCGCTTTCAAGCTCCTTGCCGTTCTTTGCAACGGACCATTCGAGGTAGCAATAATCAAGCGGAATAAAATAATTCTTATTATTTATCTTAACTCTTTTTCTTTCAACGTCGATATCCTCGGCGCAGACATTGGAATAGACCTGCTTGACCTCATAATATGCCGGGTGCGGCGTGCGGTCGGCGGCAATTATTCCGTTGGCGCAGAAATAGAAGCTTGACCAGCATTCCTTAAAGTCGCCGCCGTATAGCCACTTGCCGTCCTTGTGTATCGCCTGATCGACGAAATCCCAGATAAATCCGCCCGTCATGTGGTCATACTTTTCAAAATCATCAACATATTCCTTGAAATTGCCGAGGCTGTTCTCCATTGAGTGAGCGTACTCACAATAAATCACCGGATGATCCTCAAATGCCGATTCCGGTACGTCCTTGTTGTCGGCGGCAAGGGCATTGGCTATGTTGTCAAACAGTGTCGCTGTGATTGCTTCCCGGTGAACGAGCTTGTCAACAACATTTTCCATCGGGTACATTCGGCTGATAAAATCAGACTTTGTGAGGTCAAAATCACCCTCATAGTGTATCGGATAAAGGTCACAAAGCTTCAAAATCGCCTTTTTCATCTCGGCGAAATTCGATCCGTCTCCCGCTTCGTTGCCGAGCGACCAGAAGCAGATACAGGCGTGGCTTCTGTCACGCAAAACCATCATCTCTGCCCTGTCAATTACTGCTGAGGTCCAAAGCGGATTGTCGCCGGGTACATTCTTTCTGCGTACACCGTGGCTTTCAACGTCGCACTCGTCCATTACATAAAAGCCAAGCTCGTCACAGAGCTCATAGAAGAACGGATCGTCCGGATAATGACTGGTTCTTATGGCATTGATGTTGGCCTGTTTCATAAGATAAAGATCCTGATAATATCTCTCCCTCGGCACAGCCCAGCCGTAATCGGGGTCATAGTCGTGACGGTTTACGCCCTTGATTATAACCTTTTGTCCGTTAATATAGTAAACATTTCCTTTTATTTCAACACGCTTGAAGCCTATTCTTATCTCTTTTTTGACCGAGCAGTACGTGCCCTCATAGAGCTTGACGGTCAAAGTATAAAGTTCGGGTGTTTCCGCGCTCCATTTGCGGCATTTTTCGACAATGCGGTTTATTTCAAGCTCGCCGCTTACCTTGCCCCTGAAAATTTCCTTTTTGTCAAGGTCAACACGGCATGTAACTTCCCTGTCCGTGCTGAATTTAAGTTTCAGGTCAAGTATGCCGTCAATGTAGCTGTCAACAAGTGTTGTTCTTGCATAGATATCCTCAACCGTGGTTTCGGGCTCGGCAACAAGGTAGACCTCACGGTATATTCCGGAGAACTGCCACATATCCTGGTTTTCAAGATAGGTTGCGTCACTGAAGCGCATAAGCTTTGCGGCAAGAGTGTTTTCGCCCTCATGGAGCACATCGGTTATATCAAACTCGGCCGGGGTCATTGAGCCCTGCGAATAACCGACATATTCGCCGTTGATATAGACATAAAGCGCAGACTTTGCCGCGCCGAAATGCAGAATGATCCTCCTGCCGTCAAAGCCTTCAGGCAGAGTGAAGCTGCGGCGATAGAAACCTATCTCGTTCTTTTCGTGGCTTATTTTCGGAATCTGCGATTCGGCAGTCGATACCTGCGGCGGCATTGACGAGCAGAGATAAATCGGCTTGCCGTAGCCTTGCATCTGCCATACCGACGGAACATTTACCGTATCCCAGCCGCTGTCATCAAAATCGGGACAGAAAAAATCCTGCGGCTGGTTTTCTACCCCCATCTGCCACATAAATATCCATTTTCCGTTCAGCGAAAGCTTGTATTTTGACTTGCCGTATTCAACCCTGTCTCTTGCGTCATACGGCAAAGCGAGGTTATGCCCGTCTTTTTTGTTCTCACGAAAGAATAACGGGTTTTCCCATTTGTGAAGCGGTTTTTTCAAAAAATCAACTCCTGTCTTTAACCTTCGGTTACTATAATTATATCTATAGTTTGTATGCAAGTCAAATAAAAATTAGTTTATCTGTTTCTTTTTTATACTTTATATGCAATAAGGCAAAAAATACAGGGCTTGTAAAACAAAATCAGCAAATCTTATTGAAAAAAAAAGCCGTTAGTATTATAATAAATCGAATGTTGCAATTTTTGAGGTGTTGGTGTTGAAAAAAATCGGATTTGATAACGAAAAATATGTTAAGATGCAATCTGAGCATATAAGAGAAAGAATTAACAAGTTCGGCGGCAAGCTCTATCTTGAATTCGGCGGCAAGCTCTTCGACGATTACCATGCATCGAGAGTCCTCCCGGGCTTTGCACCCGACAGCAAGGTTAAAATGCTTATGAAGCTCAAGGATCAGGCTGAAATTGTTATTGTCGTAAATGCTTCCGACATTGAGAAAAACAAGATCAGAGGAGACCTCGGCATTACATATGACCTTGATGTTCTCAGACTTATTGACGCTTTCAGAGGAATCGGACTTCTTGTCGGCAGCGTTGTCATGACACGCTACAGTGCGCAGCCGGCCGCAGATGCATTTTGTAAAAGACTTGAAAGCCTCGGCGTTAAGGTATACCGCCATTACACGATTCCCGGCTATCCGTCCGACGTTGACAGAATCGTCAGCGACGAGGGATTCGGAAAAAACGAATATATCGAAACTTCCCGTTCACTCGTTGTTATCACCGCTCCCGGCCCGGGCAGCGGAAAAATGGCGACCTGTCTTTCTCAGCTTTACCATGAGCACAAAAGAGGAATCAGTGCCGGATATGCGAAATTCGAGACTTTCCCGATTTGGAATCTTCCGCTCAACCACCCTGTTAATCTCGCTTATGAAGCAGCAACGGCAGACCTCAACGATATAAACATGATTGACCCGTTCCACCTTGAGGCATACGGCGAAATGACGGTCAACTACAACCGTGACGTTGAAATTTTCCCGGTTCTTGCGGCAACCTTTGACCAGATCTACGGTGAATGTCCGTATAAGTCACCCACAGACATGGGAGTTAACATGGCGGGCAACTGCATCATTGACGATGAGGCATGCTGCGAAGCCTCAAGACAGGAGATTATCAGACGTTTCTATGCCGAACAGTGCTCGGTTAAAAAGGGTCTCGGCAATTCGGGAAGCGTTGACAAAATCAAGCTTATCATGAAAAAAACGGGTATTTCTCTTGATGAGCGTCCCGTTATCGCCGCAGCAAAAGCCAAGGCAGAGGAAACAGGAGAGCCGGCAATGGCAATTGAGACGGGCAAGGATACTCTTGTTACGGGCAAAACCTCACTTCTCATGGGTGCAGGTGCAGCGGCAATGCTTAACGCGCTTAAAAGCCTTGCGGGTATCAACGACGATATTCACCTCCTCTCACCTGCCGTTATCGAGCCGGTTCAGGAGCTGAAAGTAAAATACATGGGCAACCACAACCCGAGACTTCACGTTGACGAGGTGCTCATTGCTCTTTCCGTTTCTGCTGCAACAAATCCGCTTGCGAAGCTTGCGCTTCAGCAAATTCCGAAGCTCAGAGGTATGGAGGCTCACGCAACGGTTATCCTCAAGGAGCAGGACGAATCCGTTTTCAAAAAATTCGGTATCAACATAACCTGTGAACCGAAATATCAGACCAAAAAGCTCTATCACAAATGAGGAGAACAGCATGGGAAAAATTGTTGCAATCGGCGGCGGACGCTACAGTGACGGCGAAATAATCAATATCTTTGAAAAAATAGTCTCCCTTGCGGACAAAAAGAACCCCAAGGTTCTGTTTCTTCCGACGGCAGGCTATGACGATATCAACGGAGATGAGGATATTCAGCACAGCTTTGAAAAATACGGCTGTCAATATAATATTCTCTATCTCACGGAGGAGAAAAGAACCGTCGATGATATTCGCTCAGTCATTCTCGATGCGGATATCGTCTATGTCGGCGGAGGTGATGTCCGCTTCATGATGGAAACCTGGCGCAAAACAGGGGCCGATAAAGCTCTTATTGAAGCATACAACAGCGGCAAAATCATGTCGGGCTACAGCGCAGGCGCAGTCTGCTGGTTCGATGTCGGCTATGACGACTGCGGCCCGGAGCACAGCTTCATGTTCTGCGACTGCCTCGGAATTCTCCCCTACTGTGCCTGTCCGCACTATGAATCGGACCACTGGCAGACCTTCAAAAAGGCCATTCTTGACCGACCCGAGCAGGGACTTGCGATTGAAAACGGCGCCGCATTGCTTTTCGTCGACGGTATGATAGGTACGGTCAGGGGCAATGACGGCGGCGAGGTATGGATTCTCGACAAAAATAATGAACTTTGTCTCAGCAAAATTGTCGATAAAATAAACAGAATCGACTAATCGTCGGTTGACTTTACAGTTAGTTTGTGCTAACATATATACGAAAAAAATAATGGAGGGTGAAACCATGAAAAAAGTATTATCAATCTTTTTAGCTGTTGTTATTCTCATTTCGGGCGTTGTTTTTGCGTCTGCAAAGGGTAATGACAAGCTTCAGTTTGACGAGAACGGACAGTTTAAGATTCTTGCTCTTGCCGACATTCAGTCCGGCTTCCCGGTCGGCGAAGCACTCAAGGCTTATATAGCTGAAGCTATTGACGCCTCGGATCCCGACCTTGTTATGTTCCTCGGCGATAACATTATGAGCCCCGAGGACGGCACGGTTGAAAGCTACTGGAAGGGCTACGACGAGGTATTCCCGATCCTCGAAAGCAAGGGCGTCCCGTTCACTTTCGTATTCGGCAATCACGATGATGAGTCCGCTCCGACGGTAACAAAGGAAGAAATGCTCAAAAAGTATCAGTCCTATGACGGCTGCCTTGCTTATGATGCAGACCCGTCGCTTCACGGCTGTGCAACTCACAATCTTCCGATTCTCTCAAGCGACGGCAAAAAGGTCGCTTACAACCTTTGGATGTTCGACAGCGGAGATTATGTTTTCTACGAGAACGGCAAGAGAAGAGGCTATGATTGCGTTCGTGCAGACCAGATCGAATGGTACAAGGCAGAGAGTGCAAAGCTCAAGGCGGCCAACGGCGGCGAAGCTGTTCCGTCACTTGCATTCCAGCACATCATTCCGCAGGAAGCAGCACAGGCTGTTATGTTCTCTCTTCCGTTCCAGCTCGGCAAGCTCACTAAGAACTTCACCGACGGAACATCCGCTACATATCTTCCGAACTACTTTGCATTCAACGGAATCCTTTCCGAAGCTCCGTGCCCGTCACCCGATAACGAGGGTCAGTGGGATGCGTTCGTAGAGACAGGCGACGTTAAGGCTTGCTTCTTCGGCCATGACCATGTCAACAACTTCAGCGTTGATGTTGACGGCGTTACGGCAGTCAGTGTTCCGGGCACAACCTTCAAGTCATACAGCAGCGTTACGGATCAGGGATCAATGGTAATTACTCTTGACGAAAAAGATCTTTCAACCTACAGCACAGAGATTCTTTACACAAGCGATCTTGCGGTTAAGGACGGCTCAAACATCCCGAATCAGGAACACTCGGAGACTGTTGCAGGATACAGGTTCAGAATAGTACTTCGTCATCTTACTCACGGAATCCTTGCACTTTTGAGAGGAATCTATGCTTGGATCCCCTCACCTCTCGGCAAGTAATCTTGACTGAAAAGTAAATATTTAAGGCAACGAGATCAAAACGATTTCGTTGCCTTTTTTACTTATAATTATTTACCAATTCGTGACTGGATTGATATACAGCTTTCTTAATATCCGATTTTTGTTTTATTTATCCTTTTCATCCTTATTCTTGGCAAATATCATACCAAGTCCTGCGATTCCGCTGATTATACCGACCAAAGAGAACGGAAAATCGTAAAAGCCGGTTAAAAGAGTATTGTTAATATCCGCACCGGCTACACAAAGAAGTATACCGAACAAAATCAAAGCGATTCCTTTTGCAATTTTATTATTCATAGCGTTTTCTCCCGAATTATATAATCTTTTCAAGTCCCGATTTGACGGGCCTGGTGACATAGACCTGTTTAACGATTGATTTCAGGCTTTCTGCGGCACACTCGGCTTTCGACTCGTCGTCAAAAATTCCGTAAACCGTCGGACCGCTTCCGCTCATGCAAGCCGCCAACGCCCCGTAGCGATTAAGAACCGATTTTATCGGCACACGCTCGGGCACCTCGATAAGCTGCTCAAAAATATTTTTACAGCGGCGGCACATCTCATAAAGATCGCCCTGCGATGCGGCATACAACATTCCGCAGGTGTCGAGGTGGCGTATATTCTGCGCCGTATCAAAGGCGGCATAAGCCTCTTTTGTTGAGACTCCCCTATCAGGCTTCGCAAGCACTATCCGGCAATCCGTTAAATCGGGCAGCGGAGAAAGAATCTCGCCGATATTCTGTGCAACGCATGTGCCGCCCGTCAGGCAGAACGGAACATCAGCACCGACCTTAACGCCGACTGCACAAAGCTCCTTTAATGTCAAACCTGCCGAAAAAATATCGTTAAGTGCGGCAATGACCGCCGCTCCGTCCGCACTGCCGCCTGCCATACCTGCGGCAAACGGAATGTTCTTTTCAATATGAATTTTTATACCTGTGTTTTTGATTTTTGTGTAATCAAAAAATGCCTGTGCCGCCTTGTATGCAATGTTCGATTTGTCGCACGGCAGAGCCGCTTCGCTGCACGTTATCGTGATCTTTCTGTCGTCCGTTGTCTCAACACTCACCGTGTCGTAAAGTCCGACAGACTGCATTATCATAAACAGGCTGTGATATCCGTTGTCAAGCGTTCTTAGTATATCGAGCATGAGGTTTATTTTGGCTGCTGCCTTGTATTCTGCTTTCATATGTTCTTTCCTTTCGGGCAGTTTAAGTCTGTATTACGGTAGGCGGTTCATTTCTAAGGTGATTATTTTCAAATCCCCACAGCTTGCGGTGGTGGGGATTTAAAAAACATACTAACTTTTTTTGTCTTCCCGACTCACTTTCCTATTCTCGTCTGCTTGAGGCCTGTGAACTTCTGTCCCCATGCGTTTGCCCAAGCTTCACAATAGAGGGAGTAATAAGAAACGTTGTTGTTCTTTCGGTAGTTTATGCAGGGCTTAAAATTGCACCAGATAAATGACGGAATCGCAATGACGAGGAACCAGATCGGGCCGAGCAGAAGAGCCTGCCATGTGTGGCCGTACTCGTGAATTTTTGTATCCCGAAGCCAGTCATCCGGTCGGTCGGGATTCATAAAGATAAACGTTCCGAATGAAATTCCGCCCCAGTCGCCGGGCACATATGTAACCGTCGCATTGAAAAATCTTTCGTGCTTACAGCCCTTGATGACCGCAAAAATTATATAGGCAATGAAGCCGATAAGGTTGATCGGCAGCGCCCATGTCCATTCTACAAGATAAAACAAAAACTTTTTCATATCTTTAACCCTCCGTTCGGTTTATTCTAACATATTTTTACCCTTTTGAAAAGAGTATAAAGGCATTTAACCTTGAAAAATAATAAATAATGTGTATAATATATATAACAGTATGAAACGGAGGTTTTAACATGACAGAAGTTACTAAAGATATGCTTATAGGCGATATTCTTGATGCAGACAGCGGCACAGCCGAGTTCTTCCTCAACATGGGTATGCACTGTCTCGGCTGCCCATCGGCAAGAGGAGAGAGCCTTGAGATGGCATGCGCCGTTCACGGTGTTGACGTTGAGCAGATGGTTGCAGACATCAACGCTTATCTTGCAAGCAAATGATTCGACTTAAGCAGAGGCTTCAATCGGCGGCGGATATGGTTCGTTACGGTTCCCGTGTCGCTGACATCGGAACCGACCATGCCTATCTGCCGACAGCGCTCATTTTGTCGGGCAAAATACCGTCTGCCGTTGCGGCAGACCTCAGAAAAGGTCCATTGGAAAACGCCTTGGAAACCGTCCGCTCCAATCATATTGAGGACAGGGTTCAGCTTCGCCTTTCCGATGGGCTTAAATGTGTTTCCCCCGATGATGCCGACGATATTGTTATCGCAGGCATGGGCGGCATTTTAATCTCCGAAATTCTGACAGCCGCCGAATGGGTAAAAAACGAAAAATACAAGCTTATTCTACAGCCGCAGTCGCATGACGAGGACGTTCGCAGATACCTTTTTGCCAACGGTTTTAATATAACAGACGAGACGGTCTGCTTCGAGGACGGAAAAATTTACATATGCATCGGAGCGGTCTATACAGGCTCAATAACATCACACAGCGAAGCCGAAATCATGTTCGGCAGCCTCCTCACACGCCATGACAAAGCGGCAGAGGCTTTCATAAATAAAAAACTGAAAAGAATAAATGCTCGCCTTTCCGCACTCAACGCACACGGCGGTGCCGAGGGCGAAAAAGAGCGGCTTGAAGCAATAATAAAAGAGGTGGAAAAATGGCAAAGGTAAAGGATTTTTACGGTTATCTTAACAGCATTGCTCCCTTTGAAACGCAGGTGGACTGGGACAACAGCGGAATGCTCGTCGGCGATATGGACGCCGAAGTAAAAAAGGTTGCCGTTGTGCTCGATATCACTCACGAAGAAATCAAAAAAGCCAAAGCAATCGGTGCGGACTTAATAATCAGCCATCACCCTGTCATTTTCAACCCTATCAAATCCGTAACAAAGGGCAGTGTGCCGTATGAGCTTGTCGCAAGCTCGATAAACGCTCTCTGCTGTCATACTCCGCTCGACATTGCAGACGGCGGAACGAACGACAGCCTTGCGAAACTGCTCGGAATAGAGGTCACCCGTACCGAAGATCCGATATTAAGGCTCGGAACGGTTGAGCCGACCACGGCGGAAAATCTTGCAGGCAAAATCGCAAAAACGCTCAACACGAAGGTGCGCTATGCCGACGCAGGCAAAACAATTAAAAAAATCGCAATCTGCACCGGCGCAGGCTGTTCGCTGATTGAAGCGGCAGGTGAAATTGACGCTTTCATAACGGGCGACGCATCGCATCATAACTTTCTCGACTGTGTTCAGGCAGGCATAACGCTCATCGCAGCGGGACATTACGAAACTGAAATAGTTGTTGTTCCCGTTCTTGTAAGAAAATTGCAGGCACAGTTCCCCGACATTGAAATTATAGATATTAAACAGGAAAATCCGATAAAATTTATTTGAGGTAATTATGGCACTTGACGGAATATTTCTCAGCAAAATTAAAGACGAACTGCTCAGAGAAATCTCATTCGGCAGAGTTGAAAAAATCCACCAGCCCTCCCGTGAGGAGCTGGTTATTCACCTGCGCGGCAAAAACGGAGCGAAGAAGCTTTTTCTTTCGATAAGGGGCAACAGCCCGAGAATTCATCTAACAGAACATGCGCCCGAGAACCCGGCTGTTCCACCGATGTTTTGTATGCTGATGAGAAAAAAGCTGCTCAACGCTCAGCTTGTCGATATCCGCCAATCGGGTCTTGACCGTATACTTTACCTCGACTTCAATGCCACAAACGAAATCGGCGATAAAATAAAACTCATTCTCTCGATTGAGATAATGGCAAAATATTCAAATATCATTCTCTTCGACGGCGACGGAAAAATCGTTGACGCAATCAAACGTGTTGACCTCAGCCAGTCGGCGGTCCGTCAGATTCTGCCCGGCTTCAAATATATTGCACCGCCGCCGCAGAGCAAGCTTAATATAAAGGATCACACGACGGAGAACATTATCGCACAGATTAAAAGCTTCCGTTCAAAGTCTCTTTCGTCTGCCGTTCTCAGCACCTTGCAGGGTGCCTCTCCTCTCACCTGCCGTGAGCTTTGCGGAGAGTTCGGTGAGCTTTACACAGACGAGGTCAGCGACAAGGGCTTTGAGTATCTCTCCGAAAATCTCGACAGTTTACGCAATATCATTATGAATGAACCGGGCGTTCCTTTCATGCTCAAGGACGAGACAGGCAAGCCGGTTGACTTCTCTTTCTTTCCAATAAAGCAGTACGGCGACCGATACAGAACGGAGATAAAGTCAAGTTTTTCCGAGCTTCTTGACGAGTTCTATTACGAATGTGACCGACTCGAACGCACAAAGCAAAAGGGGCAGGACTTGGTAAAGCTTCTCAATTCCGCAATATCGAGAGTTTCAAAAAAGCTCAGTCTGAGGCAGGCGGAGCTGGCTCACTGTGCAGACAGAGAAAAGCTGAGAATCAATGCCGAGCTTATCAACGCAAACCTTTACAGGCTCGAAAAAGGTGCGCTTTTCTACGACATTGAAAATTACTATGACGAAAACAAACCGATTAGGATTAAAGCCGACCCGTCAAAATCCCCGTCGCAGAACGCACAAAAATACTTCAAGGAATATCGCAAGGCGAAGACTGCCGAGCAGCTTTTGACCGGCTTCATTGAGGAGAGCAAGCAGGAGCTTGCCTATCTTGAAACGGTTGCGGATTCACTCGAGCGAGCCGACACGCAGGCTGAAATTGACGAAATTCGTAACGAGCTTTCGCTTGGCGGTTACGTCAAGAAAAAGCGTGGAACTGATAAAAAATCATCAAAGGCCTTGCCGCCGATTGAATACAGGACAACTGACGGCTTTAGGGTTCTCGTCGGCAGAAACAACGTACAAAACGACAGGCTTTCGCTTAAAACCGCCGCAAAAAATGATATGTGGCTTCACACGCAGAAATTTCCCGGCTCTCACGTTATAATTGTCAGCGACAACAGGGAGATAAGCGACGAAGCGATAGTTGAAGCGGCCGAAATCGCCGCCTATCATTCAAAGGCTCGCGATGCAAAGCTTGTACCGGTTGACTACACATATGTTAAAAATCTCAAAAAGCCGCAGGGTGCGCCCTACGGTAAGGTCATATACCACGTTTACTACTCGGTCAACGTCACACCCGACCGCGACAAAATCAACGCTAAATTAAGTAAGGTGAAATAAAATGCGACTTCTTGTTATTGACGGCAACAGTATAATTAACCGTGCTTTTTACGGAATAAAGCTCCTTAGCACCAAGGACGGCAAATATACAAACGGAATTTACGGCTTTATGAATATTTTTCATAAGCTTCTCGACGATTGCCGACCGGACAGGGTTGCCGTTGCTTTTGACGTCAAGAAGCCGACCTTCCGTCACGAAATGTATCCCGAATATAAGGCAGGCCGCCATGCCATGCCCGAGGAGCTTAAGCAGCAACTGCCAGTTCTCAAGGAGCTTTTGACGCTCATGGGCTACAAGGTTGTCGAAAAAGCGGGATGGGAAGCCGATGACATTCTCGGCACGCTTTCGGTTCAGATGAAGGACGGTGACAAGTGCTTCATAGCAACGGGAGACCGTGACAGCTTACAGCTTGTCAGCGACACGACGACCGTTCTTCTCGCTTCAACCAAGATGGGCAAAACACAGACAATCCCCTATGACAAAGCAAAAATCAAAGAGGACTACGGCGTTGAACCGTGGCAGATGATTGAAATAAAGGCTCTCCAGGGTGACAGCTCGGACAATATTCCCGGAGTTGCCGGAGTAGGTCCCAAGACCGCAGGAGATTTAATTCAGCGCTTCGGCTCGGTTGAAAACATTTACAGTAACATTGATACAATTGAAATAAAGGACAAGCTCCGTGAAAAGCTCGTCAATTCCAAGGACAGCGCAATGCTCAGCCACACGCTCGGCACCATTCGCACGGACGCTCCGATTGATACGGACATGGATTTCTACATTCCGTCCGTTCCCGACAGCGGCAAGGCCTCAAGGCTTCTCGCTTCGCTTGAAATGTTTAAAATGATTGAAAAATTCGACCTCGGCAAGGGCGAGCAGACCGATATCGAAACAGTCAGCGTTCCTGTCAAGCACCTTGAGTCGCTCTCGGAAATCAAGCTCGGCGATAAGGCTTATTTCATTCCCGAATTTTCGGACGGCGATATAATTTCAATCGCTTTCGACTGCGGCGAATTTATTGCCGTTGTTGATAATAACAGCTTCACTTTTGCTTCTGAGCTTGCCGATATTCTCTCAAATGAAAAAATCGAAAAAATAACCTGCGATGCCAAGCAGCTCTATTCATGGGCGTTCATGCGTGACGTTCGGATAAAAGGAAAAGTAAGCGACATTATGATTGCCGGCTATATTCTTAACCCTTCGGCGAGCGACTATTCGCCTGTAAGAATGGCGCAGGAATACGGTGCACTCTGTCCCGAAATAAGCGAAGAAAATGAGACCGCTCTTAAAGCCGCCGCTTTAAAGGGCGCATGGGAAAAGGTCATCAATCAAATCGAGGAAAATGACCAGCTTCCGCTCCTATACGATATTGAAATGCCGCTTTCAAAGGTGCTTTCCTCAATGGAGGTTACGGGATTTCTTGTTGACCGTGAGAGCATTCAACAATACGGAGCGGTGCTTGAAGAAAAAATCAACTCCCTGGTCAGCGAGATTTATGACCTTGCAGGCGAGGAATTCAATATAAATTCGCCAAAGCAGCTCGGCACAATCCTTTTTGAAAAGCTCGGACTGCCGGCAAAGAAAAAAACAAAATCGGGTTATTCGACCAATGCCGACGTGCTTGAAGGTCTTGCACCCGATTATCCGATAGTTTCGCTCATTCTCGAATACAGAACGCTTGCAAAGCTCAAATCAACCTACTGCGACGGCTTGCAGAAATGCATTGCGCCTGACGGCAGGATTCATTCGACGCTCAACCAAACCGAGACAAAGACGGGTCGAATATCATCGACCGAACCTAATCTTCAAAACATTCCCGTCAGAACTCCCGTCGGACGCGAGCTGAGAAAATTCTTTATTGCCAAGGAAGGCTGTGTGCTCGTTGATGCCGATTATTCGCAGATTGAATTGCGCGTTCTCTCGGACATTGCAAACGACGAAACAATGATATCCGCCTTCAACAACGGCGACGATATCCACACAATAACGGCTTCGCAGGTTTTCAACATGCCCGTTGAGGCGGTAACTCCGTTGATGAGAAGCCGCGCCAAGGCGGTCAATTTCGGCATAGTTTACGGCATCGGCGCATTCTCACTCGCCCATGATATCGGCGTAACGAGAGCCGAAGCCGACAAATATATCAAAGGCTATCTTCATCATTTTTCGGGCGTTGACAGCTACATGAAGAATGTCATTGCCAAGGCGAAGGAGGACGGCTATGTTCAGACTCTGTTCAAGCGCCGCCGCTATCTGCCCGAGCTTGCCGCGTCGAATGCTATGATCCGCAACTTCGGCGAGCGTGTCGCAAGGAATATGCCTATTCAGGGAACCGCCGCAGATATAATCAAAATTGCGATGGTTCGTGTCTACGACAGGCTTGAAAAAGAAAATCTCAAATCAAAGCTTATCATGCAGATCCATGACGAACTTATTGTCGAGGCTCCCGAAAATGAGCAGGCGCAGGTTCAAAAAATCATCCGTGAAGAGATGGAAAATGCATGTAAGATGAAGGTAAAGCTCACCGCAGATGTGCATTGCGGCAAGAGCTGGTACGACGCAAAAGGATAATGCAAAATGAAAGTTGTTGTTACGGCAAGAAATTTTTCGACAGATGACAAAACTGCTCTTCAAATGCTCAAAAATGCAGGCTTTGAGGTTGAGGATCACAGCAAAGAGGACATAGGCAGCGGCACAGACGAGGAGTATATACGTTCGCTTGTGCTTGACGCCGACGCAGTTATATGCGGTCCCGAAAAAATCAGCAACAAGGCAATAGAAGAAAGCAAAAATCTCAAAATTGTCTCCCGCCGCGGAATCGGCTACGATTCGATAGACATTGATTTCTGCAAAAAGAACGGCGTTGCAGTTGCCCGTGCTCTCGGTACGGTTGAGGGCTCGGTTGCAGAAAGCGTTATGGCTTATATCCTCTATTTTGCAAGGCGAATCGACCTGCAAAGCGAGAGCATGAACAAGGGCGAATGGAAGCGAATCATGACCCCGGGCGCAAAAAGTCACACGCTCGGCCTTATCGGATTCGGCGGAATCGGCAAGGAAATCGCAAAGCGTGCCGTTCCGTTCGGTATGGACGTGCTTTACTATTGCCGCCACCCCAAGGATGAATTCGGTGCACATTACGCCGAGCTTGACGAGCTTCTCGCAAAAAGCGATTACGTTTCAATAAATGTTCCGCTTAACGAAAGCACGGTCAATATGATAGGCAAAAAAATATTTTCAAAAATGAAGGACGGAGCAATTCTAATCAACACGGCAAGAAGCGGAATTGTTGATACAAATGCGCTTGTCGATGCGTTGAAATCGGGCAAGCTCTCGGGTGCGGCAATTGATGTCTTTGACAATGAGCCTTGCACGGACTCCCCTCTTATCGGTTTACCGAACGTTGTGCTGACCCCTCACACAGCTCCGTTCACAATAGAAAATTTCCGTGAAATGAACAACAGGGCTGCCAAAAGCGTTATCGAATTCTTTAACGGAACGCGTGACAGCCGCTATCTGATAGGATGATAATATGACAATTACCTTTGTTTGCACAGGCAATACCTGCCGCAGCGCAATGGCAGAGGGCATTTGCAAAAGGCTCATTGCCGACAAAAAAATCGAAAACATATCCTGCCAAAGCTGCGGTCTCGGTGCATTTACGGGCGGCAGCGCATCGCCGCTTGCCGTTTGGGCGGCAAGAATGCACGGTGCGGACATTTCCGACCACCGTTCAAGGCAGATCAACCAATATATTTTTGACGGAACCGACCTCATGGTCTGCATGACGAAGGCACATAAGCAGGCAATAATGACGCTGAATCCGAAATTCAAGGTTATTGTTCCCGAGCCTGAAATCTCCGATCCTTACGGCGGCAATGAGGACATTTACTCCGCCTGTGCGGATCAGATTGAAAGCTTCGTTTCAAGACTTCTCGATGCCCTGACTGCCGAAATCAAGCCCATGTCCGCCGGGCATGTTTCCGACATTGCCGAGATAGAAAAGCTCTGTTTCTCCGCTCCGTGGACAGAAAAAGGGATCGCCGAGGAGCTTGACAATGAAAACGCTCATTTTCTCGTCGCTCAGTCGGGCAAAAATGTTCTCGGCTACATCGGAGTTCACGAGGTTTGCGGCGAGGCGTACATTGACAATATCGCAGTGCGCCCCGATTACAGGCGGCTCGGCATCGGCGAAAAGCTTCTCAAAACGGCACAGGAAAATGCGTTCGGCAGAAAATGCGAATTCATTACTCTTGAGGTTCGCAGAAGCAACGAAAAAGCGATTTCGCTATATAAAAAGCTCGGCTACCAAACGGCAGGCGAGCGCAAAAATTTCTATACAAATCCCGCCGAAGATGCGGTCATCATGACATTGAAAGAATGTGATATCAAATGAAAATATTATCCCTCGAATCCTCGTGTGACGAGACAGCGGCCGCCGTCGTTGATGACGGCAGAAAGGTACTGTCGAGCGTTGTCGCTTCGCAGGTGCAGGAGCATATAATCTACGGAGGAGTTGTGCCCGAGATTGCATCGCGTCGCCATGTCGAAGCCGTTTCCGGCGTTGTCAACAAGGCTCTGAGTGATGCCGGCTGCAAACTTGACGACATTTCGGCAATCGCCGTTACATATGCGCCCGGACTTATCGGCGCACTTTTGGTCGGTGTAAATTACGCAAAGGGTCTGTCGCTTGCAAGCGGTATTCCGCTTGTTCCCGTGCATCACCTGCGCTCACACATTGCCGCAAATTACATCACCCACCCCGAGCTTGAGCCTGAATTTCTCTGCCTTGTTGTTTCGGGCGGACACAGTCACATTGTCGAGGTTAAGGACTATACAAAGTTTAAAATCGTCGGCTACACGCATGACGACGCGGCAGGCGAAGCAATGGACAAGGCGGCAAGAGCAATGGGTCTGCCCTACCCCGGCGGTCTTAATCTTGACCGTGTTGCAAAGGACGGTGACCCGACGGCATACAAAATGCCGCACCCGAGAGTTGACGGCGCACCTTACGATTTCAGCTTTTCGGGACTGAAAACAGCCGCATTGAACACCATAAATATTGCAAAGCAGAAGGGCGGGGAGATAAACGTTCCCGACCTTGGCGCATCGTATATCAAGGCGGTTGTGCGTTGCCTGACCGAAAATACGGAGAAAGCGGCAAAGGACCTCGGTTATAAAAAGATCGTGCTTGCCGGCGGCGTTTCGGCCAACTCGGTTCTCCGCAGGGATATGGAGGCTCTTTGCAAAAAGAACGGCTGGGAGCTTTTCGCACCCGAGCTTAAATATTGCGGCGACAACGGCGCAATGGTCGGCGCACAAGGCTATTATGAATTCATCGGTGGCAATACCGCCGACATGTCATTGAACGCCTATGCGACAATGAGTATTGAATAAGACAAAATTTCAGCCGCAAAGCAAATTGTGATGCTTGCTTTGCGGCTGTTTTTATTTATTGTCTTTTGATTTGTTCTTTCCTGTCAGCTTATTCAAAATTGTTGCACAAATTATTATAATTCCTATAACAATAAAAATTCCAAGCATACCTTTTCCCATATACGGGAGCGTTTCTATGAAAGCGTACGGATTAAAACCTAATAAATTCATAAATAAATCTCCTTTCATCATGCAAAAAAGTTAAGTATGAGTCCGCCGGCAATTACCGAGGCAATCTGACCCGAAACATTAACGCCCATCGACTGCATAAGCAAAAAGTTATGAGGATCCTCGGCAAGGCCTATTTTGTGAACAACACGGCCCGACATCGGGAAAGCCGAAATTCCGGCGGCACCAATCATGGGATTGATTTTTTCTTTGAGGAAAAGATTTAAAAATTTTGCAAAAATAACACCGCCTGCAGTATCGAATATAAACGCTATAAATCCGAGGCCGAGAATAAGCAGCGTCTCCCTCCGAAGAAATTTGTCAAACTGCATCTGAGTCGCAATGGTAATTCCGAGAAAAATCGTGACAAGATTTGCAAGCACTCTTTGCGCCGTTTCAGACAACGAATCAAGCACACCGCATTCACGGATAAGATTTCCGAACATGAGAAATCCTACGAGTGCAACGGAGTTTGGCGAAACAACTCCGGCAATTATTGTTATCACAATCGGGAACAGTATTTTTGTAAGCTTTGAAACCTGACTCGGCTTATATTTCATTCGTATTTTTCGCTCTTTTTCCGTTGTAAGCAGCTTTATTACCGGCGGCTGAATGATAGGTACAAGTGCCATATATGAATATGCCGCAACCATTATTGCGCCGAGATATTTCGAATCCAGCATTTGAGCAACCACTATTGCGGTCGGGCCGTCTGCCGCTCCGATCGTTGCTATCGCCGCAGCGTCCTTGATGTCAAAAAACATTGACGATGTGCAAAGGGTAAAAAATATTCCGAACTGCGCTGCCGCACCGAATATCATCAGCTTCGGATTTGCAAGAATCGGTCCGAAATCGATCATTGCCCCTATGCCGATAAAAAGTATCAGCGGAAAAAGCTCATTTGCGATTCCTGCCTTGTAGAGAATACTTAGCGCACCCTCCTGCGGCAAGCCGTTTACCACACGGTCAACCACTCCCGAGAGCGGCAGGTTAACAAGAATAACGCCGAAGCCTATCGGCAAAAGCAGCGTCGGCTCCATATTCTTTTTGATTGCAAGAAAAATCAGCAATCCGCCTATCGCCCACATGATGAGCATTCTGTAATCAAAATTATCTACGGCATTTTGATACAGAAAAGAGAAAAAATCCATAAACAAACTCCTTTTTAAAATTTTTGGAAGAATCGGCATAAAAAAAGAGACTTCTACTGCAATAGCAATAAAAGTCTCGTCATTTAATACAAAAGCGGGTCTTTTTGACCGAATTGACGCTGAATGTAACGGTTTTCGCCGACTACTCCCTTTCGGTGATTATAAATATACCATATATTTTTAAATTATGCAAGCTTTTTTCTGTTTTATCCTTATATTTTCTTCCGGTAAACTGAAAACCATATTAATAATCAATCATCACTTTTGTTAAATATTCCGATTAAAAGATCCTGATCCTCTGCTTTTCATCAGCGCAAAAAGCAATCTGTACATTTTGTTTTTAAGCAAGCGGAATTTAAGAACTGTCATTCTTGACGAACCGTAATCGGCATCGCTATCAATCGCAGTTTTATAAATATCGGTATCGGCCACTGATTTGACCGTGCCGATTTTTTCTTTCATGTTCAAATCGGAACTTGAAAGTCCGAGCAAAAGTGTATTGACAACCTTCCTTGCATATGCCTTCCACATCGCTTTTACTTCGGCGTCAAAATATCCGTCATCAATAATCATCGCTTTCACGTCCGAAAGCGAATCGGAATTGAGTCTGAATGAGTCGAGGTCAAAGCTGTGAGAAAGACTCGAGCCGAGGTTTCGATAATGATACATCGGTCGCTGAAGATAATAGCCTGTTTTCATTTTGTAAACCTGAATTGCCGATTGGAACCAATCCTCGCCGTGACACATCGAAAGATATTTCAAAAAGTCAAACGACCTGCCGTAAATTTCTCTGCGGCAGCATTTTGTACAAAGTGAATTCATGCAACGATTCAGCAAAATCAAATACAATTCTTTTTTATTTTTTTTATCGTAAAAGCAGCTTTTTTCCGCCATCTTTTTTATTGTAACCTTGCCCGTTTTGTTGTCGAAAATCGACAGATCGAACATGACAATATCGCAGGAATATTTTTCAAAAATTCCGTCAACCGTTTCAATTAAATCATGATCAATTATGTCATCGCAATCAACGGTCAGAATATAATCTCCCGTTGAATTTTCAAAAGCGGTTTTACGGGCAACGTTTACTCCTTCGTTTGCCTTGTGAATAACCTTAACTCTGCTGTCTTTTCGGGCATATTTATCACATATTTTTCCGCTTGAATCCGTCGAGGCGTCATCGACAACAACCACCTCAAAATCGTTAAAGGTCTGGCACAAAATCGAATTGAAGCATTCATCGAGATATTTTTCACTGTTGTAAACCGTCAGCAAAACACTGTATTTCGGCATTGGCTCACCTCTTTTTCACAAAGCGAAATTCGCTTATCATAAAGCCGTCGAGCGGCTCTGTAATTTCAAGCTCGGCACAACCGTTTTGCAAAAAATCTTTCGGCACGTCATAGACAATACTTTGATATCCGTCGGCAAGGAATTTCTTTTCGTACTCCCCGTCACGTCTGCCGCCGAACTGCGGCCCGTCATAAATAACGTTGCCGTTCACTGTAATTTTATGATGATTTATTTTTTTGTTCGGGCGTGATTTATATGTCACTCGCAGCTCGTAATCGCCGCCTGTCAGTCCCGCAACATTACAGTTAAAATTGAAATGGTCATAAACCTTGGTAATGCACATCGGAAGCCTTGCATCGGTATTACCGTCCCCTTGGAAATTCATATAGAATTCACCCTTTTGTTTGCCGCAGACCTCAAAGCCGTGCTCGGCAAAAGAAAAATAATACTCGTCCTTTTCAACCCTGTTCCTGTCAAATATTTCAGCAAGATACTTCTTGTCGGGGTGATCTTCGATTTTATTTAAAAGATATTTTCTGTCGGTCACGGGCATATCAATCGTGTCAAGAACACAACCTCTTTCGACGTTCATTCCGCCGAAATGCTCAACATCAAGCTGCATTCCGATAAGATTAAAAAGCTTCTCTGCAAGCGGGAATAATTCCGCTCGCAAATCTTTATATTCTTCGTCAAAATCCGTTGAAAGAATTTCTTTTGCAAGCTCAATATTGCCTTTTCTTATCTGAGTCCTTGCGTCATCAATCAAATCAAGCTCAAAAATTCTTCTGTCGCGAACAATTTTGTCACAGCTCGCTCGGAAAAGGAAAAGAACATATCTCCAGTTTTTCATTAGCTTATCCGATTTCATTTCAATAAGCGCCCTGTAAACATTTTCAACCGACCAATTCTCAGCGGGGTCACCGTTCCAGCTCTGCTCCATTCCAAAAATCACGTCAACGATTTTTTCGCAGTCCTCGCCGTAGAAAAATGAACGTGCATAGTCCCTGAGAACCTCACGGAGGTCGGCATCGGGGTCAAAATCAAGTGCGCCGAAAACGAATTTATTAACGTCGTCATTAACCCCTTCGGAATAAGAAACGCTGCCGCAAACATATTGCTTCGTCAGGCGGTGAATCAGTCTGTACTCGCTCGGTCTCGGGTTGATTGCTTCACGGCTGAGCGTTGAGGCATAGGCGTAGTGCCAATCGTCACGGTCAAAGTGAACGGGAATTTCACAGCGCAAATTGTGGCAAATATCCGGGTAATATCTTATCGGGTATTTAACATCAACAAAGCGGCGCATTTCATCGAGCGTAAACGGATGATTCGGCCCGTAAATAAGTCCGTCGATTTCCTCGGGCATTTTTGCCATTTCTTTTATAAACCGTTTGCCCCAATCGGCATACTGATGCGGAGCCTGAGCCGACGGCCAAAGCTCAATGTCCGGAAATTCCTTTTGCAGATCTTTTTTTATTCTTTTGCAGCGCACAAAAAAGTCTTCAGCCTGCAAATCACCCGGATCTCCTCCCGGCGGAAAATAAAAATTAAATTTCGGTATATTATGACAACAGCCGCAGAAATAATCGCTGCTTTCTTCGTCGGAAAGTCTCTTTGCATAAGCGCAGAAAATTGAAAAATTTATATCAAGTCTTTCGCAAATTTGCGATTTAATTTTTGTGATTTCTTCAAAGCTGTATTTCATCAAATCCGTGTGCTTTTCATCGTCGCCGAGACACGCCTCAACCGTGTTCGTTCCGAACATCATCAAATCACGGATATATCTTTCGTATTGCTTTTCGTCCCACGTCTCATATGTATTGTTCATGTCCGTATAGCTGAGCTGATGACCTCTTATGGGCATATACGGTGAATATTTTCCGCTTATATCTTTCGTCAGTGCAAGCTCACCGTCAATCACCCTGCATTTTCTGAGAAAGACAGAGTAGCCGTAAATCAAGCCTCGCAAACGATGCGCCGTAACCGTAATTATTTCTTTTTCATGTTCAATCGAAAAATTTTCGCTTTCGCTCTCGTCAACGAGCTTCAGTTCAACGTAACAGTCGCCTGTTTTTTTGTCGAAAACGAGCGGCTTTTTACTTGTTCTGATTTCAATTTCTTCCGCGAAAAGCTCGGCGGCGAATTTTGCTTTTTCCCCGTCGGCAATTATTTTTATGTCTTTGAACATAAAAATCATTTCATCACAGCCTTGATTATTTTTTCAATTTAGTATATCATAAAACAAGGCAATTAAGCAATAGAAAGCGATGAAATAATGATTGAAAAAATTCACGAAAAAAACGTCTGGGATTCGTTAATAAAAACAACTCTTCCCATCGTTATTTACGGCATGGGAAACGGAGCGGATATGATTATCGAAAAGCTTCAAAGCATCGGCGTTGATTTTGCCGATATTTTTGCGAGCGACGAGTTTGTAAGGGGTCACAGCTTCCACGGCAAAAAGGTGCTGAAATATTCAGAAGTTCAGGAGAAATACAATGATTTCGTTATTGTAATGGCATTTGCGGTTCATGACAAAAAAATGCTTGCGAGAGTTAAGGAGCTTTCAATGGAGCACACGCTTTATTTTCCCGACGTTCCCGTTGTCGGCGACGGAATTTTTTCAAGAGAATATATTAAAGAACATGACAGCGAATTTGATAAAGCGTATTCTCTTTTGAGCGATGAAAAATCACGGCAAAGCTATATTGATGTTCTCAATTTTAAAGTCAGCGGTAAAACGGAATATCTCTTTAAATGCGAGAGAGAAAAAGAAGAAATATATTCCGATTATCTTCGCCCGGGCGATAATGAAATTATCATGGATCTCGGCGCTTATGACGGTGACACGATAAGAGAATTACTCAACGTAACCGATAACAAATATCAAAAAATTTATGCCGTTGAGGCCGATGAAAAAAATTACAAAAAGCTATTCGACAAAACATCCGAGCTTTTAAGAATCGAGAGATTTAATCTTGCAGCATGGGATAAAAAAGAAACCCTCTTCTTTGAAAAGAAAAAGGGAAGGAATTCAAAGCTTTCATCGTCCGGCAAAATTAAAGTTGATGCAAACAGCGTTGACGGTATCCTCAAAGGAGACGAAATTACTCTGTTAAAAATGGACATAGAGGGCAGCGAAGAGAAGGCACTTGACGGAGCCGTGAAAACAATAAAAACCTTTCGCCCTAAGCTTTATGTTTGCGCCTATCATCGCAACAGCGACCTGTTCGCTCTGCCGCTGAAAATCCGCTCGATATGTCAGGATTACAGAATTTATTTTGCTCATCATCCTTATGTCCCTGCATGGGAATCAAATTTTTATTGTTGTATTGATTAGTCTGTCAATCCATGATATAATTACAGCGAAAAATACTTAAAAAGGAGTGAGCCGATGAGCAATCCGAAAGGCAAAGCATTACCGGATCTTATTTCAATGTATCTTATAATGCTTGTAATATACTGTTTGGATGTGTTTTTTCTCAAATCCGATCTCACGGTTCTCGGCGATAATTTTTATTCGCGTTTTCTTTGCTTAACAGTACTTTTGATGACAGTTGTATTCAAAAGGGAACACTTCATAACCTTTGGTATACGCAGAAAAGCAACAAAACTGAAATCCGCATTTATTTTCGGCACATTTTTTTCCGCTGTCCCGATTGCAACTGTTTCAATATTTGAATATATATTTTTTAAGATAATCTATCCAAATGCCATTGATATCAATTTCACTCCGCCGAGCCTCAGCTATGTGCAAACCAAGGGATATCTCACACCGGCTTTATGTATTGCGATTTATATTTTGACTTCTCTTTTTGCCGCCTGCTTCAAGGAGATGTTTTTTCGCGGATTTTTGCTCCACAAGCTTGAAAAGCTTACGACCCTTAAGGTGGCAAACATTTTTCAGGCACTTCTTTACATGACATTCGTTATTCCGAAATTGATACGAAATTTTGCCATGAACTACTACAGTGAGGATATTGTAAAGCTTGCAGCATTTGTAGTTATTTTTTATCTTGTTCACGAGTTTATAACGGGCTTGAAATGGGGCATGCTTGCAAAAGTAAGCGGAGCGGTATATATTTCAATTATCGACAACTTTCTTTATGTTTTCCTTGCAAACAGCCTCCATATTGTAGATCAAAGCACCAAATGGCTCTTTATGATCCATATGCTTGCAACTCAGCTTATCTCCCTTGCTTTGGTTGCAATATATTGTAAAAAAGCTTCTTCAGCCAAATCCGTCGAAGAAAAAACAAGCGAAAAAAAATCAACCGTCGCAGCAAAAGAAAAAACAAAAAATCCAGCGCCGATCGAAACGCATGAGGAAAAAGAAGTAATTAACGCTGAGGCTTTCAACGGTAAAGCCGAGATAAGCCCGAGTCAATTCAAAGAGATTATAAAAGAAAACACTGTTCAATCCGCCTTGCCGCATAACGGGGAGCTTTCCGAGGAGGAAATCGACAGTTATCTTAAGGATTTCGGTAAGCCGAAGGGACAATATAATCCGCCTAAGACTTCAAAACCCGATATGGCAAAGGAAACCGTTGAAAGCTTTGACGTAGATGATTTTCTTAAAGGCTTTTCAAATTCTTAAGGCATTCACGGCAATCTGTGATTTTCAACTTAAAAAAAGGAGCTGTACCGTTGTTCGCTTTTACGAACTCTGATACAGCTCCTCAATTATTCGGTAATTAGCCCTCTTCCTTCATCTTTGCAAAGCACTCGCTGCAATATACAGGACGGTCTTCTCTCGGACGGAAAGGAACCTTAGCTACGCCGCCGCAGTTAGCGCATGTTGCCTCGAACATTTCGCGCTCGCCTCTGACTGCATTCTTTCTTGCATCACGGCAAGCCTTGCAGCGCTGCGGCTCGTTAACAAAGCCTTTCTCAGCGTAGAACTCCTGCTCGCCTGCGGTGAAAGTGAACTCCTGACCGCAATCCTTACATACTAACGTCTTGTCTTCGTACATGATAATTTACCTCGCTAAATTTTATTTACGCTCTGCGCACGTCCTTAAACGTTATGTACAGCGCAGGCATAGGGGTATCATTTTTCCTTGAGCTTTTTTCTTGCCCTTTGCAAAGCATTGTCAACACTTTTGACGCTTATTGAAAGCATTTCGGCAATAGAACTGTAATTATGACCTCCGATATGGAGCCTCAGCACATCTTTTTCAAGATCCGTCAGCTTTTTTTCGATACTCTCGCTGAGATCCTCGAACCGTTCCTGCATAATTATCATCGTCTGCGGGTCAGACATATCGTCGCTGATTTCAACGTCGTCAATGTCAACATATCCGTTGAGCGGCATATGCTTGCTCCGCAGTTGATTTCGCACGGCGCTTTTGATGCGATTGGAAATGCAAACCGTTGCAAAGGTCTCAAACCTCACGCCCTCATCAGGGTCGTACCCGTAAACAGAACCGAGAAGACCTATCATGCCCTCCTGAATAAGATCGCTCCGGCTCATCGGACACCGTCCGACATAGCCTGTGGCAATGCACTCAACAGTCGGCGCAAGAGATGAAATCAGTTCATTCATTGCTGCTTTATCGCCGTAACGTGCCGCATAAACTTTATCCGAATTTATCGGAATTTTGCTCATACGCACACCTCACAGGACTAAGATACGTTTATATGATATCCCATTAATTAATCAATGTCAACAAAAAATCCGTTGTTTTCTCAATTTTTGAAGATTGTAACAAATTTAACAGATATTTTTTGGTCGTTTTAACAATTAAAATTGTACTTATATTGACGCAAATATTTTAATTGCACAAACTTTTCATGTTTTCAATGTGACAATCGCTCTGATACATAGATAATATTTGACTTTTTTTCGTCTATAATGTATAATTCAACCGCACTATGCTCTCACGGAGGGATAATTTTGACAGGATTCATTTTTCTTGACAAGCCTGAAGGGCTTACGTCCTTTGTTGCGGCAAACAGAGTCAAGAGAATACTGAAAATAAATAAAACAGGACACACCGGCACACTCGATCCAATGGCAACCGGCGTGCTTTCTGTCATGCTTGGCGGAGCGACGAGATTTTCACAGTACCTGCCGACTCACGACAAGGCTTACCGTGCAAAAGTTTTACTCGGCACCGTCACAGACACGCTCGATATAACAGGTACGGTGCTTCAGAAAAATCCTGTTAACGTCAGCGTTGACAGACTCAACGGGGTAATCAACCGTTTTGTCGGCTCAATAAGTCAGCTTCCTCCGATGTATTCCGCCGTTTCAAAGGACGGCGTCAGGTTATATAAGCTTGCCCGTCAGGGCATAGAAATAGAAAGAGAAGCAAGAAATGTGGTTATTCGCTATATAAAGCTTCTCGACGTTCCGGACGAAAATAACGAGTTTGAGATCGAGGTCTCATGCAGTGCCGGAACGTATATACGCTCGCTTGCCGCCGACATCGGTTCCGAGCTTGGCTGCGGCGCCACGATAACCGCACTCAGACGCATTGAAGCCAACGGCGTTTCAATAGACAAAACCGTTACACTTGAAACCGTTCGGCAGCTTGCCGACGAAGGACGAATTGACGAACTGATCACCCCGTGTGACGAAATGCTTCGTTGCTACACTGCCGTCAATGTCAGCGAAAAGCAGGCGACACGCTTTGAAAACGGCGGGGAACTCGACCTCAACAGAATCAAGGGCGAAAAAAACGACGGCTTTTGCCGTGTTTATTCTCCCGCAAAGAAGTTCCTCGGGTTAGGCAAAATCAGCCTTGCCGACGGGACGCTATATGTTGAAAAAAAATTAGTATATTGAGGTTGTTATTATTATGAAATGGTTTATTTTTTCTATTGCAGCTCTGCTTTGCTGGAGCTTTTCGGATTTATTTTCAAAAATCGGCTGCGCCGACTCAAAGGATAAACACAGCGCACTGAAGATGGTCACCGCAGTCGGTGTTGTTATGGGCCTTCATGCTGCATACACGCTTATTTTTACCGACGTTGACTTCACTTTTCAAACCATGCTCACCTATTTGCCCGTCTCATTCCTTTACATATCGTCAATGACGATCGGCTATGTCGGACTTCGTTTTATCGAGCTTTCGATTTCCTCTCCGATATGCAATTCATCCGGTTCATTGGCTTCTATTATCAGCATAATCACAGGAATGGCAGTACTTGTTAAGGCTCAGTACATTGCAATCGCCCTTGTTGCCATCGGCATTGTCGGACTCAGCATTGCCGAAATGACAGAGGATGATGACCTGAGAGCGGCACGTCAGAGCAAAAGCAACTATAAATATACAAAAAGTGTTCTCGCAATTCTCTTGCCGGTTATTTACTGTCTGCTTGATGCACTCGGATCTTTTGCCGACAGCCTTGTTCTTGAAAAGCTTGACGAGGATGCCGCCAACACTTCATATGAACTGACATTCCTCATCTGCGGCATACTTTGCTTCATTTATGTTAAATTCATCAAAAAGGATAAGTTCTTTCCGAAAAAGGAAGCTCCGAAATATATCGGCGCAGCGTTTGAAACGGCAGGTCAGTTTGCATATATCTATGCCATTGCCGACAGTGAGCACTTTGCCCTCTCGGCGCCGATTATTTCCGCTTACTGCGCCGCATCCGTCCTCTGGGGCAGAATTTTCCTTAAGGAAAAGCTTTCGTGGAAACACTATGTGTGCATCCTTCTCACCGTCACCGGTATTGTTATAATGGGCGTTTATGACGGTTGATTTAGGGAGCGGAAAAGATGAAAGGAAAAAGAAAATTATTTATAATAGCTGCAATAGTTTTGACAATTGTTGTTCTTAATTCAATATTTCTTGAGCACAGATATAATTTTACCGAGGTTTATTCCTTTGACAAGCCGCAGGAAATCAGCGAAGAGATGCAAAATATTTTCTGGTTTTCCGTCAGCGATTATGAGAACGGAGTCATAAGCACATCCCCGGAACGCTTGCGGGATATTGGTATAGATCCGTCAAAACTGGAGCTTGACACTTCGCAATACACATACATTGTGACAATCGGCTGTGATCTTGTTTCACTGAAAACGAGCTTTTGGCACTGCACACTCAGGAAAGAATTTCCGCCCTTTATGCCAAAGGAATACATAGGAACCGTACTGCTCAAAGAATCCGACAAAATAAAAATATATCGGATACGCAAAACAAATGTAGTATATGATTACCACGGATCAAACGATCCGAAATATGTAAAAATTATTAAATAACTTTAAGGGGCAGTTTACATTGAACCGCCCCTTATTTTTAGCTTTTCTTTCTGTAAACAAACGCTAATGCGACTCCGAGTATCAGAACACCTGCACATGCGGCAAGAACGATACCTGCGGCAATTGCCCAGAAGAGAAACGCAATGTCAAGCGGTTCTTTGATTGCCGTTCTGAATCTTACGATTGAAAGCGCACCGACCATACCGAGTGAAAGAACCACATTCGAGGTTACGGCGAGAATTACAAAGGTTGATATCATTGTCAGTGCCACAAGAGTTACGCCGAAGCTTGACGAATACATTACGCCGGCGAAGTTTTTTTGTAAATTAAAAAGATGAAAAGGCCTATGCCGAATGCAAGTGCCAGGGAAATCACCATATCGAGCGGTGAAACGGAGGTTATGTTCTCCCAAAAGCTGGATTTGAAAATGTCGTTAAAACTCATAAAAAGCAACTCCTTTTTTATTTTTTATTTCATCCGTAAACACGGCATGCCGCATATTTTGAAAAAGCCGATGTGCGTGTACTCGGAATCTGCACTATGTCTCTTATCAGTGACGGAAGCACTTCATTCCATTTGACCTCAAGAATTATCGGCGCCTCCCCTGCCGGAACGGTTACGCAGTCGCTGTTGAAGAAATCCGTGCAGTTCATTCCGGTTCTGATGTTGTAGTCCATTGTCACCATGACATTTCCGACCGGGAAAACGAACGGCTCACGTACGTAATCAACGATTGTTTTCGGTCTCAGCCCGAGCGTTTCGGTTTTTATTCTGAAATCCTTCAAAAGTTCATTCCCGCCGTTGTCAAAGTCATTTCCGTTGACGATTGCCATTGCCTGCTCCCGATCAACAACTGTCTGCTCCTTTGCGCAAAGCCCGTTGACCTTTATCTTTTTTTCAAGAAAAATCAAAGATGTGTCGCCGTTGTAGCATCGAAGGCGGAACTTTTCACGTCGGTCAACACCGTTCACCTTTTCGAGCAAAGCCTTGTCGTCAAGATTATCAAAATAAAGACTGCGAATCTTGTATCTTCCGTTGATTGCGTGAGGATCCTGCTGCATAACAGCCGACAGCCTCGACCTCAAAGCGAGCATATCGCAATAGCCTATCTCGTGCTTAAATTCGTGTCTGAAGTTCATGTTTATCACTTCCTTGCTGTTTTTGTTGTCTATAGCATAACGGGCTTACCTTAGCTGAAGTTTAGAGAATAAATTTTTTGCAAAAAAAATTGCCCACAAAAATTGAGCAAAATAAAAAGCAGATAACCGAAGTTACCTGCTTCATTTGTTTTGAATTTTAATCAATACTTGAACATGAAGAAAATCGTAATGCCAAGTGTAAGAATAAAGAAAACGATTGCGGAAATTCTTGTAAGCTTAACGAGCTTCTGTTCCATAGTTCTGCCCTTACTCTTGCCGAAAAATGTGTCGGCACCGCCGGAAATAGCTCCCGAAAGGCCTGCCGAACGGCTCTCCTGAAGAAGAACAACAATTATAAGGAAAATCGCAAGAATTATAAGAACTGCTCCGAATACATACTGCAAAGCACTCATAATCAAACCTCCATAAGTATTTTTACCGATTTATTTTAGCACACACTTTCACAAAATGCAATAGCAATTACCATAATTTTTTCAGAAAGCAAAGTATTTCAATGAATTATTGCAAAAAATCGGTTCATTATAATATCAGGCGGCAAAAACAAGCCGCCGTCAGCGGAAATTATAAATAACCGGCGTTTGCAGTTTTCCGCTGTTCGCCGTTCACTTTTTAAAGTGAGCGGCGATTTTTTTCGGACAATATCGCACAAATTGAGATGTGCGAATTGCGTAGTAAAAATTTTCGTCGGTTTGTGCGGTGTTGCCTTTATATCAGTGAAAGCTGTTCACCGGCGTCCTCTGCGCTCAGGGTTGCTCCCGAGGCAGGAAGATTTTTCGTCTTGTATCTGTAGGGCTTTGCAAATTCGCCCTTGCGATAATCCCTGACGAGTTTAACGACATGACCCTTTTTCAGCGTCATGACCGCAACACCCTGAGTGTCCTTGGTTGTCTTTGGAACTATTGCCCCTGTGTTGAACAGCAGCAGCTTGCCTGCCGTTGATTCAATCACGAGATCGCAGTCCTCTTCAATCTTTCTTATTGCCGCTATGGGTGACTTGTTACTGTATGCCTTGATAAGCTTCTTTCTGTTCGTTTTGGTCTGATATGACGCAAGGTCAACCTTTGCAACCTTTCCGTTTTCAAAGAAGAACATTACATATCCCTTGTAGTCGAGCGTTGAAACCATGTAAATTGCGTTTTCGCCGCTGTCCATCTGGAGTTTATTTGCAACGAAATCGCCGAGCTGGCTCGCCTTACCGAGGTCAAAGTCGGCCGCCTTTGCTTTATATACCTGGCACTGATCCGTAAAGAACAGCAAATCCGTATTATTAGTCGCTTCGATTTCAAGCAGCATTTCGTCGCCCTCTTTGAGCTTCTGCTCGCCGCTCATTCTGAGCGCCTGCGGCGTTATCTTCTTGAAATAGCCCTCCTTTGAGAAGAAAAGATTGACAGGAAAATCGGGAATTTCCTCCTCAGTCTCCTCCTCGGCTACTTCTGAAGCGAATATGATTCGGGTTTTTCTGTCCTGACCGTATTTATTTACAACATCGGTCAGCTCATTGACAAGAATCTTCTTTATCTTCGACTTATGAGCTAAGATATCCTCCATTTTTTCAATGTCGGCTCTGAGCTGTTCGATATCCTGCGTTCTCTTGAGAATATACTCACGGTTGAGGTGACGAAGCTTTATCTCGGCAACATAATTCGCCTGGATTTCATCAATACCGAAGCCAATCATCAAGTTGGGAACAACTTCGCTTTCTTCCTCGGTCGAGCGGATTATTTTAATCGCCTTGTCGATATCAAGAAGAATCTTTTGCAAACCTTCAAGCAAATGAAGCTTGTCTTTAGCCTTGCTCAAATCAAAATAAACTCTGCGCTTGACACATTCTGTTCTGAATGCTATCCACTCGTTGAGTATCTCGCCGACTCCCATGACCCTCGGCGCACCCGCAATCAGTACATTAAAGTTGCAGGAGAATGTATCCTCGAGAGGAGTAGCCTTATAAAGCTTCTGCATGAGCTTGTCGGGATCCGTGCCTTTTTTGAGGTCGATTGTAATTTTAAGTCCCGACTTGTCCGTTTCGTCACGGATATCGCTGATTTCACGCAGAGATCCGGACTTAAATTTTTCGATAACCTTGTCGATAATCGCTTCGGCAGTCGTTGTCGGCGGAATTTCGGTGATATCAATGCACTTTCCGTCTTTATCGTAATTATACTTCGCTCTTATCTTGAAGCCGCCGCGACCTGTTTTGTAAATCGTGTCAATAACATCTCTGTCATAGAGAAGAAGTCCGCCGCCGGCGAAATCCGGAGCCTTAAGCGTTTCGGAAATATCGGCTTCGGGATCTTTAATGAGCGCAATCGTCGTTTCACAAAGCTCACGAAGGTTGAACGGACAAATTGAGCTTGCCATACCTACGGCAATACCTGTCGTCGGGTTGGCGAGAATACTCGGAAAGCGCACAGGCAAAAGGCTCGGCTCTTTCATTGTGTTGTCGTAGTTATCGACAAAATCCACCGTATCCTTATCAATTTCGGCAAAAAGCTCCGTACAGATCGGCGCGAGCTTTGCCTCTGTATATCTCGGAGCCGCCCACTGCATATCTCTTGAATACGCCTTGCCGAAGTTACCCTTTGAGTCAACAAACGGGTGCAAAAGCGCTTCGTAGCCTCTCGAAAGGCGAACCATTGTATCGTAAATCGCAGCGTCGCCGTGGGGATTGAGCTTCATAGTTTGACCGACGATGTTCGCCGATTTTGTCCTTGCTCCGTTGATAAGCCCCATTTTATACATTGTATAAAGGAGCTTTCTGTGAGAGGGCTTGAAACCGTCAATCTCGGGAATTGCACGTGAAAGAATAACGCTCATTGCATATGGCATATAGTTCGTTTCAAGCGTATCGGTGATATTCTGACGTAAAACCTCGCCTGCGCCGAGAATATGGGTATTCTGATCCATTTTTTCAACGGGCTTTTCCGTTTTCTTTTTCTTAGCCATTCATACCACTCCTCTCAGCTTAAATCAAGCATGTCGATATAAAGATGTCCGTTGTCGGCAATGTGCTCCTTACGTCCTGCAAGGTTGTCCCCGAGCAGCATATCAAATATCTGTGACGTTCTCTCTGCGTCCTCGGGAAGAATCTCGACAAGGCGGCGAGTCTCGGGATTCATTGTCGTCATCCACATCATATCCGCCTCATTTTCACCGAGTCCCTTTGAACGCTGAATTGTATATTTCTGATTTCCTATCTCCTCAAGAGCCTGCGCTTTCTCTTTTTCGGTATAGGCAAACCATACCTGATCCTTCGTGTTGATTTCGTAAAGCGGAGTTTCCGCAATAAAGACCTTGCCTTCCTCGATGAGGGTCGGCATAAGTCTGTATATCATCGTTAAAATAAGCGTTCTTATCTGAAAACCGTCAACGTCGGCATCTGTACATATAATGACCTTATTGTATCTGAGCATATCGAGATTGAACTGTGCAAGACCCTTCATCGCTTTGCTCTTGACCTCAACGCCGCAGCCGAGTACTTTAATAAGATCTGTTATGATCTCGCTCTTAAAAATTCTGTCGTACTCAACCTTCAGACAATTGAGTATCTTACCTCTGACGGGCATGAGTGCCTGAAATTCAGAGTTTCTCGCCTGCTTACAGGCACCGAGAGCAGAATCACCCTCAACGATAAAAAGCTCACGTTCGCTTGCGTCCTTTGTGCGGCAGTCGACAAACTTCTGAACTCTGTTTGCAAGGTCGTTCGAGGTTGAAAGCGTCTTTTTAAGGCTCTGACGTGTTGTTTCCGCCTTAACTCGGCTTCTCATGTTGACGAGCACCTGGTTGGCGATTTTCTCAGCCTCTGCCCTGTTCTCTATGAAATAGATTTCAAGCTGATGTTTGAAGAAATCCGTCATCGCTTCCTGAATAAATTTATTTGTAATAGCCTTTTTCGTCTGATTTTCGTATGAGGTCTGAGTTGAGAACGCAGAAATGACAAGAATCATGCAATCCTCTATATCCTCAAACTTTATTTTCGGGTCATTCTTTACATATTTTCCGTTCGCCTTGAGATAAGCGTCAATCTGATATGTGAACGCATTTCTGACCGCCTTTTCGGGTGCGCCGCCGTGCTCCAACCAGCTCGAATTGTGGTAATACTCCTTGAGCTGGTTTTTATTTGAGAAACAAAGCGCCGAATTGATGAGCACCTTATAGTCATTGAGGTCGTCTCGGTCACGTCCGACACGCTCGGCTTTCCACGTCTGCACACTTGTCATTGCGTTATCGCCGGCAATCTCCTTGACGTAATCCGTGATGCCGTCCGTGTAGCAATATTCAAACGTTTCAAACTGAGTCTTGTTAAGCTGATTTTTGAGAATAAACTTAACGCCTGCGTTGACTATAGCCTGACGCTTAATAGTGCTCTGATAATATTCAAGCGGAATGTCGATATCGGTAAAGACCTTGAGATCCGGGCGCCATTTTATGCGTGAGCCCGTGTCCCTCTTGGTGTATTTTTCCTTTTCCATTTCGCCGACGGCCTTGCCTTTTTTGAAATTGAGCTTATAGCACCAGCCGTCACGGTGAATTTCGGCTTCCATGTACTCCGAGGCGAACTGGGTAGCACAAAGTCCGAGTCCGTTAAGACCGAGTGAGTATTCATAGCTGCCGCCGTTGTTCGTGTTGTATTTGCCTCCTGCATAAAGAGTGCAGAAAACAAGGAACCAGTTATAGTTCTTTTCTTTCTCGTTATAGTCAACCGGAATTCCTCGGCCGAAATCCTGAATTTCAACCGACTTGTCGAGAAAGCGCGTGATAATTATTTTATCGCCGAATCCCTCACGAGCCTCGTCAATTGAGTTTGACAAAATTTCAAAAACGGAATGCTGACAACCTTCCAATCCGTCGGAGCCGAAAATAACAGCAGGACGTTTACGAACCCGGTCGGGTCCCTTGAGCGCCACAATATCGTTATTTCCGTAGCTTGTCTTTTTTGCCATAAAAATGACCATTCCTTTCTCTAAAGCAATACTTTCCAAGATACAAAGTATATTTTACACTATATCTTGTGGTTTAGTCAAGCTTTTTTGCATATGAATATTCCCGCCCTGCACGGTGCCAAGGGGAGGCTTCTGCCGAACTTAACATCGACCTCTACGAATTGTGCTTTTACCGAACCTATACAACACATCTCAACGAAAACAAAAACTGCCCCGAAGCACTCGGAGCAGTCTTTTTAAAAATTACAGCTTATTTAATAATCTCACCCATCATGCCGGGAGTTGCGAAAGCTGCGTTTGACTCATCTGTATCAATGTGCATTGCAAGGGCATACTTGGGGCTTACTCTTACAACAACATCACCGAAAACAAGCGAACGTCCGTTGGAGTTGATCTTAACGGAAACTATCTCCTTATCCTTGAGACCGAACTTTTCGGCATCCTCGGGAGTTGCATGAATGTGACGCTTTGCAACGATAACGCCCTCGCTGAGCTCGACCTCACCTGCGGGGCCTACCAGCTTACATGCGCCACTGCCTGCGATATCGCCCGACTCACGGCAGGGTGCGTTTACGCCGATTGAACGTGCGTCGGAAGCTGAAAGCTCAACCTGAGTCTCGGGACGAACGGGGCCGAGAATTGATACAGCGGGGAAGCTGCTCTTGGATCCGATAACCTGAACCCTTTCGTTTGAAGCGAACTGACCCGGCTGAGAAAGATCCTTCTTTTTGGTAAGCTCATATCCCTTGCCGAAGAGAGTTTCAAGAACCTCCTGTGTGACATGAACATGGCGAGCCGATGTTTCGACTAAAACCTGATTTGACATTTTAAACAACCTCACTTTTATTGGTTTCCGTCAATTATTATAAAACCTTATTATAAAAAATGCAACTGTTTTTATTATCATCTTTACTTTCTTATTTGTTGACGAATGGGTTTACAGATGATATAATGTAAATATTGCGGATATCTGAGGGGGTAAATGCTTGATTACAAAGAAAATGAGCAGCACAATAAAATCCGTCGGATTTATTATGACCCTTATAATTGTTTTTTATCATTGCAATTACAGCGGTGAGCCCTTCGGCTCATTTGACGGCAAAGCAATCGGTATTGTCGATTCATCTGCCGAAGCTTTGGCTTTTGTTGCTATGTGCTGGTTCTTTTCAATCAGCGGGTTCCTGCTTTTTCGCAATCTGACTCTTAAGAATTATGCAGAGAAGCTAAAAAAACGTGCGGTTTCGCTTTTGGTGCCGTATTTCATCTGGGAATTTGCCGCAGTTGTTCCGCTGATCGTTATACCTCTTATACGTCACAATTCAATTGTTCCTTCCAAGCTTTTTCAAGATTTGCTATGCGGCGTATTTCTGATGAAAAGTCTGCCGCCGAACGGTGCGCTTTGGTATCTCTACGCACTGTTTTTGCTGACCGCTTTATCGCCGCTTTTTCTTTTGCTATTCAAAAATAAAAACATCGGCTGGCTCGCAACCGTGGCTTTGACCGTACTTATATATTGCCTGGACAACACCGACAACATCGTTAACAGGCAAATTCTTTCCTACGGATATATCAGGCTGGTTTTTTCATATCTCCCGTCGTTTCTCATCGGAGCGTTTATGGGTCATTTCTCGGAGAATTCCGACGGAACCGATAAGATAAAATATATCCTGTCTCTGCTTCTTGCAGGCATACTTTTTGAAGGGGCTTTCACGGGAATTGCAAAGGATTCGCTTGTCAGAATTCTTCCGGTGCTGATTTTGTATTTTATGCCTGACCTTACGGCTTTTGAAGGCAAAAAAGCTTATCGAATTTCATTTCTCGTCTATGCAATTCATCAGCCGCTTCTTGAATTCAGGCGATTTTTGATCCCGGCCGTGTCAAAAATACCGTATGCGTTCTTTGCAAGCCTTACGCTTCGCTTTTTATTCATTATAATTATAATTGCCGCTGCAGCGTTCATTCACTTTGTGCTCGGAAAAATCGCTCCCAAGCTGTTAAATATCGTTACAGGCGGAAGATCATAAAAAAATAAGGTGCTAAAATGAAGAAAAAAACATTGAATTCAATCCCGAAATTACCTACCGCCGTTCAAGTGACATGGTATGTGTGTCGAGGGCTCCTTTTCATATGGGGCGCAGTCATGCTTTTAACCGGCTACACAACGGAATTTCTTGAGGCGGTTTTTGCGATAATTTTTACTTTTCTGTGGGATCTCTTTCAGCTTCTCGGAGGAAAAACTTTTATCACACTCTTTCCGCACCGTGTGCAGACGATGCTCAATCTTTTGATATGCTTCGGCGTCGTCGTAGGCTCTACCATCAATAAATTCACAACCTTTGAGCACATAGATATTCCCGAGCATTTCTTTGCAGGCTATATCGCCGCCGCAGGCAGCTATGAGCTCGCCGTCATAATCCAAAGCAGACAGCCAAAGGACAAGAAGCTCAGTCCGGCGCTTGCCGCAATGTTCGGCCTTGCGTTTTCCGTAATGCTCCTGACAGGCTGGGAGTTTTACGAATTCACAATGGACAGGCTCTACGGTCTTAATCTTCAGCGCTCGGGCTTCAATACCGAGGCGGGACTCATCGACACAATGATCGACCTTATAATAGGTGCGGCAGGCTCACTCACCGGAATGTTTATAACGGCGTTCTCAAAAGCGGGATTTTTCAAAAAGAAAGGTAAAAAGAATGAACAGAAGCACAACTAAAATAATTGCTCTCGTCCTCGCAGGACTGATGATTCTCGGAACTTTGACAGGCATCATTACCACGTTGCTCCATTGACATATAACGGGCAATTTGATAAAATAAAATTATACGGACAAAGGCAACACAGCACAAAATGTCTTAAGAAAGGATAGTGAACGTAATGAAAAACGGCATAAAACGTATCGGCGCATTGCTTATGATAGTTGCGCTGTGCTTCTCTGTTGCGTTTGAAGCGGCGGCGGCCGGCTATCCCGACTACTATCCGAATACTCACAGAAACACCGGTTCGCACATTGCAGACTTAATAGGTGTTGCAAAAACCCAGCTTGGTTATACGGAACTTGACAGCTCCGGTAATCCGATTTCATCCGCAAGCGACGGCGGCTATACAAAATACGGTGCTTCCTTCGGTGAGCCGAACGGCGCATGGTGCGCTTACTTCATATCCTGGTGCGCTTCTCAGGCAGGCATCCCTTCCTCTGTCGTTCCTCGGCTCGGCAACTGCGTAACGCTTACCGACTGGTATCAAAGCAGGTCGATTTATTATTCACGCTCCTCGGGTTATATTCCCAAACCGGGCGATATGGTATTCTTTAATTGGAGCGGCGGCTCAAGTGCACAGCACATTGGAATCGTAACCGGCGTTTCCGGCGGCAGTCTCTATACCATTGAGGGCAACACGGACGGCGACGAGGGCTATATGTGCAACGGCAGAACAAGAGAGCTGAATGCCTCCTATGTCCTCGGCTACGGAGTTCCGAAATATAACGACGCTTCAACCTATGTCGGCTCATACGCCTTTGCGGCTTCCGTTTCTTCCTCGGGTGGCTCACATTCCAATTCAACCGCATACGGAAGTAATCTCTCGGTTGTAACCACCACGGCGACAGGTATAACAAGCAGCGACGCAACGCTGAACGGTTCAATCAGGAATACGGGCGGAAACTATGTTTCGGCGGCAGGCTTCTACTTCGGCGCTGACAAAAATGACCTTACAAAATATCCCGTTGTTTCGTCATCATCAAGCAAGGAAATTCCGCTGAGCATGAGCGTTTCAAAAAAATTCGGCAAGCTTAAGCCGAAAACCACATATTATTACAGAGCGTATGCCACGATAAACGGCAATCTTTACACGGGCCCGATGTATGCCGTTGTAACGGTCAGTGACGTTCCTCAGCAGCTTGTTCTCAGCGAAACCTCAATTAACGTGGGGATCGGTCAGACTGCCGAAATCATGTGGGCGCAGCTCCCTGTCGGCTCGACCGATAAAGGCGTAACATGGCAATCCTCGGATCCGAGCATTGCCGTTATCAGCAATACAGGAATTATAACCGGCATGGGCTACGGCAAGGTTACTCTCACGGCAACGACAAATTACGGTTCGGCTTTTTCCTCGGTTGACGTCAACGTTCTGATCGGCAAGCCGCAGAATATCAAGCTGACAAATATTGCCAAGGACGAAATAGGCATAAGCTGGGATAAGGTTGACAAAGCAAAGGGTTACATAATTTACCGATGTGAAAGCTCAAACGGTAAATTCAAGGAACATAAAAAGCTTGACAGCAGCACAACAAGCTACATTGATAAGGACGTTAAAGAGGGTCACAGATATTATTACAAGCTCAAGACCATTGCTGATAAAGAAAAATATGACAGCGATATTACCGAAATCATGTACATCACGGCAAAGCTCCCTGCGCCGGTTGTTTCAAAGGTCGAAAATGATAAAAACGGCTTTGGAAATCTCACATGGAGCAAGGTCGACGGAGCGGAAAAATATGTTGTTTACCGTTCAAGAACCGTTGACGGCGTTTATGTTGCAATCAGCGACGTAAGAGGTACGAGCTTCACCGACTTCTCTGCAAATCGGTCGGGCGAATACTTCTACAAGATAGTCGCTTACGCAGCCAACGAAAAGGCGACAAGCTCATTTTCCGAGGTTGCTACGGTGGCGATCACGGGCGCATATGCCGACGACAATGAAATTGAAACGGTAAGAACGCTTGAACGTCAGCGGGAAAAACAGTTTGACGAAGAAAATGTTTTCACGAGCAAAACAGGTTTACTTAACATAATATAACTTATCTTATCGGCAGTACCTTTTTCGGTGCTGTCGATTTGTTTTAATTGTTGCTTTTAATGCTCGATTATTATATAATTATATCATTAAAGCACGGAGGAAAAAGGAAAATATGCTCAGACTTGTAACAGGACGGATCGGCTGCGGCAAAACCGCACGTATTTATGAAGAAATTCGCAAAATAACCGAACAGGGCGGCGAGGTTACACTCGTCGTCCCGGAGCAGTATTCCTTCCATACGGAGAAAAAAATGCTTGAAATGCTCGGTGCTCGGGGTGCCGACAGGGTCAATGTTGTCAGCTTCTCTTTCCTTGCAAAGAATCTTTTGAAGAAATACGGTTTGAATTCCGAAAAGTCTCTTGACGACAGCACCCGTGCCATGCTGATGAGTGTCGCTCTCGACGAAGCGGGTGACAATTTGCAGGTCTATTCACGCCACAGATACAGTCCGGCCGTAATTTTGCAGATGCTCAAAACTCTTAAAGATTTCCGTCAGTGCTCTGTGACCTCCGATAAAATCGAAGAGACGCTCACAAAACTGAAGCCGTCGCTTCTTAAAGATAAGCTCGGCGAAATTCTGCTTATCGACAGGACATACACCGCACTGGTTGAGCAGAATTATTTTGACGATGACTGTGCGCTTGATATTCTTTGCGACGTTTTGGACGAACACAGAGATTTTGACGGTGCAGAGGTTTTCGTTGACGGCTTTCGCGGCTTCACGGCGCAGGAATATGCCGTGCTCGAAAGAATTATGCGCCAATCCGCCGAAACTTGGGTGACGCTTTGCGTTGACAAAGCAGATGATGAATTCGGCGTTTTTGCCCACACGTTCAGAACAAAGCGCAAGCTCATTCGCTGTGCACAAAAGAGCGGAACAGATATTGCGAAGCCTGAGTTTCTCACCCGTGACGGCAGCATTGACCCCGAGCTTAATGCCCTTGAAAAAGGTCTTTACTCGGGCGGTGCCGAAATATACGGTGAAAAAACGAAAAAAATCACTCTTTGTTCGGCGGAGGATTTTGAAAGCGAATGTGAGTTCGTCGCTTGCACGATCAAAAGACTCATCAGAACCGAAAATATTCGTTGCCGTGACATTGCCGTAATTTCGCGAAGCGAAAATAATTATTCAAGGCAGATTCGCTCTGCCCTTATCAAGAACGGCGTTCCCGTTTTCGAGGACAAGCGTCAACCGATAACCTCTGAGCCGCTGATTGAATTTGTCAGGAGTGCGATTGAAATAGGTACATCGGGCTTTTCGACAGACGCGCTTATGCGACTTGCAAAAACAGGTCTTACCGACCTTACAATCGAAGAAATCGCAAAGATTGAAAACTATGCGCTTATGTGGCAGATAAACGGTAAAAAATGGCTTGATGAATGGACTGCTCACCCAAACGGCTTGGGTGAAAAGATGCTTGAAAAGGATGCCGCCGAGCTCAGGGAAATAAATGACACAAGGATAAAGCTCGTTGCACCGTTGCAGAAATTCAGAGTTAAGCTCAGGGACTTCACGTCACTTGAAGCGGCGCAGGCTATCTATTACCTGCTCATTGACATGAATGTTGGCGAAAATCTCAAAAAGCTTGCGATAAAGCTTAATGAGAGTTTACAGTCCGAGCTCGCCTCCGAGCAGGAAAGAATATGGTCGCTGACAATGGAAATGCTCGACCGTATAGCCGACTCTCTTGAAGGAGTGCGACTCACGCCGTCAAGATTCAGAGAGCTTTTTGATTTGCTGGTTTCCACCTATTCCGTAGGCAACCTGCCGCAGGGTCTTGACGAAATCACTATCGGCAGTGCGGACAGGGTTAAGACATCTGCGCCGAAAATCGTATTTGCCGTCGGAATGAACGACGGCGTTTTCCCGATGATTCCGAATTCCGACGGCATTTTTTCGGAGAACGAGCGGCGTGAGCTTGCCGAATTTGAACTGAAAACCGACGACAGCTTTGAAGAAAAAATGATGGAGGAGCGTTTTATAGCATACAATACGCTTTGCTCAACCTCCGACAGACTTTACGTCACATATCTTCGCAAGGACATAAACGGCGCACAGGTTTCCCCTTCGGAAATCGTCACTCAGATAAAAAAGCTTTTTCCGAAGCTCACCGTTATTGACACCGTTGATATTGACGACACCGACAGGATCGAAAGCGTCGAAAGCGCCTTCGATATCATGGCGGAGCTGACGCAAAAAAACACCGTTCTGCACAGCACGCTTGAAAAATATTTCGAAGCTGTTCCCGGATATTCCGACCGTCTTGCTGCCCTCAAAAGAGGAATTAACAAAGAAGAAATCAAAATCAGAGACAAGGAAATCGCAACCAAGCTTTTCGGGCTCAACATGTATATGTCAGCCTCGAGAACCGAGGTTTATCACAAGTGTCCGTTTGAATATTTCTGCAAATACGGACTGAACGCTCAGCCGAGAATGACCGCTGAGCTTGATCCGATGCAAAAAGGCACAGCGATACACTATATACTTGAAAAGCTGATTTCCGCATACGGCAGTGACGGACTTTGCTCCATGGAGAAAGCAGACCGTGACAAATGCGTTTTCGACATTCTTGAGGAATATTTCAAAGAAAATCTGACCTCCGGCGAAGAAATGGGTGAAAGATTCGATTACCTCTTCCGTCAGCTCGGTCTCACCGTCTGTGAGGTCGTTGACAGGCTTGTTGCAGAATTTTCCAACAGCAACTTTGTTCCTGTCGCATTTGAGCTGAGCATTGACAGCGACGGCGAGGTTGATACCTATAACATTCCCCTGCCCGACGGCGGAACGCTTAAAATTAAAGGCTCGGTTGACCGTGTTGACGTTGCCGAACAGAACGGAACGAGCTATGTCAGGGTTGTCGATTACAAATCAGGAGGAAAAAAATTCGACCTCAACGAGGTTTTCTACGGGTTGAATATGCAAATGCTTATATATCTTTTCGCCATATGGAAAAACGGATTCAGGAATTACAAAAATATTACCCCTGCCGGTATTCTGTATATGCCCGTTAATGCTCCCTTCGTTGAAACGGAGCGCGACGAGAACGAAAAAACGATTGAGCAGAAAAAACTCAAAGGAACAAAAATGAACGGCATGGTGCTTGACGACAGCCGTGTGATTTACATGATGGATAACAGCGGCAGCGGAATGTTCGTGCCCGCCTCAATCAAGAAGGACGGCACGAACGGCGGCAATCTTATTTCAATAAAACAAATGGAGCTTCTGATGAAGCGATGTGAAAAAATACTCGAAAAAATGGCAGTTGATCTCCACAACGGAATTATTCACGTTATGCCGGCGCATGCAGCCAACAGTCAAAGTCCCTACAACGATGTTTGCAAATACTGCGACTACAAGGACGTTTGCCATGTTGACGAAAATACGCCGACGAGAGAGATAACAAGCCCGAACCATTCCGAAAGCTTGCAGAAATTAGGAGGTGATGAGAATGCCTGAATGGACAAAAGAACAGAAAAAAGCGATTGACTCGCGCAAAGGCTCGATTCTCGTCTCCGCCGCGGCAGGCTCGGGTAAAACGGCTGTTTTGGTTCAGCGTGTTATCGAAAGGCTCATGGATGAAAAAGAGCCTTGTCCTGCCGACAGGCTTTTAATCGTTACCTTCACCAGAGCCGCAACCGCACAGATGAAAGACAGAATCTATCAGGCGCTCATGTCCGAAATCGACAAGGCTCCCGATAACGATCTGCTCAAGCGTCAGGCACTTCTGCTCCCCTTTGCGAGAATAAGTACTATCGACGGCTTTTGTAACGACATTGTTCGTGAGAATTTTCACGATATAGAGATTTCCCCCGACTACGGGATTCTTGACAATTCGCAACTTGCCCTGATGTGTGACGACGCCGTTTCACAGGTTATGGACGAACTTTACAGAGAGAATTCGCCCGAATTCGTCGAACTTGTAGGCATAATGGCAAACGGCACGGACGACAGTGCGCTGACCGACCTTATATGCAAGCTTTATAACGATTCAATGGCTTTTGCAAGGCCGGAAGCCTTTCTCGACAGTCTTACGAGCGCATATCATACCGAAGCTCCCCTGCGTGATCAAGTGTGGGGCAAAATTATCATTAACTACGCCGCAAAGTCGGTTGAATATTGCCGTATGCTCTGCGGCAAAATGATTGAATCGGGCAAGGACGATCCCGTTGTCGGCGAAAAATACGGAGTCGGAATTGCCAACAATGCCGCAATGTTTGACGAGCTTTCCAAGGTGATTGAAAACGGCTCATGGGACGAGATACGCAGCGCTGTCACCTCAGCTTCTGTCGGCAGTCTCGGCCGCTTGCCGAACAAGTATTCCTCTGTTCAGTCCGAATCGGTCAAGGCACAGAAAAATGTTCTTACCGATCAATTGAAGAAGCTTGCGCCGCTTTTCTGTGCGTCCGAGAGTGAAAATAAAGACGATATGGATTATCTTCGCCCTGTTGCCGAAAAGCTCATTGAAGCGGTTAAGCGATACGGCGAAATCCTCGGCGAGGAGAAAAAAAGGGCAAACAGCTATGACTTCTCCGACATATGCCATTTTGCGCTGAAGCTTCTTGTGAAATTCGACGAGAGCGGCAACGCCGAAAAGACAGCGCTTGCCGAAAGCTTCGCCGAGCGTTTTGAAGAAATCCTTGTTGACGAGTATCAGGACGTCAACGACCTGCAAAACACTCTGTTTTGGGCTGTTTCGAGGGATGAAACAAATATGTTCACTGTCGGCGATGTCAAGCAAAGCATCTATCGTTTCCGCCAGGCAATGCCCGAGATTTTCCTCTCACGGCGTGACGCTCTCAATGACTTTGAGTGCGACAACTATCCTGCAAAAATAACGCTTGACCGCAACTTCAGAAGCCGTTCGGGTGTTACGGAAAATGTTAACTTTCTCTTTTCTCAGATAATGTCAAGGCAGATGGGCTCGGTCGATTACAACGAGAATGAACAGCTTGTTGCGGCGGCGGATTATGAAGAAAGCAGCTTTCCCGAAGCCGAGATGTATATTCTCGGCGATATGGCGGAAAAAGTCGGCAGAGAAAGCGAAGCGCAGTTCATTTCCGATAAGATACACGAAATTCTTTCGGGCGATATGAAGGTAAAGGATAAAAACGGCTACAGAAAAGCGTCGTACCGCGACTTTTGTATTCTTCTGCGCTCGGCAGGCGGCGGAAAAGCCGAAATATACGAAAAAATACTTGCCGAAAACCTCATACCGTCATATATCGAAAGTAAGTCGGGATTTTTCGCCTCGCCAGAAATCAGCACCATGCTGAGTCTAATGAGAGTGACGGATAATCCCATTCAGGACGTTCCGCTGCTGGCAATTCTGCTCTCGCCGATTTTCGGCTTCACTGCGGACGAGCTGGCACAGATGCGAATTGACGAACGCAAAAAGCCGATCTACCATTGCATAAGGAAAGCCGCCGACAGCGGCAATGAAAAATGCATTGCATTTCTCTCAAAAATCGACGAGCTTCGTATGCTCAGTGCAACTCTCCCCTGTGACCGCTTCCTTGAAGAAATGTTTGAAAAAACAGGCTGTAAAGCCATTGCTTCCGCCATGCCGAACGGCTCACAGCGCAAAGCAAACCTCAGCATGCTTGTTGACTACGCAAAGAAATACGAAGACTCGGGTAAGCGCGGACTTTCGGGCTTTATTCGTTTCATCGACAGAATTCAGCGCAAAAACAGCGACCTTGAAGCCGCTGCAGACGTTTCGGAAGCCGCAGACGTTGTGCATATTATGACGATTCATAAAAGCAAGGGACTTGAATTCCCCGTGTGCATAATCGCCGACCTCAATGCGCCGTTCAACGGCGATGCCGCAAGGAATGTTGCTGCCTACCACCCTGATATGGGTATCTGCTTTGAGCGGCGTGATTCAAAGCGCAAATGCAAATATCCGACCGTCGGCAAAAAAGCAATTGACATTGCCGAAAAAATTTCCGGACGTTCCGAGGAGCTGAGAGTTCTTTACGTTGCAATGACGAGAGCCAAGGAAAGACTGATTTGCATCACAAGATATGACAATCCGGAAAAGAAGCTTTCCGCAATCAGGGGTGAAATCGGCACAGAGGAGCATATAATGCCCTTTGCTCTGCTTTCAAAAAGTTCAATGGCAGACTGGCTTCTGCTCGGTTTTATCCGACACCCCGATGCAGCGTCACTTTGGGGTGAAAACTCGCCGATAACCCTCCCGGCAGCAAGAAATATGCACTTCGAATTGATAAAAGAGCTCGGTTCACCGGTTGAAAGTACCGGTGAGGGAGAAAAGCTTGCCGCCGACCCCGAGCTTTTGGAAGATATAAAGCGCAAAACCGAGTATAAATACCCGTATTCATCGCTTGCAGGCATTATGGCAAAGGTTTCACCCTCAGACCTTGAAGCAACGGAATTCTCGACAGAATACTTTGCTTCCGAGAAGCCGCAATTCTTGAGCAAAAGCGGTATGAATCCGGCAAACAGAGGAACGGCAACACACAAATTCATGGAATTTTTCGATTATTCTGCCGAGAGCTTTGATGTTGACAAACAGATTGAGCGCATGGTTGCCGAACATCACCTGACCGAGGACGAAGCAAAGATACTTGAATGTGATAAGCTCAAGAAATTCTTTAAGAATGACATTGCAACAAGAATTAAAAATTCACCGCTTCTCCTGCGTGAAAAAAAAGTTACCGTCGGAGTTCGTGCCGGCGATATATATCCCGACATTGCCGAAAATTCTGCTGATGAAATTATCGTTGTTCAGGGCTACGTCGACTGCGCTTTTGAAGAGAACGGCGGACTGGTTATAGTCGATTACAAAACCGACCGCAGAACGGACGAGGAAATGCTGAAAAGCCGCTACAAGGAGCAGTTGAAAATGTACGAATTTGCCCTGCACGAGTGCACAGGCAAAAAAATTCACGGCACGGTAATTTATTCGTTCGACCTCGGAAGAACGATTGAATTGGATTAAATCCGTCAAATCTTAACAAGATAAAATCGCACCGAATTTTTTAACTCGGTGCGATTTTTTATTTTTTATATCTAATTTTAAATTTTACTCAGTTATCGGCAAATTTGGCATCTATCGTTCCTCGATTTGCTTCAACAATCGATCGGGCAACAGAAAGTCCAATTCCGTAGCCGCCGTTTTTCTGTGTACGTGCTTTGTCACCGCGATAGAAACGGTCAAAAAGCTTGTCCGGCTCTGCGTCGGGAAGCTCGGTGCATGTGTTGAAAAATTCAAGCTTCACTTGGCGGTCACTCTCGTAAATAGAAACATAGAATTCATGCTGATTATATAATATTTTTTTGATGAGTGCAAAAAAAAACGCTCCGCAATCCGAAGATAACGAAGCGTTACTATTCTGTTTTAACCTAAACCAAAAGTCCGCCGTTGATAAAGAGGGTTGCGAAGCCGAAGTAAATGAGCAACGTAAGCGCATCGACGATGGTTGTAATCATCGGTCCTGCCATAAGTGCAGGGTCGAGATGCAAAAGCTTTGCCAAAATCGGCAATGCACAGCCTATCACCTTGGCAACGATAACGGCGCAAATCATTGCAAGGCAAACAACTACGAATGTGTTGCTTGAAATGTCATTGTGCGTTACCAGCTTTATGATCCACATTCTCGCATAGTTAACAACGGCAAGCGTCAAGCCGCAGAGAACGGCAACTCGGATTTCCTTCCAGATAATCTTGAAGAAATCCTTGATGTGAATATCGCCGAGGGCAAGTCCACGGATAACAAGGGTCGAAACCTGGTTGCCGCAGTTTCCGCCGGTGTCCATAAGCATGGGAATGGAGGCGGTCAGACCGGCAATCATTGAAAGCTTATCCTCGAAGCCCTCGATTATCTGACCCGTAAAGGTTGCCGAAACCATGAGAATAAGGAGCCACACGATTCGGTTTTTGTAAAGGGTGAAAATGCCTGTTTTAAGATATGAATCCTCAGAGGGCAACAGCAAAGCCATCTTTTCAAAGTCCTCTGTGTTCTCGTCTTCGATGACGTCAACGATATCGTCAATGGTGATGATACCGACAAGTCTTTCTTCCTTATCGACAACGGGAATTGAAAGCAGGTCGTATTTCTTCGCAATTGCGGCAACCTCTTCCTGGTCGTCCATCGTGTTGACGAAAATGAGCTGCTCATCGTCCTCCATGATGTCCTTAACGATCTGATTTTCGGGAGCAACAATGAGCTTGCGAAGCGGAACCGTTCCGACAAGCTTGCGTTTATCGTCCATACAGTAGCAGGTGTAAATCGTCTCCTTGTCGAGAGCGGTTTTTCTTATCATTTCTATCGCCTGTTTAACGGTGTAGGTCTCAGGGAAAGAAACCATCTCGATAGTCATGATGCTTCCTGCCGAATTTTCGGGATATTGAAGGAATTTGTTAATAAGCTTTCTCGTGTCCGGCTTTGTGTGGGCAAGCACACGGGTTACGACGTTGGCCGGAACCTCCTCAAGGAAGTCAACCGCATCGTCAAGGAACATGTCCTCCATAAGAAATTCAAGCTCGGAATTTGTGATTGCGTCAACGATATTACCCTGAATATCGCCGGGCAAATAAGAAAAAGCATCAGCCGATGATGTCTTGGGCAACAAGCGGAAAAGGCGAACCTGGTTTTCCGGCTTCATCTCCTCAATCAAGGCGGCAATATCAACGACATTCATTTCGCTGAGCATTTCCTTGATGGCAGAAAATTTGTTGTTGGCAAGCATCTTGCTGATGATTTCAACCATAGTGTCCAATTTTAAGCGCCCCTTTCAGCACGGCACAAAACCGCGCTGCAGGCGTAATTTCAGCTCCGATCTCGCGAGAGGACGTCTGCAACGGTATTCATGCTGTGCAAATTATTGAATTTGTTCAAGTTTCGTTGCCCGTAGCTACTGTCACTACTCACTGAAATCTCACCTCACATTGAATTTTGGCAATTCCATTGAATTGATACGAATATTTTAACCCCGAAAAGGGGGTGTTGTCAATAGCGATTAAGAAAAAAATATTGTTATATTCAGTCTTTGCGATTCAAAAAAATATATTCACTCATTCTGTCTGTCAATGTTGACTTTACAATTAAATGTGATACAATAATAGCGTTAATTAAATGAACGTTTTATTTATTCGGGAGGATCAAAATGCAAAAGCTAAAATTCATCTTAACTCTGCTCATCGGCAAGGGGCTTATGCTCTTTTCAAATATCTTTGCCAAGGGCAGAGGAACAAATATGCCCGGCGCAAAGGCAAACAGAATTATGCCTGATTTCATCGGTCATTTTACGGGAATCGACCCCGAGAAGGTTATTTTTATAACGGGCACAAACGGAAAATCCACAGCCAACAATATGATAGTTCACGCTCTCAGAGATTCCGGCAGAACAGTTTGCTCAAATCTTGAGGGTGCCAACATGATAGGCGGAATTGCAACAGCTCTCATCCGCAATTCAACGCTTACAGGCAAGGTTACAACGGAGTTTTTCTCTTTTGAGATCGACGAGCGTTCGCTTGCCGGTATTTATAAATATATCCCGGCTAAGAAGATATGCATAACAAACCTTCAGAAGGATCAGGTTCAGCGTAACGGCGAGCCGGATTACATCGTTCAGAAATTCCGCAAGGTATTTAACGACAGCATGACCTTCTTCCTCAATGACGGTGAGCCAAGATCAAAATCCTTCGAGGATTTTTCCGACAAGGTATACTACTACGGCGTTGACAAAACTCAGTATTCTTTCGTCAAGGACAAGTTCTACGACGTAACAATGCCCTGCCCCAAGTGCAACGACAAGATTATTTTCGATTATTACAACGTTGACAATGTCGGCAAGTTTCACTGCGCAGGCTGCGATTTTTCATCCGAGAAAAAGGTTGATTTCTACGCTCAGAACGTTGATTTCTCCGAGTGCAGCTTCGACTGTAACGGATATCGCTTCACCGTAACGAACAAGGAGCCTTTCTACATCTTCAACTATGCGCTTTGCATTGCCGTCTGCACAAAGCTCGGCATGACAAACGAGGAGCTTCAAAGGAGCTTTTCAAACTTTAAAAACATAAGCGGCCGCATGGAAACCCTCAAATACAAGACCAAGACACTCAAATATATCAGAATCAAACAGGAAAATCCCGAAACTCTCCAGACTGCGCTTGACTATATCGCAAAGGACGATTCGCCGAAGCTTCTTCTCATGGGTCTGGAGGAGCTCAAGGACTTCGACCCGTACTATACCAACACATTCTACGCTTTTGACGTTGATTTTGAGTCGCTTAAAAAGAACAACATCAAGCACTATATCTGCTTCTCCGAGGCCGTTGCATATGACACTGCAAACAGAATGATTTATGCGGGTATCGACAGAAATGACATTTCGATACTTCCGAACGACAGCGACGAGGCAATTCTCAAGGAGCTTGACAAATTCGACGTTGACAATGTTTACCTTATCACGTGGCTCAAGAAATACCATGAGCTTGAAAAATCCACAAAGCAGTACGGAGGTAACGAATAATGAACACATTAAATATAACATGGCTTTATCCCGACCTGCTTAATCTCCACGGCGACCGCGGAAATCTCATGGCTTTTGAGCGTGTCGGAAAGGCAATGGGTCTCGACGTTAAAATCAACCGTATTGACACCTTCGCTCAGGAGATTGATTTTGAGAATTCCGACATTATCTTTATGAATGCGGGCGAAATAAAAACCGCGGCTTCAATAGTAAAAAGCATCAAAAAATACGGCGATGCCGTTTATAACTTCGCCGAGAGCGGAAAACCGATTATTGCAATCGGAACAACGGGTATGGTTCTCATCAAGTCCACAAAAAGATGCGACGGCTCTGTTGTTGAAGGCCTCGGACTTCTTGACGCAACTGCTGTTGAACGCAACGAGATTTACGGAGACGATCTTCAATTCTCTCTCTGCGAGGACAAAAATTTTGAAATCATGGCGGTTCAGATTCACCTTGTTGATTTCTTTCTTAACGACCCGTCAATCGCACTCGGAAAGCTCACTTACGGCAAGGGCAACAATGACAAGGATCAAACCGAGGGTGCAAAATACAAAAACGTTATCTTCACCAATGCGCTCGGTCCGGTATTCGTAAAGAATCCGTGGTACACGGAGAAGATAATCAACGAGGCTCTCAAGGCAAAGGGCTGCGAACAGTGCAAGCCGCTTGACGAAAGCTTTTTTGAAATCGAGCGCAATTCGTTCAAGACCGTAAGACGTTTCATAGATCAGAAAACGGAGTAAAAATATGTTTCCATGTATCGAAATAAGACCGGACGGAATACTTCATAACCTTAAAATAATGAAGCAAAGATGTTCAGAAAACGGAATGTCTCTCTCGGTCGTTACCAAGATGCTTGTCGGCTATGAGCCTCTTGTGCGCTACCTCGTCGAGGAGGGCAAAATCAAGGCAATTTGCGATTCCAGAGTTGAAAACTTCATGGAATTTGTTGATATCAAGGCTGAAAAATGGCTGATTCGCTCTCCTATGCTTTCGCAGGTGAGCGACGTTGTGAAGTTCACCGATGTTAGCCTTAACAGCGAGCTTGATGTGCTCCGTGCACTGAATGACGAAGCGAAGAAGCAGAATAAGCGCCATAAGGTCATTCTCATGTATGAATGCGGCGACTTACGTGACGGCTGCTATACAAACGAGCTAAAGTCTCTTGCGGGCGAGATCCTCAAAATGCCGAACCTTGAGCTTTACGGCGTAGGAACAAACCTCAGTTGTGTAAACGAGGTGCTCCCGAGTGAAAAAAACATGGCTCTGTTTGAGAACGCCGTCAATGAAGTTCAGAAGGAATACAATATTAACCTTCCGATAGTTTCCGGCGGTGCGTCAAGCTCAATAAATATGCTTTTTGACGGCAAATTGCCGAAAGTCATCAACAATATGCGAATGGGTGAGTCGATTTTTCTTGGCAACATTCCCGTTTATGATGTTCCCTTTGACGGAGCGAGAGAGGACAATTTCATTCTTAAAGCCGAAATCATCGAGCTGAAAGAAAAGCCGAGTGTACCCGAAACTCTTCCGCAGGACTGCGACAAGCTGATGAAGCGTGCAATAGTTGCGATCGGCAAGCAGGATATTTACCTGCCCGGACTTATCTGTGCAGACAAGCGAATGAAAATTGTCGGCGGCAGCAGTGATCACGTTGTTCTTGACGTAACCGACTGCGGCGACAATTATAAAGTCGGCTCAGTCGTAGATTTTAAAATGACCTACAACTGCCTGCTCAACGCAATGACATCAAAATATGTTAAAAAATTCATTTTAAAATAAAAAAAGTCAACGTAAATGCGGAAATGCAAATACGTTGACTTGTTTTTTTTTACGATTCAGCGATGTATATATAATTAACCCTTCTGATTGAAATCCTGATTGATTGCATTAACTGTTGCAAGCCACTTGTGACAGAAAATAAACGGACCTACAACAATAAGGGATCCGAGAACATTCCAAAGCCAAAAAGTTGATGCGCCGAACTTACAGTCAAGGCCTCTTCTGTCAGCCTCTTTACCAATGCGCTCACAAAGCTTATGCATCCAAACAATATAACCGATCCCAAGCGTAAGAGGACCGATAAGGAAGATAAGAAGCCAATAATTCATTGTCTTCTTTCCGTCATATCTGCTGCAAACAACATTGACATCTTCCGAGATATGTGCCGTTACGATCAATCCGTAAATTCCCAATGTGACCAATGACAGAAGAATCAATTTAAGTAAACCTCTGTTCGTTCTCAATTGTGCAACAGGAGCCTGTGACACCTTTTGTTCTGTCATGTTCATTTCTGCTTGATTCATGTTTTCCATCGTTAATCCCTCCGTAATTTTAACCGCTGAATTTGTATTTTAAAGCGATAACACTGACATCGCTTTAAAAATAAATTAAATTATCGCTTTTTGATTGCATAGCGGTGTAAAAGTGCGCATAATTACAAGCAGATTATAAGATATTTTATATATTTTGTCAATATCTATTTTGTTTTTTCTTCATATTTTGCCAAATTCCGAAACCAATCAGCACAATTCCGAGAAAAATACAGGTAACCAGTACAGTCAGCAGCACATTTCCGTTGGTATATGTTGCCCAATCCGACAGGTTGATTGCCATGTCTGCCGGCACATCATAAACCAAGCCGACAAAATAGTTCGCAAGGAAAGCATAAATACCAAATATAACCGTACAAATTCCGCCTTTTATCAGTCCGTTAAGTCTGAGACTGACAACAAGACCTGTTATCAGCAACGGGCAGAAACAATAAAGCACCGTCAGCTCCGCATTGCGTAAATTTATCGGTGTAAGAATTTGAACCGTTGCAACGAGAATGATTGTCAGCACCGTATCGGCGATAAAGCTTATAAATGTTTTATGCGATGAAACAAATCCTGCTTTTGAATATTTTTTTAAAACAATCGGCAGAAATACGGCAGAATATCCAAGCAATGTCCCCATAACCGCTGTCGGGACCCATGTGATGCTCTTTGTTGCAATTCCGCATACAACAAGCAACAATATAACGCCTAACGCCGATGAAGCAAGATAGGCAAGCAGCTTTTGATTACTGAAAAAATTCGTAACCGACGGGAAGAAAAGAAATGCACAAAAAAGACTTGCCGTAACAATGAACAGGGTTGAAAACGGCATGACGCCGCATAAGGCACAAACAAGGCAAATAATAAAACCTAAAAAGTATGCCGAGGTCGGGATCCAAAACGTAAGCTTTTGAATTCTCTCATATTTTGCCGACTGCTTTTTCATCTGCCGATATGCTGTGTCATCCGAAGCCGTGATAAGCTCCTTTTCGCTTATATTCAGCACACGGCAAATGTCGGAGATCATTGTGATGTCGGGATAATTAACTCCCCTCTCCCATTTTGAAACAGCCGACTCGGTCACAAAGAGCTGTTCGGCAAACTGCTTTTGAGAAAGTCCGGCATTCTCTCTCTTTATTCTGATGAATTTTCCAAGCATATTTTTTTCGATCATAAGATCAATCCTTTCAACAAGTTAAAGTTGACAGCCGGAAACACACCGACGGACGGCGCCTGTTCGCCTCAGTGTTCCCGCACTTTCACCTTGCCGTAATTCTACGCCCACAGCTCGAAAAAGTCAATGGATTCTCAGTCAAGTGACGCACCTGCGACGTTTCGGCAAAAAAGCTCTGCAAAATAACGGTGCAGGAAATAAGCAATTACCGCAATAGATGTCCCATCACTTAAGCATTTATTTTTCTTTTATCTCAATTCTTCTGCTTTTCTAAAAAAAATCAAAATTTTTTAGAAAAACACTTGATTTTATGATGATTATAGTATATAATATTCAAGCGTTGTCGGGGTGTAGCGCAGATGGTAGCGTGCTTGGTTCGGGACCAAGAGGCCGTGGGTTCAAATCCCGCCACTCCGACCACTTAAAAAGAAGCCGAAAGCCTTATTTATCAAGGGTTTGCGGCTTTTTCTTTTTCTCAAATTCTCGATTTTGGGGTTTATTTGGGGTTTATTGCTTCAAAAAATTTATTTTTTCGGGGTTCATTTTCATTAAAATATCCGAGCTTGCAAGCTCGACAGATAACAAAAATAACGGTACACTTGCTACGGTGTACCGTCTTTTTTTATGCCTGCTTTGCGCTGTCCTTTTTGAACGGTAAAGCGTTTGCGATCGTTTCACTCGCCCTTGCCTGCGCTTCTTGGAAGCTGTGAGCATATATATTCAATGTCGTTGTTACTTGGCTATGTCCGAGAGTTGCCGAAACGGTCTTAGCGTCAACGCCGTTGATTATAAGCAATGAAGCGTTGAGGTGCCGAAAGCTATGTATTGTCGTTTTCGGTAGATCGTTAGCAACACAAAATTTCTTTAGCCATATATTAGGCGTGTTTTCGCCCATTGGCTGACCGTCCCACGTTGTAAAAAGTCTGTCGTTGTCAATCCATTTATCACCGATCCGCAAACGTTCCCTTGCCTGCTCCGCTTTGTAGCTCTTTAAAAGCTCGAACACTTCCGCCGGGAGTTTTAGGCTTCGGGTTGAACTTTTAGTTTTCGGTGTGCCGGTTATCATTCCTCCGCTCTCTCTGTCTCGTAAAGAGGTACGAACAACGGAAATAATGCGGTTGTCAAAGTCAATGTCTTTCCACTCAAAGCCGAGAAGCTCACCACGACGAAAGCCGCCGTAAATCGCAAGAGTAAAGAAAGCACGATATTTTAACGGTGCCTGCTCCGTCAGTAAATCTAAAAAGCGTTGTGTTTCTTCGAGATCATAACAAGTACGTTCTTGCTTCGCTGCACCGTTCAAGTCAATGTCTTTGCATGGGTTATCAACAGCAATACTGCATTTACGGGCATAGGTGAAAACGTCGGAAATATAGTTCAGATAATGCCGCTGTGTCTTTTCTGACAGTCCGCCGCCTGTATGCTGATTTATGCCGTCCTCTGCGAGGTTGTCAATAAAGTCTTGTATATTACCTCTCGTGATATCCTTTAGCCTTTTATGTCCTATTGCCTTGAATGTCCGAGCTTGGCACGCTTCGAGCCGTTGAATTGAAAGCGGCTTCATCTTGCCCCTCTGTTTAACGTAATCAAGCCACACGGCGGCAAATGCTTCAAATTTTATATTGCCGTCGTACTTGCAGCCGTCACGCTTTACCCGTTCTTCAAAGTCCGTAACAAATTTGTTCAGCTCTTTTTCAAGCCTTTTCGGCGTTAGGTTTTCGGGCGGCTTCCACGTTGTTTTCCGTCGTACCTGTTTACCGCCGCTGTCATAACCTGCCGATACCGTTATACGGTATGTTTCCCCTCTCTTTTCAATCGTTGCCATTGTCACTACTACCCCTTATCAATACCGGTTCTGAAAATGGTGTATTGTCATACTGCCTTTCAATATTTTGAAATTCTTTTTCAAATTCGATACGCTCCGGCACAAATTCATTTATTATATCTGTAAAACGCATTTCGGCTTCTGATAAATAGCTAAAGGCTTCTTTTTTATATTCTTTTGCTTGACATATATTCTCTTTTGAACTTGAAATAATTTGAATAGCTTGGTTGAGATACATTTTATATTTTGCAATATAATAAAACATATCAAAATTCCAATTATCAAGGAATAGGTCAAGTAAAGTAGTTAGATATTCACTTTTAATGCTCTTTTGTCTCTTGTTTGGAAATTCTCTGCAATAAGTAAACTCATGTAGGTTGTTATATATTTGTTCAATAGACACAGGACTTAGCCCTGTAAAATCAGCAGAGTTTCTGATGTGATTACCAAATTCGGTTTCTATTCCGAATGGAAGTGGGTAATCAGTAATACCTAAGATATAATCAACCGAAGTTTCAAAAAATTCCGCAATACATACAAAGATTTGATAACTATACCCTCTGTCGACTCCATTGACAATATTTGTCAGATTGGCAGGACTAAGTCTAACGCCGCAACTTTGGCAGTAACTGCATAATGTTCTATAATCAATATCATTATCAATCATTAAATCATTTATTCTCTGACCTATTTTTAATATATCAATATTCAAAGCAATCCGACCTTTCTTTTTGTGAACAAACATATAAATCCAACACTTAAAATAATTATTGTGAAAAAACAAAAAATAACGTTAAAGTGTGATAGAATACTATTGTGAACATTGTTGATGTTGTTTACAATAGTATTAAATCATAAAAAAACAATCTTGTCAACAACAATTTTGAAAAGAGGTAAAAGTTTATGAAAGTAAAATCAAATCAAGCAATCAGAACAGCTGCAAAAGAAAACGGTATTGAATTATGGCGCATTGCCAACAAGCTCGGCATAAATGACGGCAATTTCAGCCGCAAGCTCCGCTATGAACTGTCAGAGGGCGAAAAGCAAAAGATACTTGAGATCATCAACGAGCTTGCAAAGGAGTAATACACAATGACATTACCAAGAATGAGAACAGCACCGGAAGCAATAAAAGAGATACAAGCACTTGATCCAAAAAGCGGCTTGACCCTTAATGCTCTGCGCCGTATGATGAAAACGGGCGAAATACCCGTTGTCTATGTGAACACAAAGCGGCTTGTAAACCTTGATCTACTCATTGAATATTTATATCAAGATAACACCGAAGCGGCAAGCTCGACGGAGTACGGCAAAATACGCCGTATTAGCTAAGGCGGTGGAACATTTGAACAGTAAGCCAACAAATAATACATATAGCCTTGTACTTTCTCATTTTAGAAAAGGCAGAGAAAACGGCATACATTTACAGGAGCTTGAAAAGATAACCAGGCTTGATAACAGAACGTTGAGAAAAGTAATTGAATCCATACGGCGTAGTGGTGTTTGCGTCTGCTCCGATGAAAACGGTTATTATCTTCCGGCAAATGCCGACGAATTAGAACGGTATATCAAGCGAGTAAACAAAACAGCACGAAGTACATTTTTTACGTTACAAACAGCAAGAAACGAGCTTGAAAAAATACAGATCAATAAACAACTCAGTTTGTTTTCAAAGGACGGTGTGCTTTATGAGTGAATTTTTTTCACGCAAAGAAAAGGCGGTGATCGTGTGGCTCGTCCCATAAAGGACGGGGTTGATTATTTTCCTAAGAATACAGACTTTTATCAGGATGATAAAGTCAGACTTTTAAGAGCAAGGTTCGGTGCAAAAGGTATGTATCTTTTAGATTACCTTTTGTGCGACTTATATGGCAAAAATGGATACTACATAGAGTGGAATGAAAACAAGTGCTTCTTAGTGTCGGACGGTGCGGGTTGTGGTTGTGATTCCGGCTTAGTAAAAGAATTCATTACCGGGTGCTTACAATGTTCTTTCTTCGATGAAAGGGTGTTCAATGTGTTTGGTATTTTGACTTCTTCGGGTATCCAGCGGCGCTATATAAGAATGTTTAACAGCCGTGACGAAATTCAAATAATTAAAGAATACTGGCTTCTGAATGTTGAAGATAAAAAAGACGTTCCGCTTAGTGTTCTTAATAAGATCACTTTTAAAAGCCTTAAAAGTACCGAAAACCCCGATAAAAGTACCGAAAACCCCGATAAAAGTACCGAAAACTCACAAAGTAAAGTAAAAGAAAATAAAGTAAATAAAAGTAAAGTAAATAATATTAGCTCGGAGCAAGTCGAGCTTGCAACCGAGCCGATGATAATTGCTTTACCAATGATTGACGGTAATGATTATCCTATATGCCAAAGTCAAATTGATGATTGGGCGGACGTTTTCCCGGCAGTAGACATATTGGCAGATCTAAAACGTATGAGAGCTTGGCTCAATGCCAATCCGACAAAGCGTAAGACCCCGAGAGGGATAAAAAGGTTTATTGTGACTTGGTTATCAAAAACTCAAGACTCGGGAGGTACAAGAGGATATAGACCGAAGCAGTCATATGATAAGACTGATCCGGCAGCTTATACCGGAGAGGATGACAGTGAGGCGTTTTTAAGATATGCGAGAGAATTGGAAAACACGTAAAAAGATATGTTCTGTTTGCGGCAATGAATATACACAAAGATATGTTCCTTACATAAATAGAAAAAGCGACTGACACGCAGTCAGCCGCCCTCTGTGCAGAAATATTTATAACATCAATATTTTACTGCATAGGAGGTTATCTGTCAATGGCAACCAATGAAGAATTGGCTTTACTTATTCAGCAAGGGCACAAAGAATACATTTCCGAATTATGGGCTAACTGTTACAAACTTCTGTATATGCTCTCTGATAAGTTGTTCTTAAGATTTTCGGATAAAATAACTGCTTGTGGCTATACGCAAGAGGATTTACATCAAGGGTGTTTCTTCGTAATGCTGAAAATGGTTGAAGCATACAATCCTGAAAAGGGATATAGATTCACGAGCTATGCAATGTTTCATTTGCAAAAATATTTTCAATATGACGTATTGCATTACAACAGTCAGACAAAGAGAACAACAGACACTTTGAATTTGGCAATTTCTATTGAGCAACCTATCAAAAGCGGCGAAGCGGAGGACATAACGCTTGCAGACACTATTCAAGACGATAATTCCGAGCTTGCTTTTGAGAGCATTGACAATTCGGTTTTTAATCAGGAATTATCAGTAGTTCTTATTCAAGCCGTCAAACAACATTTAAACAATCAGCAGCAGAAAGTTATTATAAACCGTTACTTTCACAGTAAAACAGTAAGAGAAACAGCTGATCTTCTCGGTGTTTCGCCTCAGCGAATATCAACGGTTGAATATCAGGCGTTGCGTATGCTGCGTTGGCACAAAAAAGATTTCATATCTTTTATCGATTACGAAATACCGCTTAATGAGTATCAGTTTACCGGTTATAACAGTTTTCGTGAACGTATGGGAAGCTCTGAGGAAATCCTGATTGAAAAAGCGAAGCGTTGTAATTAACCTTTGCCGTTACCTTTTAAATCGCCATACGGTAAACTTCTGCGCTATTTTACTACCTTATAAAGTAAAAACATAAGGCAATACGAAACATAGCTGTATAGCCGTTTATTTACATATTATAGTTATTGCAGATATATTTTCTATAAAGTAAATACAAATAATGCGGAACAATACAAAGGATCGAAAAAGACCGCCTCACTTCATCAAGTGGGACGGTCATTTTTTGTTATGTGGTTGTTTGGTGGGTGTGCCCTTTCCCACATTTCTTTTAACCATTAAGGCGTGTAGCAGCACAATTTCTACTTCAAACAACCTTGATTTAATTATAGATCTTTTCTTTGCTTTGTCAAGCTGTCCGAGCTTGTATAAAGGCGGTTATTTGTAAATATCGCCCCTGTTACCTATCTCAACTACACGGACGAGAAGCACATCATCATTGACGGTATAAATAATTCTGTAATCACCGACACGCAAACGATAATAGCCCGTATAGCCTTGCATTTGCTTAATATCGCCCATTTCGGGTAATTTGTATATGGCTTTAAGTATTCGCTCCCTCTGCGGCTTTGGCTGCTTTGTAATGAACTTTACGGCTCTTTTATCAATTTCAATTCTGTATGGCATTGATATCTACCCCGCACATTTTCGCCGCTTCATCAAGCGATACGAAGTCGCCTTTATCGGTGCTGTCCTCATAGTCCTTTATCAGAGAAGCGCAATACTTATCATCTGCCGTCTCGTCTGCGTTCAAGCCCTGTAAATAAGCTATTACATATCCGAGCTTGTAATCAGGCAAGTTATTTAATAACTGCATTGCTATTTCTTTTTCGCTCATAATATCAACTCCCTTGTTATTATGTGTTGCTTTCGTTACAGCAATAGGGACAATCGATTACATCGTATCCGATTTTTTCGTATGCCTTTTTTTCTGCGATAACATAATTGACATAATATCCTTTTTCCATTTCAACATCAATATAATCTTCAAATTTTTTTAAATCCTTTGGTCGCTTATATTTTCCTGTTCCCTTACAATACATACACGCCATTGTCATTATCCCCCTTTCTCAGGAATTGCTTTCCATTGCTTCATCAATAGCACGGTTTACAAAGCCGTTTAAGCTCTCGTTTTTACTTTCGGCAAATGCTTTTATTTTATCTTTTTTACCTTTTGGTACAACTAAAGAAATTCTATCGCATTTTTCCGCTTGCCATTTGTTTTTATAGTCTGTTTTTCCTGCCATAATTTCATCACCTCGCAGACCTTTAAGAAAAGGACTATTTTTCATCGTCCTTATTATAGCACTTTTTGTCTATCTTGTGCAAGATACAAAATGCACAAAGTTTTAACGAATATCTTGTACAAGATTTTACACTTTAACTATTGATTTTATCGTGTACACGATGTATAATATAGTCACAGAGTTAAGGAACGGCAAGCCGCTGGTAAACATGAGGACACAAAGTGACCTAAGCTAACAAACTCGGAAGCCGTTCCCGTTATTATTCCTCCGTATATTCCATTATATCGCCTGGTTGGCATTGGAGCAATTTACAGAGCTTGTCAATAGTGCGAGTATCAATATTGCCTGTTCCGTTTAACGCCTTATCTAAAACAGTAGCATTAACGCCCGCTTTTCTTAGATCGTACTTTTTAAAGCCTTTAGCTTCCATAATCTCACGGAGCTTTTCAAAACTTATCATATAGCCACCTCATTGCTGGAGCATTATTTTTTTTGATGTTCTACTACCAGCATACATATTTTAGCATAGTTTGTGTACAATGTCAAGGACAAAATGTACACAATCATATACAAAATATTGTACAAAAGTTTGTACATTCTGCCTATCGAATTATTGTACAAGATAGTGTACAATATAACCACAGTAAAGAAAAGCAACGGAGCGAACCGGCACACCGTCAGGAGCTTAACCGCTGAAAGCAACGAAGCACACCGACAAGAGCCGCAAGCTCGACCGCTTATTAAAATAAAGGAGATAAACGCAATGAGTACAAACACATTAACAGCAAAGGTCAGAGAGTTAAAGGAGCTTAAAGCAATGCAAGACGAGCTAAACGCCGAGATAACAGCCATAGAGGACGAGATCAAGGCTTATATGCTTTCTTCGGGTCAGGACGAAATAACGGTTGATGTATTCAAGGTACGTTACAAGATCGTTGAAAGTCAGAGATTGAACACTTCGGCATTTAAAGCAAATTTCCCCGACCTTTACAATCAGTACACCAAAACCACCACAGCACGCCGTTTCAGCGTGGCATAAAAAGGAGGTGAAAACATGGAAGAACAAAAAATCGTTACAAGCCCCATTAAAGCAATAAGGCATAAATGCTTAGATTGTTCATGCGGCAGCTCAAACGAGGTCAAAGCGTGTGCCATTGAACACTGTCCGCTTTATCCTTTCCGCTTTGGTAAGAACCCATACAGACCCAAAAAGGAATACACGGAAGAACAGAAGCAAGCGTTCCGTGAAAGGATGTTAAATTCTCGTATTTCAAAGTAGTATTTTTTGCTTATATTATAGGCACATTTTAAAAGATAATTTTAGGTATAAAGTTCATTGCCTCAACATTAACTTTTAGTTTTCCCTGTAAAAAGTCTATACCAAATCGAAAATACAACACGCTATGCATAATTAAACAAAAAAATCCGCTCTCGTGTTACCCCACCACGAGCAACACGGGAGCGAAAACGCAATGCGGTACAAACAGCCGCAAACACAATATACCATAACCACCGCACAAAGTCAATACAGAAAGGACGGCAACCAATAGTGAACATTATTCAGGCGATATGTCGTGATGAGGGCATAAAATGCTGTTATATGCCCGATTTTATGAGCGAAACAAAGCAGAAAACAAACGGGCTCGCATTATATGACGCAGAACACGGCATAAAGACAATTCTATTAAACGGCGATACTATCTTCAGCAAATGGGAAAGACGGCTTATAGCTTCTCACGAGCTCGCTCATCTGCTTTTCGGTCATTTGGCAAACGCTTGCCAATTATCCGACAACATCAAAGAAGATGAAGCACGGACATTTTCTTGTGTTTTTACGGCTTTAATGCTTTATGATGAATACAGAAAGGAGGCGGAGAAATGCAAAAAGTAAAATTAGCAATTGAGGATATTATAATTGACCTTGAACGTCAACGCAGCTTGCTAACCCTTGCTTTAGAAGAAACCAGTGCCATAACTTCAAAATTAGATATAAATAATCAAGCTGATATGTTAAAGGCTTTTAGCTATGCACAGCGTGCCGAGATAATGCAAGCTCTGATTGACAGCGTCGATAGTGCTTTAATGTTCATTATTGACGAGCTCGACGATCTCAACCACGAGGACGCCGCATAACGGCAAGCACAACGGAGCAGAGAGGGCAGAAAGCGACCGAGTAATCAACGATATGCTTTGATAAAAAGTCGCTCAGAACGCCCCACAAACGGCAATACACCACATACACGAAAGAACCACCAAAAGAACACGCCGCCGGTGCTGGAATACCGAACGGCAAAATAAATACACAAGGAGCTTAACGCAATGACAGATACAATCAGCACACCGACGGAGGATCAAGAAACAATCGCATTGACCTTTACACCTGCACAAGAGGACGAAAGATACGACTTCGGCAACGGCTTTTCTTTGCCTGTTTCCGCTCACGCCGTGAACAATGAACACAATATCAACATACCCGTAATTGATACAATGACCGATTATAAGTGGCAGCTTCGAGGACTGCAAAGCCGTTTGAAGCACCCCGAAAGCTACGCAAAGTTCGAGGATGTGGAAGAAAGCAAAAGACATTTGATACAATGGCTGACCGAGAACGAACCCGAGCCGAAAGAAACACATTTGAAAGCAGAGTTTGAAAAGCTGATCGCCGAGCTTGCTATATAAGGCAAACGTTAACAAAAGTTAACATTTGCTTGAATGCTAACATTTAAACGGCTATAAGATTCTCAACGTCAACAAATGTCAACAAAATATGCAAATGCCGCCCGTTTAAGGCGGCTTTTTGTTTTAATCGGCAAGCTCGATTATTAAAGATAAAAGCCGTTATATCGGCTCCGAGCGGCTCAAAATTCATCTTGACAATTCAAGGCACATAGCATATAATAAAGATACAAAGAGTGGTGCTACCGATAGACGGTTACGCCCTCAAAGTGATAAGTTAAAAGAATTAACCGCTAACTTTCTCTGCACAAGTCCAGTAAAAACGGACAATAGAAAAAAACACCCCCTTATGG